>JAEAME010000496.1_pt1 | contig 39454 bp, 28 predicted proteins | sample 8958731 | NCBI WGS metagenome assembly JAEAME01 (sample SAMN16933194, study PRJNA681113) | bioreactor sludge metagenome | isolation source: anerobic bioreactor sludge (Control) | place: India:Bengaluru | collected 2018-10-24
TCATCGGCTCATAATTCTGATTGAGTACCAGTACCTGTAAATTTGTCATGACTTTATCTACTAAATATCGTTCGCGTTTCCAATTCGTTAATTGATCGCCAAATTTACGATAAAAATCTTTAAGAATCAAGCGATTTTTATTTAACTACTTATGCGCAAAAAATAAAAATCCTGATTAGCAGGAAAATCGCCCACCAAAGCCTGTCTAAATCAGGATTCGTTAACTATACAGACGATCAGTTTTTAAGCTTCAGAATTTTGTCCGTAGCCTTGCTGTAACAAAATTCACTTAAGAAATTGGTTATTGATAATCATCAATCAGATGATAACTTGTATTGCAATATCATTTTGCTGAATAAACGAATTATTAAAATTTTTCAGCTTCATCAATGAGCATGATGGGAATATCATCTTTGATATTGTATTTCAAACGACATGCATGGCAAATAAGCTTGTCGTTTTTCTGATCGTATTCGAGATCCCCTTTGCATTTAGGACAAGCCAGGATATCCAATAATTCTTTGCTCAACATATTTTTCATCTCCTTAATTTCCCATTTTTCTTATTACTAGCTTACGTGATTCCTTCCTGCATTTCACTCCAGAAACCCATTTTTCCGAATTTCTCAATTCGATTGTGAACCAATTCATCAATCGGGACGTTTTTCAAGGTTTTCAATTCAGATAGAATAGTTTGCTTTAAAATTTCAGCTGCTTTGTCAACATTGCGATGGGCGCCACCCGGTGGCTCTTCAATAATAGCGTCCAAAATTTTCATTTCTAACAAATCTGATGAAGTCACTTTCATCGCTTCGGCAGCGAGATTTGCTTTGGCACTATCCCGCCAGAGAATTGCGGCGCATCCTTCCGGTGAAATAACGGAATACCAGGAATTTTCCATCATCAATAGACGATCCCCAATACCAATGCCGAGGGCACCGCCGCTGGCGCCTTCTCCAATCACTATAATTAAAATCGGAACCGGCAGGTGAGACATTTCAAACAGATTTCGAGCGATCGCTTCAGCCTGGCCTCGTTCTTCGGCACCAATACCAGGATAGGCACCGGGCGTGTCAATCAAGCTGACAATCGGGCGATTAAATTTTTCGCCAAGCTTCATCACCCGCAACGCTTTACGGTACCCCTCGGGATGGGGGCTGCCAAAATTACGATATAATTTTTCTTTGGTAGTTCTCCCCTTTTGTTGACCAATGATCACAATTGGCTCATCCTCGATTTCTGCCAGCCCAGCCACAATAGCCGGATCATCGCCGAAAGCGCGATCACCATGGAGCTCAATAAAATAATTCGTGATTCGCTGGATATAATCCAGCGAATACGGTCGTTGTGGATGCCTTGCCAATTGTACGCGTTGCCATCGCGTCAGCTTGGAATAAATTTCCTGACTGAGCTTCTGGGCTTTTTCCTCGAGTTTTGCTATCTCTTCGCTAAAATCCTGATCATAATTTAGCGAGTAGGATTTCATTTCCTGGATTCTATTTTCCAACTCAAGCAGAGGGCGTTCAAAATCTAAAAAGTATTTTTCCATGCCTATACTTTAAAAACTGTCTTAGTTATGATTTCTATATCCAACATGAGGGAGTAATTTTTCAAGTAATATAAATTATACCGTTCACTTTCGTTATTCGCCAAAGAATTGTACTTATTGATCTGCGCCAGACCGGTCAAGCCAGGTTTTAAATCGATGTGGCTTTGGGGTGGCTTATGATCATTAACCTCAATAATTTCTGAACCTACCAGACTTAACTTGCCGGTGAAAACCGACCAGAAATAAGGCAATTTTTTCTGCCGGCTGGTCAAATTAGTTTGTGAAAATCGAGCGATCGACACTTTTTTCTCATTTACACCAAAAATTCTCTGATGTTCGAGTCTGGCTCGTTTGAATATTATTAAAAATAAAATCTCTGGCATAAAAAAGACCAATGCGGTAACAGACATTAAAATATCAAACATCCGCTTGGTGAAAATATTAAGTGGCTGATTCAGCCTATAATCAATATCCATCAGCGGCAGATCGCCAATATATTCCACGGAAGCTTTTCCAATTATCACATCCATCCCGCTGGGAATCAGCTTGAAATTTAGTTTTCGTTTTTTGGAACGGGAAATGATCTCAAGAATTTGATCATAAGAAATTTGCTCCGTCGAAAAAATAATCTCCTGAGCGCGGGTCTGCCCAATAATAGCATCTAAATATTTCAACTGACCTAAAACCAGCACATCCTGGAATTTTCCAATAATACTGCCTTCCTCGGGTGAAACAATTCCGCAAACCTCATATCCAGTGTCGAATTGATCTTTCAACCTGCTTACAATCCGTTGTCCCGAAACAACTGGAGCGACGATCAAAGCTCGGCGGCCTACGAGGGATTTTCCCGGAAAATTTTTTAATGCAAAAATGGGAAGTCGCGAAATAATTTTCAAACCCAATCGCCAGCCGCTTAAAAAAAGAATATTCAAAACACCAGCAATTAAAACAACTGCCCGGGAAAAAGCGTACTGATTGAAGAAAAAAGTCAATGAAGTATTCAGAATCAACCCCACCAGCACACCATAGGAGGCACGCACCGCCGAATATTTTGCTCGCCCATATCCGCCGGTGAGCGTCAGGCATATTATCCAGATCAAAGAATAGACTACCATCACGATGAAATAAGATCGGAGGTGGGGTAAAACGGTACCCAGTCGAATATAAATACCTAAAATGATTCCTGAATTCAGCAAAACCAAATCGAGCAGTCCCGGAAAGATCCAGCGGATGAACTTGCTAAAGAATGTGAGGCTGGCGCGAAGCGTGATCCCTAACAATAAAAACCATTGTGGAACGTGCAGATACCGATTATGGTAATGTTTCTCCACGAATAGCTTCATCGCCCGATAAAATTGCAGTATTAAATCGACCTCACTTTTTTTTGAACTTTCCCCTTTGAAATGGATAATTTTGGTCTCAGGCAAATAATAGATTTTCCAGCCAGCCTCTCGTGTCCGAAAACACCAGTCGAGATCTTCTCCATACATAAAAAACGATTCATCCAGATAGCCAATATCTTTCACAACCTGTGCTCGGAAAAACATGAATGAGCCGGAAATGGCTTCAACTTCATAGGTTTCATCCGGATCACGGTACGTCAAATTATATTGACCGAATAGTCTGGAATTGGGGAAAAGCTTGCTAAGTCCAGCAATTTTAGTGAACGCCACCCAGGGCGTCGGAAAACTGCGGCGGCAATTGAGCTGCAAGCTGCCATCAGGATTCAAAATTTTGCAGCTCACCATCCCACATTCCGGGTGTTTATTAATAAAATTGAGTATGACAGAGAACGTATCTTCCTGAACGATAGTGTCAGGATTGATCAACAAAATATATTCACCCTGTGCCTGATTGATCGCCTGATTATTGGCTGCCGCAAAACCGTTATTTTCGCTATTAGCGATCAGTTTCACTTCAGGGAATTTCTTCCGAATCAATTCCACGCTGCCATCGGTGGACGCATTATCAACTACGTACAATTCATATTGAATATTTTTGCAGGATTTTTTGATCGAATTAATCGATTGTTCCAGGAATTCTTTAACATTAAAATTGACAATGATGATTGTTAAATCCATCTGCGTTTCATATTCAATTCAGATTCATGACTGACCAATTCCAACAAAACTGGACTGTTGAACAAACAAAAATAGGACCTCCTTTCATTGAGCCGGCGATCAGAAAAAATGAATTCAAACATACAAAAATTTTATTTAATAGTCAAGTTTTAATTTGGGGAGAGGATTTGGTTGTTGATTGGTGCAAAGAATTGGAACAATTAATCAAAAGAAATTAGCGCGAATAGATTGCAGGTCAAATCTTTGTTTTTGGGGCAAGAATTACTATTTTTTTCATGCGCTTTTTGCTGATAACTTTAGCTCACTTTAAGTACTTTCAACTTCAGTCACTGCACTTTAGCGCACTACGCTTTATGATATTTTGTTCCTTTCAAAATCGTAAAAGCCCGATATAATTGTTCCAGCAAAATCAGCCGACTCATTTCATGTGTGAAAGTCATGGTTGATAAACTCAGTACTCGATTGGCCGTTTCCAAAATGTTTTCTCCCAAACCCAAAGCGCCTCCGATAATGAACGTCATCTCGGTGCAACCGGAGTTCATTTTCTGTTGAAGAAATGCAGCTAATTCTGCTGACGTCATTTGATCCCCACGCTGATCGAGAGCGATCGCAAAAGCGCCTTTCGATACGAGACTTACAATACGTTCAGCCTCTTTTAGCTTGATGATTTGCTCCCCTTTATTCGATGCAATCTTTTCTTCTTTTGCCACTACCAGTTCGAGCTGACAATAACGCGCTAATCTCCGATGAAATTCCAGTTCACCCTGTTGCAGAAATTTCTCTTTGGTTTTCCCAACAACGATAATTTTTATTTTCATTCGGCTCTCATGTCAAATATTCAGTTTTAATTAAAAACTTCAACAAGAAGATATGAGGAAACCACAAAGGCTGATTATTATTTTTTATCTTCGTGAGCTGGTGTTGAGCACTTTTTTATCATTTCGCTGCAATGTTCACTGATAATTCGTTGCCATTCTGCCTATAATAAAAAAGCCTCAACTAAAATCATGTTGAGGCTCGATTCAGTCCTTCAGACTATTACTTTTTTACCACGTTTATTGCTTGCAAACCCTTTTCGGTCTCCTGGACATCGAATTCAACGGTTTTGCCCTCTTTCAAAGTTTTATAACCTTCACCGTGATAGATTTGAAATGCACAAAAACGTCGCCCCCAGATTCTCGCTGGATAAAGCCATAGCCTTTGGAAGGTTAAACCACTTCACAGTTCCTTGTTCCATGAAACTGCCTCTTTTGATAAAATAACTCTTTTTAAAACCAATATAATTTTCTCTCTTTCAAACTGCTGGCTAAAATAAATCTATCAGTTCAGCAGCTAGAAAAACATTAAATTGGTTCTTGGTGATTTACAACGGCTAAAGATATAATTTATTTTTAAAAAAGTCAAGCAATTATTATCGACAGCAGTCGGCTCAATTTATTATATTTATTCGACATCAGTCTGAGCTATATTGATCATGAGACTGTTTTCAGATTATCAATAATAAATTCAATTCCCTTACGTTTAGCATCTGCCAGTTGACTATAAACGATTGCTTCCGCATTTTTAAATGTAATAAATCATATCTCATTTCTGGCAATCACCGGGCAATCCAAAAAGTGCGGATTGTTTATGACTCCAACCAATCGCTTTAGAAACTTAACGTCTTCTTATCAGCCAACTGCCTGATTCTCATTTCACGCTCTTTGTGATTCTGGTTATGAAGATCAGAAGAAATAACATTCATTTACAAAGTGTGTTGCTGCTGACCTTTATTAAAATTAGCTTGCTTTTGAATATTCCAACTTGCCTTCATTGTAACGAGCATCGGATTTTCTGAGCAAATAAGCGAAGGTTATTCCTGCAAAACCGAGCATTGAAAAGATCCACATACCAGCGGTATAATCGCCACTGAGATCATTTACTTTTCCAACCAACATATTGAAGCCAAATAATCCAATATTCTGGATCATGGTCATCAGTCCATAAGCAGTGCCCAGCTTCGATTTTTCTGTGATCAATGCCACCGAAGGCCACATCACGGCTGGAATAAGCGAGAAGGCGATCCCCATCATCGACATTGGAATCAACAGATAGATTGGAATTTCAGAGTGAATGCCGAAAAAATCGCTTTGAAGTGAAATCGCTCCATGAATACCCAGAGGCGCTGCCAGATCAACTTTGTAAGCCATCACCAAATAGACTGGAATAATGAGCAGCGAGCCGAACATCATCAATGTGGTTCTTCGCCCAATCCGGTCAGCTAACAAACCAAAAAGTGGAGTAAAAATCATAGCAGCCAGAGTTAGCATGCTGGAGAGATTACCGCCGACCTCCCGAGTGGTAAGGTGAACGTCCTGGAAGAATTTAATCGCGAATGTCTGGAATGGAAACATAGCTGAGTAAAACGTCACACATAAAGCACTGATAAACCAGAAGGATTTGCCAAATTTGAAAATCTCTTGAAATTCGATTTTGTCCTGTTTGCCATCCGATGGGATGTCATATTTGTTGACTGCATATTTATCCATCACATAGTAAATCAATATAAATATCACTGCTGAAATTCCGGCAATCACGGTGATTGCTAATGGTTTTTGCCAGGAATCATAAAACTGCCTGGCCCAGGTCGGCGAATTCAAGGCCATGAATGATCCCAGGCGCGCCACCGTTAAATTCAAACCGAATGCGAAAGACAGCTCTTTACCTTTAAACCAGCGGGCGACGATCGTGGTGATGGCAACGATCATGGATTCAGCGCCGATTCCAAAAATAAATCGACCAAAAGCCATGGTGTAGAGATTACCCTTGAAAGCAGTTACCATACTACCAATCATAATCAGAAAAGTAAAAATAAGGACCGATCTTCGCGTCCCAATCTTATCAATCAATATGCCCCCGAGCAAGACCATGATGATATTGGGGAAGCTATAAATGGCATTGAGCAGACCAATATTGCTATCTGAAAATCCAAGCTGCGCTTTTAACAAATCCGCCAGCGGACTGATGCTGTCATAGATGTAATAATTGCCGAACATGGCCATGCTAATAAAAAATAATATTAACCAGCGATAGATAGGTGCTACCTCTGATTTCAGATCAGTTTTCTTTGCGAGCTGAGTAGCCATAATTATTTCCTTTTTAAGTTGATTCGTTAGATTAAACCAAAAGACTTTCTCAATAAATTTTGTGCATTACTGGTTAAGCAAAATAGGACTTAATTTATTTTAATAATATGATAATGTCAAGCTTTTTTTGGATAAGCCGGTAAAACCTCAGTATTGGATGGCTAATCGATCGCTTACTGTTTGAACCCTTCGAGGTTTTCGGAAAGCCAAGCGACTGATCAGTAGCGCTCTCCACTCGCGCCTAGCCTTTTTCAGAAATTTCGAATTGAAATCTTGCTGTTAAATTTCAATGAGCTTTTGCCTGAGTTCATTTAATTAAATATTGAATACTTGCTATGCAAATTTTTGCTTAGCTTGACTGAAATAATTTGCACAATTAAGGAGAATTTCGCCGGCGACAAAGGTTGCTAATGTATTTAAGTCTATATAATTAATGAGCCAAAAATATAGCCTTAATCATGGTATAAAAATTGCAGTTTTAAAACAACCATAAATTTTATTTAATATAAGCTATAAATGATAAAAATTACCAAAAAAAAATTATTTCTGAAATCCCTAAGGAGGTGGGATGATTCATTTTTTTAGCTTACGATTAAATTTAGAGAAAAAAAATCTGCAAGGAGGTGGTCAACAAATAGCTGAGTGAGAACAATTACAAATGAAGTCAATTCACGTGAGTAAATCAAATTTGCAAATTTCTAAGTGGAGGACCTATGAGTAATAAGATTTTGGTTGGTCTGCTGTTATTGATGTTGATACCCACCTGGCTTTGGGCTGGTGTAACGGGTAAGATATCAGGTTACGTAAAAGATCAGGACACTGGGGATGCGTTACCTGGCGTTAACGTCATTATCGACGGTACACTGATGGGAACCGTATCCGACATTAACGGTTTTTACATTATTTTGAATGTGCCGGTCGGAACCTATGTAGTCAAAGCAACCTATATTGGCTACAAGTCTGTCGATATTTCTAACATCCGCGTTCACGCTGACCTGACAACTGAAGTGAATTTCAATCTTCCGCCCACGGTACTGGAAGGCGAAATGGTGAGCATCATCGCCGAGCGTCCAATTATCAATAAGAATGTGACCAGCTCGGTGAAGACCATACAAGCTGAGGAATTGAAGAACATTCCAGCGCGGGGTATTCAAACCGTAATGAATCTTTCCTCGGCAGTTGTGGGCGGAAGCCATGTTCGCGGGGGGCGTTCGGAGGAGACTGTAACCTATGTTGATGGTGTATTAACCCAATATTTAAGAGATGGGAGTAACAACGCGCTGTCGGTAATCAACAATGCTATTGAAGAAACCAATTTTTATGCCGGCGGATTTAATGCCGAATATGGTTTTGCCACATCAGGAGTATTACAGACCACAACCAAGTCTGGCGGCTCAGATTATCATTTCAGCCTGGAAGGCATATCTGATGAACTGTTCAAAAATGACGAAGGCAAAAGCTTAGGCACTCAGGCATGGGGATATAATGATTACACAGCAACTGTCAGCGGGCCGATTCCGGGGCTCTTTGATAAAAAATTAAGATTCTTTTTCGCTGGGGAAAGAAATTATAACAGTGGCTATGCTGCTGATTGGGAAGGGATTACGTTTGATACGACCTTGACTTCTTACGATAAAACAGTCGATTTTAAAGGCACGTGGGGACAGGATAAAATTCCAGGTTATTCTTACGGCAGCTATGACTTTAATGGAAATTTGGTTTATGCGTTACCTACCATTCGGCTTCGAGTCGGTGGGACGTACCATACAGAAAAAGAGCGTGGCGGTAGCCAGTGGGGTGATTTATTTAATATCGAGAAATCTGCTCTTACCAAGCGATGGAATGGCAGTGCCTATATCAACATCACCCATAATATCAATCCCAAATTGTTCTACACCTTTAACCTAAATTACTTCAATTATAAATCAGAAACCGGCGATCCTGACCTTTGGGATGATATCGAAAAATATGGTGATCCCCAATACAATGCCGGTTATAAGGATTGGGGAATCAGCTATACATGGCCTATATTTGGACTGATTAACTTTCAAGTTCCCGGTACTATTCGGACTGGCTATGGCAAAACCGCGCAGCAAAATTTTGGCCCCAAGTTCGATCTGACCTGGCAATTCAACAACTTTAATGAATTGCGAACCGGGTTTGAGTATAACTATTATACAGTACGGCGTTACGCTCATTACAGCACCAGCGCGATTTCTCTTGGATTGCATAACCGAGCAACGAATCCCGATGATAATAGAACTGACTTTGATATCTATCGAAATCAGTTGTTGGTTTATGGCTATGACATCTGGGGCAATGAGATCAATAGCGATCAATATTATGATGCCACAGATAATCAAAATAAAATCGTCAGCGTTAATGGACAGGATGCACCAAAACATCCGATCCGTGCAGCATATTATCTACAGGATAAAATTGAGCTAAAAGATCTCGTATTGAATGCGGGTATCCGTCTTGACTATTATAAAACCGGTACCGAAAGCTGGATCGATCCTGGAGATCTTTTTATAAATAGCACGAACCTGATCGATGAGACCAGCTACGGACCTGAGAAAGACTACTTTGTGGTTAGCCCGAGATTGGGATGGTCTTTCCCGGTCACGGATCGAACGGTATTTCATGCGCAATTCGGAAAATTTGTACAGATGCCACGGGCTGATGACATGTACGATGGTCCGACTGCGGTAGCACGGTTTCTCCAGGGAGGCAATGCGCGAACCATGCCCAATCCGAATTTGGAACCACAAACCACGATCCAGTATGAAGTTGGTCTCAAACAACAGATTGGTGAAAATGCCAGCTTAAACGTGACCGCATTCTACAAGGACGAAAAAGATAAAATTCAGATCCGTGTCTTCTTCCCGGGAGAAGGTGCGGGATATGCATCTTACTATCAGCTCCAAAATATTGATTATGGAACGATCAAAGGGTTCACTCTCAGCTTGGATCTGCGCCGAACCAATCGGATCAGTGCATTTGTTGATTACACTTACTCAAGCGCGATGGGCACTGGCTCCAGCAGCGGCGACCATTTCGACATCGCATGGCAGGATAATGCATATCGTTTTCCAACCATCATCATGCCACTCGCTTTCAACCAGGAGCATGTTGCGAATTTCAATGTCGATTTTCGGCTGAACAAGGATGATGGTCCAACGCTGTTCGGTTTTAAACCGTTGGCAAATCTTGGTATCAATCTATTATATGTCATGCACAGCGGCTCCCGCTATACGAGAACGGAACCCGGTCCCTTAGGTCTATTCTCGCAGAATGCGCCAAAGCCATTAGAATCTTTAAACGCTTCGGTAATGCCGTGGTATAATCGTATGGACTTAAAAATCGATCGCGCGTTCGAAATTGCACAATTCAAGCTTAAACCTTATGTATGGATTTATAATGTGCTCAATCAAAAGAATGTTACCGACGTCTATACTCAAACCGGCGATAAATGGGATAATGGCTGGTTCTTAACTGAAGACGGCAAAGCCTGGGCTGAGATCAATGGTGAAGACGGCGTTTATTATGCGAAAAAGGTTTTAAGTGGCGCCGGAACGACCAATGTGAGCACACCACGTATCGTCCGTTTTGGAATGTTAGTTGAGTTCTAATTATAAATTTATTTATTAATTCATGATCCGACTTTCTTTTTCAGGAGGAAAAACGATGATTAAAAAGATTCTACCCGGATTAATAATATGTTTGATTTTACTGCTGATCACCAGCCAGGTGTTTGCAGTAGAGGGAACACGTTCGGGTTCAAAATTAGATAAACCGCTAACCAGTCGATCTGTGAAATATATTGATGTCAACCAAATTCGAAGCTCAGTCATGAACAATGGCACCTTTACGCGCCATCCAGTGACGGGCAACTCTGATATGGAATGGCCTAAAGGTTCCGGCAAGACTATCTGTTATAATGCCGGAATCTGGGTAGCTGGAAAAGTCGATGACCAGGTTCGAACGGCCTGCGCTGATTACAATGTTGAATATCAACCCGGGCTTATTTTGCCTGACGGAAATCCTGATGATCCGGAAAAGGAAGATTATCGGGTGTTTAAAGTTCACAAGGATTATCCTAATGGCGATGCTGATCTGGAAATTGACACCTGGGATACCTGGAAAACCATAGCTGAGCAACAACAAGGCGCTCCGCCAATTACCGATGCTGACGGCAAGTGGATCGGTCTTGGTGATGAGATGTTGTATTCGGTGATGAATGATCTCAATCAAACGCTGCACGGCGGGTGCTACAATACCTTGCCCATCGGCGTTGAGCTGCACCTGTTGGTGTTCGCTTTTGATCGATCCGGTGCGCTTGGCAACACCATTTTCAGCAAGTACACCTTGATTAACAAAGGGCAGAAAGATCTGCTTGAAGCCTATATCGGCGCCTGGTCTGATGTGGATAATGGCGATGCCAATGATGATTTGCTCGGTTTCGATTTGAATCTTGGGATGGGTTATTGCTATGGCGGTGATGCTGTTGATGCCACGTATGGATCCCGTCCTCCGGCATTAGGCTGGGATTATTTTCAGGGTCCGATCGTAGATGCCCCCGGCAGTACGGTTGTGCTTCCCGATGGCAGGGTATTTAATAATAAAAAAATGTTGGATGCAACAGCCTTTGTCAAATACTATAATAGTAATTCTACTTATTCCGATCCGCCCTACAGCGCAACCGGCGCTCAGCAGGTCTGGAATTATCTGTCTGGCAAGCAAAAAGATGGCGCCGCCTGGATTGATCCATTAACCAATGAGGAAACTCAGTTTGTCAATACCGGTGATCCCGTCACCGGCAGTGGCTGGTTATCCACGCGGGAAAGCCCGCCAGCCGATATCCGAATGTTAATTGCCTCTGGACCATTTACTTTGGCGGTTGGCGATACGCAAGAGATCGTATTAGGTTGCATCATCGGTCAGGGCTCGGATCGCTTGAGCAGCGTTTCGGTCCTCCGCTTCTATGACCAGTCCGCCCAACAAGCTTATGATTTAGGCTTTGATGTCCCCAGTCCGCCTCCATCTCCGGCTGTTACTGTTTCTGAATTGGATCGACAGGTGTTGATCACCTGGGGAAAAAATGCGGAAGAGTTCGAATCAAGCTACAAATTTGAAGGTTATAATATTTATATCGGCAACTCGCCAGCCGGTCCCTGGAAACGCCTGGCGACCTATGATCGGGTAAATGAACTTGGTGTAATTTTAGAGCCTTCCTATGATGAAAACAGCGGCGAAATTTTAAATCTGCCGTCAGCGATGGGAAATAGCTTAGGCACCAAATACTATTATCTATTTACCAAAGATTATAATGATATACGACTCGCTAACGGTCGAACTTATTATTTCGTTGTGACCTCTTACGCTTATGACAAGAATAGCCTTCCGAATGTTCTTGAAAGCAGCAAAAATGTTATTTACGCTGTTCCCCATCAGGGACGACCCGGCACCGTTGTCACCCATGAGCCTTTTGAGCAGGTGCCAGTAGAACATACAAAAGGTGACGCCAGCCCAGAAAAATATCGAGTCTGGGTAAAATTGGTAGATCCTTTGAAGGTTAGCACTGCGGATTATAAAATATCCATCAATGCTGACAAAACCTGGACGCTCTGGCGAAATGATGTTGAAGTTCCCGGCTATACGAACGTCGCTACTTATGCCATCGATGAGGATATCGAATACAAAACGCTGGAAGGTACTTCATTGGACTTTTTCCTTGGTGTGACGGCTGATTTCGTCCAACAAACGCTGACCACCTGGGAACCGGAGATGATCGCCGGCGATGCCGCTCTGCTTACTTCGTTAACCAGCCCGTACCTGCAGGGAAGTAAAAAAACTGATTTAGCCATTGACGGGCAGTATAAAAAAGGAACCAGAAATCCGGAATTCATCAACAATACGCTCCAGATTCGGTTCACCGGCGTGATGGATCCCACTACACGGAAAGTAGTTTCCGGTGGCAGCCTCGCAACCCTATTATTTAGCTTTGGTGATCCAGCGAATTTCATACCCAAACATCCTGAGAATCCAACTCCCGGTTCACGCAATCCCTTCACGGTTCGGGTTCCGTTTGAAATCTGGGATATGGTGCGCAACAAACAATTGAATATCGCCTTTACGGATAATGCTCAAAAATTAACGGATGCGGATTTCGTTCCGACCTGGGCGCCGCGAGGCAAATGCGTTGTCTATGCCGTTGCCTCAGACTATGATGATCAAGTCCATAATATCACTGCTACTGGTACTGATACCATGGCTACCTGGACGTTCATCTTTAACGAAACAGCTAATTGGCAAACGGGTGACATCGTTCAACTCAATATTCCCGATCCAGCATTATTTCCCAAACCGGTTGTACCGGGTGTTGAAGAGTTTGCCTTTCGCATTCAGGGAGAAACCGATGGTGTGCTGGCAGATGCGAAAGAGCGATTGGATATTATAAATGTGTATCCCAATCCCTATTTGGCGTATAATATCACTGAAAAAGGATTACATGAGGAACGGGTGACCTTTGTTAATTTGCCAGCCTCCTGCACGATCCGGATTTTCACCATCGCAGGACAATTGGTGCGAACCATCGAACATACAGCAACAAGCACGAATGATATAACCAGAAACTGGGATCTGCGGAATGAAAACAATTTGCCAGTTGCCAGTGGTTTTTACTTTGCACATATTACTGTCCCTGACGTTGGAGAAAAGATAATTAAGCTCGCCATTGTTTTCCGGCAGCAGCGATTGAAAAACCTGTAAAATTTATTTCATGGTGGCTTTATTAATTTTAATAGGTTCAAATAAATTTGGAGATAAAAAAATGGAAATAAAGAAAACCCTGCTCTTAATGGTTATGTTTGCGCTAATTTTTAGTGCAACCGCATCCATTGCTGGAAATAAAGACAAGGTTGGCGGTGCCGGAGCGCAGGAATTATTAATTCCGGTTGGCTCACGAGGAATCGCGCTGGGCGGCTCATTTAATGCCATGGTAAATGGTAACGAAGCCATTTATTGGAACCCGGCTGGCTTGGCAGCATCAGAAGCTACCGCCGAAGCAACTTTCTGTAATTTACAATGGATTGCAGATACACAACTGAACTATTTTGCAGTTTCATCGAAATTTGGCAGCATTGGCTCGTTTGGTTTCAGCGCCAAGATTTATGATTTTGGTGAAATTCAAGAAACGACTGAGTTCGAAACTGAAGGAACCGGGATAAGTTTTAGCCCCAATATCACCGTGATGGGGCTTACTTTTTCGCGACAGATGACTGACCGAATCTTCTTCGGCGTCAATGCGAAACTGATTTCCGAAAGTTTTATGAGAATGAGCGCCTCCTCTCTTGCTTTCGATGTTGGAGTGCAATATGTGAGTAATTATGGTGTTCGTATGGGATTGACGCTCAACAACTTTGGTGGATCGATGAAATATACGGGTGAAGACCTGCAACGAACCGTGGACCTACCTTATGTTGAAGAAGGCACCGAACCGGTTGATCTTCGCCTGGAAGCCCAGCAATTTGAATTACCCAGCACGTTTGAAATCGGTGTCGCTTATGATTACCACGCTTCAGAACAACATGTCTTTACATTTGCCACCAACTACCGCAACCAAAACTACGGTATGGACGAGTTAGCTGGCGGAGTTGAATATGGCTTCAACAATACGATATTCTTGCGTGGCGGCTATGGAACAATGCCAGAAGGCTCGACTGATGATAATATTTTTGGCTTTACCGCCGGGGCCGGTGTCAAGTATAAAATAGCTGGCTCAACCACAATCATGGTCGATTATGCCTATCGATACGCCAAGTGGTTTGATGCAAATCAATGGTTCACTTTTTCCCTTACGTTTTAAGAAGTAATATGTTTTAAATCAATAATTGCAAAAGGATTGGCTCTTCATCCCCTGAGCCAATCCTTTTCATTTTATAAAAGGAAGTGTTAAGTGGCATGAAAAAACTGCTATTCTTTATTATGTTTCTCGCCGCGATTATGCCGTGCTTTAATGCCTTGTCGTTTGCCAGCAATATATTTAATCTGAGTTTGGATGTCCGTCAATTCCGGTTCAATCAAGATACGACACTGGTAGAGGTATATTATGGACTGACTTTTCAGCCTGATGCGTCCAATCAAGAAATTAAAACATCTGCTCCATTTATATTATCATTAACGATTCTTGAGCAGCAAAGCATGATCGTTAATAATATATGGACGACAGACATACGCTTTACAGAAGGGAATGAGCAAAAAAATCAGCAAGTGATGATTGACATTTTGAGATATTTATTAGCCCCGGGGACCTATGATTTTAAAATTGTCGGGAAGCATCAAATGCTCCCCGATGTCATCGACAGTGTGATTATCAAAGATGTAAAAATCAAAAAGTTTAGCGCTGATAAATTCGAAATAAGTGACATTGAGCTGGCTCAGCAGATCGCTCCGGGAAGCTCTGGAGAAAACGATCGTTTTCACAAGAATAGCTACCATGTCGTGCCCAATCCTTTGGGCCTTTATAGCAGTAATAATCCCGCCGTTTATTATTATCTTGAGCTTTATAATTTATCCCCTATCAAATCAGATTTTGTAAATATCCGACGAACCATTTTCGATAATAATGGATTACCTTTAACCTCACTGCCAGCTTATGATAAGAAAAAGAGAATTCGCGGCAATGACCTTGCTGAAGTCGGAATGTTTGATATTTCACAATTGCCAGGCGGCAGATATTTTCTGAAATTTGCCACTGTTGACTCGGCCGGAAAAGAATTAGCCACTGTTGCAACCGCCTTTTATGTCTATAATCCGGCCAACGAACAACCCAATTGGAGCGCCTTGCCTGAAGAACTACAAATGGCTTCCAGCGAAATCGCGATACTTTCGCCTGATGAGGTCGATTTGCTCATTAACGTAACAAAATATTTCGGAACTTCCGAAGATATAAAATTGGTCAATAATCTTACTAATGAACAAGCAAGGAAAATGTTTCTGTTTCGATTTTGGCAGGAACACGATATTAATAAGGAAACGCCAGCGCTCGAATCATTCCGCGATATAAAAAATAGAATTCAATATTCAAACGAAAAATTTGGGGAGCTAAAATCAGCCGGCTGGCATACCGACCGAGGACGAGTTTTCATTGTCTATGGTAATCCGTCATCAATTCAATACTATCCCAATGTGTCCGGTTTTCGAGAATTTCAGGCATGGAGCTACGATAATGTGGAACGGGGTGTCTGTTTCATATTTGGTGTCATTGGAAGTTTTGGTGACCTGAAGTTAATTCACTCCACGGCGACTGGCGAAAAATATAACGAATATTGGCTCGATCTATTAAAGATTACCACTGGAACAACAGGATTGGTCGATGATATGGATTCAGGCGTCGGGCGGAAAGAAAACTATCGAGAGGTCTTCCAGAGGTACAATCTGGAATTGCCAAGGTATCTGCGTTAATGTAAAAGGTTTTCTTTAGCAATTCCGATTTCAATTTATAATCAATTGGATGTCAAGCTTTTTTAAGAGTTCGAATCAATGAAATTTCTCCTGCCCAACAGCAATAGAGGATACGTCACGTGTTTATTTTATGTGATAGTGTTCAATATTGTCCCATTCTTACTCATGTTCATTCCCAATGAAATGTTTTGCCAGAATAACTATTCCTGGATGCACTTCAATACCAATAATTCCGGGCTATCGGATGATAATGTTTTATCGCTGGCAATTGATAACTATGACAATAAATGGATCGGCACAAAGTATGGCGGACTGGTAAAATTCGATGGCGAAAACTGGAATATTTTTATGCCAGATAGTGCCATTTTATTTCCCCCTTTATTAAAAGAACAATCTGCTACTTCAACTACCTCGGCATTTTTTTCACAGAACTCAATGGCTTTTGGTCCTCAATTTAATGCCTTTTATGATCTGGTTATCGACGCGAACGATACAAAATGGATCGGGTCGAAAATCGGCGGTCTTCTCAGATTTGATGGTGTCGATTGGAAGGTATTCAATAAAGATAATTCTGGGCTGCCCGACAACTATGCCTGGTCGCTGGTGCTCGATAATAATGGCGACATGTGGATCGGCACGAAACAAGGAGGCCTGGCAAAATTTAATGGATCCAATTGGACTGTATTTAATAAAAATAACTCTCCATTGCCGGATAATGATGTGTGTTCAATATGTATCGATCAGAATGGCTACAAATGGATCGGCACCGCAAATGGATTGGCCAGATTTGATGGCAAAAATTGGACGATTTATCAGACTGAAAATTCAGGATTACCCGCAAATGCGGTGTGGGCACTCACGATTGAAAAAAACAACACTATTTGGATAGGGACTCATGGCGCCGGCGTAGCAAAATTCGATGGTTCGAAATGGAAAATATATAATAAAACAAATTCTGGTCTGCCCAGCGATGACATCTCCTCCCTTGCTTTTGAAAATTCGAACCATACCGTTTGGATTGGAACAGCCAACGCCGGGCTGGCAAAGTTCGATGGATTGAGCTGGACAGCCTTTGATACGCTAAACTCCTGGCTGCCCCATAATTATATCAGGGACATTTTGATCGATTCTCAGGGAAATAAATGGATCGCTACCTTACTGGGATTGGTAATCTATCGTGAGAATGGCGTCGTGCTAATGAAAGCTAAAACAGATTTTGCGCTATCACAAAATTACCCAAATCCTTTCAACGCTGGCACTGAATTTTCTTTTGACATTCCACGACGAACGTGGGTTGAGATTTCGATTTATAATATGCTTGGTCAGTTGATTCGAACTTTAGCGAGCCAGGAATTTTCTGCCGGGACATATGATGAGCAATGGGATGGCCTGACAAAAGACGGTATTCCTGCTCCCTGCGGCTTATATCTCTATCGAATGAAAACGGATTTTAGTATGTGTTCAAAAAAAATGATTTTAATCCGATAGCTCAAAATGAAATGGCTTACTGATACCGGCGATCTTTCTTTGCTGAATTTTATTGATAAATTTGGACACTACTGCTGGAGCAATTTCGTAGTTAATCCAATCATATAAAAATTCTTCATTTTTCTGCTCTATTAAAGTGAAACCTCGTAATCGCTGATGCTGAAATAATTGTTCGATCAACAACATTCCAATTGCTTCTTGAGATAGCTTTCGACTTGTTTTTAAGGGAACTGATTGTATCGATCGCGATCGAACAAAATGCGATAAATACTGATTGCTATTCAAATGTTCATCAATTATTTTTTTTAAAAAATTAATGATCCGCACGATGCGAAATAAGGTAATTAAATCACATCGGGAAAAATTTTCAGTTTCCACAGGCACTGCCGAAGAACGATAAAGCAAATAATCAACGCCTGAAATATAGCCTCTCCTAACGCAATTTTCAAACGTGATCGAGCCAGGGGGCGGATAAAAAATGCTTGGACCAATTAACACGGGCAAATCTGCTAAAAAAATAATATCATCCATCATTTGATCTAGAGTATCTTCAGGCAAGCCGAGAATTAGATAAGCGACGACTTTCAAACCATATTTTTGTGCCCAGGTGACGACATTGGAGAAATAGTGATAGGATTGATTCCGCTCGATGCTGCTTTGAATTGCCTGGCTGCCGCTAACTAACGGAATATTAAGCCATTCAAAACCAGCCACTTTCATCATGGCGATCAATTCTTCGTCCAGCGAATCTGCCAGCATTCCATTCATGGCTGATAAAGTCAAATTGTAATTTGAAAAACGATTAGCAATTTCTTTGAATAATTTTTTTGCCCGCATTTGATTGATCGTCAAATGATCATCTTCAAAATCGAATTGGTGCACACCATTTTTGATTCCAATCTCCATTTCATTCAACACCGATTCAATGGAACGAAGACGAACTTTTTTACCCATTACCTTCGCTATGGAACAGAAATTACAGCTTTTGGGGCAACCGCGGGAAGTGATCAACATTCCCACATCATCTTTGATTTTAAGTTTCGGAAGCTGGTCCAGGTTTTGAATGTACGATTGAATTGGATTGATTACGATATGATCCTGTTCCCGATAAGCAATCCCATCGATTGCTTTCAATGAATCAGTATCATCCTTTAAAAGCGCATCGATCAATCGTAAAATTCGCTCTTCCCCTTCGCCCAAAATTACAAAGTCAAATAGCCCGGTTTCAAATACTTTTTCTGGAACCGCCGTCGCATGGTGTCCCCCAGCGACAATCGGAACCTTCGGGAAAATCGATTTGCAAATTCTGGCTATTTCTATCGCCATACCGAAATAAGGCGTGAAATTGATTGAAATCCCAATCAGATCAGGCTGATAGTTTTGAAGCCTCTTGCTAATTTCTTCAAAACTTAAACCAAAATGTCGATAATGGGTAAATAGCTTGTACGGACTGAGATCGTTGATGAGATAGTATGCTTTAAGGTAGCTGAGCTGTTCAGGAATCGGAATCGTCTGCCGTTTATTGCAAGCCAAACAATCAAGTAAAAAAGTTTGATAACCTGCGCTTTCCAGCACAGCCTGAATATATTTTAATCCCAGCGACTGCTGGCGGATTTCAGTTTGATAAAAATCTTGAATCGGGGGATTGATGAGGAGGATTTGTTTGATTGGAATCATTAAATTTGAAACCTTTGAACCAAATTTTTTAACCACCAATTTTACTAATTTTATAAAGTTAAATTCGCATAGTTCACGAACTGATTTCTACGCGCCCAGATCATTTAAAGAGCCGGGTCAATTGATTCATTATGGCGAAACTAACGGCTTATATTTTAAACCGGAACAAAACTATGCCGGCGCTGCCATTTTATCGCCTCTCGGACCAGCCGAAAAGTTTTGATCTCATACGGGGCAACCTGAACTCTAAAACGATTATCCTTAATTTCTATTCCAGAATCGCTCAGGTTCTTTTGCAATAAATCGGTCTCATAAGCATGAAGAATTTTGAACGAAAAATGAAAATCTGCTGCAGCCGCTTTCCCATGCACTTCATAACAACGTAGGATCAGCGAATCATCATCTTCACTTTTTTTCAAACAGGTAATCACAATATTATCCGCAGAGCAATTGACAAAAGAATCTTCCGGCGGCAGGCTTCCCTCATGTTGATCAGTTAACACGGCAAGCAACGGCTGATTCAATTCATAACCATCTCTCAAAGTATTCGCTGTTTTCCAATCGCTTCGATGTGGAATCATTGCATATTTGAAGTTGTGAATTCCCCTATCAGGAATTGGATCAGGCTCGTAGGAGCAACGAAGCAGCGACAGTCTTATCTCATTTTTTTTGACATCACAACCATATTTGCAGTCATTAACTAGACTGACACCATATTTCGAGTCACCCAAATCCAGCCATTTCTGGGTGGGGTATTCATGCCCGTTGGCTTCCCGCTCGATGGTTCCAAACGGCAGCTCAAACGTGGCTTTAGTTTCCAAGTCAAGATTCAGAGGGAAGGCGACTTTTAAAAATTTGCTGCCAGTTTGCCGAGAACCGATCTCCTGCCAATCCACCGTACCATAAAAGTCGATTCTTTTAAGATCACTGTAAATAGCAGTCCGCTGAATAAAAGTCGAGTCACCAAACCTATGTACGGACTGAATCATAAATCTGACCGGTCCACGTTCCAAAATCTCAACTCGCTCTGGAGCTGTTAGATCGATGGTTTCCGAAATCTTGCCGATAGCCCAGGCAGACATATCATGAGTTTCTTCGTGCAACAATTGGAATAGATTAGCCTGTTTACCTGAAGCGATGATCTCCTTATTATTTTCTTTTAAAATGAGACCTGCAATTAAGCCAGTTTGATCATCGATCTTTATTTTATAAAATTCATTTTCAATAGTGAAGTACTGAACGATTTTTAAATCGGTTCGATAGTCTGGCGCGGTTTTCACTTTTCGCCAGCTATAGGTTTTATAGCCCATCGATGGAATTTCGTCAGCAATGAAAATCACTTCGGCGCTATTTGAAGTGCGAGTGACGATCTGGCTGGAAATAATGTTTCCCTTTTGATCTAAAATTTCTGCCCATTCATCCTGCAAAATTGGAAGCTGAACCATCACCGCATCTCTTCTTTTCCAACTGTTCGGATTAAATATAATTATTGGCTCACCTTCTATTTTTTGGGTATCAATTTGACCCGCTATCGTAGCCAAGCTTTTCTGCAATGCCGATTCCCCAGCATGAATAAAACCATCGGCTATCGGAATCGCTTCCTCATAAGAGGCATGGATAGCAGAGCCGGGAAGAATATCATGAAACTGATTGAAACAGGCGCGCTCCCAGCCTTCATCTAAAATATAATGGGGATAGGGCAATTCAAAAGGCAATGCCATGACTGAAAAAAGTTCCAGCGTTGGAAATAGATTCTCGCACTGTCGATTTCTTAATTTGATGTCGGCGTGGGTGGTGTAGCAGCCTTCAAAGATGAATTGCAATTCATCTTTAATAACAGGAATGTTCTCATATTTTGAAGCCACGGTGTCGAAATAATTTTGAACTGTGTTGAATTTTATTGTCGGCAAATAAGGATTATCGCCGATTGCCCGCCCCCGTTCGATATCCCGCATAGTGGGACCGCCGCCGTGATCGCCCACGCCATAGACATGCATGTAATCTTTCAAGCCCTGCTTGCGGAACAGTTCAAAACCATAGTTAGTCGTGTCATATCCAATAGAGCCATTATAATTAGGAGTAGTCGCTGCCAGAATGCGAGAGCCGTCGGGTCCTTCCCACCAGAAAACATGGGGATTATCTTTGCCACAGCGCATGAAATAATAATATTTCACTCCGCACTTCTTCAAGATTTGAGGCATAGTCCATACATGGCCAAACAGATCAGGCTGCCAACAAACTTTCGGCTCGATCCCGAAATGCTTTTTTAGAAAACGATTTGCCAGCAAAAATTGTCGCACCAGTGATTCGCCGCCAGCCATATTTTCATCGCCCTCGACCCACATGGCAGCCGTGATCTCCCACTGCCCTTTATTGACAAATTCTCGAATTCGCTCGAATAAATCGGGGCGGGTTTTCATGACTGCTTTATAAATCGAAATCTGGCTCTGGGAGAATGTGAAAAAAGGATATTTTTGCATCAACTTCGTCATGGTTTCAAAATCACGCTGGCACACAGCCACAGTTTCATTCCACACCCATAGCCAGTTCATATCGATGTGCGCATGTCCGATGAAGTGGGTGGTAAAAGACTTCACCTGTTTCAAAATCGGCGCTAAAATTTTGCCGACTTCTGTTAGTGATTTTTTGAAGCCGTCGTCGTCATTTTCAATATATTTGTCAACTTCCAAAACAGTTTTCGCCCGTTCGATCAATTGTATCCATTGGCTTTTCTCTCCTGATTCCAGGTCGATCAGCCTTTCAGCCAATTGGATTTCGGGCGAAATTCTGGTGGGATCGATATGCTGAATTTTCACCTTTCGAAAATCCTCCCAATGGATCACCTGAACAACATCATTGAAATAACCGAGGCTGATTTTGGTTTCGACAACTTTGGGCGCTCCCTCAGTATAAAATGAATGAACAATTTCACCATTACGACTCAAAACGATATTTTTAAAACAGGCGATGTACGTCCCTGGCAATGGAGATACAAAGGCCACCTGCACGCTTTCCACGGTTTCTCCTATGAGATTGGTTAACGCCATTTTGCGATGATACCAGGCATCTGCCGCATCATAGAGATTGGTCATTGGATGTGACCACATATCCTGCTGATCAAAAACCAAAGAATCCCGCATGCAACGACCGGAGACGAAGTGCATATCCATTCCAGCCTGGCTTAGCGGAGACGTCAGATCGATGTAAATATCGTACTCTAAGCAGTCGCCCGGTTGAATGGTAATACGATCTTTGGCAATCGTCATATAACTATAGCCAAGCGGATGGCCATTGGTTTCGGTTTTGAAAAAAAGAATGTTGGGAAGATTTAAATTCTGCGTCATGCTCATTTCCTTCTATTTTTTATAACCTACTCAATAAGCTTTGAATTGTCATGTGCTTTGGAATGCTTTGACTGTGTCAAAGCCTAAATTGACGTAGTCAATTTGCTCCAAAGGATAATCCTTACTAATTTAAATATGGCGAAGTAGCACTAAATAATGGCATGAAAAATAAACAATATTCAAATAAGAATCAAGCCAATTTTCAATTTCAAAAAATTAAAAGGATCGCTTACAAAAATCCAAGCGTCATCACTGTAAATAAATAACTTGAAAAACTCAAAAAAATTTCTTATGTTCAAGCTCATTTTTTATGATGAATTTCAACGAGGTTTGTATGAGCTCCCCTGATAAATTTTTAAACCATAAACAGGCAAGTCAGATCATCTCCCAATTGGGAACAGAGTTCGCGCTGGTTAAAAATCCTGATTACAGTCATCCCGAATTTGAGCTGTATCCACTGGCGCCCAAAATCCTTCAGCCGGTCGAGACGCTTTCTGCCGCAGTGATGGACATGGACGGCACCACGACGACCACCGAATCGCTGTGCCTTCATTCATTGGAATACATGGTTCGAAAAATAACCGATCGAATGTCGCCGCAAGCCTGGCAGGGACTCGATAGAATTAAAGATTACCCAAATATCATCGGCAATAGTACCACCAAGCATGTGGAATATCTCATTCAGGTCTATGAGCCATTCATTAAACCCGATGCATTGAAGCAAGCTTATTTTCAAGCTGCTGCCTGGTTTTTCCTGAATGGAAAAGACAAAGGGCGCATTGAGGAACTGCAGAATAATTTGGTCAACTTGGGATGCCCGGAGATTTTGAAACATGACTTTTTAAAAAAGGCATCCAATTCAGCCGGCATTGATAGTTCAAAATTAGGTCAAGAAATGGTGGAGCGCTATGGCTCCAATTTTAAAATTCATTCTTTTTCAGACAAAGTTCGCGCTGGCATCGATATTTATTACCAGCGTTATCACGAAATTCTCGGTCTGATTCAAGCCGGCAAGGGCGAACATTTAGCCTCTAAAATTCTGGGACAGCCCAATGCTCACCTGATCGAGCCAATGCCTGGAGTGGGTGAATTTTTAGCGCTGATCAAAGGCTGGCTGGGAGAAGAAGTCGAACAATTGCTACCCGCTCTGATCAAAACATTTCATCATCCTGATTCCGAAAACGAGCTTTCTATTGATGACGTCAAACAAAATTTAATTGTGTTGGGCAAAAAATTTCAGGCTGATCCGATGAAAGTCGCCGTGGTTACTTCGTCGATTTTATATGAAGCGGAAATTGTGATGACCGAGGTATTTCGAGTGTTGCAGCAACAAATCGAAAACTGGCCGATCAATCCAGCCCGACAGAAATTTATTCTTGAAAAATTTTCTGATTATAAAAATGTGTACGATAGCTTTGTAACCGCTTCGGATTCCAGTGAAATCCGGCTCAAGCCGCATCGGGATTTGTACAGCATTGCTTTACATCAGTTGGGCATCCCTAAAAATAAATTCAACGAAGTCGTTGGGTTTGAAGACAGCGAAAGCGGCACGATTGCCATCCGAGCCGCCGGGATCGGCTTGTGTGTGGCAGTGCCCTTTTCCGATACCCAGCACCATGATTTGAGAGCGGCAGCTCATGTTTTGAAACAGGGATTGCCTGAAACATTGTTGAAATATAATTTATTTCTGAAAACATAAAACATGAGATGAAACGCGTTTGTCTATTCATATTTAGCATTTCGCGGCTGGATTGAAATGTAACACCGCTTGGCAAGAGTAATGAAACAATTTTGTAAATCTCCGTATTCTTGATATGTTAATTTCAGCGCTTTGAGCGATGGAATCAGTTTGAATTTTTCTTTTTCCAGCTTAAAATACAAACTAAAAAAATGAAAGGGTAACGATATGACTGAACAATATCACAGGGGCTTCCTTAACAATAGTCAAATTATTTGGGGATTGATCATCATTATCATCGGCGTCCTGCTTCTTTTGCATAACATTCGTGTCTTTGATATTGGAGACTTTATTGCAGATTATTGGCCGGTAATTTTGATTTTGTCAGGACTTTGGCTTATCCTGAGAAGAAATGATGAAAAAGAATGGACCACCCAGTTTGCTGTTGATCGCAATATTGTCTCTGAATCGAATGAAGCGCTATATTCCAACGTATTCGGTGATTTTGATGTAGCGATTAAAGCTAAAGATTTTCAATCGGGTAAAATCAATAATGTATTTGGTGATGCGGAAATCGATTTAACCAATTTAGATATTACATCGGGAGAAAAGGACATGAATATCAGCGGCGTGTTTGGCGATATAAAAGTCGCGACTCCAAAGCAGGTGCCATTTTTTATCAAAGCCAACGTCGTCGCCGGAGATATTAAATTGCTGGGCGAGAAACACAGTGGCTTTTCCATAGAAAGAGCTTACAAATCAGACGGATACGAATCTGCCAAAAATCGGCTGAATATTTATATTTCGCATGTGTTTGGGGATATTAAAGTCGAGTGAACGTCAATAATAGAACACGGATCCGCCAGCCAGAGGGCAATCCGTGTTCCATAAAAAATCAATCAAAAATCGGGCTGATTTTCAATTCGGGTGCAAAGGGGCCTTCCAGTTTCATAAGTTCCCAGATTGGATCTTCCCGAAGCCGGAGAAATTTGAAGCCATAAAAATAGGGCTTGGTCGCAATCAGTTTTTTTTCTTTTAGAGATTTCAGCCTCTTATTGTCTTCCCTCGTTTCTTCATTCAAAGCTATAATTTTCTCATTTTTCAGTTTAGCTTCTTCGTTATATTTCCGTTTCTCATCATTAGATTGCTTTGCATTGCTGTATAAATCCATCAAGGGTTCTGCTTTGACCTCGGGATTGGTGGAATGCAGAAAATTGATCGTTCCATCCTCACTTCTTGTGATCAAACCAACATGGCCAACCCATTTATTATTTTCATAGCCTCGCACAATATTTACAAAATCACCAGGCTGTAATTTGTCGATCACCTGGGGTAAGAGTTCGTAGGGAAGATACGACCATTTTACAGTGTCCACTGGAATGAACTGACCAATTCCCCATTTAGAAAGAAATTGTGCCCGATCAACAATCGTTGTCTCCCAGGCAGTTTGATCGCCAGCCAGTTCGTCTGTCACATCTTGAACCAACCAGCTATTATTCACATCCCAATCAAATTCAGTGTAATGGTTTCTGGTGGCTAATCCAATTTCTCCGTTCTTATATCGAATGCGCTGCAGCATGGCAAAAAAGCTTTTCCAATCATAGGAAAGCGCCATGGCATAAATATGCTCGCTGAATACCACGCAATCGCTTTTACCTAATGAATAGAGAGGATCCGAATCGTAAATCTCAAAAGGAAATTCACCCAGCAGAAAAATTCTATAAGGCTGTCCCACGCATTTCTGTGCCAGATGCTGAATTCGCTTGCGTAAATCCGGCTCAATCGCTTGGAGATAGCCCAGATAGCTATCTAATTCCCTGGGGGTGAATTGGTACAGCGGCTGAGATTTTAGTTCTTTCAGCACATCCGGTTGGATGTTGAGAAGGCTGGCGGCTTCTGCTTCTTCTTTGGTGAGAACTACACTTTTCCATTTTGGCTGCATGATGGTACAACTTGAAATCGCCAGCAGACTGATCAGGATGATGGAACAAAGGGTGAGATTTTTCATGTTTTAAACCTCATTTTTATTCAATATTTTTTATTCGGTTTTGAACATTACAAAAATACAAATTTAGAAATCAGGTTGCAATGCTTTTTTTAAAAAATAAATTTAAAAATGCTCAATCAGAAGGTCTTGCTTTTATTTATGAGACGTTATTCAAGATTGGCATGAATTTACCAAGCAGCCCAACGCCTCATTTAATGGACGCGATATAAAAAAAAATAAAAAGGTTTTATGGAAGACCTATCGACACAATTGAAAGCAGGAAATAAATTTTTCACAACTTTACTGCAAACCAAAAACTCGAAATTGATGTTCATTCGCATCATTGGTTTCATGGCAATGCTGATTGTCGGCTACCTTTATCTGACTGACGGCCATTACAGCAAATTAGCCGGCTATTTCATATATATGAGTTTGGCGTGTACCATAATCCCGTTGCCAACGCCACCGTATGTAATCGGCATGGGAAAAATTTTCGATCCGGAAATTATTGCTTTAGTCGGAGCATTTGGAAACCTCATCTCTGCCTTTTTTGAATATTACTTTTTAACGTGGCTTTTTTCGACAACAGAACTCCAGCAGAAGATAGAGGCAAATAAGTATTTCCAGCGTTTTGTCCAGTTCTTTAATCGCTCTGCTTTTTCATGTATCATATTTACAAGCTTCTCCCCCATTCCTCTTGATCCATTTTATTTAACTGCCATACTCACCCGCTATTCTCTGGTTAAATATTTGTTAGCATTATTTATTGGCAAATCGCTGCGTTATTATTTATTAGCCCAGGTCGGCGATTCATTCCAAATTCCTAACCTTTATTTAATTATTATGTTGATCGCTCTGGTATTGGTGCCAGTGATCATTGCTTTTGCTCTCAAGCGAAATCAAGCGAAAGCATGTAAGGTATCTGAAAAAAGTGCCATATAAATCGCTTGACATTTTGATTAAAATTAAGTAACTTCTCACCTTTTAATTCAGAAATAACCTTCATATTGAAAATCGATTACGGACTAAATCTAATCAGAAGACCAGAGAATTGAAAGTTAAAATAGGTAAGCCTTTAGCTCCTCAAAATTTTTACAGCGAAGCCAATATCCTGACGCTCATTCGATTATCTGTTTCTCTTGCTTTTTTTGTCGCGGCCATATTGAAACATAACTTTACTTATAACTTGATTGGCTTTTTCGTTCATTGGCTGGGTGATTTCATCGATGGCTTCTATGCCCGTACCTTCAAACAGGAGACCATCCTCGGCGCTGAAATCGACATTATCGCCGATCGGCTGGAATTAATATTTTTCTATGTTGTCTTTCTGCATTTCAGACCGCACTTATTTTTGCCCGCAACCCTGTATTTGATCGATTATGCGTTTGTCGATTTCTATTTGAGTTACCAATTTATTAAATATGATATTATTTCGCCCAATTATTTTTATAAGGTTGACCGAATCGTTTATCTGCTAAATTATAGTCCAGGAGGAAAATTTTCCAATTCCAGTGTAGTCACTTTGATCCTCATCTTTCTGCCACAGCTCGGTATTTTAATGAGCATTTATGCAACAGGGCTGATCATTCTGAAATCATATTCTGCTTATCGTCTCTATAACCTGAAGAAAATATAATCGAAGGAACATCTTTTATGGCTAATGCAATTCGTACACTTTCACTCGCAAAACGAGGGATTAAAAATTACTTTACAAAGCGACCGTTAACCGTATCATTTGAAGTGACCTATAGCTGTAATGCCCATTGCAAGCATTGTCATTTGGGCGGCTTCATCAAAGGAGAGGAACTTGCTTCTCCGGAACGATTTGGGGAGCTGTGCCGTGAGATCCAACCGGTCGTCGCCCAGATATCTGGTGGCGAGCCGCTCATCCGTAAAGACCTGGAACAAATTATCCAGAACATGAAACAACCCAATCGCGCGCCCTATATCGTTGTCACCACCAACGGGATTATGTTAACTAAAAAACGATATGAATCGCTGCGAGAAGCCGGTGTCGATCAGTTTTCACTTTCGTTGGATTATCCAGATGAGCGACATGATGAATTTCGAGGCTCGAAAGGATTATTTCAACGAATTGAAAAATTAGTTAAAGAGCTGAACACTGAAAATGGCAAGGCTGTCACCTTGAGCTGCGTAGTTCAACGGGATAATTTCAGAGACCTCATCAAGATTGCCGAGCTGTCAGAAAAATGGGGTGTATCGGTGAATTTCAGCACTTATACCTGGCTCAGAACCAACGATCTGAGCTATGTTTTGTCTAAAGAGGATTTGATAGAATTTCGAGAGATCGTTAAACAACTATTGGCGCTAAAAAACAAATTTAGAAACTTTTTTGCTTCAGCATATACTTTTAATCGCATGATCGATTTTTATGAAAATGGCGGAACCCCTGGATGCAAAGCTGGGGAGAAGTTTTTCATCGTCAGCCCTGATGGAACATTTTCGCCCTGCGGCTTAATTATTACGAGATACAAAACGCAGCAGGAGATTACTGATAAATTTTTGAAGACCAATACCTGCACAGCATGCAATACGAGTATTCGCTCAAATTGCGAGAAACCGGTAAAGTACTTGATTAAAGATAATCTGGGAAAAATTTGATTGATAATTGCACTCTTCGAAGGTAAAGGCAATTTGGTTATCATGTAATTCTGGGAAATGGGAAGCAGCAGGTCAGTGGTGATTTGTTTGATGTGAATGAATAAATCAGATCGGCGAATTTTGTGAATGAAACTTTGGAAAAACCAAATAACTCTTTAAAACGGAAACTATCAAAAACCAGGATCATCATTTTTATTTTAGAGATTAGCCTGGTTGCTTTGTTGCTGGGAATCTGGCTTTCCTCTGATTCTGTTCAGCAAAGCAAAAGCCTGTGGGTCCTGTTTCTGTACAGTTTTCCATCGCAATTTTTGATTGCAACCGTACCCCATGAGCCGGTTTTTTTATATTTTAGTAAATATTATGCTCCAATTATTGCTACTGTGGTCTCACTATCCAGTACGCTGCTGACTGAAGTTGTCAATTACTCAACTTTTAAATTCGTAGTCGATTTAAAAAGCTTTGAGCGAATTCGATATAGCGGCTTTGTTAAAAAATTGATCGAAGGGTTTAACCGAGCTCCATTTCTGGCGCTATGGGTAGCTGGATTTACGCCGATCCCATTTTATCCATTTCGTTTTTTAGTGGTTTTGGCAAATTATCCAATCTATAAATATATCCTTGCGGTGTTTCTTTCCCGAGCGCCACGTTTTTATCTGCTGGCATTGTTTGGTCACGCATTTAAAATTCCCGACTATTTGTTGGTGGTATTGTTCGTTAGCCTTATTTTGGTTTCCTTGGCTCCGATATTTAAAAGACTGCTTTTCAAAAAAAAAGAAATCGAAGGAACCTGCTGAAGAACATCAGGATGAAGCTATAAGCAAATTATGATGCGCTTTGCCTCACCGCAAAGAATAAAGCAGAACAGGAGAAGCAAAATGAATCCCATAAAATTAGGCATCATCGGCTGCGGAATCGCTGCGCGAGAATTACATTTTCCAGCATTGCAAAAACTAAAAGATAAATTCAAGATCACCGTGGTCTGCAATCATACCGAGCCAAAGGCAAAAAGCTTCGCTGAAATGGTTGGAAGAGTGCCTTATGTTCTGGATTATCGTGAGCTTTTGAAAAGACCGGATATCGAAGCCGTGGATATTGTGCTTCCCATTCATTTAAATTATCAGGTGACCAAAGATGCGCTGAAGACTGGGAAGCATGTAATCGTTGAAAAACCGCTCGCTGCCAATCTCACCCAGGCCGATGAAATGTTAACCTTTGAAAATCGATTTTCTCAGGTTAAAATGGTGGCTGAAAATTTCCGGTATCGGAGAACTTTTCATCGCGTGAAAGAAATATTAGAGGCGGACAAAATTGGGAAGCCTTACTCAGTTTTCTGGAATGTATTTTATTACGTCGATCTTCAGGGCAAATATGCCCAGACTCAATGGCGCATCCATCATCAATATCCCGGCGGATTTATTACCGATGCTGGCGTCCATAATATTGCTGTGATAAGATATTTATTTGGGGAGATCATTTCAGGTTGCGCCTTCACTAAAAGTGTCAATCCTGATATCGGGAAGCTGGACACGATGAGTTTCCAGTTTTCAACTGAGAGTGGAGTCAATGGCGTTTTCAATGATTTCTTTAGCTCCAATGGCTATTCGGAAAACCGAATCATTATTTTGGGACGGGATGGAAGCCTGGTTATCGAAAATAATTCCATCACTATAAAAAAACAGGGGAAGCCTGACCTGACTGAAACGGTTGAAGATGATGGCGGCTATCAGTGCCAATTTGAAGATTTTTATGAAGCGATCCGATTTGGCAAACCAGTGAAAAGCTCGTTTTCCGAAGCTTATCAGGATTTCCTCACGATTTTGAAAGCATTAGACTCGGCAGAAAAAGGCCAAAGATTTTTGGTAACAAAATAATTATCTGACAAGATTAATTTTGCTATTTTCTATTTGGTATTGTTAGAGTTTTAAATTAGGAGAATTTAAATGAAAGAGATTTCAGAATTTCCCTGGAATAAAATAAACAGGAAACCTGCTATTTTTTAGAAGAAGAAGTTGTGGTTGCTCCAGGTTACGGCAAGCCAGCAGAAATTGGCAAAGGCGATCTGGTGAAATTTCCGAGAGGAATGACCTGCACCTGGAAGATCAAGAAGGATGGGAGAAAGCATTATCGGTTTGAACAAAAGTAAACTAATTTTACCTTCGATTCAATCGCTCCACCATCGAATAAAGTTTTCGCCGGGTAATTCCCAACAATTTGGCGGCTTTGCTCTTATTCCCTCCAGCTTTTTTCAGCGCTTTATTGATTAATTGTTTTTCAATTTCGTCGATAGAAATTCCTTGCTCCGGAATTTCAAGTGCCAGTGAATCGCCGCCAACTGGAATACCATGAAACTGTGGTGGCAAAAGATCGGCGGTAATTTTCTCATCGCCGCTCAATATAATCATTCGTTCAATAATATTTTCCAGCTCGCGGATATTGCCTGGCCAGTGATAGCTCATTAAAGCCCGCATGGTTTGAGAATCAATTTTATCTTTGGGCTGACTGTTTTTCTTTAAGAAGTGAATCACCAACTCCGGGATGTCTTCACGTCGCTCGCGAAGGGATGGCAGGGGAATCGGAAATACATTGAGTCGATAATAAAGGTCTTCTCGGAAAATACCTTTTTTGATCAGTTCCTCCAGATTTCGGTTGGTGGCGGCAATCGTGCGAACATCCACTGAAACTGTTTCTTCGCTGCCCAGGCGGGTGATCTCTTTGGTCTGTAAAACGCGCAGCAGCTTGGCTTGCGTTGCCGGGGAAATATCACCAATTTCATCAAGGAAAATTGTCCCGCCGACTGCCAGTTCAAACCGACCTCGTTTCTGTTTTTCCGCCCCGGTGAAAGCACCTTTCTCATGACCAAATAACTCGCTTTCTAGCAATGTTTCAGGTAGCGCCGCGCAGTTCACCGCAATAAAAGCACCTCTCGCTCGATGGCTTAATTGATGAATTGACTGGGCAATCAGTTCTTTTCCAGTCCCGCTTTCGCCTCGGATCAACACTGTGGCATCTCTAGGGGCGACCTTCTCAACCATCTGGTAAACTTTCTGCATGATTTCACTTTGCCCAATGATATTCTCCAGGGAGAATTTATCTTTCAACTTGCTCTTCAGGTCGATATTTTCTTTTGCCAGCTCTTTTTTTTCAAGAATCTGTTTGACTTTCAATTTCATCTCGACCATCTCAAACGGTTTGATCAAATAATCATAAGCGCCCTTTCGCATGGCCTCTACTGCGGTCTGGGCAGTGGCATAAGCGGTCATTAAGATAACTTCAGTTTCTGGCGCGATTTTTTTCACTTCATCCAGAACCGCGATGCCATCTTTGCCCGGCATTTTTAAATCGGTAATCACGATGTCAAATTCACCTTTATTAAATTTTTGAATGCCAGCGTCTCCATCAAAAGCCGTCTCGACAATGTGTTGGTCAAGCTCCAGTGCCGCTTTAAGTACGCCACACATTCGTTTTTCATTATCGATGATCAAGATATTTCCGCTCATCTACGTTCCCTCGTTATTGATTATATTAGCAATCGTTTAGTTCCAGTCAACTCTTTGACTGTAGGGCGTCAGTGATCGGCAAATAAAACCGAAAAACCGCTCCTTCCCCTGGCTGAGATTCCATCTCAATCCAGCCGCCATGTTTTTCGATGATCTGTTTGCTGATTGTCAATCCTAATCCGCTGCCCGATGATTTGGTTGAATAAAATGGATCGAATATTTTGGATGAATCGCCCTTGATGCCAGATCCATTATCTGAAATGGTCAATTTTGCGAAAGATCGACCTTTGAATTCGGTCTTAATTAAGCCAATCTCAATTTTTCCCTTTTGATCAATCGCCTGAATAGCGTTGATCAGCAAATTAAACAACACTTGCTGAATAGCATCTTCATCAAATGGAAACGGCTTCATCTCCCCGATCGAATCAAAGTTAATTTCAATTACTTTATCCAATTGCTCTCTTTCGATGGCAGCGACCGCTTTTTTTACAACCTGATCGAGATCCGCCGATTTGGGATTTAGCTTTGGCTCTCTGGCAAAAGACAGGAAATTATTAACCAGATAATTCAATCGCTTCACCTCTTCAGAAATGTACTCGAACAATTCGTCGGATTCATCGACCCTGGCATATTTTTCTTTGAGCACATCAGACGTACTTTTGATGATTCCCAGCGGATTGCGGATTTCATGTGCCATCGAGGCTGCCATTTGTCCCATCGCCGCTAATTTTTCAGATTGCTTCAACGATTCCTGGGTTCGAATCAGCAGCGTGATCATCCAGGAAATGAAAAATGAGAAAAGGATAATCAAACCAACGCTGATCATTCCACCAATGATTAAACCTCTTTTGAATAAACCTAATATTTCAAAAAAATCGGCGTTGGCTTCCAGAACCAATAATGCCACGACATCAAGCGATACGTCCCTCAACGGCGCATAAACATTTTTAAATCGATTGCCTTCAACAACATGAATCGGCGAGACGGCAATCTCTCCCTGCCAGGCTTTTTCAATTGCCAGACTATCCTGCTGCAAGTACGATCGGCTCGGCTCGATCAAAAAATCTCTGCTCCCCTCGACCAGCACCTGAAAATTTCGATCGATGATAAAAGCCGCTTGCAATTCCTGTTTATCGATCAGATTGTTCAAATCCTGTCTGATATAGAATAAGGCAAATTCCGGTTCAAGATTCGAGAGCAGGTCATCGATATACTGTTTCAACAAAATCCGATCCGCCAGCCGGGCGATGGACGTCAGACGTTTTTCAAGCTCCTGTTCTAAATAATTATCCATCTGTTTCAGGAAAAACCAGCTTCCCAGATTAAAGGCAGTGAGCAGCAGCGCTGTAAAGATGATGAGCGATCGGATGTAAAATTTTCGCTTTTGCAGTAATTTTGATTCTGTCGAAATCGCTCGGCTCATTTGTTTTCCTCCCCAAACAGTTTCAGCCATTCATCAATTTCAGCTTCGGAAATATGGGTATTGAATTTTTGATCCACCTGAGTCTGATTGGGATGCTTGCTGGTACGTTCATAAAATTCTTCGGGTGATAACACTTGAACGCCAGACTGATTGCCATAATTGATCAATTCGTGATCCGCCGAGACCAGCGTCAGGGATTTTTTATTTTTTGTTTTTTGGATTATTCGCTTGATGATAGGATCGGCTTTTTCCGGCGATTTAGAAAAGATGATTTTTAACCAATGAACAGAAGTTGGCTGTGGTTCAACATATCCTACTTCATCGCCATCGAATACGATGGTGATGTACACACGTCGCGCTGAAAGGTAACTTTTCAGAAAGTGTATCAAATGATTTCGAGCTGGTTCTAGACCCGAATCAAGCCAATTTCGAAAGTGAGGGACGGAATGGATTAAATTATACCCATCGATCAGATAGTGTGGATTCATTTTAATTTGCTATTTATCTATCATTTCAAAGACCCCATCCCAATCTGCGGGGCGAGGATTTTCGATAAATAATTTGCACCGACGTATGAATTCATAAGATGGGCCATCGTGGGGGTTCAATGTCAGTGCTTTTTGAAACATATCAAACGCATGGATCCAATCTCGTTTTCGGTAGATTTCCAGTCCCTTTAGAAAATATTCCATAGCGCTGGAACGGACAGGATCGATTTCTTCGGTCTTTCTGCCAATCAATTCATAAATTCGGACTGGCTTATTTTTGCCTTTCACTCGAATCGCATCCAGTTCGCGACACCAGAATTTTTCATGAACAAGATAAAAGGTGTCTTCGCTGATCATAATCGAAGTGCCGTAGATTTTATTGGCGCTTTCCAACCGAGACGCCAGGTTCATGCTATCGCCAATAGCAGTGTAATCAAAACGATCCCTTCCTCCGATATTGCCGGCAATCATCGGACCGGAATTGATGCCGATTCTCGCTTCAAATGGCGGCTTGCCTTCTCGCTTCCACATTTGCCTTAGGATAGCCAGCTCTTTACGCATATCCAGCGCCGCATTGCAGGCACGCATGGCATGATCTTGCTGTTCAACCGGGATGCCAAAAATCGCGACAATCGCATCGCCTTCATATTTATCGAGATACCCTTCATATCTCATAATAATGTCGGTCATGGCGGATAAATATTCGTTCAGCACGGATACCAGTTTTTCGGGTTCCAGACCTTCAGCGACAGTCGTAAAATTCTTAATGTCTGAAAAGAAAGCGGTCGCTACCTTTCGTTCGCCGCCCAATTTCAACATGCCAGGATTTTTCAATAGCTCATTTACAACAGGCGCCGAGATATAATGCTGAAATATGCCTTTGATTTTTCGCTTGTCTTTGCTTTCATCAAGATAACGATAGGTGAGTATTCCAATATGACTAAATATCATTCCGAGTATTGGTCTGATATTTTCGACCCAGAGATCGTAATTGGTAAATAAGAAAAAGGTTGTGTAAACAAATCCGATTGCCAACGCTAAAATTATCGGGGTGTTGATTCTTATCCTGAAGAAAAAGGCAATCGAGCTGATCAACATGCACAGCAAAATCAGGATAAAACAGCCGACAAATTTTGAAGCGCGATGAATAAAATTTTGAGTAATAATGTTGCACAAAATATTGGCATGAATTTCCACGCCGGGAAAGGCATTTTGAAATGGAACCGGTCGCAGATCATACAAACCAGCGGCTGAGGCTCCGATCAGCACGACTTTTCCTTTAAAAAATTCAGTTGGGATTCGATTCGCCCAGACATCGTAAAAAGAAATATACCGAAAGGTTTGGTAACTTCCCAGGTAATTAATTAACATCTGTCCCAGTTTGTCAACCGGAATCGTGACCGGACTGACATTTTTTTCTGAGGATAAATTAAGTCTGATAAATTTGCCAGGCTTGATTTCGATCTCACTTTTTTGAACGTCATAAAGGTACAGAATCATTGCCATCGCTAATGAAGGATAAAGTTCTCCGGCAAAATTCATAAACAGCGGCATCTTCCGAATCACGCTGTCATCGTCGGGCTGAAAATTCACAAAGCCAAGTTTTTGAGCCGCATTATAGAGCCTGAAAAATTTGCCATCAAATCGATCCGCCTGTGGAAAATGCTTGGTTATTTCATTTGGAAAAAGATAAGAATAGCCCGATGTATCCAGTTCAGCAGGAGGAGCTTCCATTTTATAAAGAAACGCTTCTGGCTCTGCTTTTGAAAAAGAAAGCGCATGACAAATATTGCCGGCTCGACGTGTGGCCTGAACTAACAGGGTATCAGCCACGCGGTCGATATCGTGTTCCATAAACAAAACATCAAATCCAATCGCGATTGCGCCAGACTCCGACACAAACTTGATGACATTGGTATAATAATCACGCGGCCATTGTTGGAATCGACCGAATTGATTGAGGCTGCGGTTATCAATATCAATGATCACAATATCATCAATGGTTTGCCCACCCCGGGATTGTTCTAATTTTTTGATCTTCGAGGAATAGCGAAGATCCAGGCTCTTTGCTTCAAAATTATCAAAAAACTCTGGAAAGAGCACCTCGGTAATCAAAATTATTACAACTGCCGTTGCCAACCCTATCAAATTTCCGATGTAAAAACGTCGCAGTGTATTTTTTCGCATGAAGAATCATCCGGTGTATCATTCAAAAAAACAATGGAGTGCCTGCTCTTGATGGAAGGCAGTTCAGTGATGCACAAAGGTCTGTCATAGGCAGATCAATTAACAGATTGCTCGACCAAAGGAGGATATCGCACTCCAATTCTATCTTAAAATTGAATATTGGAAAATAAATAATAATTTAACTCGTCAAAACATTCAATCCTGGGAAGAGCGCGTCAGGCAGTAAAGATAGATCTTTAAATTTCATATTTTCTGCTCGGTGGGTGCTGCGCTCAACGATTATTTAACTCTCCATAATACACAATTTTAACCTCACCTTCAAGTAAAATTTTCGTCATATCATTATCAAAATCTACATGCAACGTTCCCCCGCGCGCTTGAACCGCAACCGGTAATTGAATATTTTTTTGTAATTTTGCCAGAATCGCTGCTGATATAGTTCCGGTGCCACACGCCAGCGTCTCTTCCTCGACTCCCCGCTCATAGGTTCTCATTTTTAGATTTTTTCTATCAATGACCTGAACGAAATTGGTATTTGTCCCCCAGGGCTGGAATGCTGGATGATAGCGATACTTTCTCCCAATTTTTTCGACATCGATTTTTTCGAGATCAGTTACGAACAAAACATAGTGCGGCACGCCGACATTCAAATATCCTCCTTCTTCAAAATCTGCTTCTTCCACGGCTTTTGGATATTCTCGGATTTCGACTGGCGGCGGCATGTGCAGCTTGACCCAGCTATCTCTCACACTTGCCTCGTAAACCACTCCCAGCACATCAAATTTTAGATCGGCTGGAGCCAATTGATGAGTGAACGCATAATAAGCCGCAGCCCGTGCGCCGTTGCCGCACATTTCGCCAATATAACCATCGGAATTAAAGTATCTCAACGAAAAATGGTTTTGATCGCTGTTTTCAATTAATAGAATCCCATCAGCGCCAACCGACTGGCGACGCTGACAGATTTGATGAAAAAAGTCATGTTCATTGCCAGTAAATTTGCCAGCTCGATTATCGAATAAAATAAAATCGTTTCCAGTGGCGGAGAGTTTAGTAAATTTAATCATATTCAAATCCAATCTCGAACTTTCTCACGTTCGCGGATCACTTCATCTTTATTGCCATCAACCCAAACCTCTATCGGTCGCGGTCGAGAATTATAATTGCTCGCCAGAGAATAGCCATAAGCCCCCGCCGTCATCACGGCTAAATAATCGCCGCGCTGTACTTTTGGCAGGGATCGGTCTTTTGCCAGAAAATCGCCGGTTTCACAGATGGGACCAACGACATCGGATTTTTCGAGCTCGCCGGCAATCTTTCGGAGCGGCACAATTTGATGATAAGCATCGTAAAGGCTGGGGCGGATGAGATCATTCATGCCGGCATCGACTACGACAAAATTTTTGTCCCGCGACTTCTTCACATAAAGCACTTGGGTGATCAACGCCGCAGTTTCTCCGATAATGAAGCGTCCCGGCTCAAATAAAATTTCGCAATTCAGCGGCTTGAGAACAGCGATCACCTTCGTTGCTAATTCTGCCGGAGTTGGCACCTTCTCCCCTGCTCGATCAACATATTCGGGAATGATGTCGGGATAATGAACTCCCAAGCCGCCGCCAATGTCGATATGTTGAATTGCAATTCCAGAGCTTGATAGCTTCTTAACAAAATCAAAGATTTTCTTCGCCGTGGCGACATAATATTCCAGGTTCAATATTTGTGAGCCAATATGGCAATGGACGCCCACGATATCGATGCCAGCCATCTGTTTAGCTTTCAAAAAAACTTCCAACGCAATATTAATATCAATACCAAATTTATTGATCGACTTTCCAGTCGAAATATAAGGATGACCATGAATATCCACATCAGGATTGATCCGAATGGCGACTGGCGCCTTCGTACCCAAATCAAGTGCAATTTGATTCACGATTTCCAATTCTGGCTCAGATTCCACATTAAAAGCCATGATCCCGCTTTCGATGCCGTACTTGATCTCGTCATCAGTTTTACCCACACCAGCATAAACGATTTTATTGGCAGGAATTCCAGCCTTTTGAGCCAAATATAATTCACCGCCGGATACGACATCTCCCCCGCTGCCCATCGATGCCAGCAGCTTCAAAATTTGAAAATTGGAATTTGCTTTCATGGCGTAACAGATCGTATGCTTCACTGATGAAAAAGCCTCATCCATCGCTTTGAAATTATCGATGACCCAGTTTTTGCTATAAAGGTATAAAGGTGTGCCATATTTTTCAGCGAGATTTTCAATCTTCAACTTTTCACAAAACAGCTCATCTTTCCGATATTGGAATTGATTCATAATCTCTCCACTTTGTGTATTTTATTTGAAAGTAATATTATTCCCCTCATTAGGCCAGCGAGAGCGAACTTTGATGGAATCCGAATAGAAAAAGAAACGCTCTGCGGGAATAAATGGCGTTGCTTTGCCATATGAATAAACACCATTGTTATCCGCATCCCGAAATCCAAAGATCGTGTAGATTCCCGGAAGAATATCTTTAAAACGATAGGCGCCGGGTTTGTCAAGAATTAATGGGTAAGAATTCTTTTCGCTCTTTGCCGTCAGAAATATTTTTCCATTGGCATCTTTCTGTTCATCCACAATTTCCCCGGCAATAGCCGAAAGCGTATCTTTTTTTAATGTCTTGAAATGGATGCTTGCCACACTATCTGCCAGATGATTATCAGCTAAATCGAAAACCGAATCAATTGAAATGTGCATACTATATTGTGTTAGACTTTTAAAAGAGCTATCCACCAAAAATGACATATCGGCGGGACTTTTCCAGTCGAATTTCCCCCTCACCAAAATCGAAT
>JAEAME010000497.1_pt1 | contig 39381 bp, 33 predicted proteins | sample 8958731 | NCBI WGS metagenome assembly JAEAME01 (sample SAMN16933194, study PRJNA681113) | bioreactor sludge metagenome | isolation source: anerobic bioreactor sludge (Control) | place: India:Bengaluru | collected 2018-10-24
AAATCGCCGAAATGCTTCGTTTAGTCGGTAATCATTGATCAAAAACGAGATCGCGTGCCGCCCGAATAGCTCGGTAGTGTCGGCTTCTTGAGCGGCGCGGATACCGACAAATTCGAGAAAAGTGCTCCGGACCCTCTCGAAAATGGAATAATATCGACAAATCCGAGTGTTTCCGGCATTTTGTCGGTCATTTCAAGCTGCGACGGTCCTTGTGTTTCCGGCATTTTGTCGGTCATTTCGAGCTGCGACGATCCTTCGAAGGTCAGGAAGCCTCGGCCGGATTCAAGTTTAGTGATGCACCCTTCATTTAGTCTCTGTCCAAAATCCGGGTGTATATTGTTTTGAGACAGCGCCTTGTTCGCATTTCGGTGTGCCGATCTACTCGTTGTCCCCGGAATCGGGCGCCGAATCCGCTTCTTTGTTATCGATTTCATCGTCTTCGTCCGATTCTCCGGCTTCATCCGCTGCTTCGAGCTCAGCCTGAGCTTTCTGCTCGGCCTCAAATCGTTCTCTCGCCTTGAATGTGCGCGAGATCAGATCCGCCTCTTCTTTCAGTTTCAAAAAGTCCGAAACCGAAGCCAGATCGTATGAAGAAGTCTGATAACAGGCATCGTCGTGAACGTTATCGAGGATGAGATACATGCGCTGTTGAACACCGGAATTGGAACTCAGCCTGCTGATCGCCTTCTGTGTTTTGTCGGGCTCGCCTTCCCTGCTGTCAAACTCCATGAACGGGATCTTCAGTTTCCTGAACATATAGCGCAAAACGACCTCGTTCTGCTCGTAATCGACGGCTACCCGAAAACCCGCAATCAGGAAAGTCTGGATAAAGACCAACGCACTGACAATGAACGCCAGTGCGATCAGAAAGAGGATATAGTAATTGATCGGGTTGGACATCAGGGCGTATATCGCACCCGCAACGCACAACAGAATGACGATGACGGTAACAATCCTTCGTATGAGGATCTGCTTCGGGTTGGCCGGAAAGCAGTGGACCGTTCCCTGCGGTAAACTGTCTGCGCTGATCTTTTCCGCCTCGGATATCGAAGGTAAAACTATGTCTTCCTCTGTTTGTGCATCGGCAGTATTCAATTCGTTATCCATAATGACACCTCCTGTTTCATTTGACTGTTTATCCGCCCAACAAAGCAATCCGTTCTTCGATACCTGTACACATGCGGGTGTATTTGTCGCGCTTATCGCGTTCCGCCTGAATAATATGCGCGGGCGCTCTTCCGACGAATTCCTCGTTGGACAGTTTCTTGTCCACGCGATCGATCTCCTGCTTTAGATTATCCTTCTCTTTGCCCAATCGTTCAAGTTCTTTTTGAATATCAATTAAATCTTCCAGAGGAAGGTAGAACTCTCCGGCGGAAAAGACGGCCGCGACGGCCGTCGTCGGGATGCCGGATTTATCTTTTCGGACCTCGACGGAAGACACTGCGGCGAGGCGTTCCAGGAACGCCTGACCGGAGATAAACATCCGCGAGACCTCGTCGTCCGCTGTCACCAGTATCGAGCCGGATTTTCTGGAAGGAGTCACGCCGAGGCTCGTCCTGACATTGCGGATTGAGCGAACGGCGTCCATCAGCACGGTCATGAACTTCTCCTCTTCCGGATGATCGGATTCCGGAGAATATTCGGGCCAGGCAGCAATCATAACCGAGTCGGCCTTTCCGGGAAGTACCAGGTGTCCGTAGACCTCCTCGGACAGGAAGGGCATAAACGGGTGCAGGAGCTTCATCGCTTCTCCGAGGACATGATTCAGTACAAAAAGCGCCTCGATGCGGGTCGGATTCTCCGTATCGAAAAGCCGCGCCTTGGCAATCTCGATATACCAGTCACAGTATTCCTCCCAAACGAACGAGTAGATCTTTGAAAGGGCGATTCCGAACTCGTATTTTTCCAGATTGGCCGTCACTTCGGCGATTGTCGTATTAAGCCGCGACAGGATCCACTTGTCCTCGATCGTATAGCGCGACGCGTCAACGCCTTCAAAGGCCAAATCCTCCGAGCAATTCATCAATACGAAACGCATCGCGTTCCAGATTTTATTCGCGAAATTCCTTCCGGCCTCTATCTTTTCTTCCTGAAAACGCTGATCATTACCCGGTGCGTTACCGGTGACCAAGGCATAGCGAAGCGCGTCGGCTCCGAATTTTTCGACAATCTCCAGAGGATCGATCCCGTTGCCTAACGATTTGCTCATCTTCCGCCCTTCGGCGTCCCGGATCAGTCCGTGAATCAGAACGTGCCGAAACGGAACCTCCCCCATATTCTCGATGCCCGAAAATATCATCCGAGCGACCCAGAAGAATATGATGTCATATGCCGTAACCAGCACGTCCGTCGGATAGAAGTATTTCAGGTCTTCGGAACTTTCCGGCCATCCGAGCGTCGAAAAAGGCCACAGTGCGGAGGAAAACCACGTGTCGAGCGTATCCTCGTCCTGTGTGATCCGCTCTCCGCGGCAATTTTGACAGAGCAGCGGCTTTTTGCGCGAAACAATCAGATTGCCGCAGTCCGCGCAGTAGTATGCCGGTATGCGGTGTCCCCACCAGAGTTGACGGGAAATGCACCAGTCTCGTATGTTCTCCATCCAGTTGAAGTAGGTCTTTTCGAAGCGCTCCGGAATAAATGAAGTCTCCGCCTTGCGAACCGCGGCAATCGCCGGTTCCGTCAGAGGCTTCATTTTGACGAACCACTGGAGCGATACGCGCGGCTCAACGACCGTATCACAGCGATAACAAGTCCCGACATTGTGCTTGTGGGGCTCGATCTTTTGGATCAGGCCGAGTGCCTCGAGATCGCGAACAATCCTTTTGCGCGCTTCATAACGATCCAAACCTTTGTATTCGCCGGCATTATCGTTCATCACCGCACTTTCCGTCATCACGGTGATGACCGGAAGGTCGTGCCGTAAACCGACTTCAAAGTCGTTGGGGTCATGCGCCGGCGTGATCTTCACGACTCCGGTACCGAAATCCTTATCGACATACTCGTCCGCGATGATCGGGATCTCCTTATTGACCAACGGAAGAACAACAAACTTTCCGACCAGGTGCGCATACCGCTCATCTTCGGGGTGAACAGCGACGGCCGTATCTCCGAGCATGGTCTCCGGCCGTGTGGTCGCGAGGATCAGTTCTCCGGATCCGTCGGCGAGCGGGTACTTCAGGTGCCAGAAATGTCCGTCCTGTTCTTCATACTCCACCTCGGCGTCCGAAATCGATGTCAGGCAGTGCGGGCACCAGTTGATGATCCGTTCCCCTCTGTAGATCAAGCCCTTTTCGTAATAACGAATGAAAACCTCGGTAACCGCTTCCGAAAGGCCGTCGTCCATCGTGAATCGCTCTCGGCTCCAGTCGCAGGATGAGCCGAGACACTTAAGTTGCTCAACAATCCTTCGACCGTATTTGGCGCGCCATTTCCATGCTCGTTCCAGGAATTTCTCCCGTCCGATGTCGTCCTTGGTAATCCCTTCTTCTTTCATCGCGGCAACGATCCGCGCCTCGGTCGCGATTGCAGCATGATCCGTTCCCGGAAGCCAGAGCGCCGAAAATCCCTGCATTCGCTTGAATCGGATAAGGATGTCCTGGATCGAATTATCGAGTGCATGCCCCATATGGAGTTGTCCGGTGATGTTCGGGGGCGGCATGACAATACAGTACGGCTTCTTGTCCGGATCGACATCGGCTCGAAAATAATCGTTCTCCATCCATCGGGAATATAGTCTCGGCTCCGCCTCGCGGGGCTCAAATGCTTTGCTGATGCTGTCGGTCCTGCTCATGGATGTTCCTCCGAACTTATTTTCTCAGTTATTAGTTGTTTGTTGGTCCTTTTCGCGGATCTCGACGCGGCGGATTTTACCGCTGATCGTCTTCGGCAATTCGGTGACATATTCGATGATACGCGGGTATTTATATGGCGCGGTCACCTTCTTGACGTGGTCCTGGAGTTCCTTTGTCAGCTCCGGCGATCCGACGTATCCCTTGCTCAAGACGACGGTCGCCTTTACGGCAAATCCGCGGTCGGGGTCCGGAACGCCGGTCACCGCGCACTCCGTCACCGAGGGATGCTCCATCAAGGCGCTTTCGACCTCAAAAGGACCGATCCGGTAACCCGAACTCTTGATGACGTCGTCCGTGCGTCCGACATACCAAAGAAATCCCATCTCGTCGCGGTATGCCGTATCGCCAGTATGATAGATCCCGTCGTGCCACGCTCTCTTTGTACCTTCATCGTCGCGATAATACCCGCGAAAAACGCCGAGCGGCTTTCCGCCGTGCTCCTCGTCCGTCCGGATGCAAATCTCGCCGTTCACGCCGGTCGGGACTTCTTTTTCTTCCTCGTCGATAATGACCATATTGACGCCGGGCGTCTGAAGACCCATCGAACCGAGGCGCGGCTGCATCCACGGATAGAGTGTTCCGCAGACCAGCGTCGTTTCCGACTGGCCGAAGCCCTCAAAAATCTTAAGCCCCGTATTCTTCAGCCACTGACTGTATACTTCCGGATTTAAGGCCTCACCGGCGGTGGTGCAGTGTCTCAGGCGCGAGAAATCATACGGGGAGAAATCCTCCTTGATCATGAAGCGGTACATGGTCGGCGGCGCGCAAAACGTCGTGATCTTGTACTCAGATATCTTGGAAAGGATATCCGCGGCCGAAAATTTGTCAAAGTCATACGTGAAGATCGCTGTCTCACCGAGCCATTGACCGTACATTTTGCCCCACAGGGACTTGAGCCATCCGGTGTCCGATATCGTAAAGTGAATTCCGCCGTCCTCGACCCGGTGCCAGAAAACGCCCGTGATCAGGTGTCCGAGCGGATAGGAGTAATCATGCCAGACCATCTTGGGATACCCGGTCGTCCCGGACGAAAAGGCCATGGCCATGATATCGGTCACCTTAGTGTCCTCGTCTCCCGTCGGCCGGGTCCATACGTCGCTCTGCTTTTCGAATTCACTGTCGAAATCGATCCATCCGTCGACCTTTTTACCGCGCGTAACCGCTTTCAACTCAAGGGTCTCATATTGATCGGCGCCCTCGTCCAAATGTTCGGTGCAATGCTCGTCCCCGGTCATGACCACCATCTTGATACCGGCAGAATTCAGCCGATAAACATAGTCTTTTGAGGTCAGAAGGTGCGTTGCCTGAACGGCGACCGCACCGAGTTTATGAAGACCCATCATGCAATACCAGAACTCATAACCGCGCTTCAGGACGAGCATGACAAAATCGCCCTTCCGGATCCCCTGCGAGCGGAAGAAATTCGCCGCTTTATTCGAAAGTAAAGACATGTCTTTGAACGTAAAATCCCTGCGCTCGTTATCCTTGGAGACCCACACCATGGCCGGTTTATCCGGCGTGCGCTCCGCGATGACATCCAAAACGTCATACGCGAAATTGAAGGTATCCGGATACGTAATTTTATAGTTCTTCTGGAGCTCTTCCAAGGTTGCGAAATCGTCCCGATGCCGGCCGGTGAATTCCTCATAAATCGGCATATATTTACTCTCCTTTTTTCATGACAATCGCGAGAAACTGACATGCGCGATCGTTGTTGGCCTTCATGGCGTGGGGCACCCCGGAGTCAAAATATATGCTGTCGCCCTCGTCCAGTATGTATGTGATATCTCCGATAAAGAATGTCATTTGGCCTTTGACGATATAATTGAATTCCTGTCCGTCATGCGCGTGCAATTCAGGCCTTTGATCGTTGTTCGGCTCGGCGGTAACCAGAAACGGCTCGGCGAGTTTTCCGCGGAATGTGAACGCAAGGTGCTTATAGTCATAGGCCGCGCGTCGATTAACCTGAAAGCCCTCACCTTTTCGAACGACACATGCCGTCGAAAGTTTCGGCGAGTCGCCGCTCATGATATCCAGTACGTCTACACCGAAAATCCCCGCGACGTTACTGAGAAACGAGAACGAGAAGTCTCTGGTGCCGCTCTCGAATTCGGAGTATTCCCCGGGAGTAATCTCACAGCGCCGTGCCACTTCCTCCGGACTGAGTTCGAGAATTTCCCTTAAAGCGCGAATGCGCTCCCCCATTTGCTTCAGTTGATCCGACATGTGAAGTCCTCCTTACCATTGGGGCGAAGGCTTGTCCCTCCGTCGACCGATCGGCTGTACATGATAAATATAATAGGTTTGCGCGGGGATGCTGTCAACCGAAGGAATCGCTTCATCATCGCGGGTTCAAATGGTGTATACTTAAAATCGTTATATCATCGAACTACGGAGGTTCATATGACCCACGCGCCGACGTCCGACCCGACCGGATCCATCGCTTTTGTTCAAACTCTTTGCCGGAAAATAACCGAGAATATCTCGGAAGTCATCGTCGGAAAAGAAGCCGAGATCACGTTGCTCCTGACGGCACTTCTTACCGGCGGACACGTTCTTCTGGACGATGTGCCGGGCACCGGAAAGACGAAGCTGGCCCGAACGCTTGCCCGTTCAATCGACGTGCCGTTCAAGCGCATTCAATTCACGATCGATTTATTGCCCTCCGACCTGACCGGCATCCATTTTTTCGATCGAAAAGCGGACGAGTTCATTTTCCGTCCCGGCCCCCTTTTCGCGAATGTCATACTGGCCGACGAGATCAACCGTGCGACGGCAAGGACACAATCGAGTCTTCTGGAATGTATGGAAGAAAAACAAATCACCGTCGACGGCAAGACCTTTCCTTTATCCGCTCCCTTTTTTGTCATCGCGACACAGAACCCCGTTGAGACCCAGGGCACCTTTCCTCTGCCGGAAGCCCAACTGGACCGTTTCCTGATCCGATTGAGCATGGGGTATCCGGACAGAGCGGGCGCGCTGGAGATCCTGAGTCGCTTTCAGGCCAAAGATCCGCTGACCGACTTAAAAACCGTCGGTTCATCCGATGATATAAAAGCCGCTCAATCGATCTGCGAGACGGTTTTTGTTCATCCCGTCGTTCGGAACTATATCCTCGATCTGATTGAGGCGACAAGAAATCGCGAGGACGTCATCCTCGGCGCCAGCCCGCGCGCATCGATCGCCCTGATCAAGGCGGTAAAAAGTTATGCGGCGATAGCCGGAAGAAACTTCGTGACGCCCGACGACATAAAGACCCTCTTTATACCCGTTGTCGGTCACCGTTTGATTCTCCGCGCTACCGGATCTTCGCTGTCACTGATCGGATTCGGTCGGGCACAGCAAAGAAGCGGAGAGATCCTGACGCATATCATGAATGCGACCCCCTGCCCGACCGAGGACTTTCGCCAATGACACCATGAATCCGGAGGCTTCCAGTCATGCAGGTATTTCTGATCCTGTCGCTCGTCGCGGTCCTCATCCTGCTTCAGTTAATGGTGTATCAGCATTTTGCATTATCCCGCGTGATGACGGGGATATCCTTCTCGTCGTCTGTCGCCGAATGCGGGGACACTGTCGTGATTTCCGAAGAAATCGAGAACAGGAAACGACTTCCTCTCGTACAACTCCTTCTGCGATTTGAAGCACCGCGCGATCTCCATTTTCCGGATATGACCAACACAGCCCTTTCGGATCTTTATTATCGGGAGGATCTGATTTTGCTCGGGGCTTGGAAGCGTCACGTCCGGCACATCACCATTCGGTGCCGGAAACGGGGTTTTTACGAATTCAAGCGACTTTCGGTCACGACCTGTGACCTTCTGATGCTGATTAAGATCTACGGAACGTACTCGAGCGACTCGACGCTCACCGTTTTGCCCCGTTTTTTGAACACTCCGGATGTGTCGGCCCTCTTTATGTCGGCAGTCGGAGAGAAAGTCCACCGGTTCAGTTCGGTCAGTAATCCGTTCACTTTTTCGGGCATCCGGGAATACCAGCCTTTCGACAGTTTTAATAAGATCAATTGGAGCGCCACCGCCCGAAAAGACGAATGGATGGTCAATACGAACGACTGCACCGTCAGTCCGGAAATCACCATTTTACTCAACGTTTCACGTTACTCGCCCAACGGAAGTACGGAACTGATCGAAAAAGCGATTAGCCTCGCATATTCCTTCACCGTTCTTTCGGTCCGTGACACCCTCCCGGTATCGGTGATTTCAAACAGCCGGGATTATCTTACGGATGAACCCATCCGCATGACGCACGGCTGCAATGAAGAACACGCGCAACAGATCGGAATGTTGATGGCCCGGATCGACCTGTCCAGGAAGCCGGTGTCTTTTGAGCAAATTCTTTCCGATCTGCCGTCCGACCATTCGTTCCGGCAAATGATCGTGATCTCCCCGAATTTTGATACATCGACGCAAAACGCCATTATGCAACTCATTCGGGAAGGATTCCGCACAGTCTGGATTGTGCCGTGCGGATCCAGTCAACCCGCTCCGTTAATTAATCCCGAATTAACCGCATACTGCGTATTGTGGGAGGAACGATATGGCACGTAGGAGTTTTTTCGGAAAGTCCATCGAATATGACACCGCTCAATTGTTTTTGGGCGCGCTTGTATATGCTCTGCTGATCGTGTGCCTGATTTCGGTAGCACTCGTCTCGTATGCGACATACTTTGCCGACGGGATGATGTTTTTGCCCTATGTATTGCTCGTTCCGGCTTTCCTTTTCTTCGTTTTCCGGCGGGTAGCCATGCCGCTATGGACGATGTTTATCCTGTTTATGATCTTCTCGGCGTTTCCGCTCCTCTTGCTGTTTTTCCGTCCTTTATCCGAAGCGCTCTTCTTATGTTTCAATGCGTTCATCATGGCGATGATTTCGATCTCCGCACGTTATAAGAGTAATGACAACGTTAAGGTCGGGCTCGACCAGTTGGGCACAACGATGTTCATTCATGGCTTCTTTTTGATCGTTTCCGGCCTGATCGACTACAGCGGCCACCTTAAATACTACCTCTTATCTCATACTCTGCTCTCTTTGTGTATTTTCTTTCTTGCCCGCCAACGATATGTTTTCGAGACCACTTACGGACACATTGCCAACTCACCGACGCAACCGTCCGCCGCTGTCCGCGAAAGACATAATCGAACAATTATTATGCTTTGTATTTTTTCTCTTATGATCATTCCGGTGGTCATACTCTTCCCGTATTCTGTGCTGACCGATCTGTTGCGCGAAGGGTTCAGGCTTTTTTTGAAAGCGATATTCTACGTGTATGAACTGTTAAAAAAATGGAACCTGATCCCGAACGCGGAGAAAGCCGAGCCCATCCCCGACTTTAAACCCGTTACTCCTGAGGACTCTGATCCGATCCTTGGAGTCATACTGGAAGTGTTTCTTAATCTGTTATCGGTGACTGTCGTCCTGGCTTTCCTGCTTTTTACAATTCGGGGAGCGTACCGGTTCATCGTAATGATGTATCGGCGTTCGAGCAATAAAGCAGACGCGTCCGTCGACGCGTTGGTCATCGATGAGGTGTTCTCCATACAAAAAAAGAAACGCCGCACGTCCCGAAGACCGGATTTCGGAGAGGGAGAAGAAAAGGAAATTCGAAGGAAGTATTTTCAGGCGGTCCGCCGCGCAATACGCGACGGCGCGGAAATCGACCCTTCCTACTCACCGCGGGAGATCAACAAAGCGATATCCGGATTGGGGGAAGAGGATTTTGGCAGTCTGTCCGCGCGCTATGAGAAATTTCGTTACGGAACCGGGAGCAATAGTATCAGTCTGTCCGAAAAGGAGTCCTAGGATCCGAGATTTCCGATGATCAACGCCCTGGCACCGAAAAGGATCGAATCGTCACCCAACTCCGCGACCGAAAACCGGACCGATTCGCGGACCGAAGGAAGGCAATACGCGTTGACCTTTGACAATATTTTCTGCAGGAATACTTCGCCGAGGGATTCCATCACCCCGCCGCCGAATAATACCATCTCCGGACTGAACATATTTACAAGATTTCCGGTCGCGACGGCCAGATACAGGCAGGCGCGATCAATCGCTTCGATCATGACTTCGTCGCCCGCTTCATAGGCATTTTTCATGTCCTTGCTCTTGAAAACGCCCTCGGAGACCGCGTCCGCCATCGCCGTCGTCCGTCCGTGCCGGATCTGCTGAAGGATGTAGTCCGTCATCCCCGTCTTACTCGAAAAGGCTTCCAGACACCCTCTCTGGCCGCAATTGCACGGGGGCCCGTCCACGTTAAGAATCATATGCCCGAACTCCGCGCCCTTATACTGATGGCCGGAATAGAGCTTTCCGTTGATGATCAGTCCTCCGCCCAACCCCGTTCCGATAAACAGCCCGACCACGTGGTTCAAATCCCGTGCGGCTCCGAATGTCCATTCTCCCAAAATGCCCATATTCGCGTCATTGCCGATAAAGAACGGCACTCCGAAAATGCGTTCGATCGATTCTTTGATTGCGTAATTTCTCCACGGAAGATTGGGGGAAAAGAGGACAACGCCCGTGTCGTTATTGATAATTCCGGGAGCTCCGGCGGCAATCGCGCTGACCTGATCCGTCTTGATGCCGAACTCGGAAAGCAACTCTCTGACTACGGATACGATTGTCTCCTCGACATTCGTCACGCCCTCGCTGGCGCGCGTCTTCTTCTTGAGCCGGTAGACGATATTCCCTTTACCGTCGAAAATCGCGCCGAGGATCTTCGTTCCGCCGATGTCCAGACAAATGGTGTATTTATTCATACTTCTCCTCAAGGAATGTCTCAAGCTCGTCATAAAGCGTATATAATTTCTGAACCCCGTTCTCCAGATGATAATAATGCACGATATACGGAATGAGCAAGGCAATAAACAGGATCGTCGCAAACCCGAGGGTATAGTTCAATGTGATCATAAAAACCGTTACGGAGGCGAAGGTCAACAGGGCAAACAGGATCAGGACAAGAAGGTGGATCAAACGCTCATGTTGATAGAAAGAAATTCGATGCAGAAGGATCGTGCGATACGCGGATACTTCTTCCCGACTATAAACCTCTCCGGAGCCCTTTTTTGCGTTCAGGCCGTTAATGAGGGCGCCCGCTCGCGTAATCTCAGATTTGATCCGATCAAACAACAGATCATCCCTCCCTTGCCCGGAGGCGGAGCTTACCCGGAAACGCCCTGAAAAGCAGGGGGTACCGACGGTTCAGATTTACGCACCGATCTCGGTTCCCGCAGAATTCCGAGAGCGCTTCTTGGGCCGTGTCCCGATCACCAGTTCCGGCTCCGCCTTGTCCGTCACGCTTTTCTCGGTAACAATGCACTTGATGATATCCTTGCGTGAAGGAATCTCGTACATGATATCCAGCATGATATCCTCCAGTATCGCGCGAAGTCCGCGGGCACCGGTGTTGCGTTCAATAGCAAGTTCTGCGATCTTTTCGACCGCTTTCTCGGTGAATTCCAATTCCACGCCGTCCATGCCGAATATTTTCCAGTATTGCTTCAGGAGCGCGTTCTTGGGTTCCTTGAGAACCCGGACCAGAGCTTCCTGATCCAGCCCTTCCAGGATGACCGTAACCGGAACGCGTCCGACAAATTCGGGAATTAATCCGAATTTTATCAAATCCTGAGGCAGGAGGAATTTCATCAGTTCCCCTGTTTGCAGGTCCTTCTTGGACTGAATATCGGCACCGAATCCGAACGCCTTCTTTCCGATGCGGTGCTCGATGATTTTTTCCAGACCGTCAAAAGCTCCGCCGCATATGAAAAGAATATTCGTCGTGTCGATCTGGATGAATTCCTGATGCGGATGCTTCCTGCCGCCCTGCGGAGGAACATTGGCAACGGTGCTCTCAAGGATCTTGAGAAGCGCCTGCTGAACGCCTTCTCCGCTGACGTCCCGGGTAATCGACGGATTGTCCGACTTTCTGGATATCTTATCAATCTCATCGATATAAATGATGCCTCTTTGTGCCAGTTCGACTTCATAATCGGCATTCTGAAGGAGTTTCAGAAGGATATTCTCGACGTCCTCTCCGACATACCCCGCCTCGGTAATCGCGGTGGCGTCCGCAACGGCAAAGGGAACATTGAGAACCCGGGCAAGGGTTTGTGCCAGAAGTGTTTTTCCGCAACCGGTCGGGCCGACGAGCAGAATGTTGCTCTTGGTCAATTCGATGTCGTCTTCACCGACGGGTCTGGAATATACACGTTTATAGTGATTGTACACCGCGACCGACAGCGCTTTCTTGGCGCGTTCCTGACCGATCACGTACTGATCGAGCGATTTCTTAAGTTCTTCGGGGGTCGGTACATGATCCAGTTTGACATTCGCCGACTTGGGGAAAGTATATTCGTCGTCGTCCGCCAATAACGACTCGCAAAGTATGATACATTCATTGCAAATGTATACCGACGGTCCGGCAAAAAGCCGGGCGACCTCGTGTTCGGTCTTTCCGCAGAATGAACACCTTACGATCGGCGGGTTGTCTTCCGATCCTCTCAAATGACGATCCGACTTGCTCTTGTCATTGGTCATATTCCGCCCTCACTATCCGCATACGCTTCCCGCGTCCGCTTTACGGACCCGGTGCGATCTTGATACACATATGGTACCCGAAGTGCAAGCGCCGTTCAATGATTCTCATACTAACAAAATGTTAAGAGTTGGTTGCACTCACATTATTCCGCAGTCGGTTTCTTCTTAACAGGCGACTTTTTCACTGCCGGCTTATCGTCGGTGTCATCCGCAGATTTCTTAGCGGCAGTCTTCTTAGCGGCCGCGGCAGGCTTCTTTTCAGATGCCGCTTTCTTCTTGGTTTCCTTATGGTCCCCGTGATCGTGGTCATGATCGTGATGCGGATCGGTCTTGACGGCGGAAGCGGTCAACAGATCAATCGTCTTGTGAATCACGACGCTCTCGGAAATGAAACTGTCATTTCCCGCGAGGCGGCCGATCAGGTCATCCTTTTGCATTCCGTACTGTGCGGCGATCTTTTCGATCTCGGCGTCGAGGTCTTCGGACGTTGCCTCAATCTTCATCGTCTTCGCAACCTCGTCAAGCACCAGATCGCTCTTGACACGAACCCGGGCAATCGGCTCCAGGCTCTTCTTGAAGTCTTCCATCGTCTGGTTACTGTACGCGAGATATTGTTCCAATTCAATCCCCTGTTGTCTCATCCGCATGGACTGGTCCTTGTGCATTTGCTCGACTTCGTTCTCAATCATACATGACGGGATTTCAACGGAAGCGTTATCGCAAACGGCTTGGACCACAGCGTTCTTGTAGTCCTCTTCGGCATGCTTCAGGGCATGTTCTTTCATCTTTTCGAAAATGTCTTTTCGGTATTCATCGAGCGTATCAAATTCACTGACGTCTTTGGCGAATTCATCGTCCAGTTGCGGCAGTTCTTTTTCGCGGATCGCGTGAATATGAATCGAGAAAGTCGCTTCCTTTCCCTTGAGTTCCTCGGAATGGTACTCTTCCGGGAAGGTGACGGTAATCGTTACGTCCTCATCGGTCGAATGGCCGATTAATTGTTCCTCGAAGCCCGGAATAAAGCTGTTGGACCCGATCTTGAGATCGTGTCCCTCTGCCTTGCCGCCCTCGAAAGCAACGCCGTCGACAAATCCTTCGTAATCGATCGTCACGGTGTCCCCGTCACGAACCGGGCGATCCGTAACAACGATCAGTCGTCCGTTTCTCTCCCGGATGCGTTCGATCTCACGGTCAACGTCCGCCTCCGAAGGCTCATGATAATGATACGGCGCTTCGACGCCCATGTATTCGCCGAGCGTGACCTCCGGCCGGACTGTAACGGTCACGGTATATTTCATCCCTGTCTCGGGGCTGATATCCAGGATATCCATCTCGGGCTTCGAGACCACCAGGAGCCCATGCTCTTCCACAGCTGCCCGATATCCTTCGTTGACAACGAAATCGATCGCGTCGTCATACAGAGCGCCCTCGCCGTAATACTTTTTCACGAGCTGAAAGGGCGCTTTCCCCTTGCGGAAGCCCGGGATCTGGAAACGGTTCTTGTTCTTTATGAAGGATTTCTGTACAGCCTCGGCAAATTCCTCCTTAGAAGCCTCCATGGTAAGAAGAACAACGCTGTTTTCCTTTTTCTCAAGTATTGCGGCCATTTGATGTTTCTCCTTTATATCAGTCAGTTTTTCACCAAGCAGTTATTCTATCACAACGGCGCGGGTATTGTAAACGAAAAAAGGCGCAATTCAGACCATTTCCGGTATGGAAGGGATTTCTTGGGAATGTCTGTGCGGTCTTACCGGTCGGAGGCGAGGTACTGTCGATCACAGGCGCTGTCCTGCCGATTATTCTCGATTCGTCACAATCACCTGGATTCCGGCGAGCACATCAAGTGTCTTTTCGTGAATGATCGGGTCATGACTGCCGGTACAGGAAGCGTCGACGATGATTTCGGCTTCGGGAAGCGCGGTTTTTGCCAAAACGGCATTGGCGAGCACACAAATATTGCTCACCAGCCCGACCAATTCGATTCCGGAAAAACCCGATGAGCGCAAATAATCGAACAGGCGATCCGATCCGAAAGTATATTTTTCAAAAACAAGGCACCCTTTTGCCAATTCCTCCAGACGGCCGTACAGATCATGACCTTTCGTGCCGCGTACGCAATGGATGACCGGAAGATTCGCGCCTTCGCGGGTACCCAGGTAATCCGGCTTATGCGTATCCTTCGTGAAAACGACCGTATCGCCGCGCTGTTTATACGCTTCAATCTTCGCGCAGATCGGCTCATGAAGTTTCTCGGCCCCCGGGAATCCGAGTGCTCCGTCAACGAAATCATTCTGGTAATCCACCACGATCAGAAGTTTTTTCATCGAATCCTCCTCCTTATGTGTTTGTAGCCTCATGATACGGTATGGGCACCGAAAAATAAACACCCGACAGCCGGCCTTTTCCCGCGCTTATCGTTTATAATTAAGTAAACGATATGCTTCAACGCTTCGAAAAGAGGTCGCGGCCATGTCTTCAAGCCGGCTCACGCCGTTTTCATTCGAACAACCGATCGCTTTGGGTGTTGCGACGGCTCCGACCCAAATCGAGGGGTTCCCGACGCAGAATTCCTGGTACGATTGGGCAAAAATTCCCGGAAAGATCGTCGACGGAAGTGTCCCTTCCCGCGCCAATGAGCATTGGGTACGATACGAAGAGGACATCGACCGGATGGCCGCTCTTCACATCCGCCATTACCGTCTGGGCATCGAGTGGAGCCGGATCGAGCCCGAAGAAGGCCGATTTGATGATTCCGCCGTCGCGCACTATCGCGAAGAGCTGATCTATATGCGCCGGAAGGGCATTCGCCCGCTCGTCACGCTCCATCACTTTTCGAACCCGACTTGGTTTGAGCGTCGCGGCGGGTTTTTGAATAAAGACAGCACAGATATCTTCTTGCGCTACGTTCGTTTCACGGTAACAAAAATCGCCGATCTGTGCGACGAGTTCATCACGATTAACGAACCGAATGTCTATGCAGTCAACGGTTATCTGTACGGCATCTGGCCGCCGGGACATAGCAAAATCGCCCAAACGCTGTCCGTCATGAAGCGGCTTGCCTTGTGTCACGTACACGCCTGTCAGGCGATCCGTGATATATTCAAAGACCGGCCGGTTCGGGTCGGTTACGCGAATCACTTCCGGATCTTTCAATCCCCCGCAAAAAGCCTTCCGGCCAGGCTTCAGACGCGCTTGATCGAGTATCTTTTTCAGGACGGAATCACCCGTTTGATGACGACGGGGCAGCGGAGCTTCCCGTTCGGGCGTTTTTCGGGCGCAAAGAACGCCCCTTTTTGCGATTTCATCGGGATCAATTACTATGCACGATGCACGATGAAGGGCTTTACCGAACTTCCCGTGCCCGATACTTCGTCACGAAACGATCTGGGCTGGGAAATCTATCCGCAGGGAATCCGCGAGCTGGCGCAGAAATACCATGACCGTTACGGTCTTCCGGTCTGGATTACCGAGAACGGGACCGCCGACTCCGCCGACACTTTTCGGGCGCGCTATCTTTATGATCACCTGCGTGAAATTGCATTGTCCTGCCCGTACGTGGAACGCTATTACCACTGGACGTTCATCGATAACTTCGAGTGGGCGGAGGGCCAAACCGCTCGGTTCGGGCTTGTTTCCGTTGATTTTGAAAGTCAGGAGCGAACGGTCCGCAGGAGCGGGCGCTTTTTCGCCGAAATGATCGAAAATCACGGCGTGACCGGCGGGATGATCCGGGAATACCTCGCGCCCGACGATGACAGATACGCCGAATAACGCTTCCCGCTTCCGGATCCGAAAATGAAAAACTCCGGAAACTTTCGTTTCCGGAGTTTGGGCTGGCGCGCCCGGCAGAGATCGAATCCACAACCTTCTGATCCGTAGTCAGACACTCTATCCAGTTGAGCTACGGGCGCATATCATCGCTTATAACAGCACGTTGTATTTTATGCCACGCGTACGACATTGTCAATGGAAAACGCCGGGGCATTTTTCCGGTCCGCCGAACGTTTCTATTAAGCCGCAAAATTCCGGCTTGTCATGATTCCTTGCGAAGTGATCGGGATCCTTTTCTACGCTTGAAGTTCTTGCGCCTGTGATGGTATTGTAAGTAAGTAGTGTGTATCGGAAGGGCTTTGACTTTTTTCGAACCAACGACAGACAGGCGGTAATACCTAAAGTGATCATGGACCCCGAGACAAACCGTTTGGTGCTTCCTCACCTCTATAACGCCCGTGATATGGGCGGAATGCTGACCGTTTCCGGGAAGAAAACAGCGTACAAACGTTTTATCCGCTCCGATTCGCCGGCATCGCTGGACGAGCACGGTGTGAACGAGCTGATTGCCTACCCGGTACGCACCGTCATCGACCTTCGCTCCGTTCAGGAGGTGGAACGAACGGGCAATCCGTTTATCGGAAGGCCGGAAATCCTTTTTCGAAACATTCCGCTGATCGCCGCCGACCCGGAAGATCGCGACGATCCGACCATGAGCTATCTGGTCAAGAATCGACTCGGGCATCTGTATACGATGATGCTTGAACACTCAAAAGATGCGTTGACCGAAGTTTTTCAAACGATTATCAGCGCTCCGGAGGGCGCCGTCGTATTTCACTGTATGCACGGAAAGGACCGAACCGGACTGATTGCGGCGATTCTCTTTCTGTTGGCGGGGGTTTCAAAGGACGATATCGTCACAAATTACGCCGCATCTTTTGATCATATCCGACCCTTGGTCGACCCTTTGTTTCGGAGCACGCCGGAAAATACCCATCACATGTACCGTTCCGACGCCGAAAACATGCGTTTCCTTCTGGATCATATCGACAGGCACTATGACGGAAGCGCGGAGGTGTACTTGCGGATTTTGGGCTTCAGCGACGCAGAAATCGGGAAAATCAGGGATCGACTGTTCTGATTGATCCACACGAATCAGTTGCTAAAATAAGGGTTGCGCGCTCTGACCGGCGTGTCGGTTCTGATTGATCCGCACGAATCCGCGGCTAGACCGCCTCAAGCGTGATCTCCGTTATCGTATCGCCGGCTCCGTGCGAGAGAAGAATTTTTAGTCGGTATGCCTGTTCGTCATTTTCGGTGACCAGAACAAATCCCGTTTCGTCGGCAAACGGGTACAATTCCATGAAATCATCCAGTTTCATACCGACTCGAACATTTCTTCCGATCGAAAAATCAGGCCCGGTGGATCCGATTCGGATCCGGGTGATGACACCCTCCCAAGCCCCTTTTTCATCGATTGTCCCGCGAAGATTGATCCGGGCGGTCAGATAATCGACGATCAGGTCGTACTCGGGATTTGTTGTTTCATCGTCGTTTTCTACGGGCGGATCGATCCGGCTGAATGTAGTCAACAGAGGATCCCCGAGCAAGGATTCAAAGTATGCGCTGTTTGAATAATCTCCTATGCGAATTGTGCGCGTATTTCCCGAATACAGGTACAGATCCCTTACTTTCAGAGTATCGGTCAGGACATCGTTGATCACGATGGTGCCAAGTTCACTTCTTGAGATCGTGACCGTGCGGGGCACATATTCAAACAGTTCGTCGTCCAAAACGCCCTGTTGATCGAATACGATCCTTGTAATATCCGCCTCGGACATGCGATAATCCGCGAAATCCTTTTTGACCCTCAAAAGATAGAAGCGACACATTTCTTCCGCCTTCAGGCGGATCGTCTCGTTCGAAAAGGAATAATCCCGGTCGCGGTAACTGTTCAACAGCATCGAATACACCGCGTCTGCGTTCTGATCCTGAAGGGCGGTGAAATACAGCTCCGAGAATCGATACATTTCGACGCATTGGCGGGCCCACTCGGATGAGATAAAAAGTGCTCCGTTTTCATTTTGCTGAAAATAGATGTATGTCGATACGCTTGTCCCGGCGCCTTCGTACTCCATCTTGACCGGGACGCTGATTTCAAGAAGATCCTTTTCGTTCGGAAGTTTATTGATGAGCGCATCGATCATCGCAAGACGGCTATCATCCTTCATGATCTGAAAGGACAAAAGTTTCCCTTTACCCTCTCCGAGCCGTGCCAGAACTTCAATATACTCCCCGAACTCGGCGACCGTCATCCCGTCCAATTGGCGATCGGGGATCGATGCGTAGACCGTTGAAATTTGTTTTGAATCGGCCAGACAGGAGGCAATCAGACGGATCAGATTGGAATTTTCGACAGGGGGCTCGTTCTCCTCATACCGCGTCCGGTCACTGAGCATCCGATCAATCAGACCGGTAACATCGGAACAGGAGATCATGAAAAAAGCTACGACAAACAACAGAACCAGTGCCGCGGTACGAATCGAAACGCTGCGGTTCCTTCCCTTAGTCCGTTTCTGTGTCCCTTGCTCCAACCTTTGTTCCTCCGGCCGATTCGAATTATTTATGCTCCTTGCTCTTCCTTTGCCGCTTCGCCTCGAAAACGATGATTCCGGCCGCAACGGCGGCATTCAGACTGTTGACGCGTCCCTCCATCGGAACGGACACCGTGACATCGCATTTACTCAGAATATTGTCGTGAACGCCTTCTCCCTCACTGCCGACGATCAGAAGAAGAGGACCGCCGTAATTGGCCTTCTCATAGGACATTTCCGCAGAAGCGTCGGTGCCGAATACCCAGAATCCCTTCTTCTTCAAATCATCAATCGTTCTGGAAAGGTTGGTGACGCGCGCCACCGGTACATATTCTATCGCTCCCGAAGAGGCTTTGGCAACCGTTGCGTCGAGACCGATCGACCGGTGACGCGGGATGATAATCCCGTCGACTCCGGCTGCGTCTGCGATTCGAAGCACCGAGCCGAGATTATAGGAATCCTTGAGCGAGTCCAGCATCACAAGGAAAGGGTCCCTTTGCTTCTGCATGGCCTGTTCGATCAAATCGTCGATTTCCATGTATTCGTGACTGGCCGTTTGGGCAATCACTCCCTGATGGATTCGCGTAGAGGACATCTTGTCCAGGACCGTTCGGGGAACTTCGACAAGCGGAATCCCCTGATCCCGTGCCATCGCGATAATCCGTCCGATGGTCGGATCCATGCGCGAGCCGTCCGGCGAAGCCACCCAGATCTTGTTGATGGTGCGCCCTGCGCGAAGGGCCTCCAGAACCGGATTTCTGCCCTCCAAACGATCATCGGGAGCGGCATCAACCGCTTCGGGACTATTCTCCCGGATCACGTTATCGCGAACGGCAAAAGGTGCCGGGCGTCGCGCGGATGCTTGATTGAGCGGTCTGTTTCCTCCCGGACCGGTTCGGCGCCCTGCGGGGCTTCCGGAAGGCTTGTCAAAATTCGGGCGCGATCTCTTTTCTGAATACGCGCCGCCCGTCGACGGGCGCGCCGCCCTGCTTCCTTCGCTGTTTCTTTTCGCGCCGAATCCGCCGGATCCGGATCGTCCTGCTCCGCCCCGGTTCGGCCGGTTATTTTCTGATGGTCTGCGTTGATCTGCCATTTTTTCTCCTTTGAATCTCTTAACTGTTATGACTATGATTCGATGGTTGGCCGGAAGGATCGTTCGGATCGACCGGATCCGAAATTTCAAATATCCGGGTGATGATCTCGTCCAAACGCTCATGACGGTCCATCAGAAAAAGATATCCGACGACCGCTTCCATACCGGTCGCGTATTTGTAGTCCGAAGGACTTGCGTTGCGCGCAGAGCTGGACGGGTTGCTGTTTTTTCCGCGACGGAAGACCGACTGCTCTTCCTCGGTCAGCATGTCCATGATCGCACGAGCTGTCTTGGCCTGGGCGGCCGCGCTGACATGAGCGATCGCGATTTTATGGATTGAGCCCGATTTGCTTCGGTTGCGCGCCGCAACATGCAGTCGGACATACAGCTCGAAAACCGCATCCCCGACGTATGCGAGTACCGATGCGGGCACCTCCCGGATGTCTTCGCCAATGATCGGAATGATCATATTCTTGTTACCTGCGGGCCGGACGGCGTATCTTTGATCTGATAACCGAGTTCGGTCACCCGGTTGCGCAATTGATCGGCCAGGGCGAAATCCTTCTCTTGTTTGGCCAAAATGCGTTTTTGAACCAAACGGTTCACTTCGTCCGGAATTCGGGAGCCTTCATCGCCCAATATATCGAGCCCCAAGACCTCGCCGAGTTCCATGATCTTGTCCGCCGCCGAAAGAAGCGCTTCCGACGAAACCGAGGGATTCTGGCACGCTGTATTCGCGGTGCGTACAAGTTGAAAGATCGCGGTAATCGCGTCGGCTGTATTAAAGTCATCCTCCATGGCGTCGAGAAAATCGCGCGACGCCTTTTCGATGGCCTCCATTAGTTCCCACGAGCTTCTGTCCTCTGATTTTAACGGCGTACGATCATCGCTTGAGCCTGCAAAACGGAGGTTGATTACAGACTCACGGATCCGGTCGAGGCCGTTCTTCGCAGCTTCCAATAAGCTGTCGGCAAAATTGATCGGCATCCGGTAGTGACCGGACAGGATGAAGAAACGAATGACCCGATACTCAAATTTCTCGGTAATGTCACGTATTGTAAAAAAATTGCCAGCAGATTTACTCATCTTCTCGTTATCGATGTTCACAAACGCGTTATGTACCCAGTATTTCGCGAGCGGAGAACCCGTTACCGCCTCGCTCTGGGCGATTTCGTTCTCATGGTGCGGGAAAATCAGATCCTGTCCGCCGCCGTGGATATCGATCGTATCGCCGAGATGCTTTCTGATCATTGCGGAGCACTCGATATGCCAACCCGGGCGGCCCTCGCCCCATGGGGACGGCCAGGCGGGTTCGTTCTCTTTTTTCTTTTTCCAGAGGACAAAATCACCCGGATTTCTCTTTCCTTCAGCCTCGCGGACGTTTTCGCGCTCACCGGCACCCTCGACCAGATCGTCCAGATTATACTTTGATAATTTTCCGTATTCCTTGAACTTGGAAACATCGTAGTATACTCCGTCCGGAAGTTCATACGCAAAGCCCTTCTCCACGAGCTCTCCGATATGGTCAATCATTTCGGGAACCGTCTCCGTCGCTCGCGGTTGATATGTGGGACGACCAATTCTTAAACGATCCGCATCGATGTAGTATTCACGAATATAGCGTTCGCTAACCTCATCAATCGAAGTGCCCTCGTCTTGTGCGCGACGGATAATACGATCATCGATGTCCGTAAAATTCTGACAGAATTCCACTTCATAGCCGGTGTATTCCAGGTATCTCCGTAAAGTATCGAAAATCACGAAGGGTCTGGCGTTCCCGAGGTGAAAGTAATTATAAACCGTCGGGCCGCAGGCATACATTTTGACCTTGCCGGCTTCCACCGGTACAAATTCCTCTTTGCTTCTGGACATGGTGTTATAGAGCTTCATGATCCCTCCGGAAAAGCAGAAATGAAATTCGGATATGAAAATATATTAGCACCGATGAGGCGAAATAAAAACGTTCGAACCGAAAGTTCAGTCTTTCGGTTTTTCATCTGTGAATTTGTCGGGGTCACATTTTTGGGGTCGGTACTTTTCGGCGGGAATCACACCGTTCATTTCTTCCAGCGCCTTGACCCGGTGCATCAGTTTACAGAGTTCCTGCTCCAACGGGTCCGCCGTCACCGCATGATCGAGTTCTTTCGCGTGGATGATCGGGCGACCGTCGATCCGGATTACCTTGCCGGGAATTCCGACAACCGTTGCCTTACTCGGAATTTCATTGAGGACCACCGCATTGGCTCCGATCATCGCGTTATCCCCGACTGTATACGCACCGAGTAGTTTGGCGCCCGCTCCGATCAAGACGTTATTACCGATCGTCGGGTGCCGCTTCCCCTTGCTATGACCGGTTCCGCCGAGTGTGACTCCGTGATAGATGGTACAGTTGTCGCCGATTTCGGCGGTTTCTCCGATAACCGTACCCATTCCGTGGTCAATAAAGAGTCCTTTGCCGATCCGGGCGCCGGGATGAATCTCGATCCCCGTAAAAAAACGGCCGGTCTGGGAAACCCACCGTGCGATCGTGTACAACCGATGGCGGTAAAAAAAATGGCCGATCCGATGATAGACCAGCGCATGAAAACCGGGATACAAAAAAATAACGCTCAAGACGCCCCGGGCTGCCGGATCTCTGTCGGCAATTTGCTTTGCATCACTAATTAAGCCCATTTGCCTTCTCGTTTTTCAAAAATAGAACCTGATATGCCGATTCCCACTTTTTGACACCCAGCAAATTGCCAGGTGGGTACCCTGCGGCAGTCTTAGATCTTCCTCCCGGGAGCACTAATAAAAGTGTCAAGGCTTGATCCGCTCTGCTCCGACGCGGGTTCCCGTTATTGTCATGAAGGTTCAAAAACGTGAGACTCGAGCATCTCAGGCAATTTCATTATACCAATACAATCCGCCGGTCACAAGTTGCCGGATTAATCCGTTTATTATCTGTGAACGGTCGATCGGCGCGCCGCCATTTCCGTCATAAATCCCTTGGCACCCCGCTCTTTTCTGCCGGATGCGGCCGTAATCGCCGTGATCTTTTCCGCTCCTGCGCGAAAAAGAGCCAGTGCCGCCTCGTGGAGTGTGTTTCCGGTCGTAAAAACATCGTCGACGAGAAGAACGGACAGATTCTCGACCGACACACGATCCGGAACAGCAAAAGAACCGCGGACATTGGCCGCGCGCATTCCCGGGTCGCGAAACCGGCTCTGTTGTTTCGTGTTCCTCGTGCGGACCAAAAATCCCGGAAGGCAGGGCAACCCGACTCTTTCCCCGATATTTACGGCGATCAATTCCGCCTGATTATAGCCTCTTTTATGTAAGCGCGAATCCGACAGCGGAACCGGGATGATCGCGTCAAACCTCGTGCCGTATCGGCGAACGGATTCGGCCATGAAAAACGCAAGGGTCCGGGCGATATACGGAGCATCGTGAAATTTCAGTGCCCGCAGCGCATGAATGATTTCTCCTTCATAGCGAAAAGGAACCAATACCGAGAAATCCGGTATCGGATCTTCCGCATAAGCATTGGAAAGACATGGCATCCGATGCGATTCAAAAGACTTGAAAGGAAGACGCGCCAAGCATACCGGACAAACGGACAGCGCCGCGCAGAACTCATTCGTCACCCGATCATTCTTTTGGAGTATAAGGCTTCCGCAAAAAATACATACGCGGGGAAAAATATAATCTTCCGATCCTTTCAGGGAAAATATCATTGGCCTTGAACTTCCTTTCGCGACAGCGCGTCCATAAAGTCCTTGAGCGAAGTATGCCGGTGTGCTTGAGAACAGTTGCGGATCATGGATGCCAGCGTTCGGCGATCCGAAACGACAAACAATTTTTTCCGGGCTCGCGTGATCGCGGTATATAAAAGATTGCGATAATAAAGCATCGGCGGACCGCCCGGAATCGCGAGAATGACAACCGGAAACTCACTGCCCTGACTCTTATGTACGGTGATCGCATAAGCGGGCTCCAGATCCTCCATATGATCGGAGTCATAGGAAACCACCCGTCTGTCATCAAGTTCCACCGTCAATTCACCGACACGCGGGTCCACTTGAAGTACAACGCCCATCTCTCCGTTAAAAACGCCCTGCCCGGTACCGCCGTCCGGCTGAGCGTACGCGAGTTCGTAGTCGTTCCGGGTCTGCATCACCCGGTCTCCGATACAAAACCGGAATCCTCCGGATTGAATAAACCGGTCACTTAAGACTCCGTATTCCTTCTGCAAAATCAGATTCAGAGAAAGAATACCGGCAGGTCCTTTCTTCGAGGGGCATAAAACCACCGCCTCCCGCAGAGGATTCACGGCATAAACTTCCGGGAGCACATGAGCGTAGAGGCGTTTGACTGCCTCCGCGATATCCTCCGATGTCTTCTTGACCACCATCATACAATCACTGTTGAGTGACTGATCGAAAACCATTTCCTGACCCTCGAGAACCGCGTGCGCACTCATGACGATCCGGCTTTGCTTCGCCTGTCTGTATATCGTTCGGAGTCGCACGGACGGAATTTTGCCCGAATCGATCATATCCGACAAAACATTGCCCGCACTGACGGAAGGCAACTGATCCTTATCTCCGATAAAAACAGTCCGGCAATCTTTGGGAAGCGCCCTCATCAGCGCATCCAAAAGAATTGTGTCGAGCATACTCGTTTCGTCGACAATCACAACGTCCGCCTCAATCGGATTCTCTTCGTTCCGCCCGAAAAGAACTTCGGCCGATCCGCTCCGGTCGGGGTGTCCGACCTCCAGAAGGCGATGAATGGTACCCGCCGGATGATCGCAAGCCTCGGACAGTCTCTTGGCCGCTCTTCCGGTCGGCGCGCAGAGAACCGCCTTCATTCCCTTTTCCGTAAAATAGCGGACTAAAACGGCTACAATCGTCGTTTTTCCGGTTCCGGGCCCTCCCGTGATCACAGAACGCGGTGACAAAGCGGCGGTAACGAGGGCCTGTGTCTGTTCCGCGGACAGCTCGATGGATATTTCTTCGGAGATCTTTCGAATATTCTCCGATACCTCATCCGTCTCATTCTGCTCCGGATCCCGGGTGTCGACCGTCCTTTTATTTTCCCGAACAAGTAAATGAGCCGCCGTCATTTCCGCCCGGAATGTCCTCGGCAGGGCGACCCGAAAATCGCCGGTAATCGTGTCGATCCGATCGTACGTAACGATCCCGCGTTCTTCGAGCCGGTAGACAACGACTTTCCCGGAATCCAACAAAAAACTCAATCCCCGGATCCATTCTTCTGCCCCGATCCCCGCTTTATCGGCAATCCCTACCGAATCGAAGCCGATCTCCATCCCCGAATCAATGACGGGCGCATCCTCCGAAGATTTGAATCCCCCGTTTTGCCCTATAGCATCGAAAATAGGGCCGGAATTCGCGACGGCCTCCGTTTCTTCGCGGCGTATACTGTCTTCCAGCAGTCGAATGGTATTTTCCGACAAAGCGTTTATCGGCGTATAGGTATTGCCGTCGTTTTCCGAAACCGTCAGCAAATACAAAACCGCACTTCCGATGCGAAAAGCGGAAACGGGATCATACCCCATACTTCTTGCCAAGCGGTCCGCCGTTAAAAACCCGATTCCGGACATCTCGGAAACCAACAGGTACGGGTTTTTTCGAAGGATTGAAGCCGCATTCGGTCCGAATCTCTTGTAAATGCTCATAATCCTTGCGGACCCGAATCCGAAAGGAGCCAGCAGTAAAGCCAGCTCCTGAAAGTCAACTTTTTGACGGAGAATCGCGGAGATCTCCGTCGCCTTCTTCGGCGTGATGCCCCGTATCTCCGTTAATTTTTCCGGGTTGTCGCGAATGATGTCCAACGCGCCTGTCCCGAATCGCGCAACGATCTTTTGTGCTGTCTTCGGGCCAACCCACGGAATGGAGTCTGATGACAAATAGCGAATCAAGTCCTTCTCCGAAACCTCATGAAAAGGCGTAAACCGCTCTACCAGAAACTGCCGTCCGTAAACGGAATGATCCGTCCATTTGCCCCAAAGCACTACGGTCTCGCCGGAATCGAGAAACGGCATAATGCCGACGCCCGTAAAAGAGCCGCTCCGCCCGGATCGCGCGTCAAATTCGGCAACCGTATAACCGTTGACTTCATTGCGAAAAATGATCTCGTCGCAAACCGCTACAATCCTTGTCCCGTCTGCCTCGGCATGATTCGGCCCCGACCCGTCTGACTTCAAGCGTTTACCTCCCGGAGGCATGATATTGGTCTGCGAAAGCGTCCGATAATTTATACTCCGGCATCCCGGGCAAGCTCAGATGCGCGGTCCGTCTTCTCCCACGGAAAGTCGGCGTCGGTTCTTCCGAAATGACCGTAGGCGGCCGTTGCCCTGTATATCGGCCGACGCAGATCGAGTTGTTGAATAATGGCGTCCGGCCGCATATCAAAATGCCTGTGAACGAGTTCTGTTATCTTCGTGTCGGAAATTTTCCCCGAACCGAAAGTCTCGACCTGGACCGACACCGGATGAGCGACACCGATTACGTATGCCAACTGGATTTCGCACTCCCCGGCGATTCCCGAGGCGACGATATTTTTGGCGATATAACGGGCATAATAAGAAGCCGACCGGTCAACCTTGGTCGGGTCTTTGCCCGAAAAAGCGCCGCCGCCGTGCCGCGCGAATCCGCCGTAGGTATCCACGATAATCTTTCTCCCCGTCAGGCCGCTGTCACCCTGAGGACCTCCGATTACAAACCGGCCCGTCGGATTGATGTAAACCTTCGTGTTCCCGTCCACCAATTCCTTCGGCAGCGTCTTGAATACCACCTCTTCGCGAATACCCCGCTCCAGGTCCTCCCTCGTTACATCCTCCGTGTGCTGGGACGAGATGACGACCGCTTCGATGCGTACAGGCTTACGCCCTCTGTATTCAACCGTGACCTGACTTTTTCCGTCCGGCTTCAGGAACGCAAGCGTGCCGTTCTTTCTCACCTCTGAAAGCCTCCGCGTCAACCGATGAGCCAGTGAAATAGGCAGAGGCATCAATTCCGGAGTGTCATTACAGGCATATCCGAACATCATTCCCTGATCTCCGGCTCCGGTCTCGTGCGTGTCGGAAGCAGGCCCCATGATCCTTTCCTCCAGCGCATGATCGACGCCCATCGCGATATCGGCGGATTGTTCGTCGATTGTTGCGAGCACCGCACAGGTCCTGTAATCAAAACCGGAGCCGGAACCGTCGTATCCGATCTCGCACACCGTATTTCTCACAATGGTCGGGATATCGACATATGCTCCGGTCGTCACTTCACCCATCACGAGCACCATTCCCGTCGTACATGCGACTTCGCAGGCGACGCGAGACATGGGATCCTGCTCCAGCAACGCGTCCAATACCGCGTCGGAGATCTGATCACACACCTTGTCCGGGTGTCCCTCGGTCACCGATTCGGATGTAAACAACCACTTCTCATCACTGCAATAGCTCATACATAACCTCCGCTTTGATCATTATTTTTGATATGAGTTCTGTCTTCCTTCTCAATCGGAAATGATCGGACTTGTACCCGAGGCGCGGAAGTATTTCCACCGCACCAAAAAAGCCTCCCCTGAAAAGGAAGGCTGTATGTCAAAAAACGACTCGCCTCATCTTTCAGGTTTCCCTGCTGGAATTGGCACCGCTGCTTTCCGCGGTTGCCGGGCTTCAAAGGGCCAGATCCCTCCGCCTCTCTTGATAAGAGATGAACATAATTAAATTGTCTCTAAATCATACCACTAGCATTGGGGTGACGCAATAGAACATATGCGAAACCTCTGTTTCGGGACAACCGGACATCATGTCGGACATACGTATCAATTGTCGAAAAATCGAAGTTTCCGGCTTGATGACATTCGCTAGAATTCACCTAAACGACCGAAAGGAGTCATCACTATGAGCGGCAAAAGCATTGCGATCGTCGACCCGGATTTGCGTTATTGTAAAGCGCTTTCCGAACGACTGCTCCATTATCTTCCGGACACACGGATTCATCGTTATTCCCCCTGCGAATTTTTCGGACAAAGGGACTTGATTCATGAGGATATCATCCTGTACGACAATAAAAATATCTGCCCCGAGGCATTTGTCGATGTGAGTTCAGCCACTGTAATGCCGCTTCTGATCCCGTTGAGAGCGGATAACACTTCGGGCGATATACGACTCAGCGGAAAACTTATTTCCGAGCGGATTATTTCCGCGAATGAGGGAGACCCGGACTCGACCGTCTCCTCGATCGAATGCGGCCCATCCGGCGTTTTGAGATTATTTCTGTCTCTCGGCTCGCGAATCGAACGCGAGAAATATATCCGAGCGAATACCGGCGCACTGGTTTCATCGGGTCATCGACTGATTCGCATGGACTTGATGCCCGGTGTGTCTATCGCTGAACCGAAGGCATCCGGTCTGATACGGAGAACCGGAAATCAGATGTTATCGGGCTACTCCGATCTTTTGCTTCGACTCGGAAGCCCCGATCCGGTACCGGAGATTCTGCTCGACTATCTTCGACCGAACGGCCTCGGCTGGATGTATTTCGGAAGACCTTCCCGTTCGGATGACATTATAACGCTCGACTCCGAAATTCTGACACGGCTGGTTCGAATGCTTCGTTTGTTGACAGACCGTTCGTCTCCCGCCACTTCCGCCATCGTGGTCATTGACGGGCTCGCCTTTTCGAAAATTCGTAAACTCTGTCCGCTCGCGCACGAAATGCACGTCATATATCCGGATGATGCGGAAGTTGACGATCCGCTGATCCGTTACGAGATCGAGCAATTGTTTTCGGCTTCCGGACCCAAGCAACTGAAGTTTGTCCGTTCAACCGGCAAGGAGGCGATATGAGCTCCGTCACCCGTTCCTTGAAATCAGGCAATTCCCGTGCCGATGCGGGGGCATCGGCGGAGCAACGCCCGGATATTCTGACCTCGGGGCCGGAACTGAACCGCCTTCTGTCTTTGTGTGTGCTTCAGAAACTCCGGAGTCATCAGGATATGGATGACGAAGCTTTTCGTGAGGTCATTGCCGATGTGATCGGCGGTGAATCGGCGTGCGTCCGGATGACGCTGCGCGAGAAAAGGGATCTTGCTTTGAGTATTTTTAATTCGATGAGGCGACTGGATGTTCTTCAGCCGATGATGGAAGATCCGAGCATCACGGAGATCATGGTCAACGGTTCCGATCGCGTTTTCTTTGAGCGGGACGGGGCGCTCTATCCTTCGGATATTCATTTCAAAGATCCGGAAACACTACACAGTGTGCTGACGCATTTCTTTTCCCGTGCCAATCGCCCGTTAAACGAGGCATCACCGATCGCGGATCTTCGCCTTCCCGACGGTTCGAGAGCCAATGCGGTTTTACCGCCGATCGCCCCCGACGGACCGATTCTCACCATACGCAAATTCACGGGGATCCGGCCTGACATGGAATCTCTGATTCGGCAGGAGTTCATCACAAAAGAGGCCGCCGACTACCTTTCGGATGCGGTGCTTCACAAAAAGACGATTTTTATCTGCGGCGGTACGGGATCCGGCAAAACGACCTTTCTCAACACGCTCTCATCGTTTATTCCTCCGGAAGAGCGGGTCGTCACGATCGAAGATTCCGCTGAACTGTCACTTCAGGGCCTTCCGAACCTTGTTCGACTGGAGGCGCGATTGCCCGGTCCGGACGGGCAAGGCGCCGTATCGATCGGGCAATTGATCCGTACCGCGCTCCGCATGCGTCCTGACCGTATCATCGTCGGAGAAGTTCGCGGCAATGAAGCGGCCGATATGCTTCACGCACTTCATACGGGGCACCCCGGGTCCTTATGCACCGGTCATGCAAATTCTTGCGTTGAAATGCTCAACCGTCTTTCCACAATGGTCCTTGCCGGTTCTTCACTGCCGTTTGATGCGGTTGTGCGTCAGATCATTATGGGCATAGACATCCTGATCCATATCAAAAGAAGCGTCCGGGGCATGCGGCTGATCAATGAGATCGTAATGCTCGATCACCGAACGGAAGATTCTTTTCGCACTGTTCCCCAATTCATTCATAAGGAGGGAATCGGACTTGAAGATCAACGCTATTCGACACGCTTCGAGGGAACGAATCCGTTCGGACGGTGATTCTCAAACACGTTATGCCCGCGAGCGGGTCCGGAAAACTTTTCTTATCAAAAGGCTCTATATATACCCTTGCTGTTTTGTAGCAGTCTATTTTTTATCGGATGCATTTATTCCTCTCTTAGGTTTACGTGTATTGCTTTCTTCTGTCCTGTCAATATTTCCGTTTGTTTCGATCATTAATCTGTTATATGCGCGAAGGACCTCACTTTTGCGCGCCCAGAGTAAAGTTCTTCTGCAATCCCTGTGCACTTCCGTGTCCGCGGGGTATTCTCTCCAGAGCGCGTTCTTGTGTGCACGACCGACTTTGGAGAAGGCGTTCGGGAAAAGAAGTCTGATGGGATCCGCACTCAGAGGCGTCGAGAAGGCGCTCTCCGCGCAGGAACCTCTGCCGGATGTTGCCGCAGATCTCTGCTTCAGATTGGATTACATTGAACTTTTACCTGTAATGCATGCCCTGTCCATTACGCGCGTCGTCGGTACCGGCGTGATCTCTATTCTTAAGAACAGTTGTCAGATGATGGCCGAGCTGATCGCTGTGAAAAGCGAAGTGGAGGCCAATAACGCCGGCAAAAATGCGGAGGCATTTCTGCTCTGCCTGATGCCGTTCGGAATCACCTACGCACTTTCTTCTTTTACCGGTGATTATTTGGAAATGGCCCGAAAGGATCCTATGGGGATCGGATTAATGCTTCTTGCTTTCTGTATTGCGATCGTATCCTGCGGGTTTCTCTTCTCAATGATCAGCGAAAAGAGCAAAATCGATACGACCGCCGACGCGGCGGACAATTCTTCGATGCCCGCTCTCCTGTCGCGCTTCTACGCGGCTTTTCGGGAGCGCGTCTCTCTGTTGTTGCCGCAAGGCTATATCACGTCCATCTACGGATTGTTGAGTGAGCTTTCCTGCAATCCGGACGTGCTCTTCGAGGGCCTCCTGATCAAGTCCTTTGCAGTCGCTCTTTTTATGCTTCCTTTGTCCGTCGTGATCCTGCACCTGACGGGGTATCCGATTATTCTGGCATTACCGTTAATCGTTTTTTCGATCATCCTGATCCACCATGATCTTCGTTCGCGTGTTATGCGAAGAAGAGAAGGAATCATGGAGGAAATTCCGCTTTTTCTTTCGATGCTGGTTACTCTTCTGCAATCCGGAGTCCTGCTTCCCAAAGCAATCGAAACGTGTACATCAGCATTTCCGGAATCGGGTATTCTGGGATCGGAGCTTCGAATCATAAACGCGCAAATGCTGGCGGGCTCTTCCGCAGGCCGCGCTGTCGAATTATTCTCCGAGCGTACACCGATTCCCGAAGCCCAATCCGCTCTTCTGCTTGCCTCACGATATGAGGTGACAGGCGGATCCGAAGTCCTCGGTCTCTTATCATTACAGGCAACGGCTTGCTGGTCTCTGTGCAGAAACGCCTCGAGAAGAAAACGCGAGCGGGAGGCACTCGCAATGATTTTGCCGATGATGCTTGATTTCATATCTGTACTGCTGGTTGCGACGACCCCCGCTCTGATATCGCTGCAATTGTCATAACCCATCACAAGGAGGAAAACATGAAAGAAAAAAGAAACAAATCAACTCCCCTGAGAACAGAAAACAAGAAAGGTATGGGTACCGTGGAAATCGTTATAATCATTGCCATCCTGGTTGCTTTGGCACTCGTTTTCCGCGGCGCGCTGACCCGCTATGCGGACAAAATCATGGACTATGTATTTGATGACGGCAACGTGATCGGAGCGTTGGGCGGATAGAAGGAACGGGGGTCATATGATAACAGAGCGAGGACCGCACGGAACAGTCGCGGTTGTGACAGTTGATTCGGACAAGGAGGTGGTTCCGCATGCGCTTTCCGTCTTGCGGAACCATTCCTGCCGGCATTGTCTTCCTGTGTACATGCGGGATCTTTTCGGACAGAAGCAGTTGTGTGTGGATATTACCGGCCTGATCCGCATAACGGAACCGGCCGCGTCATTGGTTAATTCTGCATCGGAGACCCGGCGAAAGGCGATCGTCGATTTACTGGGCGGAATCAGCGATATGCTGGATGTTCTGCTGGATCCGTCCGGTCTTCGACTTCGACCGGATGATATTTGGCTGGATCCGGAGAGGGGGAGTTTGTTTTTTGTATGTTTACCATTAAGGTCTCCGGGCAATGAGTCTGTGTGTGCCTTGTCCGACGTCGACGCGGCAGAACTGGAGAGCGTGTTGATGCATCCTTTTTTCTCCGGAGTCGTGTCCGAATCTTCGCGTCATCAACTGACGGACTGCATCCTCAAGGGAGATGAGATTGGTTTTCGAAGCGCTCTCGACGCGTTGAATGATTCGGATCCCATCGGGAAAATAAAGTCCAGAAGATTTCCGGACCGAAGAGGCGCCTTGAGCATAATCCTTATTATGATGCTGAGCGTGATAGCGGGGAGTTACTGGCTGTCATCGGAAACAGACTGGTTTTTGCGTCCTTGGGAATGGGGCTTTTTCTTTACGGTTATCTTTTCGTTATTGACGATCGGGGTTTGCATGCGCTCCCGCGGAGTACATAAAGAATCGGAAGACGCCCGAACGATCGGGAAGCCGTCCGCGTCGAACAGGGACTTGTTGTTCCCGGAGCCGGGCAAATCCGACTCTTTGGACGTTATGAGGGGACACTGTGTTCGCGAGCCGGGATTTCTGGTCGAGCAAAGTGATTACGGCCAAACACTGAATAAAAAAAGGCGGTGTGTGATATGGACAGATGACCTGCTGATCGGATCGGACCATGTCCTGTGCGATTTTTGCATCGATCATCCGTCGATTTCAGCGCGTCATGCCCGAATCGTGAGAAGGCAGGGAATGTTTTTTCTATTGGACTTGGGATCGCGCGAAGGAAGTTATATCGGTCATCGCAAACTTTTCTCGCACGAGGAGAATCCGATCCTGTCCGGAGATTCGATCCGTCTCGGTGCGATTCGTTTCTCGTTCACTCACGATGAACGCACGACGGGTGACCGGAGCGGGAAGGTCTATTCCGATGCTGGTTCGCCGTAGATTCGGGATAGAAGGCTTTTCTGGCGATCGGTTCCGTACTTTTTGACGGCGCTGATTCTCTCAATCGCTCTCTTCATTGAGTTTTCGGTATATTTCCGTTCATCCGAATTTCTGGGCGCCGCATTGATCCGGTCCTTTGCACGGTCGTAGGCATCCGAAGCACGTTGCACATCGATTTCCTCAGGCCAGTTTGCCGAATCGCACAGGATCAGAACGAGATGTTGACCGATTTCCGCAAATCCGTCTGTCAGGATTGCATACCGGGTCTGTCCTCCCGAAGTTATATTAATGATTCCGGGCGTTAAGGCAATCACCATCGGCGCGTGACCGGAGAGTATGCCGACCCGGCCGTTTACCGAAGACAGCGAAACAGACTCTACCGCCCCTTCATAGAAATGACGATAGGGGGTCACAATTTCCAGCATCATTGTTTTTGCTTTTCTGTCTTCGCTCATATCCTCTGTCCGTTTGTAAAAACATTTCGCGGATGAACCCGCTTTTATCTGGATTCCTTACCGAAGGAATCCAGTACATCGTCAATGTCGCCCTTCATGAAAAAGTGTTGCTCGGGAATATGGTCTACACCACCCGATATGATTTCTCCGAAGGAGCGGACCGTTTTTTCGATCGGGACATACCTCGGCGCGTAGCCGGTCGAATCCGCAGTCACATAGAACGGTTGCGACAGAAACTTCTGTATTTTTCTGGCACGGCCGACGGTCCTTCTGTCATTTTCACTCAGTTCTTCCATGCCGAGTATCGCAATGATGTCCTGAAGCTCTCTGTATCGCTGTAAGGTCTCTTGAACTATTCTTGCGGTCTCGTAGTGTTCCTTGCCGACGACGGATTCGCTTAAGATCCTGGATGAGGACTCGAGCGGATCAACGGCTGGATAAATTCCCAGTTCGACAACCGATCTTGACAGCACGATGTTTGCGTCCAAGTGCGCAAACGTAATAGCGGGTGCGGGGTCGGTCAGGTCGTCCGCCGGAACATACACGGCTTGAATGGACGTGATTGAGCCGTTTTGGGTTGAAGTGATCCTCTCCTGTAGTTGTCCGACCTCGTTGGCTAATGTCGGTTGGTATCCGACAGCCGAAGGGATTCGTCCGAGGAGCGCGGAGACTTCGGCTCCGGCTTGAACAAACCGGTAAATATTATCGATGAACAAAAGGACGTCTTTCTTCTTTGTATCCCGGAAGTATTCCGCCATTGTTAATCCGGCAAGGGGCGCGCGCATTCGCGCTCCGGAGGTCTCATTCATCTGCCCGAAAACCATCACGGTCTTATCCGCGACTCCGGATGACTTCATTTCAAGCCATAAATCATTTCCTTCCCGCGAGCGCTCGCCGACGCCGGTAAATACGGACATTCCGCCATGTTCGGAAGCAATGTTGCGGATCAATTCGAGGATCAGAACCGTTTTTCCGACTCCGGCTCCCCCGAATAATCCGACTTTTCCGCCGCGGCAAAAAGGGACAAGCAAATCGATGACCTTGATTCCGGTTTCCAGAACCGATTCCGACGTGTGTTGCTCGGTAAAAGAAGGGGCGCGTCGATGGATCGGCCAATGATCCTCGGCGGTCACGGGGCCCAGTCCGTCGATCGGCTGTCCGAGTGTGTTAAACATCCGGCCGGCGTTACTTTCTCCGACGGGAACCGTAACCGGAGCACCGATTGATTCGGCTTTGGCACCTCGCGCCAAGCCCTCCGTCGCGTCAAAGGAGACACAGCGAACGATGCCGTCGCCGCGATGTTGTAGAACCTCAACGGTAACAAATCCGTTGGGATGGTTGATGCGGATGGCCTCGTTGATGACCGGGATCTCGTTATCGGGAAAGCGGCAGTCGATGACCGGTCCGATGATTTGTGTTACATAACCCAGAGCCATAATGCACCTCGAATCTTATTATCCGACCGCTTCCGCGCCGTTGATGATTTCCGTGAGTTCCGTCGTAATCCCGGACTGCCGTGCACGGTTTCCGCGGAGCCGCAGTTCTTTGAGCATATCGTCCGCATTCTGTGTCGCGTGATCCATCGCCGTCATACGCGCGGTTTGTTCGCTGGAGTACGCCTCAACGAGCGCGCCGTAAATAATCGCGTTGAGGTATGTGTCAATCAAAAATGAAAACACGGCATTGGCATCGGGTTCGTATTCGATGACGGCACCCTTTTCGAGCGCGATACCCGCATCCGTCAGACCTGCGGGAAGAAAGGCCTCGAGCCCTTTGGTGTTGACCGGAACAACCCGTGAGATGACCGGCTTCATACTGATGGCGGACTCCATTTTGGTATAAATGAGGTATACGAGGTCAAACTCCATCGCCGTATATTTCCTTCGGATGATGTTGGCAACCTCTCGCGCTTCGTAGTAGGTCGGTTCCGTAATCGGAAAGGAAAAGTCCGGATCGACGTTATAGCCCTCACTGATCAGTTTGTCGCGTCCGACACTTCCGAATACATAGAGCGTGTATTCGGTTTGAAGGCCCTTGTTCTCATTGTCGAGAATTTTTTCACGCAGATGTTCCTCCGCCGTCTTAACAACATTATTGTTATATGCTCCGGCCAAGCCCTGATCGCCGGTCAATACGAAATAGCCGATACGCCAGGTCTGCCCCTCTTTTTTTTCGCGGAGACTGAAAAACGGATTATCGATCCCCTCCGAGGATCGTTGAATCTCGAGCATACTCTCCGCGCACAGAGAGAAAAACGGATAAACCAGATCATGCTGAAGCTTGGACCGGCGCATTTTCGCCGCACTGACCAATTGCATTGCACGAGTCAACTGACGGATGTCGTTAACGCTCCGGATGCGCTTTTTAATGTCAACCGGTCTTTCCATCGTTTACTCCTTGATGTCGTATTCGCGATGTTCGGCGATAAAAGCGGCGCGGTGATCGATTTCATATTCATCCAGTTGATGTGTCACGGCTTCGCTCAAGCGGCCTGTCCCGGCGATCTCCGACAGGACCTCGGGATGCAGGACGCGCAGACGCCGAAGAAAGGAAAAGGCGTATTCCCGCACATCATCCTTTTTCAAAAAAATCATTTTCTCTGCGGTGGCCAGATAAAGGATGACGACTTGATCTTCCGTCGCCAAAGGATCATATTGGGGCTGTTTGAGGACTTCTCCGAGGATCTCGCCCCGTTTTAATTGAAGTTGTGTGCCTTCGTCCAAATCAGACCCGAATTGTGCGAACGCTGCCATTTCACGGGCTTGTGCCAAATTAATACGTAACGGGCCGGCTAATTTTTTCACGGCGGAAGTCTGCGCCGCGCCCCCTACACGCGAGACGGACAATCCGACATTGACGGCCGGCCGTTGTCCGGAGAAAAACAGTTCGGACTCAAGATATATCTGCCCGTCGGTAATCGAAATTACATTTGTCGGGATATAGGCGGAGATGTCTCCTCCCTGGGTCTCAATAATCGGAAGCGCGGTGATCGATCCCCCGCCTGTCGACGGATCGAGGTTTGCGGCGCGCTCAAGAAGCCTCGAGTGGATATAGAAAACATCACCGGGATACGCCTCGCGGCCGGGCGGCCGACGAAGAAGCAGGGAGATCGCCCGGTACGCCTGCGCATGCTTGGTCAGGTCGTCGTACACGATGAGGACGTCGCGATGCTTTTCGTACATGAAATATTCCGCGACGGCACAACCGGCATAGGGCGCGATATATTGCATCGAGGCCTGTTCGGAGGCGCCGGCGGCGACGATCACGGTATAGGAAAGAGCGTTATGCTTTTCGAGCGTCTGAACCAGTTGCACGATGGTCGACATCTTCTGTCCGATTGCGACATATACGCAAACGACGTCCTTGCCGCGTTGATTGATAATCGCATCCAGAGCGACTGCCGTCTTTCCGGTCTGCCGGTCGCCGATGATCAGTTCGCGCTGTCCGCGACCGATCGGTGTCAGGGCGTCAATTACCGTGATCCCTGTCTGAAGCGGTGTGTTGACCGGGCATCGCTCGATGATTCGGGGCGCGGGCGATTCGATAGGTCGGAACCGCGATGTGCGAAGCATGCCTCTTCCGTCAATCGGCTGACCCAGAGAGTCAATGACCCTTCCGAGAAGGCCGCTGCCGACGGGGATCTCAACCGTTTTTCCCGTTCGTCTGCACATGGAGCCCGTAACGACTTCTTGAATGTCTCCGAGAAGAACCACGCCGACCCGGTCGGTTTCAAGATTCATGGCGATACCGAAGGCTTTGCCGTCAAAAAGAATCGTTTCTCCGAAGAGGCAATTATCGATCCCTTCGACAAACGCGACACCGTCGCTGACGCTTTTTACGCTCCCGACCTCCTCGACGGTCATACGATCCGAAAAAGAGAACGACCGCTGTCGGAGTCTTTCTTCCGATACGATCTTTGCGGAGGCGTGAACCTCTTTGTTTTCTTCCGGACTTTCCTTTTCAATCAGACCGTACTCGAAAAGCACCGTCGGTGCCTCTTCAAATCCGTTCAGTGCTCGACGAAGAGCATCCCGAACCGCGATGATGTCGGATTCGGTCTCGCCCGAGAGTTCCGCGTCTTCGAGTTTCTGATCGGGGCCCTTCAGGTGGCGGGTAAGCCGGTCCAATTGACCCTTGACACTGTAATCGTAACGATATCCGCCCGAATAGATTACAAAGCCTCCGATCAGCTCCGGGTCGATCGCATGGACCGCCGTATAGCCGGAGATCGAGTAGTGCTCCGCGAACTTCTGGGTGAGCACCGAGATTTTTTCGGGGGTCAACACCGAAGCGGTGTATATTTTTATTTCATTGGGGGATGACGGATCAGTCAATCGCTCCTCACCTCGGTTTTCCGTGATTCTTCGGTCGCTGTCAGACGGATCTCGTCCTTTCTGGCCTCACTGATTTCTTCACCGATGACCTTCTTCGCGATCGAGACGGCCAGATCCGCGACTTCATCTCTCATCAGTTCGACCGTCGACCGATGGATCCTTACGGCGTCGTTTTCCGCTTTTTGCCGTGTTGCTTCCGCCTCTTCCTTGGCGGAACTGATGATCAAAAGGCTCTGTTTGCGGGACTGCTCCCGGGACTCCGAAAGGATATCCGCCGATTCCGCACGTGCCTGTTGGACTGCATTTTCTGCCTCTTTCAGTCGGGCATCCGCCTGTGCGACCTTCTGTTCCACCTCTTTCAGTTCGTTTTCGACGGATTCTCTGCGTTTTTCGAGAAGACCGATGATCGGTTTGAACACGAATCGCTTGAGTATTAAATACGCGACCAGCAGATTGAGCACCACAAAAATCACCGTTACGGTATACCCGGCCATCTCTTCCGGCGCGAACGGATTGGAGGTTTTCTCTTCGGAAGGCTCCGGGACCGCCGTCTCCGAACGGGTCGCGACGAATTGCTGTCCCTGATGCAGATTAAATTCCAAAATTGGTTCCATGTGTTTTCTCCCCGACGGATCGCTTCGCGGCATCGGCCGATTCGCCCGAATCAAGCGCCGTGCCGGCCTCGAGCAACCTCAGTCTTAAAACGTAAAGATCAGCAATAAACTGACGACCAGCGCGTAGATCGCCACCGATTCCATAAAGACAATGGCGGTCAAGAGCATTGTTTGCAATTTTCCGAAAATCTCCGGCTGGCGGGATGCCGACTCGAGCGCTTTTCCGGCGGCTATTCCCATTCCGAGTGTCGCGCCGAACCCGGCCAGTCCGATCGCGAGTCCGGCTCCGATCGCCGCAAGCGCTTTGGGGTCGATTGCCGCTGCGGCTTCGAGCGCAGCCCTGACCGATAATAATGTCATCATATTGATACCCTCCGATTGCTAAACCCGTATTTACTGTGATATATCAAGGCGTAACCGCCGCTGATTTCGGTCCGGAGTGATGTTGGTGAGCGGCTTCCGCGCCCTCAAGGATCTCCCCGATATAGTTAATCGTCAAATAAGTAAAAACAACGGCTTGAAGAATCCCGTCCGCGAAATCGAACCACAGAAGAAGAACACCGGGCACGACGACCGGAACGATGATGCGAATGAATTCCATAAGGATGAACGCACCGAAGATGTTTCCGAAAAGACGCAAGGCCAATGACATCGGCTTGATGATATATTCGAGAAGTCGAAACGGCAACATCGCTTTCATCGGGTAGACCAGCGATGCCAGAAAGCCTTTAATCCCGACGAACCGGATCGATATGAAGACGACATAAACGATCGCGAAAATCGCCATTGCGATCGGAAACGCTATGTTTTTGGCCGGTGGTCTCACATTCAGGACGGAGATGAGATTGCACGACACAAGAAACAGGGCGATCGTACCCACCATGGGGGTTACCTCCGCCGCCTGTTTTCTGCTCATTCCGTTATTGACACACAGGTCCGAAAGGATACCGACCAACGATTCCGTCA
>JAEAME010000500.1_pt1 | contig 39179 bp, 31 predicted proteins | sample 8958731 | NCBI WGS metagenome assembly JAEAME01 (sample SAMN16933194, study PRJNA681113) | bioreactor sludge metagenome | isolation source: anerobic bioreactor sludge (Control) | place: India:Bengaluru | collected 2018-10-24
AGGTTTCCGGACAGGTACAAAATGGAAGATATCGGCAGAGTCAAGGGGATCGGAGAAATATATTGTATGCAACGGAGATGAAGGAGATCCAGGGGCATTTATGGACAGGATGCTTCTTGAGTCATTTCCGCACAGGATAATAGAAGGAATGACTATTGCCGGATATGCCACCGGAGCAAACAACGGTATATTTTACATTCGTGCCGAATACCCGCTGGCAGTTACCCGTGTGCAGCATGCAATTGAGCAGTGTTACAAAAAAGGCATGCTCGGCGAAAATATACTGGATTCGGGATTCACATTCAATATACGGGTATTCGAGGGTGCAGGTGCTTTTGTATGTGGTGAAGAGACAGCACTGATCGCTTCCATCGAGGGAAAAAGAGGAACCCCTCACCTCAGACCTCCGTATCCCGCAGAAAAAGGATTCATGGATAAGCCAACTCTTGTAAATAATGTGGAGACTCTTGCCCTTGTTCCATGGATAATTAACAACGGAGCCGAGGCTTTCAGTTCAATAGGAACGGAAAAGAGCAAAGGGACGAAGGTTTTTGCGCTTGCCGGCAAGATAGCGCGGGGAGGACTTATTGAGGTTCCGATGGGAATTACGATAGGAGACATAATTTATAATATTGGCGACGGTGTGGCGGAAGGCCGTGAATTCAAGGCTGTGCAGATAGGCGGCCCTTCCGGGGGTTGCATCCCTGCATCACTTAAGGACACTCCAATTGATTTCGAGCAGCTTACTGATATGGGTGCAATGATGGGATCAGGAGGAATGGTGGTACTTGATGATGCAGACTGTATGGTTGATGTGGCAAAATACTTTCTTACCTTCATTCACAAGCAATCGTGTGGCAAATGTACCTTCTGCCGGGTCGGTACTAAACAGATGCTTGATATAGTAACAAGGCTCAGTGAAGGCAAGGCAAGCCTTAAAGAGATTGATGAACTTGAGAGACTGAGCCACTATGTAAGGGATGGAAGCCTCTGCGGATTGGGTAAAACTGCTCCAAACCCTGTATTAACAGGCCTGAAATATTTCAGGGAGGAATATGAGGCACATGCAAAGGGATACTGTCCCGTAAGAAAATGCCGTGACCTTATAAAATATGTTATAACAGATAAATGTACAGGATGTACGAAATGCTCTCAGGAATGCCCTGTGAATGCGATCCCGTTCAGACCTTATGAAAAACATGAGATTGACCTGACATTATGCACTAAATGTGATAATTGCAGGATTGTATGTCCGGAAAATGCAGTAGAAATAGTAAATCTAAATGATCAGCCTTACAATAGATAATAAAAAGATCACTGTATCAGAACAGGATACCATCCTTTCGGCAGCAGCTAAAGCAGGGATTACTATACCCACATTATGCCATAAGGACGGAGTGGAACACTATTCATCATGCATGGTCTGCATAGTCAGGGATATAAAAAAGAACAGCTACCTGCCCAGCTGTTCAGCAGCAGTTAAGGAAGGGATGGAAATTGATGCCTCAGGTGCTGAAGTTGTAGCAATGCGTAAAAAAGCTGTTGAGCTTCTTCTGGCAGAACACAGGGCGGAATGTGAAGCTCCATGCAGGATAGTTTGTCCTGCCGGTTATAATATCCCATTGATGAACAGGATGTTAACAGCAGGAGATATTAAGGGTGCAAGTGATCTTATAAGTGCCGAAACTGAAACCGGAGAGTTAAACTGCATTAACTGCAAAGGCTATTGTGAAAATGCATGCAGAAGGAAAAAAATTGATGAACCGCTGTCAATAAGGAATACAAGGATATTTATTTATGAGTCTTTAAAAAGGCAGAATACTGAAAGAACAGTTGAAAATCAGGACATGAGTACTGATCTGCAAAGAAAAGCTTCGGTGAAGGAACAGAAAACTGCTGTAAAGAAGAGGTTCTCCTCAAGGACAGGTCCTGTCGCGGAAAGTGAATTGCAGGAATGGCTGAAGGAATGTTCGGGCGATGGTTCAAGGCACAGGACTATCAATGATTTTGAATCAGCCTCAAAAGAAGCCGGAAATTGCATGCATTGCGATTGCAGGTCAGCAGATAACTGCAAGCTCAGGCAATTGGCTGAAGCATTTTCGATAAAAGACCCATCCGGGAAGGTTTTCAGTCTGCCCCTAACAAAGAAAATCAATCACAGGAGTGGCCTGATTTTTGAAAATGGTAAATGTATTAAGTGCGGTCTTTGTGTAAGAGTCTGTGAAGACAGTAAAGAAGAACCGGCTCTCTGCTTTATTAACAGAGGCTTCATTTCAGTCATATCAGAACCTCTTACCGAGGAGTTTGACAGGACACTTACAACTCAGGTTGATAAGTGTGTGAAGGTCTGTCCTACCGGCGCTCTTAGTAAATTCAGATGATTCATGAAGATGAGAATATCTTTATTCATAATACTGTTCTGTTCTTCAATTCTGATGCTCAATGCCCAGAACATTCAGAATGATTGGCCTGTATTCAGGGGAAAGGGAGATCTCTCAGGAAATACACTTCAGGAGCTGCCTTCTTCACCGGCTCTTTTATGGAGCCTGAGATCAGGTGTAAGAACAAAATCATCACCTGTAGCAAGCGGCAATATGATATTCTTTGGAAATGATAAGGGGACCCTTATAGCTGCCGGGGCTGATGGAAAAGTTAAATGGAAGGCTGAAACAGGAAAAACGACTGAAGCAGCCCCGCTTATCTGGTCCGACAAGGTCATAATCGGATCGACAGATGGAAAGCTGAGAGCTTACAATAAGACAAACGGAAAATCATCCTGGACATATTCAACTGACAACCAGATACTGGGATCTGCAAATACCTGGACTGCAGGTACACGCACAGGTGTTATTTTCGGGAGCTATGATTTTTATCTTCATTGCATCGATCCCTCTTCAGGCAAGTTCATGTGGAAGATGGAAACTGACAATTATGTAAATGGAACACCTGCTGTATCAGGGAATATTGTTGTCTTTGGTGGATGTGATGGCATAATAAGAATTGCGGATCCTGCAGCAGGAAAGGAAAAAGACACGGTTAATATAGGTATATATATTGCTTCCTCTCCCTCCCTCTATTCAGGGAAAGCCTGTTTTGGCGACTATGACGGCAATTTCTACTGTGTTGATCTTAACGCAGGAAAAGTATTGTGGGCTGTCAACTCATCGGATGAAGGAGGATCAATTCTTGGCATACCTGCTATAGGGTATAACAATGTTGTGATAGGCAATGAAGACAAGAATATTTACTGTTATGATCTCATGACAGGGACTCTCAGATGGAAATTCAGAACTAATGGCAGGATAACAGGTTCTGCTGTCATTGCCCCCGGCAAGGTGTTGTTCGGGAGCGGTGACGGCTATATCTATATACTCTCACTTAAGGATGGAACTAAGCTCTGGAGTTTCAATGCCGGATCTCCCATCAGCTCCTCTCCTGCCCTGATGAACGGACGCTTTTATTTTCTGACTGAAGATGGCAGATTGCTTGCGTTTGGAAGCAAATAATTTGTAAACTAATCGCTTTAAGTCCGAAATAAATATGAAATTACCTCTTAACAATTTCGGTGAGCATCCGGGTTTTAAAATTAAAATTATCTGAGCATGAAAATAGTATACATTATAACTGGTTCCGGAGGCTCATTTTACTGTGCTAATTGCTATCGTGATATGCTCTTCCTGAGGGCTATCCGTAAAGTCCCTGGTATAAAAGCAAGTGCTATCCCATTATATCTTCCTCCGGATGAAATTAATTCAGAAAGCGGTTTCGACAAAGAAGTTTTTTTTGGTGCAATTTCAATGTTTCTCAGGGAGAAGGTTAAATTCATGAGGAATATGCCTGCCTTCATGGATAAGATTTTTGACTCAAAGCCGCTCCTGAAGATAGCAGCCCGTCAGGCAGGAGCAACACGAACCCATGGTTATGAAGGCCTTACCCTAAATATGATTGAAGGCGGTAATGCATTCCGAAATGATGAGATAGACCGCCTTGTGAAGCATCTCTGCGAGGGCGGGAAACCTGATATAATTCATCTTTCAAATGCACTCATTATCGGAATAGCGAAACACATAAAGAAGCGGATGGATGTCGGGATAGTTTGCTCGCTGCTCAACGAAGATGACTGGATAGATGAGATGGAAGAACCATATCGTTCAAAAGCCTGGAGAATGATCGCAAAAGAAGCACCGCATGTTGACAGCTTTGTGACACCAAGCAGGTATTTTAAACAGCTGTTCACTGAAAAGACAGGATTGAACGGCAGCAACATAAATATAGTACCTCTTGGATTCGATCCTGAATTCCAGATACCTGAAAAGGATCAGTCACGTGCCCCTGCAATAGGTTTTTTTTCTAGGGTGAACCATAATAACGGTTTTGATAAGCTTGTTGATTCCTTTATCGATCTTAAGGCAAGGAATGTCCTGCCGGGGCTTACATTAAATATCTGTGGCGGTTTTACCGGTGACGACAAACATTTCATTTCTTCGCAGTTCAAAAAACTAAGGGAACATGGCATTAGGAAAAGCGTTAAAATTTTCAAGGAATTTCATGGTGAGAAAAAAATGGAGTTCTTCAGTTCAGTTGATGTTATAAGTGTTCCGGTAAGAAAATATGACGGGTATGGATTGTACATACTTGAGGCAAACAGTGCAGGCATTCCTGTAGTTCAGCCTGCAACAGGCGCTTTCCCTGAGATAATCGAGATGACCGGAGGCGGTATTATTTACTCACCGGATACAGTTGAAGAGCTTTCTGCAGCCCTTCTAAGGCTTATGACAGACAGAAAAAAGGTACTGGACCTTGGAGAAGCCGGAAATAAAAGAGTGAGATCCGATCTGTCACTTGCGAAAATGTCATCAGGCCTAGCTGTTGTGTACAACAATATAGTTACCTGAGACCGTAAATAATTTATCAATATGCTTCGATTAGTAGATATTTCAAAGTCATACATCCAGCGGGGAACGGTTCTTGAGAACCTTGAACTGAATGTCAGCAGAGGTGAATCACTTGCTATAACCGGACCCTCAGGTTCAGGAAAAACGACACTGCTCAACATAATAGGGCTTATGGATCATCCTGACTCAGGCGATGTGTTATTTCAGGGGTCATCGATTCTTAAGCTTAACTCTGATGAGTCGGCTCACTACAGGAACAGAAATATTGGTTTTGTTTTCCAGGATCATCTTCTTCTCCCACACCTGAGCATAATGGAGAATATAATTCTACCATTACTGGCGTCGGGAAATGCTGAAAATGAATTTAAAGAAAAAACTGATTATGCCCTGTTCCTGATGGAGAAAACAGGTATCAGCTCCCTTGGAGAAAAGTTCCCTTTTCAGATCTCGGGAGGAGAAGCTCAGCGGGCAACTCTTGTAAGAGCCCTCGTCAACAAGCCTTCACTTTTGCTTGCCGATGAGCCTACAGGCTCTCTCGATCAACACAATGCTGAACTTCTGGGTAATCTGCTCAGAAGTTTAAATGAAGAACTGGGAGTTACTCTGATTGTTGTAACTCACTCATCCGATCTTGCTTCCATGATGAGATTAAAACTAAGGCTTACAGAAGGAAAACTTATTAAATGATTAAATCATAGCCTTTTAATGAAACCCGGTATTTTCAAGCTTATATCCCGATCACTTATTTTCTACAGAAGGGATTCTGTTTACCAGGTCATAATTGTAATACTGCTTACCGCAATAATAACAGGATCCCTTCTTACGGGAACTTCAGTGAGAAGCAGTCTCAAAAGAACATCCGCTCAGAAATCAGGCAATACCAAGATAATAGTAAGTTCCGGCCAGAGATATTTTAACAGCGGACTGGCAGAAAAAATATCTGAAAAGACAGGAAAGAGATCAATAGCAATTCTTGAAACAGAGGGATACTGCACAAATTTTTCATCAGGGGCGACTGCACTTAATGTCAGGATTTTCGGAGTGACCGATGAGTTCTTTAAGTGGAATTCATCCGGCAGTGTATCAGTCATTCCCGGTGATGTGGCAATAAATTCAAAGCTGTCGGAAGAACTTGGATTAAAGCCGGGCGATGAAATAATACTTAAGTTCAAACCTGCTGATCCTTTACCAGCAAATGCTCCTTTTGCACCATCAAAAGATGATGAATCATCAAAAGTATTAAGGGTCAGTAGTATCCTGACGGCAGAGAACAGCGGAAATTTTTCGCCGGGAATCAGCCAGGTCATTCCCGCTACACTTTTTATGAATATTTCTGATATCGATCATGGCAGCGACGGTAAATTCGAAGCAAACAGGATCCTGTTTGATCACAGCACACAGGACTCGGTATCAGCTGCACTTACAGAAGTCCTTACTCTCTCAGATATCGGCTATACTATAAGGCGATCAGAAAAGACGGGCGAATCCGAAATAATATCCGACAGGATATTTATTGACAGCCTAATTGTGTCAGATATACTTGGCAATGTCCCCGGAGGGTCTCCGGTTTTAACGTACCTTGTAAACAGCTTCTCGTTCAAAGGAAGGACAACACCGTACTCATTTGTTTCTTCGGTTCAGTCAGCTTCAATTCCTGACATTTCAGATGATGAGATAGTGTTAAACAGATGGCTGGCTGATGATCTTGATATCAGTCCAGGTGACAGCCTTCTTATTAAATGGTATGATCCGGGCTTTGGAAATAATCTTGAAGAAAATGAGAAGACTTTCCTTGTCAGCAAGATCCTTGAAAACGACAATGAGTATGCCGATCCGATGCTAATGCCTGATTTCCCGGGCATCTCAGGGAGTACTACATGCTCGGGATGGGATGCCGGGGTGCCGATACTACTCGATCAGATTAGGGAAAAAGATGAGGAATACTGGAACAGGTACAGAGGAACTCCCAAAGCATTTCTAAACTATTCGGAAGGCATCAGATTATGGGGAAACAACTTCGGCACAGCAACAGCTATAAGGTTTCCTGCATCAATAACTCAAAATGATATAGACATTGCACTTAAAGGATCACTGGAACCGGAAAAAACAGGATTCACAGTAACCGATATAAGGGAAGCAAGCAGATCAGCAGCTTCTGAAAGTGTAGATTTCAGCTCTCTCTTCCTGGGTTTGGGATTTTTTATCATTCTATCATGCCTGATACTTTTTTCTCTGGCTGTTACAATATTCTTTAATGCAAGAAAGAATGACGTAAAAGCTTATTATGCCCTGGGATTCAGGAACAGACAAATAAAGAAGATACTATTCTCAGAGATAACTACACTTTCTGTTCTTGGAGCAATTCCAGGAATCTTCTTCGGATTATTAGTCAACACGCTTGTGATCCATGCTCTTAATTCGGTATGGCAGGGAGCCGTTCAGACAAACACACTATCATCAGACATCAGCATTATACCAATACTTGCTGGTTTTACGGCGGTTATCCTTTTAACAGCAGTTGTTATCTATTCTAAGACATCAGTATTTCTTAACAGATTTGTACATTTTTCTGAGGCAAAGCTGAAACAAAGCTCCGCTTCACTGCATATCCGCCTTATTGTTATGTCAGCATTATTAACCACGGCGCTGTTTATCACGGGTTTAATTAATGAAAAGGGTGAAACAGTATTTTTCTTCGCGGGAGGCGTGCTTCTTTTCGGCCTGATTGTTTTACTTATGAGGTACTATTATTCATATGAGCCGGCAAAGAAAAAATTATTCGCTCACCCGCTGCGAAGGCTATCAAAAAAATACTATAATACATACCCTTCGCATATTATTACTCCTGTGATAATAATAGGTGCCGGTATTTTTGCAATTATAATCACCGGAGCCAACCGTCAGGTCTTGAATGATAAAATGCTTCTCAATGACGGAGGCACAGGAGGTTATTTACTTTGGGCGGAATCAGCCATTCCCATAAAGGAAGACCTTAATCTTGAAACAAACAGGAAAAACTTTGGCTTCGGGTCTGAAGAATTCAGGGATCTTTCATTTGTTCAGTGCCGAAGGGTTTCCGGTGATGATGCAAGCTGCCTTAATCTTAATCATGTTACATCTCCTCCCATACTTTCAGTTGATCCTCATTTCTTCATAGCAAGGGGATCCTTTTCCTTTGCAAGCAGACTAAGGAACAATGATGTTGAAAACGCATGGGCTTTTCTGGATGAGCGGCCGGGTAAAAATACTATCTATGGTATAGCTGATCAGACTGTCCTGAAATGGGGTCTGATGGTAAATACCGGCGATACGATTATGATCAGGGCTGAAAACGGACAGGTTCTGAATATTATAATCTGCGGAGGATTAAGATCGTCAGTTTTTCAGGGACATCTGCTGATTGGGAGCAAGCATTTTTCGGAATATTTCCCGTCAGTATCCGGAAGTTCAATACTTCTGATTGATGGCAATCCGCAGCTTACCGGGCTTTATATGAATATGCTTAATGAGCGTCTGTCAGCATTTGGACTCTCAGTTCAGACTGCCGGTGAAAAGCTCTCGTCTTTTTTCGTAGTCACAAACACATATCTTGATGTTTTTGTAATTCTCGGTATTTTCGGATTAATTCTGGGCATAACAGGACTTGGATTTGTCCTGTCGCGGAACTATAATTTAAGGAAGCGTGAATTTGCTCTTCTTTCTGCATTGGGTTTCAGCCTTAGATCTATCAGGAGATATGTATTAAGCGATCAGACTCTGATACTTATCTCAGGCATTATTACAGGAACATTGTCAGGGTTTGCCGCCACATGGCCTTCGCTCCGGTCTGGCAACAGCATGCCATGGAAAATTCTTTTTTTCATGGTTGCAGCAATATTCGCTACAGGTTTTATTTCTCTGCTTGTTTCAGTCAGAAAGATAAAAAGCCAGTCACTTGTAAGCCAGTTAAGAAAAGAATAATTATTGTCAGGAAATACTGTACGGTGCAGGCAATATATCAGCAGCGGTTTAAACCGAGATTAAGAACCGGTTTCGAGGCCGGGTTAAGCGAATCCATAATTACAAGTGCTGCGCCGAGTGCTGTTGCGTTGAAGACCTCCGAAGTATAGACATTTTTCATCGGGTAGGCATTTGAGAGAAGATTAAGGAAGAGCCTGTTTTTGGAAAAGCCTCCGGTTATATATATATTCTCAATGTCATTATCCACCGGAATTACGAGATCAACAGAACCGGTTGTAAGTTCTGAAAGTTCGACCATGAGCTGGTGATATGCTTCCTCAAAGGATCTGAAAGAGAAAAGATCAAATTTTCCCTTCATCGTCCTCGAGTATTGAAATTCATCAAAAAAGAATCTGTTTTCACGGCTTCTTTTCATACAGATATCGAGAAGCTTTTTATCCGGCTGGATGTTCTGATAGTATAAAGGATCGGTATTAAAATGCTTGTTTAGTTCATTCAGCAGAACTTCGTGGAAATGTCCAAGAAACAAGCGTGATGATTTAACAGGTTGTCTTGTGATACTCATATAGCACAGGCAATCCTTATCAAGCTGCTCTGCTGTAAGTTTTTCGGTGTTAAAAGGGTTCATATTGATGCACCAGGTTCCGGTAGAAACAAGGACAAATCTTCCGTCACTGCTTTTAAAGTATGGTGCAAGTGAGGCAGAGCTGTCATGAATACCGATACCAACCTTAATTCTTTTGCCTTTTATTACAACATCGTTAAGAGTATTGATATCAACTGGTTCAGGCAGAGTCAGACCTTCTTCTTTCACCCATTTATGATACTTCATCTCATCGAAGTCCCAGAAGGCAGTATGACAGCCTATTGAAGTGTGTTCCGAGAAGATCTTTCCGGTTAGCAGATATGACAAATACTGAGGAAAATGCAGTATCTGGCTGACTTTTCCGAAGATCTGAGGCTTTGTATATTTCAGCCAGAGAGCCTGCATGCCTGAATTAAGCATGCCAAGGGCCGGGGATGCTGTTCTCCTGCAGAACTCATCCTGTCCCCCGTTCTTCCTGTATACCTTCTCAGGTATCCTCTCATCAATAGGTTTGAGGTAATTATAAACCGGTGTCAGTCTCCTTCCATTTTTATCCAGGTATACAAGGGTTGCACCATAAGTGGCAAAATTGATTGCTGCAAGATCATATTTTTCCGAATCGACAAGAGAGATAATGGAGTCTTTTATCCAGGTTTCAATGTGTACTATATCGTCGCATTCGAAACCATCTTCATCCAGTAATTCCGTGAACTTCTCTTCGATCTCATAAACAGGTTTCAGATCATAATTAAACAGTATGATCTTCTTGTTCGTTTTCCCGATATCGTATACAGCGATTACCTTTTCTCTCATTTATAATTATGTTTGCCAGCCCTGAAGGGATATAACGGATTCCCGAATTGAATAATTGTAAAGATTTCAGCGTTTTCTCAGCACCTCTTTTTCGTATTCAGCTATTTCGTTTATATATTCCTGAGCGACAGGGACGCTATTTTTGAGGCAGTAATAATCATATACGGCACCATATGGTTTTGTTTTCAGGAGTTCGAGTGTTGCCAGTCTCTCGAAATTCTTTCCTGACTCCTCATATTTGAGGAGCAAGCTATTAGGTTCGAGAAGGGCAAAAAGAAATGCCAGTTGTACTGCCCTGATACCAACAACATAGGCTCCGATGCGGTTCAGGCTTGCATCAAAATAATCAAGTCCGATATTCACTTTTTTTAGTGCATCTGCCCTCACAACTTCCTGTGCTATCAATAATATTTCATCATTGAATGTTGCCACATGGTCGCTGTCCCATCTGATCCCTCGTGTAAGGTGCAGCAGTATCTCATCAACAAACTGCAGTATTGATGATATCTTATCCCCCACCTGTTCAGTAGGATGATAATGACCATTATCTAGTGTGATCATCATATTGTTCCTCACAGCATAACCGAGGTAGAAGTCGTGAGATCCGACTACCATTGCTTCGGAGCCTATGCCAAAGAGCTTGCTCTCTACAGCATCTTTCATGTACTTGACGGGATATTTTACTGACAGTATCTCGTCGAGCGATTTCTTCAGCAATTTCCGTAAACCGTATCTGTCAACCGGAATATCTTTTGATCCGTCGGGTATCCAGATATTATGAATACAGGGTGAGCCCTGCTGTTTTCCTATATCGGCACTGATAGCACGGCATCTTTTGGCATGTTCTATCCAGAATCTCCTTATCTTCTCATTTTTACTGGCGAGAGTGAATCCATCATCGGCAAGAGGATGAGAGAAACAGGTACAGTTAAAGTCAATCCCTATATTTCTTTTCTTTGCCCAGTTAATCCATCCCTGATAGTATTTTGTTTCTATCTGATCCCTGTCGACGAATTTTCCTCCAAACTCACCATAGCTGGCATGAAGGTTCAGTCTCTGCTTACCCGGGACAAGAGACATCACCTTATCGAGGTCGTCTCTCATCTGAGAAATATTTTTTGCTTTTCCCGGGAAATTGCCTGTAGCCTGGATACCTCCTCCGGCAAGTTCAGCTCCTTCTTTTTCGAATCCCCCGACATCGTCTGTCTGCCAGCAGTGCAATCCTATGACAACTTTATCAAGGTCTGACAGCACGGCATCAGTATCAACTCCCAGTTCTGCATATTCTGCCTTTGCAATCTTATATGCTTTCTCAATATTGTCTTTTTTCATTGCTTCTATTTTTAGTTATCGATAATTTTCATTCTCAAATTGTGATGCACCCCGGATATCATTTCCCCTATATAACTGATTATCTGATCAATCCCGGCTTAAATTGAAACCATCAGATAGTTGGTATAAGTCAATCCTAACCAAGCTTTACAACGAATGTCGAAAGTATAAGAACAGCGATGCCTATAATAAGTACAACAATCGTTTTTGTTCTGACCCCTTTCCACTCCTTAAGGATGATGCCCCAGATATTGCTTATTGCAATATTAAGAGCCATCAGAATGCTCCAGCCGAATACGGCCATTCCCTGAGGTAATTTACTTGAACCCATTCCGAAGAAATGGAATTGCAGAAACCATAGCAAACCGGCTAAAAATGTGAAAAACAGATTATTTAAAAGCACATTGCCTGAAACTGTATAATAATCACTGTATGATTTGTTCCTGACATTCAGGAAAACGCAATAGACAAGATTTGTAATAAAACCTCCGAGCAGAATAAAAATGAGTGACGGGTTTTTCTGGAATAGAGGATTTGTTCCATGATCAAGTGCAATCTGTTCAATTGGTTTACCAGCATCATAGCCGAAGTTAAAGCATGCGCTCATGATACCGGCAAAAACAGCAATAAGGATCCCTTTCTTAAGTGCGAATTCCTTAACAGCTGCTTTCTTTTCTTCCTCAGACATCTCCTGGCTTTTCAGGGAACCGGCATAACCAATAATGATTATTCCGGCAACAGTTATTGCGACGCCTGCCACTGTTAGAATGCCGGCAGTTGTTGAGAAAAGATTATCTCCGGCGATTACCGGAGGCAGCAATGTGCCAAAAGCCGCGCACAGGCCAAGTGCTATGCTCTGGCCCAGTGCAACGCCAAGGTATCGCAAGCTTAATCCGAATGTAAGGCCGCCAAAACCCCAAAGCAGGCCGAAAAACACAGCCATCAGCTTAGCGCCTGAGGGAGCTTCCCTTATTATTGGCATCAGTTCACCCTTCGGAATAAACAGAAGAGCAAAAATCCAGGGAATTATTATCCATGCAAAGACACCCTGGCTTATCCAGTAAGATTCCCACGACCAGGTTTTGACTTTCTTGAAAGGAACATAAAAGCTCGCAGCTCCCATACTACCAAGAGCTATCAGTAAAATACCTGCTAACGGATTCATCTGGTTTTTTTAGTTAGTGATCTGCAATTTATGAATATTCAGGGTTACAATTGAAATTAAATTAGTTTTTTTACTGATTCTAATTTTACGACCTTCGTATAATAATATATAAGGTATATGAAATCACTGAGATTATCATTTTTCTTAATTATCCTTTCAGCAGGAATATCGGGACAGTCTCTCTATGTTTCAGATCTGAAATGTGAACACAGGCAGGATCCTGCCGGAATTGATGTCAGGCAGCCAAGGCTTTCATGGAAAGTCAAAGGGGATGGAAACAGTATTTTACAAACAGCCTATTCGCTGAGAGTGGCAACAGATCCGCGCTTTTCTGCTTCACGCACGATCTGGCAATCCGGGAAAATAATGTCTGACGAATCAGTTTTACAGCCCTATACTGGTCCGGAACTTAAATCAGGAACAAAATATTACTGGCAGGTCAGGATATGGGATAATAAAGGCAGAGCATCAAAATGGAGTGAAACAGCCAGCTGGGAAACCGGGCTCTTCTCAGCTGATGAATGGAAAGCAAAATGGATTGAGGTTGAAGATGATACTAACCGCATGGCCCCGGCGCCTCACTTCAGAAAGGAATTCTCCATAAAGAAACCTGTTCAGAGAGCAACATTATATGTAACGGCACACGGGTTATATGAAGTCACTATTAATGGAAGAAAAGCAGGTGATCAGGAGATGACACCAGGCTGGACATCTTACGGAAAAAGATTGCAGTATCAGGTCTACGATGTCACTGATCTTGTTGAAAAGGGAAATAATGCGGTAGGTGCCGTTGTAGGCGACGGATGGTACAGAGGGTCGCTTGCGTGGGAGGACAACTGGGGAATTTATGGAAAGAGACTCGGACTCTTGCTTCAATTGAGGGTTGTCCATACAGATGGAAGCGAGACATTTGTTGTAACAGATGAATCATGGAGAGTCAACAATGATCCTGGCATCAGAATGAATGATCTGTATGACGGATTTGTATTTGATGCCACAAAGAAACTGACAGGCTTCAATCTCCCCGGCTACAACGATTCAGGATGGAAGAAAGTGATTAGCGCCAGCCATCCTTATAACCTTGTTGCATCTGAAGGTAATCCTGTAAGGAAAATTGAAGAAATTAAACCGCTAAGGATCTTCCGTTCGCCGAAGGGAAGCCTTCTTGTTGATATGGGTCAGAATATGGTTGGCTGGGTAAGATTAAAAGTGAGCGGGCCGAGAGGTACTGTAATCACTTTACGGCACGCTGAAGTACTGGATAAATACGGCGAATTTTATACTGAAAACCTTAGGGATGCCGATGCAAAATTTACTGTAACACTCGCAGGCACGGGTGAAGAGATATTTGAACCAAAATTCACCTTTATGGGTTTCAGGTTTGTCGAAGTGAATGGCTTCCCGGGAACACTTACATCTGATAACATTTCTGGAATTGTGGTCCATTCAGACATGACAAGGACAGGGACGTTTGAAAGTTCCGACCCGCTTCTTAATCAGCTTCAGCACAATATTATCTGGGGACAGAAAGGTAATTTCCTTGATGTTCCGACAGATTGCCCGCAGAGAGATGAACGCCTGGGATGGACTGGCGATGCACAGGCATTTTGCAGGACTGCCTCGTTTAATTATGATGTCGCCGCCTTCTTCACGAAATGGCTTAAAGACGTTATGCTGGATCAGAAACCGGGAGGCGAAGTTCCAGACGTGATACCCGATGTTTTAAATGCACAGGATGCAACCAGTGCCCAGCCGTCTGCGGGATGGGGTGACGTGGCAGTTATAGCACCCTGGACGATGTATACTGTTTATGGCGACAGGAGACTGCTTGAAACCCAGTATCCAGGAATGAAAGCCTGGGTTGATTATATAAGGAATAAAGCAGGTGATGATCTAATATGGAGAGGCGGAAGCAAATATGGAGACTGGCTTTTTTATCATCCACCGGTAAATAACCATTCCGAACCTGACGGATACACTGACCATGATTTCATTGCAACAGCATTCTACGCCTATTCTGCAAGCCTGCTTGCAAAAGCTGCGAAAGAACTAGGAAATAATGAAGACGCTGACTACTACTCAGGCCTCTTCACAAGGATAAAGGATGTTTTTATAAATGAGTACGTCACACCTGCAGGAAGAGTCGGGACCAACTCCCAGACTTCATATGTGCTTGCCCTTATGTTCAATCTTCTTCCTGAAGAACTTAGGCCAAAAGCAGCAGGATTTCTTGTTGAAGATATAAAAAGCAGGAGAAACCATCTGTCGACAGGTTTTCTTGGCACACCGTTTTTGTGTCATGTTCTTTCAGCAAACGGTTATACGGATGTTGCCTATGATCTTCTTCTCCAGAAATCCTATCCTTCATGGCTATATCCCGTTAGAATGGGTGCCACCACAATATGGGAGCGATGGGATGGCCAGAAACCTGACAGCACCTTCCAGGATCCCGGCATGAATTCATTCAACCACTACTCTTACGGAGCAATCGGAGACTGGATGTACAGGGTATCGGCAGGGATTGAAGCAGGGAAACCCGGATATAAGCATATAATAATTCAACCACATATCACTTCAAAACTTGATTTTTCGAAGGCCACTCTTGATTGTCCATATGGGAAAATTGCATCAGGATGGGAAAGGAAAGAAGGCAGAATAACACTTAAGGTAGTCATTCCTCCAAATACGCGATCAACAATAAAACTTCCGGTTACAAAACCGGAAGGAGTACTTGAAAACGGTGTTTCAATATTTGCCGGGAAGCCTGAAAAATCAAAAGAACCTGATTTTGTTGTTATTGAAGGGAACAGGGGGATAACTATTGAAAGAGGCTCAGGCGAATATGTTTTCGAATTTACCGAATAAAATCCCCTCTGTTCTGAAATGACATTATTTGGAAATCATCCCGGAGAATTTGCTGCTCTGCTGACTGCTGTATTCTGGACTATCACTGCACTGGCCTTTGAAGCTGCGGGAAAAAGGATAGGCTCTTTACAGGTTAATTTTCTGAGGCTTATCCTGGGCCTCATCTTTCTGAGTATGTTTAATCTGGTTCGTGGCAGTCAGGTATTTCCAATTGATGCCAGCGGTTATAACTGGTTGTGGTTATCGCTTTCAGGTCTTGTTGGAATATTCCTTGGCGACCTTTTTCTTTTCAAATCATATACAATAATAGGCTCACGCTTCTCAATGCTCATAATGACACTGGTACCTCCCATCACTGCCTTTTTCAGTTTCATTATCCTGAAGGAACATCTCAGTCTTCTTCATTTCCTCGGTATGGCACTTACCTTCGGAGGTATTTCGATTGCAATTTTCAACAGAAACGGCAAAGGAGAAAAGTTATCCTTGAAGCTTGCCCCTGCCGGAGTCTTATATGCCCTTGGAGGTGCTGCAGGCCAGGCTTTGGGGCTTGTACTGAGCAAGCAGGGACTTGGAAACTGTGATCCATTTTCAGCAACCCAGATAAGAGTTATTTCAGGTCTGGCTGGATTTAGTGTATTAGTGACACTTATGAACAGATGGCCGAGGATTATAGCATCTGTTTCTGATTTAAAGGGAATGAAACCGCTCACCCTGGGGTCCTTTTTCGGGCCTTTTCTGGGGATATCATTCTCACTTATCGCAGTCAGGTATACAGATGCCGGTATTGCTTCAACAATAATGGCACTGACTCCTGTCATCATAATTGCACCTGCTGCTATCATTTATAAAGAAAAAGTGACCTTTGCCGAAGTCCTCGGTGCTTTAATTAGTGTCGGAGGTGTATCTTTGTTTTTCATTTGAAATATCTGCAGATGCGGCCAGAAGAGCTAAAAGAAAGAATACCAGCCGGTGAGTTGAGATTCACTGCTTCAAAAAGCAGCGGACCTGGCGGGCAGAATGTCAATAAAGTGAATACAAGGATTGAACTCAGGTTCAATGTGCCGGGCACGGCAGTACTGACTGATGAAGAAAAGACCATAATAATCAGGACCCTGGGGAAGAAGATGACAGCTGAAGGCGATATTCTGTTAGTGTCACAATCTGAAAGGAGCCAGCTTATGAACAGAAGAAAAGCTGAAGAAAAGCTCTTCAGGCTGCTGGCAAAAATCCTCACTCCCGTCGCAGAGAGAAAACCCACTTTCCCCACTCAGTCATCGAGGGTTAAAAGGATAGAAAAAAAGAAGAAGAGGAGTGCTCTGAAAAGATCAAGAAAAGAGCCGGATCAGGGTGAATGAGGGAACTCAGAATCAGCGAATAAAAACTGGCATGTTTATTGTAATCCATCATGAAATTTTGATGGAAAAAATTTTGCATTTAACAGAATCAGTAAAAAAAAAATGAGCGCTGAAAAAAACAGACAAAAAAATACCAGTTGCAACATTGGTCATGAGGTTTTAATACCTCAATGTAAAATTCTGACAAATAGCAATTTACACGATACTGATTTATTTATAGCAGAATCTCATGTTAATAAAATGATATCACTGTTGATATTTCTGATGCTCAGGTGATACAATGTATTTATAGAATACATATTTTCGCACCAATTATAAAAATACGAGTATAAATTTAAAACCATTTAATTTTTAAAAAACAATCGATGAAGTTATTCATCACCCGCTATGAACGCTAACAATAATGAGGTCTCGGCACTCCGCCGCGAGAGCCGCCTCGTGGGTTGCTCATCTGATGATGAGCCTGGCGCGAAAACCATGATTTTTTCGCAAAACGAAATCCCAACACAGTTAGTTAGCAATCGAAGTTCGGAGTTCATAAACCGCTACTTCCCCCTAACAACTACAGATTCCTGGAATGATTGGAAATGGCAATTAAGGAATGCTATAACAAGCATTGATGAGCTGAAGAAGATCATGAAATTATCCGAGAAGGAGATTATGGCAATTAATAATCTTAAGGGCCGTCTTCCGATGAGGATCACTCCGTATTTTGCTTCACTCATTTACCAGACAGGTTACTCCCATCCTCTGCGCCGCAATGTTATTCCGGTTGTTGAGGAGCTGCTTCAGCACAGCAATGAGCAGTCCGATCCTTTGCACGAGAAATCATTTTCGCCTGTAAAGGGAATTGTTCACAGGTATCCTGACAGGGTTCTGTTTACTGTTACGCAGGTGTGTTCAAATTACTGCAGGTATTGTACCCGTTCCCATTCAGTCGGTAAACTTGACAAGCTCGGAAGGCAGGATTATGAAAAAGCATTTGCATATATAGCTGCTCACAGCGAGGTCAGGGATGTTCTCATAAGCGGAGGCGATCCTCTTACACTGAATGATGAAACACTTGAATATATTATCTCCAACATAAGGGCAATAAAGCATGTTGAAATTATTCGTATCGGAACCAGGATCCCTGTTGTTCTTCCGATGAGAATAACCGATAACCTTGTCAATATGCTGAAGAAGTACCATCCCCTGTTGATCAGTCTTCATTTTTCACATCCGGCTGAGATAACAGAAGAGTGCTCAAAAGCCTGCAACAAGCTGGCTGACGGAGGTTTCCCGCTGGGAAGCCAGACGGTCCTTCTTAAAGGCATAAATGATAATGTGCCTGTAATGAAGGAGCTGATGCATAAACTGCTTATGATAAGGGTTCGCCCCTATTACCTGTATCAGTGCGACCTGATACCAGGTTCCGGACATTTCCGTACTACCGTTAAGAAAGGTCTTGAGATAATAAAAGGCTTGCGCGGTTTCACCAGTGGATATGCTGTACCTACTTTTGTTGTTGACGCTCCAGGCGGCGGGGGAAAAATACCATTACTCCCGAATTATGTCGTTGAGCACAACAGTGAAAAGATTGTATTGCGGAACTACAAAGGTGTTCTGTGCGAATATCCTGAAAAATAATGCCGGTAATGAAAGTTGGGTTTACTTATGACCTGAGGTCATGGTATCTTGACCGTGGTTTTTCCATGGAGGATACTGCTGAATTCGACAAGCAGGAGACTATAGATGCACTTGACGGGGCGCTGAGAAAGATGGGCTTTGAAACTGAGCTCATCGGAAATTGTTTTCAGCTTATAGAGGCCCTGAGCAAAGGAAAAAAATGGGATCTTGTTTTCAATGTTGCAGAAGGGCTTTATGGTGACGGAAGGGAATCTGTTGTGCCTGCGATCCTTGATCAGTACAAAATACCTTATGTTTTCAGCGGCCCTGTGATCCTTGGAATCTCCCTGAACAAGTACCTTACAAGGCTTGTTGTTGAAGCTTCAGGCGTACCTGTCAGTCCTGGTTTTCTTATCTCTAAGAAAGAAGATATAAGCAAATGCAGACTTGAATACCCCTTATTCATAAAACCTGTCTCAGAAGGTACAGGAAAGGGTATAACTGAAAAGAACATGCTGCACTCTATAGCTGAACTAAATGAGGTGGCTGAATATCTTCTCAGCCGCTTTAATCAGCCGGCACTTGTTGAAGAATATCTTCCAGGCAGGGAATTTACAGTGGGCGTTGTAGGAACTGGTGATGAGGCAGTAGCAATCGGGGGAATGGAAATTGAATGCCTTAACAATTATCCATATTCAATTGAATACAAGGAAAACTATCAGGAGTTCTGTAAATACAAACCAATGGACGGTGATTTAAGTGAGGAATGCAAAACTGTGGCATTAAGTGTCTGGAAGTCTATCGGTGCGACTGATGCAGGAAGAGTTGATGTGAAAGCTGACAGGAAGGGAAGGATATGCTTCATTGAAGTAAACCCGCTTGCAGGTTTGCATCCGGTCCATTCAGACCTTCCAATCCTGTCAAGAATGGCAGGGATAGATTACCAGACTCTGATTGAAATGATAATGAAATCGGCAATCACAAGACATCATCTGACCCAATGAAAGATAAAAAATGCTGCATACTTTTCAACCAGCCCCGGGAAAATGCATTACCCGACGAACTTGATGTTCTTGACCAGGTACATTATATTGAAAAGAACCTGCACGATCTGGGAATAAATACTTACCGGAAAGGTATTACGGGTGATTTCATGAAAGAGATTGAAGCGCTGGCAGCAGAACCACCTGATTTTGTATTCAACCTTGTCGAATCAATAAACAATAAAGGAGAGCTTTGTTATTTTGTACCGGCTCTGCTGAATATGTACTGCATCCCCTACTCAGGCAATCCGGTGGAAGCTATGTTCATTACAACAAGCAAAGCTCTTACTGGTAAAACACTGGAAAAGGCAGGGATAAATAATCCCGGAAAATATCTGCCATCTGAATACAAAAAACTGGTGCCGGGTAACCGTTATATTATAAAACCGGTATGGGAAGACGGATCGCTTGGCATTACAGGTGAATCAGTCTTTACTTTCACTCCTGATTATGAGAAGAAACTGAAAGAGTATAAGGATACACACTGGCTTGTTGAAGATTTCATAGACGGCCGTGAGTTTAACATCAGTGTTCTATCCGGGAAAAATGGACCAGAGGTAATGCCTGCTGCAGAAATGGTATTTCATAATTTCGGTGATGACAGGCCAAAAATTGTTGATTTTAAGGCAAAGTGGGAAGAAGGCACTTTCGAATATGAAAATACAAAACGGAACTTCCCGGGTAATAAACTAAATCCTGTGCTAAAGGAGAGAATTGATTCAGTTGCACTTCAGTGCTGGGATGTTTTCGGGCTTAAGGGATATGCCAGGGTCGATCTGAGAATAGACAAAAATGATATCCCTTACGTTATTGAAGTCAATGCCAATCCATGCATGTCCCCCGACAGTGGGCTTGTTGCAGCGACAAGAGCTGCAAAAATGCCATTTGGGGAAGTCCTTCAGAGGATTATTGACGATTTAAATGATTAATTTATGACATCCGCCATAACAAGAGGCATCACCAAAAAAGACAGGAAGAAAGTCGAAGAGATACTAAGGTCGACAGATTTCTTTTATGAATTCGAGATAGAAACTGCTCTGGAAATCGCAGACGAAACAATATCAAAAGGAACCGAAGGCAGCGGATACCACTGGATGAAGATCACTGATGAGGACGGACTCGTTGCTTTTGCAAATTACGGCAAGAATGATTTCTCCACTCACTCATGGGAGCTTTACTGGATTGCTGTTCATAATAATTCGCGGCATAAGAAACTGGGTTCCAAATTACTTACGGCTGTCGAAAATGATGTAAAAAAACTTGGAGGCAGGATACTCTGGATTGAGACTTCAGGCCGTCCTTTATACGCTCCGACCGAATTATTCTACAAAAGAAACGGCTACGAGCTGCATGCAAGCCTCAGAGAATTCTATGGACCAGGAGATCCGAAGCAGATCTACGCAAAATTCTTTTAAAATTCATTTTTTCTTTCGAAGACCGGATAGAATCTGCCTCTATATTATTAAAGTAGTATCTTCCCCTGTCACTTTTGTTTACAAATTCCTTCAGGTATCTAATAAATAATAATTTATACTGATGCTGTATTTTTAATAATTTCATAATTTGTGTTTGAAGAATTTTGAAATTATTAATCTCCTTCGGCTATGAAAACAAAAGTATTATTAATTGCAGTTGTTTTTAATGTCATCGCACTTACAGGCATAGCTCAGGTACCGGACGGATTTAATTACCAGGCTGTCCTTCGTGATGCCACGGGTGCTGTCCTAATAAACCAGACCCTCCCTGTCAGGATTGCACTCCTGGCTAACTCAGGAACAGGTCCGCTGCTTTGGGAAGAACAACATACAGTTATTTCAAATCAGTTCGGATTGATATCTCTTGTTGTCGGCACTGGCACAAAGACCGGAGGAACAATCACTGACTTTGCTTCTATAGACTGGACCGCGCAAACGGTTTATCTGAGAACATCTCTGCAATACCCCGGCACCACATGGAACATGATGGGAAATGCACGCATCTGGTCAGTACCATATTCACTTGTTGCTGAAAGGACAGCAGATATTAATCCCGGTGCAAAAATAATCATCGAAAATGATGCAAGCACTGAGGCCCTGTTCGAAGTCAAGCGCAAGGACGGGCAAACGGTTTTTGCGGTATATCCTGATGGTGTAAATGTTTATGTTCCAAATTCTGATGGAAAAGCTTCAAAAGGAGGATTTGCCGTAGGAGGTTTTGGAAGTTCTAAATCCTCTGAAGATTATCTCTGGGTATCATCTTACAGTGTAAGGATAAATATCGATCCGGATCCTTCAGGGAAAGCAGCCAAGGGAGGCTTTGCAGTTGGCGGCTTTGGAATGGCAAAAGGTTTTCAGGATCGGTTTTTCAATGTAACAGGAGCATCAACTGTTAATACTGTTGCAGCATCACCCCAGATACTGTGGTATCCCAATAAGAATGCTTTACTGGCAGGAAATGTGCATATTGCTCATGTCGACAGCGTTGGAAATTATTCAACAGCTTTAGGCTACCAGTCAAGGGCCATAGGCAATTATTCACAGGCTTTCGGTTATAAAGCAACTGCTTTTGGTGATTATTCAACATCTATAGGCAAACGATCTGTGGCAGGCACATATAAATCAAGGCATAATGCATTTGCGCTCGGTAATGCCACCCAGGCTACCGGAGAAGATTCGTATGCTTTTGGTTCAGCAGCAAGAGCAAGCGGAGAGAAATCGTTTGCCTTTGGTTCTGTAGGCCTTGATGATTCAGGCAATCCCACAACAACCCCAACAACAGCAAGCGGATCCTATTCAGTAGCTATTGGAATGGGAGCTCAGGCGACAGCAAAAGGCGCAATGGCCGTTGGAACAGGGTCAATGTCGTATGGTGCTACCTCCAGCAGCTTTGGTTACTACAGTACTGCTAACGGAAGCTATGCAACTGCATTAGGCTATAAATCATATGCATCAGGCTATAGCTCAGGCGCTTTCGGAAGTGCAGCGCGCGCTGAAGGATATGCATCCCTTGCACTGGGAAGAAATAGTTATACTACCGGATATTATTCAGTTGCAATAGGTGACTCATCAAAAGCAACAGGCAATTATTCAGGTTCATTCGGCCGCCTGGCAAAGGCAAAAGGCCAGTACTCTATTTCAATAGGATACAATGCACTGACAAAAGCAGCAGGGAGCTATTCAATGGCTATCGGTTCCGGGGCAGTTGCTTCAGCAAATTATGCATTAAGCTTCGGAAATAACAGCCAGGCAACAAACACCAATTCTCTTGCTATCGGAAACAGTGCTGTGTCATCAGGTGTTAATGCATCAGCAATCGGTTATCAGTCTCAGGCTAACGGCGAATTGTCCCTGGCCCTGGGATCATATTACAGTTATTCATTTTCAATGCTGCCATACTTTGCAGGTAAAAAAGGCGATGCTGATGATGGTGACTCAAAAGGTGATTTCATAATAAGACCACCGATAATAAATCCCGGGTTCAGGACAATCACATTCAACAGGGCTAATATTGCCGACGGCAAATACTCTGTTGCGATCGGTAACGGTAATTATTCAAATAACGGAGGGTTGACTCTGGGTTCAAATAACAATGCGATTGCCTTCGGTGCGGTAGCCCTGGGGGTATCAAATTCCGCAACTAATACGAATACATTTGCCGCAGGATACAATAACCTTGCAACAGGATACTATGCAACTGCTTTCGGGAACAATACATATTCCAAAGCATTCGGCTCTTTTGTCATAGGACAGTTTAACGAGATAGCCGGCGATTCAACAAAATGGGTGAGCACAGACCCGGTATTTGTTGTTGGTAACGGGCTGAGCGATGCTGACAGATCAAATGCTGTGACAATATATAAGAATGGAAGATCAATATTTTTCGGAGAACATGCAAATGTAAGTCTTAACGATAAAAACTATTCATTAAAATATGTTCCGGGAGTTGGTTTCTTATGGACAACAAGTGTATACGGGGTAAAATCGTATGTTAACCGTTCAGATACTGAAGTTGATTATTATTACAGCGGCTATTTCTATGATACAGGTACAGCCGGCGCATACAAGGGTCTGTATGCAGATGAAAGAACCGGAGGATCAATTGACGTTGCTGAATATATTTACGACAGCAATAATAATACTGAACCGGCAGATGTTGTTGTTGCCGATCCTTCGGGTAAGGAAAGCGTATTAAAATCATCAAGGCCATACCAGAGTTCAGTTGTGGGAGTCATATCAACAAAGCCTCACATGACAATGGGGATGGAACTTGTTACTGACCAGGAGACAGGTGAACCCCTCAAAAACTCCAAACCGGCTGCAAGGTTAGCACTTACCGGAAGAGTGCCTGTAAAAGTGACTGCTGAGAATGGTCCGATAAGACCGGGTGACATGCTTACAACAAGCTCTGTTGAAGGACATGCTATGAAATGGACACTGGTTGATGTGTCAAAAGCAAAAGACTTCGATGAGCTGAAATCGATAATGTCGGAGAATGAGAACAGGCGCAATGCAATAATCGGAAAAGCAGTTGAGGGATTTTCCGGCACAGGGACCGGGAAGATCATTGTTCTGATCTCACTTCAGTGATGGAAATAAAAATCGAGGCAAGCTGGAAGCAGAGACTTAAGCCTGAATTTGAAAAAGAGTACTTTGCCAGATTGGTTGGCTTTGTTAAGGAGGAGTATAAAACCTCAACTATTTACCCTCCGGGAGCATTGATATTTAATGCATTCGATCTTTGCCCCTTCGAAAATGTGAAAGCAGTCATAATCGGGCAGGATCCATATCATGGTGAAGGTCAGGCACATGGCTTATGCTTTTCAGTAAGGGATGGTGTTTCTTTCCCACCAAGCCTGATAAACATATTCAAAGAAGTAGAATCGGACATGGGTTACAAGCCCTTTCCAACAGGTAATCTTGGGAGATGGGCCAGGCAGGGAGTATTGCTTCTTAATGCCACTCTTACGGTAAGGGCCCATCTGGCGGGATCACATCAGCGCAAGGGTTGGGAAGAATTCACAGATTCAGCAATAAGGGTGCTGAACAGTGAAAAGGAAAATCTTGTTTTCTTTCTCTGGGGAGCTTATGCACAGAAGAAAGGAGCATCTATCGACAGGGCGAAGCATCTTGTGCTTGAATCAGTTCACCCCTCTCCCCTTTCAGCATACAATGGTTTTTTTGGCAACAGGCATTTCAGCCGCTGCAATGACTATCTTGTTAGCAAAGGGATCAAAGCTATCGACTGGAGGTAAGTGTAACAGGAAAAGCCGGATTATTTCAAAGATCCTAACGCCTTTGAAAAAGTAGATATTATCTCATCAGTTTCCTCAAATCCGCAGGATAATCTTATCATGCCCGGCTCGGGATACTTTGCCCCCCACACCGCTTCAACGGGAAGCATCATCGTTCGCGGGTCGCCAAGAGAAGGAATCACCCTTATAGTATCACTTACTGACTTAATGAATTTATTCCTTAGCCTTCTTTTTTCATCTGCATCTTTACCGGCAAAATCACATGTTATCATTCCCCCGAATCCTTTGCCGCCGAATAATTTTACGGCTTCCCCATGACTTGGATGGTCCGCCATCCCGGGATACCAGACTCTGGAAATATTCTTCGACTGCCTTAGTATTTCAGCGATCCCTGCTGCATTTATGCATTGTTGTTTAAACCTTAGTACGAGTGTTTTCAATTGAGTTGTGAGCCTGTAAGCGTCGTCTGCCGATAGCATATGTCCCGCATATTTACGGTATTCAACGCACCTGTGCAATAATTCCTCATTGTTCCCGCAAATAACTCCGGCTGTTATATTTCCATGACCTGAGAAATATTTTGTAGCACTATCGATTACCAGATCGGCACCGTAATTCAGGGGTTTCCACAGGAGAGGAGTTGCAAATGTGTTATCGACGAAAACAACCGCCCCGTGCTTTTTGCATATTCCGATAATCTCAGTTGCATCAGGAACAATAAGCATCGGGTTTGAGATAGTCTCAAAATAGACTATTTCCGGTCTGACCTTTTTCACGAGAGATTCAAATTCCCCGATGTCATACTTTTCTCCTGAAGGTGAAAAGCTGTGAATATCAAGGCCTCTCTTCTGCTTCAGGATAAAATCAGCAAAAGTTATTGTACCCCCGTAAATCTCGCTGAAGAAAAGCCATGGCCTTACTTCTTTCCCCCTCTGAAAGATTGAAAATGCAACATCGATAGCCGACATGCCGGATTGCGTAAGGAGGGCCCATGCAGAGCCTTCAATCTTTAAAAGCTGCTCTTCTGCAGCGACAACAGTCGGATTACGGTACCTTGAGTAAATATAGAGCTCAGGTTCCCTTTCATTAGACTGTTCTCTGTTAAAAGCTGCAGCAGCAGTATCAGCATCTGATAATTCAAATCCTGCATCCCGGTAAACAGGTACGCGGGAGCTGTTAATATCTTTTTTCTTCATACCGGATTACCTTTTAAGGTTCGAGAGGTTCTTCGGGTATTACATTGCTGATTTCAAGCACCTTATTTGTCATGTTTGATATATAGACTTCGTATGTGATCTTCATCTGGCCTTTGTAATCCATATAGGTGCTGTTAACCGGTCCGGTTGAAAATGTCTCTCCGTTTATTTTGGCAGTTATCTCAGCTTTTGAGAAAGCGATCTTTACCCTTTTATAAACTGATACTTCACCCGGAGCTACAGTGCCAAGCTGCTTTAAATTGCCGACAGTATCGCGAACACCTGCAGTATTGATTACTATATCAGTGAAAACTTCTGTACCCTGCATATTTCTGACCCTTACGTCAGTGGGTCCTTCGGGTTCAAATTTCGTTTTCTTGCATCCAGAAACTGCGACAAGCAGAATAATTGCGAAAATTATTTTTTTCATTGACAGGCAATATTAATTCTGTTAGGAACAATTGACCTGAAAGGTAATAATTTTGTTTCAGATTACTCAGATGATCTCGAGACTATTTGCAGGAATCCATCCCTTGTTGCCATCAGATAGCCGAATCTCGAGCCACTCTCCCACTTCATCTTCAACTTCAACCTTCGTGCCTTCGTGAAGCACAAAGAGATCTGTTCCGCTGTTGTCGGGGGAGCTCTTCCCATTAACCTGGGGACTGAATATTATTGCCGCCGTGTTATTCTCGACAAGTGTCCGGTTGCGAAAAGATAAAGTTAGTGATGTAAACGAGATAAGCAGAAAAAGCAAGGCAAGCCAGAAGCCTGTAACTTTTATTTTATACCTTGAAGTATAAAAATAAAGCGATAATAAGAGCAGAAATACCACGAATGATATAAGGCTCAGTTTTGCCCAGCTGTTTGTTGACTGGATGAGAGCCAGTGAATTATACCATCTGATAAAAAACAGTTCAGGGATCTCTTCAAAGCGGTCAACAACAAGAGTCCGGGCAATCTGCAGATTGTAATTAATATCCTCATCAGCAGGTTTGCGAAGGAGGGCTCTTTCATAGAATAGTATTGCTGAAGGCACGCTGTCAAGCTTAAAATAGGCATTTCCGATGTTGTACATCAGCTCTGCAGAACGGTAACCTGTATTATATATATCAAGCCACAGGTCAAGTGCCTTTTCATAATCACCACCAGAATAGAATCCCGTTCCCTGTCTGAATTTCTCCAGTCTGTCTTCCTGTGAAAAAGCAGTAAAACAGAACGAGCTAATAAGAAGCAAAACTGATATTGAAATAATTCTCATTTTCATCTGCCACCCCCTGTTGAGTTTTCAATAGTCCTTATAAAACCGGAAGCCTTTTCGTATATCTGAGCTGCTTCATTACCTGTTGCCGATGGTGCATAACGTGCATATTCGCACGAATCAAGGAGATCAGTAAGATCCTGTATTGTCGCTTCATCGCTGCCTTTTTCACGAAGAACTTCAGAGACATTATTCCTGGAAAGATCCGCAACGGGTATATTAAGCTTATCGCCCAGATAGCCCCATATTGCCTTCAAAACTTCTTCATGAAATCTGTCAATCTCGTTCCTCTTCATACAGGCAGAGGCCTCACGAAGCCTGAGAACAGCTATCCTGGCAGCTTTCCTGTTCTTAACAGCTGTCAGATCGGCGTTTCTTCTTATATGTTCACGCGTCACGAAAAGCACAACAAGAAAGGCAATGAGAGCTATTGCATAGCCGCTGTAGAATGAACGGTTTGAAAGAATAATATTCGATGATCTCATGAGCCGTCCGGCATTTGTCTTAATAAACCTGATGTCTTTCCCGACATATTTCACATCCTCCTTTGATACCCCACCGTAAACAGTTATATCAGCGTTCTGGTCAGTGCCTTTGCGTGCATGGAAACGATGCCCTTCAGTTGTGAGTTTCTCGTATTTGCCTGTTGATGAATTAAAATAGGAATATGTCACCGGAGGGATTGTGAAATCACCATGATGACGCGGAATCAGAAGATATTCAAAAGTCCTCTGGCCTGAGGAACCGCTTGTGCTGTTCTTTATTTCGTCTGTTATTTTCGGATCATATACCTCTATATCGGGAGAAAGCTTCAGGGCAGGTGCACTTGCCAGTTTAAGATTTCCGGTTCCTGAAACAGTGATCCTGTAATTTACAGCATCATTTACATTAACCGAATCTTTACTGATGCCTGATTTTATGTTCAATTTCCCAACAACCCCCGAAAAATCACCGGGTTTTGTTCCAGGCAGAGGCCTGACATTTATTTTAACCGGCCTGCTGGCAACTGCTCTGGGTACTGACTGGTAGGTTGAGAAAAAATCTCCGAAGAAGGGATCGGCATTGCCTGTTCGCTTCTGAACCAGGACAGTTATCTGGACGGGATCGATTGTTATTTCACCGCTTACCTGGGGATAAAGAAGAAATTGCTGAATTACGCCCGTTCCGTAGATTGTTCCATTTACGTTTTCCTGCCTCAGTGCGTTCAGAGGGGGGGTTTCGAGATCAGTTTTAAGAAAACTTGTAAATGCAGGATATTTGATCTCATTAATGCCGGAAAGGTCTACCCGTGTGTAGATTTTCACTGAAGCAACAACAGGTTCACCAACGTATACTGATCTCTTATTTACCGAAAGGTTCAGAAAGAGATCTCCCCTTGTCTCAGAAGCGCTTCCATCATCCTGAACACCTTCCTGTCCTGACCTGGCTCCCGACACCGTCCCGCCTGTTCCGGTAACTTCAATCCGAAGAGAATCGGAATAAAATGATTTATTCTTAAGTGTGAATGTGGCAGGTGCGATTACAAATACACCCTCATTCATCGCCTGAAGGTAATAAGTGTAAGTATAGGAAGTCTCATGAGACATTTTACCGTTTATTATCTGCGTATTTGAGCTGTAGGAAGTCTGCGGCCCCATCAGTTTATAGAAATCCTGAAAGGAAGGTGCAGTAAATTGTCCTCCGCCTGAGTTGACGGTCCACGAAACACTGAACTGCTGACCTGCCTCCACAACCGATGGATATTCAGCTTCGACTGTTATATCCTGAGAATTGGCAGTCAGCGGCAATAATATAACCAAAAACAATATTAATAATCTTATATTCATCTCATTCAACTCATTTACCAGTTCTTTGCAGAACGAACCCTGTCCTTTGCTGCCTTTGCAAGTTTAACTTTTTCCTGGACATTCTTCTCATCATTATCAAGAGCATTCAGGATTCTTTCAGCATCCTCCTTTGAAATAGCCTGGTTATCCTGACGGGGTTGCTGTTGTTGATCCTGTTGTTCTTTATTATCACTCTGATCCTGTTCTTTTTCTTTATTCTGATCCTGGTTCTGATCATTCTTATCCTGCTTCTGTTGTTGCTGATCCTGTTTTTGTTGCTGTTGCTGCTGCTGCTGCTGCTGAAGCAAATCCTGTGCATAAGCCAGATTATATTTTGCTTCAAGGTTTTGAGGATCGAGCTTCAGGGAGTTTTTGTATGCATCAATGCTCTCCTTCAATTTGTTTGCTTTCAGAAATGAATTTCCGAGGTTGTATAAGCCTGCTGACTTCTTCTTCCTGTCCTCATTCATATTGATGTTTTCCATGAACTGTTTTCCGGCATCCTCATATTTCTTTTGTTTGTAAAGTGCATCCCCGGCATTAAAAACGGCATCAGCTGACTGTTTATTTTTGTCAAGTGCTTTACGGTATGATATTTCAGATTCGGAGTACCTGCTCTTTTCAAATTCCCTGTTGCCCTGGCGTATGAATTTTTTGTCTGCCTGAGCACAAGCTGTATGAGAAAAGACTGAAGCACTGATTAATTGAATTGCCAGAAAAATCATTGCACATTTGCTCAGGATCATTGATTTTATAGTCGTCTCTCCTTTCATAGCTTTACTTTAAATAATCTGATATTTGCAAGCTTTCTGTTTTTGCGGTCCATGATGATGAAATCAGCCAGTAAAAGCACCAGGGCAAGAACCGAGAAAATCTGGAACTGATCATTGTATTCAGTATACATTTTACTTTCAAGTTCCTGTTTTTTCATCTGCCTGATCTCGCCAAATATCTCATCAAGCCCCAGATTTGAAGTGCTGGCCCGCACATAATTGCCTCCCGCAATGACTGCAATTTTCTTCAGGATATCTTCATCCAGCCTCGTTATCACTGTATTGCCATCCTTGTCCTTAAGATAATCTTTCCTTCCGCCAGTATTAAAAGGCACAGGAACGCCCTGAGAAGATCCTATTCCGATTGTATGGATTACTATGCCAGCTTTTGCGGCTTCTTCAGCTTTGGCTACCGGATCATCTTCGTGATTTTCGCCATCTGTAATTATAATCATTGCTTTGCTCTTTTCCTCGCCCGGAGTGAAAGATCTCATTCCCAAATTAATAGCTGCCCCAATTGCAGTGCCCTGTTTGGGCACAATATCAGGGCCTATTGTTGACAGGAACATTTTTGCCGAGATATAATCTGTTGTAATTGGTATCTGTGTATAGGCATCACCTGCAAAAACGATAAGGCCGATCTTGTCGTTCTCAAGATTATCTATAAGTCTTGAAAGAGCCTGTTTCGCTCTTGTCAGACGGTCGGGCTGGATATCTTCAGCAAGCATTGAATTACTTACATCAAGCGCAATAATTACTTCAACACCCTGTCGCCTTACCTCCTCAAGCCTGGATCCGAACTGTGGGCGGGCAAGTATAATAATTACAGATGCAAGAGCCAAAAGCCGGAGCACCAGTTTTATTACAGGCCTTGAAACTGAGTATTCCGGCATAAGCTGCCGAAGAAGAGTTGTGTTTCCCAGTTTCCGGAGGGCCTTTTTTCTCCATGCAACTCTCAATATCCATAGTACTGCTATTACCGGCAGTAGCAGCAGCAGGTACAGAAAATCGGGATTTGCAAATCTGAATAACTGCATTATTATCAGAATTCTAAGTTAAGTTCTTAAATATTGTATATCTGCCCAGAATCTCGAGAACCAACAAAGCAGCAAGTATCAATGCAGGAAGCATGAATTTCTCCTCCTTCCTTTTGAATTGTCTTACATCTATTTTCGATTTCTCCAGTTTATCAATTTCACCATAGACCTGGACAAGCTTATTGTTGTCAGTGGCCCTGAAATATCTTCCACCTGTTTTGCCCGCAATATCTTTAAGTACAGCTTCATCTATTTCAACAGGCATATTCTGGTATTGAGTACCGAAAGGAGTCTGAACAGGGTAAGGCGCCGTTCCCATTGTGCCCACGCCGATTGTGTAAACCCTTATTCCGTAAGTCTTTGCAATATCGGCTGCAGTTGCAGGCGCTATCTCTCCCCTGTTATTTACTCCATCAGTAAGCAGTATAATAACCTTGCTCTTAGCTTCGGAATCCTTTATGCGGTTGACAGCCAGAGCAAGTCCGTTGCCTATCGCAGTACCATCCTCAATCATTCCACTCTGCAGTTCCCTCATCAGATTAACGAGAACAGCATGATCGGTAGTCAGAGGACACTGGGTGAAACTTTCACCGCTGAAAACGACTAGTCCCATGCGATCATACGGCCGTCCTGAGATGAATTCTGTGGCAACATTCTTTGATGCCTCAAGCCTGTCTGGCTTAAAATCTCTTGCCAGCATACTTCCCGAGATATCGAGTGCAAGGATTATATCTATACCCTCAGTCGAGACATCCTGGAACATGTCAGTTTTCTGGGGCCGGGCAAGAATAATAATAAGAAGGGCTATTGCAGCTGTTCTCAGCCCAAAAAGTATATGCCTGAGATAGTTCCTGAATGTTTTTCCGGCATTGTCAAAAGGTTTCAAACCCGGCATGCTGAGAGAGGCAGTTGTTTTGCTTTGTCTGATAACATAAAAAGCTATCATTGCAGGCACAAGCAAGAGAAGCCACAAAATGAGAGGTTGTGCAAATTGTATTGCTGTCATTGTCCGCCTCCTTCCTTTTTGTCTGAAGGGATCGATTCCTCTGTGGTGGTCTTTGTGACATCGACAAATTGCCATGAGCTGATGAAGCTCTTGTCGTTTTCTTCAGGTTCCGGCCTGTACTTGGCAAACTTCACAAGATCAGCATCATTCAGAACCGATTTAAGTAATGAGTATGCTTCATCTTTTCTGAAACCTGATTCGACAAGTGCATTCAGTGTTTCGGATGTTGTCATCTCAAGGGAATTGACCCCGTAGCGTCGTTCAAGATACTGACGAAGTATTTCGGTAAGCCTTGAATAATACTTCTTTACATCCCCTTTCTGCCATAATTCTTCTTCCCTTAGCCTTTCGAGCTCACGAAATGCAATTATATGAGGCGGGTCCGGATTTATTTCCGGTTCCGGCTCTGTCTTTGACTTTTTGAATTTTCTTACAAGCAGAATTATGCCCCAGACAGCAGCTGCTGCAAGCGCTGCAAGCAGGAACCATGGTAACACTTCGGCCAGAGTAAGAGGAGCCTTGTATGGTTTTACTATATCGAAAATCTTTTCAACAGTATCCGGGGGAGTAAGGTTAACCCTCATCACTTCAAGAGGATTATACTCGGAATAGAAACGCTTTATCCCGCTTTCATTCCTGATCTCGGCGTATGCAGGAGGTATCCTGTAATAGCCTGAATCAAATGATGTTATAAGGTATTTGTTTTCTATCCTCAGTCTTCCTGCCGATGCATTTATTGTATCCAGGACAGGTCCTGAGAGTATTTCGATATTCCTGATGAGAGTGTCCCTGAGAGGTTTAACGTCAAGAACAATATCAGCCGGCTGATCAACTGATATGGTGTAAATGATCTGGTCTCCAATGTAAATTCTCGATGTATCAAGGCGTGAAGTGACAATAACATCCTGTCCGACTGCAACAGAAAATACAAAAAACAATATTAATATGTTAACCAGATTCTTTCGCATTGTCATCTGCTTTCAAACATTTTTATCAGCGGTTTGACATAATCTTCATCAGTACTGATGAACACAGAATCGACACCACATCTTCTGAAGAGTGATTTTGTGGATGAAAGATGATCCTGCCACCACTGAGCATAAGCCTGTCTTGTGAGGGAAGAGGATGTATCTATCCATTTTTCTTCGCCGGTTTCGGAGTCAGTGATTTTAATGAATCCGACATCGGGGATTGACACTTCAGCCGGATCAAATACTTTAATTGCAACTATATCATGTTTATTTGAAGCGATGCGCAGCGGCTCTTCATAGCCGGGAGCAAGAAAGTCGGACAAAATGAATGCCGTACATCTTTTTTTGATAGCATTTGTAAGATACCTGAGTGGCTCATCAAGATTAGTCAGCGGGCTGCCAGTCCTGAAATCGAGAAGTTCCCTTATTATTCTCAGTATATGTTTCCTGCCTTTCATAGGTGGTATGAATTTTTCAACCTTATCTGAAAAGAAAATAACACCTATTTTGTCATTATTGAATATTGCAGAGAAGGACAGCACTGCAGCAAGCTCTGTCATTATATCCCTCTTGAAGTTTGTTTTTGTTCCGAATAGGCCTGAGCCGCTTACATCAATAAGGAGCATTACAGTCAGTTCCCTTTCCTCCTCATAGATTCTGACATAAGGATGGTTGAACCTTGCAGTCACATTCCAGTCGATACTTCTGATATCATCACCGAACTGGTATTCTCTCACTTCGCTGAAGGCAATACCTCTTCCCTTGAAAGCACTATGATATTCCCCGGCAAATATATGCCTGCTCAAGCCCTTTGTCTTGATCTCTATCTTGCGTACTTTTTTTAAAAGTTCAGTTGCTTCCATAACCCTGATCGATTATCACCTTTCGCATCTTATCAACAATAAACCTCCGATCTGATGAAGTATTAGCCTTTATCTCCCTTTGATAGCCCCACATCCGTGCAGGAGTTGCAAGGTTATTATGGAACCTCAACAACATTAAGGATCTCTGCTATTATTTTATCCTGGTTTATATTTTCAGCTTCAGCTTCATATGTAAGCCCTATTCTGTGACGCATTACATCTGGGCATATTGCCCTGATATCTTCCGGGATTACGTATCCTCTCCTGCGGATGAAAGCAAATGCTTTGGCTGCAAGCGAGAGATAGATTGAAGCTCTTGGAGAAGCCCCGTAAGATATCATATTCTTAAAGTCAGGAAGGCCGTATTTTTCAGGGTTCCTGCTTGCAAATACTATGTTCAGAATATAATTTTCAATCTTCTCATCCATATAAACCTCTCTGACAACATCCCTGGCCCGTAATATGTCATTTGTTTTAAGTACGGAGCTTGTCCTTGGGAATTCTTTTCCAAGGTTCTCACGGATAATAAGCTTTTCTTCCTCCATTGTAGGATAATCTATGAGGACTTTCATCATGAATCTGTCTACCTGGGCTTCAGGAAGCGGGTAAGTACCCTCCTGTTCGATTGGGTTTTGTGTTGCAAGGACAAGGAAAGGTTCTTCAAGATGGAATGTTGATTCTCCGATAGTTATCTGTCTCTCCTGCATTGCCTCAAGAAGGGCGCTCTGCACCTTTGCCGGTGAGCGGTTTATTTCATCTGCAAGGATGAAATTTGCAAACACCGGTCCTTTTTTTACAATGAATTCCTCTTTTTTCTGACTGTAGATCATTGTGCCTATGAGGTCTGCAGGCAGCAGGTCGGGAGTGAACTGTATCCTGCTGAATTTTGCATCAATAATTGAAGCAAGTGACTTTATTGCAAGTGTTTTTGCCAGTCCGGGGACTCCCTCAAGCAATATATGCCCGTTGGCCAGCAGTCCAATCATTAGGCTGTCGGTCAGATGTTTCTGACCTACTATTACCTTGTTCATTTCCATTCTGATCATTTCGACAAAGGCGCTCTCCTTTTCGATTTTCTCATTCAGTAACCTGATATCTGAAGTTTGATCCATAATATTTTTTTTAAGTTGCAAAAATAACAAAATGATTGCAGTGAAATACTTTTGCTGTTATGCTGAAACCCGGACACAAAAGAAGGCCTGCAATTAATAAAGAGGTGTTAATGACTGTTAAATTTCTGTTAAAAAGTATCCACTGACAGAGGATTCCAGCTGAAGTCTGAACGTGCAGAGCTCCTGTGAGCCAGTATCATTATCAAAGGTATGAATGCAGTATTGAATCCCCCGGGGAATATTATCTGGATAACAAAGGAAATAATACAGAGAACAAACACTATCCTGAACCATATATACCATTCTTTTTTTAGTATAACAGCAGCCAGGCAAACAAAAAGGAAAGGACTCAGCCACAAGATATTCAGGTTCCTTCTCAATTGCCAGTGGTCAGTCATGAAATTCGAGAAGATCATGAAAAGAGCGAGGAGTGAGAAAAACAGAAACAATAGAATATCCGCAAGCCGTATAAGTTTTCTGTTTTTGTTCAGTGCAAAAAAGATTACCAATGCAATAAGCAAAAGCGAAAAAATAAAAGTTGGAGATGTAAATAAGGAGTTCTTTTTCTGCGGCTCAGCAAAATCAAGTACAGTCACCGGATTTTTCAGAAGGGCTACCATCCTTCCGCTTCTTCTGACGAAGCTTTCTGAAAGTTCGCGCTGCATTTCTATGGGCAAAAACATTCTGTCTCGCAGGTGAGCCTTCTTTTCACAGGGACTTCCCAGAAGGAGGTCAATTCCGGTATTGAGCCAGGGATACGGGTTCTGGTATTTACCTGCCATTACCCTGAAAGAAAAGACTCTACGGGGGTCATCGGGAGGATACAATAAATTAACTCCAAGCACTTTTTCGAGCAGGTCCCTTATCCTTGTGGAACAGTTATCGTAGAAAAAATCATAGAGGTATTCTTTGTTTTCCGGTTTAAGGTTATCATCTATAAGGCGGATCAGGCTGATCTTTTCTTCCGTTTCCAGATTTATTTCCTGTATCTGCATCCATCTCTGCTCAAGCATATATTCCTGCTGAAATCTTTCAAAGGTTGTTGCAGCAAGCATATAATTAAGTCTTCCCTTGGCAAATTTCCAGACGAAATTTGGAGTGTCGAAGTCAAAAACTCCCCAGTTGTAAACAATATCAGTGCCATTTTCAGGTAATACAATCCGCAGCGCACTATGACCATAGATTGAATATGTATCAGTACCTGGGCCGCATGTAATGAGGTAGACCTTAATATCAGAAACATTCTGGGCCGACAGGCCAGCTGAAGAAAAAAACAGAAGCAGGGCAAGATATATGTAAGCCTTTCTCATGACATTTAATTTTATGAAAGCATCCTAAATCATTAATACTTATTATTGAGTCGCTTGAAAATCAATTTAATTACCCCAACCCCAGGGGGAGTAAATTGATTTTCTTCGCTCCCCTATTTTATTCTCTAAACCGAAATGCAAATTAGCCAATAAATTTAATCAACGTTTCAGGATTTTTCTGAATTTGTTTATATTGTATTCCTATTATTAACGTAACATCTGCGATATAATTTACAAGGATGAAAAATAAAATCATTCCCTTTATCTTTTTAAGTGTCCTTATCAGTTCCTGTAACTCTGATTTGCAGAAGCGTAAGACAGTTGTTGAAATAAAAGAGGACAGGTTTTTTATAAATGGCCGGCCGACTTATGAGGGAGTTTTTCTTGATACCTTAAGGATTGAAGGCTTACTATTGAACTCCCGTATGGTCCAGGGCGTTTTTGATGACCTTAACCCTGAGACTGCAGGCAGATGGAAATACCCCGATACAGACAGCTGGGACCCTGAACGCAATACGAATGAATTTGTCAGGAATATGCAAATATGGCACCAACATGGTCTGTTGTCATTTACAATTAACCTCCAGGGAGGCAGCCCTCAGGGATATTCACAGGAACAGCCCTGGTATAATTCTGCATATTTTCCCGACGGAGAACTAAGGTCTGCTTACATTGACAGACTTGAAAAAATACTTGATGAAGCCGACAGACTGGGGATGGTTCCGATACTTGGGTTATTCTATTTCGGGCAGGATGAAAGGCTTGATGATGAGAAAGCTGTTATAAATGCTGTTGGCAATGTTATTGACTGGCTGTTTGAAAAGAAATACAGGAATATCCTTATCGAGATCAATAATGAATGCGATATTCAATATGATCATGAGATACTTAAGCCGGAAAGGGTTCACGAGCTTATAGATCTTGTAAAGGGAAGATATGACGGAACATTCAGGTATTATGCCGGAACAAGTTATGGAGGTGGCAGAATTCCGATGCCAAATGTTGTGAGCACCTCTGATTTCATCCTTCTTCATGGCAATGGCGTCTCTGATCCTGATAAAATAACTGAGATGGTAAAAAAAACAAGGGAGGTTGAAGGCTATATCACTAAACCAGTGTTATTCAACGAGGATGATCATTATGATTTTGACAAGGAGAACAATAATTTCATTTCGGCACTGAAAGGGTATGCTTCGTGGGGATATTTCGATTTCAGAAGAGATGGGGAGTCATTCGAGAACGGATATCAGAGCGTACCTGTTGACTGGAGTATTAATTCCGAACGGAAAAAGCAATTCTTTGAGCTGCTGAAACGGATCACAGGTAAATAATAAGAGGAATCACTATACTCATTGGCTGCTTTTTGTTAGTTTTACCGATCAGGATTTATAATGGACAGTTTTGATATATTAAGAACGCTGAAATTCCTTCCCGGGATACTCCTCGGGCTCACAGTGCATGAGTTCAGTCATGCATATATTTCAAATAAATGCGGTGATACTACATCAAAGGACCAGGGCCGGATCACCCTGAATCCCCTGAAGCATATAGATCCTCTGGGTTTTATAATGCTTCTTGTAGCCGGATTCGGATGGGCAAAACCGGTCCAGTTCAACGAAAAGAACCTGCAAAACCCGCAGACAGATATCATGAAAATCGCTGTTGCAGGCCCCCTTTCAAATGTAATTCTTGCAATTGTGCTCTCCTGGATATTCGCTCTTATCTACAGGATCCATCCGGAAAGTTATTATTCAGTATTGTCTGAGGTTTTTCTGTATGCCATTTATATCAACTGGGGTCTTTTCATATTTAATATGATCCCCCTGCCGCCGCTTGACGGGTCCCATCTCCTGCTGAACTACTTCAGGAGATACCCGAGATTATATGAAGGTTTATACAGATATGGAACCTTTATACTTTTCGGCCTTATAATCGGATCAGTAATTTCAAAAGTCAATCTTCTGCCTATCTGGCCCCTCATACAGTTCCTCGGACGTGGATTCCTGCAAGTATTAGGAGTGCCTGTGTAAATGGCTGAGGGTAACATATCCGTTCCGCTGATGCGCTCAGATCCGCCGGTTCTGCTTTGAAATGACAGAAGAATTTTGTATATTGTTAAAAATGTCTTAGTGTGAAGTCTGTTCTGGTTATACAATTAATAATTATGGCAGGATTGATTATGCCGCAATCTGACAGATTTGAATCTGCAAGGCTCCGGATGGTCAGGAACCAGATCCAGGAAAGGGGAATAAGCAATACAAGGGTTCTTGAGGCGATGAAAAAAGTACCCCGGCACCAGTTTCTCCCTAAGGAATACCAGGAAGAAGCTTATAATGATTATCCCCTTCCGATCGGATACGGACAAACAATCTCCCAGCCATATATAGTAGCATATATGACAAATGTTGTAAAACCAGGCAGCAATATGAAGGCACTTGAGATAGGAACAGGCTCAGGTTACCAGGCCGCTGTGCTGGCTGAAATAGTGGATCAGGTCTATACAATAGAAATAGTCCCCGAACTTGCAAGGGAGTCTGCTGAAAGATTAAAAAAGCTGGGATATGACAATATACAGTGCAGATATGGTGATGGCTACAAAGGATGGCCTGAAAACGCCCCTTTTGACATCATCCTTGTAACAGCCGCTGCTGAAAAGATCCCCCAGCCTCTGATCGATCAGCTTGCTGAAGACGGAAAGCTTGTAATTCCTGTCGGAAAACCTTCTGCAGTTCAGGAGCTCCAGTTAGTAACTAAAAGAAAAGGGAAGATCGAAACAAAGCACCTTACACTTGTGCGGTTTGTGCCTTTTATGAGATTATGATTTATCCTGACATTTTATTCCTTGAATTAATAAAGCCTGATGATACTGCTAATTTTATTTTTTCAATTGCTGGGTTCCTTAATTTTTTATTTTCCCCTAACCACCTCCCACAATCAGGATCCGGAATCATCAAACGATTCAATAATTTTAA
>JAEAME010000498.1_pt1 | contig 39124 bp, 29 predicted proteins | sample 8958731 | NCBI WGS metagenome assembly JAEAME01 (sample SAMN16933194, study PRJNA681113) | bioreactor sludge metagenome | isolation source: anerobic bioreactor sludge (Control) | place: India:Bengaluru | collected 2018-10-24
TGAGCGGACGGGTCGATTTCCACGTCCACTCGAACAAGAGCAGCGACGGGGACTTTTCGCCGGCCGAGCTGGTCGGCTTCGCCCGGAACGCCGGCCTGCGGGCCATGTCCATCGCCGACCACGACACCGTGGCCGCCTATCCCGAGGCCGTCGAGCTGGGGCGCCGGGCCGGGGTCGAGATCATCCCCGGCATCGAGCTGACGACCCTCTTCGGCGGCCGCGAGTTCCACTGCCTGCTGCCCTTCGCCGACTGGGCCAGCCCGGCCCTGGCCCGGATCATCGCCGGCCAGACCGAGTGCCGCCTGGCCGAGACGGCCGAACGTATCGAGAAGGTCCGGGCCCTGGGCTTCGCCCTGACCCTGGACGAGGTCCGGGCCAAGTCCAACGGCGCGCCGCCGCTCGGGGTCAAGATCGCCCAGGTCCTGCTCGAGAACCCGGAGAACGCGGGCCACCCGGCCCTGGAGAAGTTCCGCCGGGCGGAGAACCGTGGCTACGCCCCGTACATGTTCTACAAGGACTACTTCGCCGAAGGCAAGCCGGCCTTCGTGCCCAAGCGGTTCGTGCCCCTGCTCGACGTCCTGGACGCCGCCCCGGCCACGGGCGGAGCGCCCGTCCTGTCCCATCCCGGGGCCTACTTCCAGAGGACCACGGCCGAGGACGCCCGAACGCTCAAGGACCGCGGCCTGCTCGGGATGGAGGTCTACACCTTCTACCACACCGCCGAACAGACGGCGTTCTACAAGGACCTGGCCGCGGAGCTCGATCTCGTGGCCACGGCCGGCTCGGATTTCCACGGCCGGATCAAGCCCCACGTCGCCTTCGGCGCCCTGCAGGAGGGCGACTACGGCATGGTCGAGCGGCTGCGGGCCCGGCGGGGAGGGGCGGCATGAACTGGCTCGACTACGTCTTCCTGGCCATCATCGCCGTGACGGCCATCTACGGCATCTTCAAGGGCTTCGTCAAACAGGTCATCGGCCTGGCCGCGGTCGTCGCCGGCCTGGTCCTGGCCGTCTTCTACTACGAGCGGGCCGCCGGCATCTTCATCGGCCTCGTCAAGAACCGGCTGGTGGCCAACTTCCTGGGGTTCACGCTCGTCTTCGTGCTCGTCCTCGTTGCCGGCGGCATCCTCGGCCACCTGCTGACAAAGGCCATGATCGGCCCCCTGGCCTTCGTCAACCGTCTCTTCGGGGCCCTGTTCGGTATCGTCACCGCGGTCCTGGCCTGCGGCATCCTCGTTTTCGCCCTGGTCTCGTTCGAGATGGCCAGGCCGGCCGTCCGGACGTCCGTCCTGGCCCCGGCCTGCCTGGGCGTCGCCCGGGCGGTCGTCCACGTCGTGCCCAAGGACCTGCGGTCCCGGTTCGACGAGTCGTACAAGCGGGTCCGCGAAAGCGGAGGGGAACATGGACAAAAGATCTAGCGAGCTCAGCTTCCACCAGCGCATGGAGATCCTTGTCCGCGACATGGTCGACAAGGAGATCTCGGTCAAGGACGCCCTGCGCGAATTCGAGAAGATCTACTACGAGCAGGCCGCCCGCAAGCACCAGGGCAACCAGACCAAAATGGCCCAGGCTCTCGGCGTCCACCGCAACACCCTCCACAACCGGGCCAAGGTCCTGAAGATCAGGAAGAGATATTAGCAGTCTCGTTGTTAGACTGCTAATATTTTGTCGCTTCCCCACTTGACAAATTCCCCGCCGTTTGTATATTATTAGCACTCACATTTTGTGACTGCTAAATCTCAGGTATCCCATAGGAGGTTCTCATGAAAGTTCACCCTCTGTATGACCGAGTGCTCCTCAAGAGAATGGAGGAACAGGAAGTCAAGAGAGGCGGGATCATCATCCCGGACACGGCCAAGGAAAAGCCCCTGGAGGCCGAGATCATCGAGGCCGGCAAGGGCCGGATCAACGATGACGGCAAGACGATCGCCCTGGCGGTCAAGAAGGGCGACCACGTCCTCATCGGCAAGTACAGCGGCACCGAAGTGACGATCGACGGCGTCGAGCACGTCATCGTCCGCGAGGAAGAGATCCTCGCCATCGTCGAAAAGTAACACCCTATCGCCAAAAGGAGACATCATGGCTAAACAGATCCGTTCCGGAGACGAGGCGAGACAGTCCCTGCTCAAGGGCGTCAACGTCCTCAGCAACGTCGTCAAGGCGACCCTCGGCCCGCGGGGCAAGAACATCGTCCTCGACAAGAAGTTCGGCAGCCCGACCAGCACCAAGGACGGCGTCACCGTCGCCAAGGAAGTCGAGCTCAAGGACCCCTGGGAGAACATGGGCGCCCAGCTGGTCAAGGAAGTCGCGTCCAAGACGTCCGACGTCGCGGGCGACGGCACCACGACCGCCACGGTCCTGGCCCAGGCTATCTACGGCGAGGGCCTCCGCTACGTCACGGCCGGCGCCAACCCGACCCTGATCAAGAAGGGCGTCGACAAGGCCGTCGAGACCATCATCGGCGAGCTCAAGAAGATGAGCCGCGAGGTCAGCGGCGAGATGATCGCCCAGGTCGGCGCCATCTCGGCCAACAACGACCTGTCGATCGGCAAGATCATCGCCGAGGCCATGGACAAGGTCGGCAAGGACGGCGTCATCACCGTCGAGGAGGCCAAGGGCCTCGAGACGACGATGGAGACCGTCGAGGGCATGCAGTTCGACCGCGGCTACCTGTCGCCGTACTTCGTTACCGACCCCGAGCGGATGGAGTGCGTCCTGGAGAAGCCGCTGATCCTCCTGCACGAGAAGAAGATCAGCAACCTCAAGGACTTCCTGCCCCTGCTCGAGAACGTCGCCCGCATGGGCCGGTCCCTGCTCGTCGTGGCCGAGGAGGTCGAGGGCGAGGCCCTGGCCACCCTGGTCGTCAACAAGCTCAAGGGCACTTTCCAGTGCTGCGCCGTCAAGGCCCCCGGCTTCGGCGACCGCCGCAAGGCCATGCTGGAGGACATCGCCGTCCTGACCGGCGGCCAGGTCATCACCGAGGAGATCGGCGTCAAGCTCGAGAAGGTCGGCGCCGATTGGCTGGGCGAGGCCAAGAAGGTCGTCATCGACAAGGACAACACGACCATCGTCGAGGGCCTCGGCAAGGCCAGCGACGTCCAGGCCCGCATCAAGCAGATCCGCGCCCAGATCGAGGAGACGACCTCCGACTACGACCGCGAGAAGCTCCAGGAGCGGCTGGCCAAGATGGTCGGCGGCGTGGCCCTGATCAAGGTCGGCGCGGCCACCGAGACCGAGCTCAAGGAGAAGAAGGCCCGGGTCGAGGACGCCATGCACGCCACCAAGGCGGCCGTCGAAGAGGGCATCGTGCCCGGCGGCGGCGTGGCCCTGATCCGCGCCCAGAAGGCGCTCGAGAAGCTCGAGGTCGCCGGCGACGAGAAGATCGGCGCCGACATCATCAAGCGGTCCATCGAGGAGCCCCTGCGCCAGATCGCGGCCAACGCCGGCTTCGAGGGCTCCGTGGTCGTCGAGAAGGTCAAGGAAATGAAGCAGGACATGGGCTTCAACGCCCTGAACGAGAAGTACGAGGACATGATCAAGGGCGGCATCCTCGACCCGACCAAGGTCGTCCGGATCGCGCTCCAGAACGCGGCCTCGATCGCCGGCCTGCTGCTGACCACCGAGGGCCTGATCGCGGAGATGCCCGAAGAGGACAAGAAGCCCGCGTATCCGACCCCTCCCGGCGACATGTACTAAGCTTTCGCAGGGACGCCCCTTCGAGGGACGGTCCCGCCGCGACGCATCGTCGGCCCCGGGCGGCCTCCCGCCCGGGGCCTTTTTTTAAGAAGGGGTCAAACCTAAATTAATTCAATTTTCCCGTTTTTCGATCCGTTCAGGTGAGCACGCAGCCGGGGAAAATTGAATTAATTTAGGTTTGACCCCTTCTTCTTTAAGTCCGTCCCCATTTTGCCTCCCGTATGCTATATTTTGTCCGTGTCCCGGCTCATCGATCGCTACGTGCTCCGCGAGATCGTCCCGCCCTTCCTCGTCGGCCTGCTGCTCATCGCCTTCGTCCTGCTGATGAACCAGGTCCTGCTCGTCGCCGACCTGTTCATCGATAAGGGCGTCCCGGCCCTCCGGGCCGTCCGGCTCCTCGGGCTGCTTGTCCCGTCCATTCTCGTCTTCGCCCTGCCCATGGCCGTCCTGATGGGCATCCTCGGCGGGCTGGCCCGCCTGTCGGCCGATTCGGAGATCGTCGCCCTGGCCTCGGTCGGCGTAGGGCCGCGGCGTCTGGCCCGGCCTCTGGCCCTTTTCGGGCTGGCCGGCTTCCTGGTGACGCTCCCCCTGGCCCTGTGGTGGGCGCCGCGGGCCAACGACGCCTGGGTCCGCGACATGACCGCTTCCGTCCTCGGCCGCGTCCGCCTGAAGGTCGAGCCCCTCGAGTTCAACGAGACCCTGCCGGGCATGGTCTTCTTCGTCCGGGAGGTCGGCCCCGACAAGGCCTGGCGCGACGTCTTCGTGGACCTGGGCCGGGGCACGGCCGAGCATCGCGTCGTGTTGGCCCGGTCCGGAACGGTCCGCTTCTATCCCGGCGAACGGCGGGCCATCCTCGACCTGGCCGACGGGCTCGTCTATGCCGGCCCGGCCGCGGACCCGGGCCGGGACACGCTGACCTCGTTCGCCCGGCTGGAGGAGGAGATCGACGTCGAGGGGCTTTTCCCCTCCGTCTCGAGCGGCAAGCGGGTCCGGGAAAAGGACATCGGCGAGCTCCGGCGCGACCTCCGGACCCTCCGAGCCGCCGGCCCCGTCGGGAAAGGAGCGGACCCGCGGCAGGTCCGGGCCCACCGCATCGAGATCCACAAGAAGTTCGCCCTGCCGGCCGCCTGCCTCGTCTTCGCCCTCCTCGGCCTGCCGCTCGGGGTCATGACCGGCCGGACGGGGCGCACGGGCGGCTTCTCGCTGGCCCTGGTCCTCATCCTGTTCTATTACGTCCTGCTCACGGCGGGGGAGCAGGCGGCCATGGACGGCCGCGTCTCCGCCGCGCTCGGACTGTGGGCCCCCGACCTCGTTCTGGCCGCCGCGGCCGGCGTGTTGCTCCTGCGATCGCGGCGCGGCCGGCCCGCCGTCCCGCGCGGACGCGTCCCCGGGACCGCGCCGGCCCCGGTTGCTGCCGGCCCGTCCCGGCCCACGGTCGCGGCCGGTCCCGCGGCTCCGGCCCGCCGCTCCTCCGGCGCGGGCGTTTTCTCCTTCCGCTTCCCCGGGCTCCTCGACCGCTACGTGTCGCGCAAGTTCCTGGCCCTGCTGGGCCTGGTCCTGGCCGCGCTGGCCCTGGCCGCCTGCCTGGTCGCCTTTTTCGACGGCCTCGACGAGGCCCTCCGGCACGGCCGCTCCGTCGGTTTGTTGGCCAGTTATGTCCTGTTCAGGCTGCCCGAATGGCTGGCCTTTCTCCTGCCCGTCTCCGTCTTGGCCGCGGCGCTCCTGGCGCTCGGCGCCCTGGCCCGGACGAACGAAGCCACGGCCATGAAGGCCGCCGGCGTCAGCGTCTACCGGGCCGCCCTTCCCGTCGTCCTGCTGGCGGCGGCCGCCGCCGGCCTGGCTTTCCTGGTGCAGGAGCGCATCGTGCCGGCCTCGCATGCCCGGGCCGAGTCGGCCTGGAGCGCCCTGAACGGGCTGCCGGCCCGGAGCGCCGGTCCCGTCGACCGGCATTGGGTCCTGGCCCGGAGCGGCGACCGCATCTACCATTTCGAGCATTTCGACGCCGCCTCGTCGACCCTCGGACGGCTCTCGGTCTTCGAGATCGATGCCGCCCGCTGGGCCCTCGTCCGGCGCGTCTTTACCGATAAGGCCGCGTTCGACGGCGACAGGCTGGTCTGCGGGGACGGCTGGACGCGGAGTTACGGCGGGGCCGCCGGACCGGCCTTCGTCCGCGCCTCGGCCGGCGGCCTGGACGCGGCCGGCGACCGGGACGCCTTCTTCGCCCCCTGGCGGGAGCCCTTGCGGATGACCTACCGGGACCTCCGGCGCTACGCCCGCGAGGTCCGGGCCATGGGCTTCCCGGCCGCCCGGCTGCGGGCCGAGCTGGCCCAGAAGGTCGCCCTGCCGTTCGTCAGCTTGGTCATGGCCCTGCTGGCCGTCCCCTTCGGGCTCGGGGCCGGGCGCCGGGGGACGCTCGTCGGCGTCGGCCTCAGCGTCGTCCTGGCCATGGCTTACTGGGGGGCGTTCGCCCTCCTGCGCAGCTTAGGCGCGGCCGGCGTGGTCAGCCCGTTCCTGGGCGCGTGGGGGGCCAATCTGGCGTTCGGGCTGGCGGGCGTCGTCGGGTTGCTCAGGCTACGGACGTAGCTACATCTTGTACTTGCCGAAGTCGTCGGGGCCCAGGGTCTCGAGCCACTTCCGGAGCTTTTCGGATGATTCGACCTTCTCGTCGAACTTGAGGCCGTTGGCCTTCTTGACCACCTCGTCCTCGACGAAGATGGGCGAGCTCGTCCGCAGGGCCAGGGCGATGGCGTCGGACGGACGCGAGTCGACGACGATGGCCTCCTCGGCCCGGCGGCAATGGATGAGGGCGAAAAAGGTGTTGTTGCGGACGTCGTTGACGACGATCTTCTCGATGGCGATATCGAGCTTCTCCAGGAAGCTCTTGAGGAGGTCGTGGGTCATGGGGCGGGGGGTGGGGACGTTCTCGATGGTCAGGGCGATGGCGTTGGCCTCGAAGACGCCGATCCAAATGGGCAGGATCTGCTCGTTGCGGGGGTTCTCCAGGACCACGATGGGCATCTTGGAAATGGGGTCCACGACCAGACCCTTGACCTTCATTTCGATTTCCATGGCCGGTGCGAATCCGACACCAATATAGGGGCCGTCCGGGCCTTTGTCAAATCGCCGTCGGGGGGGTCAGAACAGGGACAGCTGGGGGGAGCAGGATTCGGCCGCGGGGCCTTCGCCGAAGAGCCGGATGCGGCCGTACTCGCCGTCGTGGCCGGGCTCGATGGCGACCAGGCCGCGGCGCATGCGGTCGACCCCCTCGGCCACCCGGTCGGGCGCCAGGCGGGCCAGCTCGGCCACGGGGACCTCGGTCAGGATGGCGTGCTCGTCGCCGAATTCGCGGATGAAGCGGGCATAGAGGTCCCAGACGCCCTGACAATCGGGCGTCTTGCCGAGGGCTTCGGCGATGATCTCGTTGAGGGGGACGAGGTTCCGGTGCGGCACCGGGCCGGGCTTCTCGGCGCCGGGCTCGCGGTCGGCCAGCTCCTCGACGCGGTGGAGCACGCCGATCGTCAGCTTCTTGCCGCACCGCGGGCAGAGATCGTTCGTCTTGAGGCTCTCGCGCGGGGCCGAGACGACGCCGCACTTGCGGTGCCCGTCGTAGTGGTACTTGCCCTCTTCGGGGAAGAACTCGACGGTGTAGAGGAAGCGGGCCGGGTCGTTGGCCCGGAGCGCGTCCATGAGCCCGCGGAAGCTGAAGTCGGCGTCGAAGACGTTGGCCTCGCGCCCGATCTTCGAGGGCGAGTGGGCGTCCGAGTTCGAAATGAGGGCGTAGCGGTCGAGGGCCGAGAGCCGGCGATTCATCGGCGGGTCGGAGGACAGGCCGGTCTCCAGGGCGAAGATGGACGGGGTCATCTCCTCGAAGCACTCCTCGATGGCGTCGAAGCCGGAGTTGGCCCCGAACAGCGAGAACCAGGGTGTCCAGATATGGGACGGGATGAGGACGGCCCGCGGCGCCGTCTCGGCCACCAGCCGGGCGAACAGGCGGACGTCCATCCCCAGGATGGGCCGCCCGTCCGAGGCCAGGTTGCCGAAGGCCTGGAGCCGCCGGTTGATCCGCTCCACCGACTCGAAGTCCGGGGCCAGGAGCATGACGTGGATCTTGCGCACCCGGCCGCCTTTCGAGTAGATGAAGCTCAGCTCCGAGGACAGGACGAACGCGACCGGCCGGCCCGCCGCCAGGCCCTGAAAGGGCGTCCCCTCCAGGGCCGCGGTGCCGTTCTTGAGCTTCAGGAAGCCGTTGCCCAGGGGCTCCAGCCGCTCCTTCATCAGGAACAGCCACTCGGGGTGGGTGAAGTCCCCCGTGGCCAGGAGCGAGATGCCCTTGATCCGGGCCCAGGGTGCCAGGACCTCGAGGACCATGTCCTTGGCCGTGGCCCGCGAATACTTGGAATGGATATGGAGATCGGCGACGAATTTCATGGCGGAGGGTCCAGTGTAGGGAAAGGCCGCGGGGAATGCAAGTTGAAAAACCGGTCCGGACAAGGTACACTGAATTGTCGCGCCGCCGACCTGAAAGGACCCTTCCGATGAAGCTCCGAACGATCGCCCTCCTCCTCGCCGGCGTCCTGACGCTCGGCGCTCCGCCGGTGTCCGGCCAGAAGGTTTCGGTCAAAGACCTGTCCCCCCGCTACCGCGCCTGGATCGAGGAAGAGGTCCCCTATATCATCTCGCCCAAGGAGAAGGACGTTTTCCTCCGCCTGGCCAACGACCGGGAGCGGGAGATGTTCATCACCGCCTTCTGGAAGGCCCGCGACGAGGACCCGACGACGCCCGAGAACAAGTTCAAGGACGAGCACTACCGGCGCATCGACTATTCCAACAAGTTCTTCGGCCGCGGCCTGAAGGCCGGCGGCTGGCGCTCCGACATGGGCCGGGTCTACGTCACCCTGGGCGAGCCGAAGACGATCGAGCGCTACGAGAACGAGACCGACGTCTACCCGATGATCGTCTGGTTCTACCAGGGCCTGATGGGCGCCGGGCTACCCAACGCCTTCAATGTCGTGTTCTTCAAGAAGGACGCGGCCGGGGACTTCATCCTCTATTCGCCGGTCCGGGACGGGCCGCAGAAGCTCATGCCCTTCTACAACGGCGACATGACCAACTACCTCCAGGCCTGGGGCGAGCTGCGGCAGCGCAACGCCGTCCTGGCCGACGTCGCCATGTCCCTCATCCCGGGCGAGTACGTCCAGGGCATGAACCCCAGCCCGGCCTCCGACATCCTCATCAGCCAGAAGATCCCCCGCATGGGTTACGAGGCGGTCAAGGACTCTTACGCCGAGAAGCTCCTCCGGTACAAGGACGTCGTCGAGGTCGAGTACACGGCCAATTTCATGGAGAGCGACGCCCTCGTCCAGATCACCCGGGACGCGGCCGGCCGGGCCTTCGTCCACTACCTTCTCGAGCCGGCCCGGTTGAGCATCGAGCGCCTGGAAGGCCTCTACCGCACCGTCTTCGACGTCAACGGCATCGTCTCCGACGCCGAGGGCCGGACGGTCTACCAGTTCGACCGCAAGGTGCCGCTGGAGCTCAACGGCGAGCAGTTCGCCAAGATCCGCGACCGCCAGGTCTCCTACCAGGATGCCTTCCCCCTGATCGAGGGCGACTACAAGATCAGCCTGCTCTGGAAGAACACCGTCTCCAAGGAGTTCAGCTCCATCGAGGCCTCCCTCAAGATCCCGCCGGCCCGGGCCCTGACCCTGAGCACGCCGGTCCTGGCCAACCGCGTCGTCCGCAATCCCGCGTTCGCCGGGCAGGTCAAGCCCTTCACCGTCGGGGAGACGCAGCTCGTGGCCTCGCCCCGCAACGACTTCACCGTCCAGGACACGCTGACCCTGTTCTGCGAGCTCGGCGGGCTGACCGACGAGCTGAAGGCCGGCGGCCGGCTGTCCATCACCATGGTCCGCAACGACCAGGTCACGGCCGCCGTCAGCAAGCCCCTGACGGGGGCGGGCGACCCGTTCCGGGTCACCGAGGCGTTCCCCCTGGCCGCCTTCCCCCCCGACTACTACACGGCCCGGGTCGAGCTCCTGGACCCCGCGGGCAAGGCGCTGCTGTCGTCCAACGCCGCCTTCTACGTCACCGCCAACACGGCCCTGCCCCGCTCATGGATCATGTACGCCCCGCTGCCTCCGGCCGGCGATCCCTCCTACGCCAACATCCGGGGCATGCAGTACTTCCGTACCGGCCAGCTGGCCAAGGCCCGGCCGCTCGTCGAAGAGGCCTTCCGGCGGGTGCCCGAATCGGCGCCCTACGCCCTCGATCTCTGCCGCGTCCTCTACGACGCCAAGGAGTATGAGGCCGTCCGGGCCACGGCCCTGCCGTTCTACCGGGACAAGAAGAACTTCGAGTTCGCCCAGTTCCTGGGCGAGAGCTCGCAGGCCCTCGGCCAGTACGCCGAGGCGGCCGCGTTCTACAAGGACTACCTGACCTACTTCGGGACGAACCTCAACGTGCTCAACGCCATCGGCGACTGCTACGTCAAGACGGGCGACCTGGCCGGGGCCATCACGGCCTGGAAGAAGTCCCTCGAGCTCAACCCGTCCCAGCCGGAGGTCGCCAAGAAGCTCGCCGACATCCAGGGGAAGATCAAGGAGGGCTGATGTCCGTCTCCGTCAGGGTTTGGGCCCTGGCCCTGGGGACGATGCTGCTGGGCGGGGCCTGCGCCTCATCCGGCGCCCTGAAGCAGCTCGATCCCAAGAGCCGGGATTTCATCTCCAAGGTCCGCTACACGATCACCGCCGAGGAGCGCCGGGCCTTCCTGGCCCTGGCCCCCGAGGCCCGGGAGCCCTTCATCGAGGACTTCTGGAAGAGGCGGGACCCGACCCCGGCCACGCCCGAGAACGAGTACCGGATCGAGTACGACAACCGCATCGAGCGCTCCAACCGGCTCTTCTCCGGCGGCGGCTCGCCCGGCTGGCTCCAGGACCGCGGCCGGGTCTACATCACTCTCGGCCCGCCGGACAGCCGCATCACCTATCCGCGGGGCGTCACGTTCTACGGCCTGCCGACCGAGATCTGGTATTACGGGATGTACTCCATCGTCTTCATCGACGACTACTGGAACGACGACTACCGCATGTCGCCGGACAGCGCCGGCCAGATCGCCGTGATCACCCAGGCCCAACGGGAATGGAACCTGCCCCTGGAAGGCCTGCCCCGGCCGGCCGACCAGCGCTACGCGGCCGCCATCGCCGGCCTCGAGGTGGCCGTGGCGGTCGTCGACAAGGACAGGGCCGAGTTCTCCCTGTCCGTGCCCTACCGGAACATCTGGATGAAATCGGAGGGCAAGGTCTACCGGACGACCCTCGAGGTGACCATGAAGGTGGCCGACACCGAGGGCCGGGAGGCCTGGACGTTCGCCCAATCCTATCCGCTGGAGGTCCCCGAGGCCCGTCTCAAGGAGGTCCTGGCCGGGGACTTCACGGTCAAGAGCGGCGCCCCGCTGCGGTCGGGCCCCTACACGCTGACCGTCGTCGTCACCAACGCGACGGACGGCAGCCGGGCCTCGGTCGAGCGGAAGTTCCAGATCTGAACCGGGCCCGGTCCTAGCGCCGGCTCGCCGGGACCGCAGCCGCCGCGGCCTGCCCTTTCCGGGCGTTGTCCTCCGAGCGGGCGTTGTCGCCGATCCGGTTGTAAAGGTCCGCCAGGAGGAAATACCCCAGCGGTAGCTCGGCCGGCGCCGGCCGCAGCGCGATCCCCTTCTGGGCCAGCGCGATGGCCTCCTCGTAGCTCTCGCCGCGCCGGAGCAGGATGCGGGCCGTGTGGAAGTAGGCCAGGGGGAACTCGGGCTCGGCCGCGATCGTCCGCCGCAGGGTCTGGAGCTCATCGTCCTCCCGCCCCATCTGCCGGTAGACCCGGGACAGGTTGTAGAGGGCCTTGTAGCTCTTGGGGGTGTCCTGGATCTCCCGGAGGTAGAGGTCGACGGCCTCCTCGAGCCGGCCCTGCTTCTCCCGCACCTGGGCCGTGTTGTAGCGCAGGCTGGTCAGGGTCGGGTTGATGGCCGCGGCCGCCGCGAAGGCCCGGTCGGCCCGTTCCAGGTCTCCGGGGCCGTCCAGGGTCAGGTAGACCGCGCCCAGGGCGTTGTGGGCCGAGGCCGAGCGCGGGTTCACTTCCAAGCACTTTTCGAGGTAGGGGATGGCCTTGGCGGGCTGGCCGTGGTGGACCTTGATGTTCCCGAGCAGGAAATAGAGCTGCGAGTCCTCGAAACCGCGGCGGATGTAGTCGAGGACGAACGTCTCGGCCTCGTCGTAGCGGCCCATGGCCTGGTAGCAGTTGGCCACGTTGATGGCGGCGAAGGAGTCGTCGGGCTTGAGGTCGAGGGCCTTGGTGAAGGCCTCCAGGGCCTCGGGGAAGCGCCGGGCCTTGTAGAGGACGTTGCCGAGACCGAAATGGGCGTCGCCGATCGTCGGGTCCTCGGCGATGATGGCCCGGATGGTGGCGATGGCCGCCTCGGCGTCCCCGGCCAGGCCGTCCTCGCGGGCCTGGGACAGCTGGTTGAAGATGAGGATCTTGTCTTTGGGGTCGGCCAGCTTCCGCCCCTGGAGCTTCGAGGAATCGGTGAACGAGCCGATGTAGCCGAGGGCGGCCAGCTTCTCCCGGGTCTCCTCGTCGACCTTCTTGAGGTCGACCTCCAGGGCGTTGCGGCCGGCCTCCTCCAGGAGCGTGCCGGCCCGGGCCGAGAGGTCCTCGTAGACCTTCTTTTCGAGGTAGACGAGGTTCTTCTGCTCGCGGGGGTCGGCCTCGAGGTCGTAGAGCTCCGGCACCGGGGCCAGGATGAGCTTGAACCGGCCGTCCTGGACGCTGCGCAGCTCGGACCAGCCGTAGTGATAGCGGGGATAGTAGGTCTCCGCATAGGCCAGGCGGTCCGCCGCGGCGGCGCCGGGACGGAAGAACGCCGGGACCAGGCTGCGGCCCTGGACCGCGGCCGGGACGGGCAGGCCGGTCATTTCGCAGACCGTGGGCATGAGGTCGACCAGGCCGACCGTCTCGGCGCGGACGATCCCCTGGATCGGCTTGAACGGGGTGACGATGATGAGCGGCACGTGAAGGGCGCCCTGGTAGAGGAAGAAGCCGTGCGTGCTCTCGCGGTGCTCGCCCAGGCTCTCGCCGTGGTCGCCGGCCAGGACGACGAAGACGCGGTCCCGCAGGCCGGGGCGGCCGACGAACTCGGCCAGCCGGGCCAGCTGACTGTCGGTGTAGGCGATCTCCCCGAGGTAGGGGTTCTGGGCGTATTCGGACTTGAACGGCTCGGGCGGCTCGTACGGCGTGTGGGGATCATAGAGGTGGATCCAGGCGAAGAACTTGCCGTCCTTCTTCGCCTCGAGCCAGGCCAGGGCCTCGTCGAGGACCTCGTTGGCCGGGCGCTGGACCTCGCCGAGCGAGACCCGCTCGAACCGGCTCAAGTCGAATTTGTCGAAGTAGGTGTCGAAGCCCTGGTTGAGGCCCCACTTGGAGTCGACGACGTAGGCGGCGACGAAGGCGGCGGTCTCGTAGCCCCGGGCCTGGAAGGACTCGGCCATGGTCTGGAGCTCGTCGGGGACGACGAAGCCGCCGTTGTCGCGGACGCCGTGGAAGGGCGGCAGGGTCCCGGTCATGATGGTCGTGTGCGAGGGCAGCGTCAGCGGCGTCTGGGAGATGCAGTCGGCGAAGCGGACGCCGCGGGCGGCGAAGGCGTCCAGGGTCGGGGTCCGGGACTGGGCGTTGCCGTAGCAGCCGATCTTGTCGGCCCGCAGGGTGTCCAGGGTGACGAGGATGACGCTGTAGTCGCGGCCGCCGCGGAGGCGGGCGAAATCCGGGGTCCGGGGCCGGAACAGGAGAAAGGCCGCCAGGCCGATCGCGGCGGCGATGAGCGCGGCCGCGAGGAGGGACGGCTTGCGGCGGCGGGCGGGTTTGGCCATCGCCGTCTATCTTACCAAAAAGCCGGCGGACCGGAAACGGCCCCTCCTTAAGTAGCCAATTAAGGTCCTTCTCCCCCCCCCAAAAAAAGAGCCCCGGAAGGACGGCCTTCCGGGGCTCGTGCGTGCGCGGTGCGGGAGCTTTAGAAGATGAGCCGCACGCCGATGCGGGCTTGGCGCGGATTGACGATGCTGTAGAGTTCGTGCCCGTCGGTCGAAGTATAGCTGCCGTCGGTGTACCAGTCGTAGTCGATGCGGGTCCCCCACGACGTGATGGTGTCGGCGTTGAAGACGTTGAAGACGTCGAGCAGGACGCCGAGCTTGTACTTCTTGGCCAGGGTGAAGATCTTCTCGACCCGGATGTCCAGCTGCTTGTCCATCGCGTAATGGTTGCTGCCCCGGTCCTCGAGGAAGAAGGTGACCCGGCCCTGGTTGAGGCGGTAGGTGCGGTAGCGCGACGTCCAGGCGTTGCCGGTGATGCCCCGGAAGTAGGCGTTGACGCTCAGGTCAACGACCGGGATGAGGTACGAGGCCTGGATCTTGATCATGTGCGTCGGGTCGTAGGTCGCGTTGCCGTCGGCGTTGATGTAGAAGTTCGGGTCGTTGGTGCCGCCGCCGTAGTTGATGTCGTCGGCCTGGCCGTTGTCGATCGTCCCGTGGGTCTTGGAATAGACGTAGGACGCGACCAGCTGCCAGCGGTTGGAGAAGCGCTTGTTGAACAGGATCTCCAGGCCGCCGTACTTGCGGTACGGGTTGGCCAGGATCCAGTTGTCGCCGACCCCGTAGTTGGTGATCAGGTAGTTGAAGGTGCTGGCGGTCTCGGCGGTCCGCTCGTAGATGGTGTAGTTGCCGTAGCCGTCAACGCTGATCGGCACTTCGTCGTAGTCGCCGGCCAGGTCGACGGGGCCGATGATGTTCTTCCAGCTGCGGTTGATGTAGGTCACGCTCAAGGAGGCGTCCTTGAACAGCTCGCGCTCGATGCCGACCGTGAACTGCTCCATGTAGGGGTGCTTGATGTCGGGGTCCATCGAGTAGAGGTTCTCGTGGACGACGCGCTCGAACTCGACCCACTCCTCGCCGAAATAATCCCAGTAGTAGCTGACCTTGTCCTGGAAGGCGGACGCGGGATTCAGCTGGTCGTGGTAGGAGGCGTTCATGGCCTCCGAGAACTGGCCGTAGTGGGCTTTGAGGATGGTCGTCTTGTCGCCGAGGATGTCGAAGGTGAAGCCGAGCCGCGGCGCGATGCGGCTGGTCGAGTAGACGTTGCCGCTGACGTACTTGACCTGGCCCCAATACTGGCTCAAGCGGAGGCCCAGGCTGATGTTGAGGCGCTTGGAGACCTGCCAGGAATCCTGGATGAAGCCCTCGAGGCGGGTGTAGCGGGTGTTCTTGTCGTAGCCGCCGTACTGGTAGGCGAGGTAGTTGGAGACGCCGGCATAATAGTAATCGGTGTAATCGTAGTACTCGACGGCGTTGCCGAGCGGCCCGCCGCTGCCGGTGTAGCCGTAGCGGCTGCGGACGAAGGAGCGCTCGATCTCGGCGCCGAACTTGAAGTCGTGCGAGCCGGCGATGAAGTCCTCGACGTAATGGGTCAGGCTGGCGTTGGCCTGGTACCGCGACCGGTCGGCCAGGTAGTAGTAGCCGGCGCTGTCGTGGCGCCGGTTGTCGGCGTAGTCGAAGTGCATGTAGGTGTCGCGCCCGGTTTCGGGCTCGAGGTAGTAGTAGCCGGCGAAGAAGGCGCCCTTGAGGTCGAAGAACGTCGTCGGGCTGAAGATCTGGGTCAGGCTGAAGTTGCCGACCTTCTCCGGCGAGTCCTGACCGACCGTGGCGTCGGGATCGACGTTGGAGCCGGAGTCGCGGTTGATGCCCCGGTAGTTGTCGATCTCGATGGAGGCGTTGATGTTCAGGGAGGGCGTCAGCTGGGTCGTCAGCTTGAGGAAGCCGCGGGGCTGCTTGTAGTCGACGTTCTCAGGGAAGCCCGTGGGGCGGTCCTTGGTCCGGTAGTACTGGCCGCCGGCGTAGAACCAGAGCTTGTCCTTGACGATCGGGCCGCCGAGGTGGACGTTGATGTCGAAGAGGTTCGAGCTCGGCGCGGTCAGCCAATCGAAGTCGGCCAGGTAGGCCTGGTTGTTGTTGGCCTGCCAGAACTTGCTCCCGGACATCTGCCGGTTGAACTCGACATGGCCGGCGAACTCGTTGCCGCCGGACTTGGTGACCAGGTTGAAGATGACGCCGGTGAAGTTGCCGTACTCGGCCGGCAGCCCGACGCCCATGACCTTGGCCTCCTCGACGATGTTGTGGTCGAGGAAGACCCAGGCCGTGCCCGCGTCGGGGTCGCCGACGCCGACGCCGTCCATGGTGTAGGCGACGCCGGTGCCGGACGAGGCGCCGTAGGCGCTGTCGTTGTTGACGCCGGGCGCCATGTTGACGATGTCCGACGTGAACTGGCTGTAGGGGATGTTGCGCAGGATCTCGTTGGACAGCGTCACCGATGCCGTCTCGGTCGACTTGACGTCGACGGTCGGGGACTGGGCGATGACGGTGACCTCTTCGGCCACGGCCGCCGGCTTGAGCTGGATGTCGGCCGTCAGCGTCGAGGTCGTGGTGACGCGGATCTTCTCGCGTATGACCGTCCCGAATCCCTGGAGCTCGGCCTTGACCTGGTATTCGCCGGGCGGCAGGGCCGGGAAGCGGTACTCGCCGTTGGCGTCGGTGACGAAGGTCCGGACGCCCATGAGGTTGCCGCCGGACAGCGTCACGTTGACGCCGGGCAGCGGGGCGCCGGAATCATCGGTCACGACGCCGCGGATGGCGCCGGTTTCCCGGGACTGGGAGAAAGCGACGGGTGCGAGAAGGAGGATGAGAGCGACGATCGCGAACAATTTGTTCTTCAAAAATGCCTCCTTTATTGATGCCTGAGGGTGTTGCCGGTGACAAGGGGGATGGTGGGGTTCCCTGGTCTCACCTCCTTGGGTTGGAAGGATCTCATTTCTCGATTCCTATTACGAACGTAAGAAAGAAGCCAATTAGCAATTTTGGTGCCAGCCGGCTCATTATTGGATATCGTTCATAAAAAAGAAAATAGACAAAGAGAACCGCAAAGCCGATATCCAACGGATTGGATATTATCCAAGATCTCGGATTAGTACAAGTGTTTTTTCCGTCCCGGGCCGGGGGGGCCCCGGGACCCATCGGCGAGAAAACGGGCCCCGGGAGGGCGGCCTCCCGGGGCCCGCGCGGACGCGGAAAGGGGGCCTAGAACATGAACCGGACGCCGAGCCGGGCCTGGCGCGGCGTGCTGATGCTCCGGAGCCGGTGCCCGTCCGTGGACGGCCAGTCGCCGGGGAACCAGTCATATCCGATCCGGGTGCCCCAGTCCAAGATGGTGTCGTCGTTGAACACGTTGAAGACGTCGAACATCAGCCCCAGCCGGTACCGCCGGGCCAGGGTGAAGATCTTCTCCAGGCGCAGGTTGAGGATCTTCTGCAGGGGGTAGTGATGGGAGCCCCGGGCCTCGGTGAAGAAGGTGATCTGGCCCTGGTTGAAGACGTCGGTCAGCAGCCGGGTCGTCCAGGCGTTGCCCGTGATGCCCCAGAAGTAGGCGGTCAGGCTGATGTCGAGGGGCAGGACGTAGGTGCCCTGGACCTTGAGCATGTGGGTCGGGTCGTTCGTCAGGTGGCCCTCGGCGTTGATCCAGACGTTGGGATCGCTCTTGTTGGCCACCCAGGCCGCGCCGATGTCCTCGCCGAAGCTGTTGTCGACCGTGCCGGTGGCCTTGCCGTACACGTAGGAGACCAGCAGCTGCCAGCGGTTGGAGAAGCGCTTGTTGAAGAGGACCTCGACGCCCTCGTACTTCCGGTAGGGGTCGGCCAGGATGTAGGGCCGGTCCTCCCCCTGCCGCAGGTTGGTGATGACGAAGGCGTACGTATCGAGCGTGGCCAACGTCCGCTCATAGACCGTGAACGTCCGGTCGAGCTCGGGCGAATAGGCCGTCGCGGCCTCGTAGACGCCCAGGGTGTCGTACTTGCCGATGAGGTCGTTCCATTTCCGGTTGATGTAGGTCACGCTCAGCGAGGCGTTGCGGAACAGCTCGCGCTCGAGGCCGACGGTGTACTGGGCCATATAGGGGTGCTTGATGCCCGGGTCGACGGTGAAGGGATCGTGGGGGATGTCGTACCACAGGTCCCAGGACTCGGCCGTGGGGTCGTACCAGTAGCCGATCTTGTGGCCGAAGTTCCCGGCCGGGTTCATCCGGTCGTGGTAGGAGGTCAGCATGGCCTCGGTGAACTGGCCGTAGTGGGCCTTGAGGATGGTCGTCTTGTCGCCCAGGACGTCGAAGGTGAAGCCCAGCCGCGGGGCCAGCCGGTGGGTCTTGAAAACGACGCCGTCCACCCCCTTGACGTCGCCCCAGTTCTGGCTGTAGCGCAGCCCCAGGCTCAGGTTGATCCGCTTGGCGATCTGCCAGGAGTCCTGGGCGAAGACCTCCAGCCGGGTGTAGCGGGTGTTCGTGTCGTAGCCGGAGTACTGATAGGCCAGGTAGGGGCCGGTGAAATAGACGTATTCGCCGGCCATGTTGTAGGCGTAGCCGGTGTAATCGGTGTACTTGACGCGCTCGCCCAGCGGCCCGCCACCGCCCGTATAGCCGTATTGGGTCCGGGCCATGGAGCGCTCGAACTCGGCCCCGAACTTGAACTCGTGCGACCCGGCCAGGAAGTCCTCGACATAGTGGGTCAGGCTGGCGTTGGTCCCGAACCGGGCCCGGTCGGCGTAGTAGTAATAACCGGCGCTGCCCGAGAGCTTGTCTTCATTGAGGGAATAATGCGAGATGGCCGCCGGGCCGGCCGCCGGATCGAGGTAATAGCGGCCCTCGAAGTAGTTGGTCTTGAGGTCGAAGAAGGTCTTGGAGCTCAGGATCTTGGTCAGCGTCAGGCTGATCAGCCAGTCGGGCGAGTCCTGGGTGACGGTGGCCTCGGGCAGGACCCAGTCGGCGGCGTCGCGGTTGGTGCCCTGGTACTTGGTCGTCTGGAAGGCCAGGCTGACATTCAGGGTCGGCGTCGCCTGGGAGCTCAATTTGAGGAACAGGCGCGGCTGCTTGTAGTCGACGTCGTCGGGGAAGCCGGCCGGGCGCTCCATGGTCCGGTAGAACTGGCCGCCGACGTAGAACCAGAGCTTGTCCTTGACCAGCGGGCCGCCGAGGTGGGCGTTGACGTCCAGGAGCTTGGAGCTCGGCGAGGTCAGGCCGGGAAAGTCCGCCAGGTAGGCCTGGTTATTGTTGGCCTGCCAGAGCTTGGAGTCCTCCTGGTAGCCCTGGAAGTCGAATTCGAAGTGGCCGGAAAAGGCGTTGCCGCCCGACTTGGTCACCAGGTTGAAGATGACGCCGGTGAAGTTGCCGTACTCGGCGGGCAGGCCGATGCCCATGACCTTGGCCTCCTCGATGATGTTGTAGTCCGAGAAGACCCAGGCCGAGCCGGCCTCGGGATCGGCGACGTTGACGCCGTCCATGGAATAGGCGATGCCGGTGCTCTCCGAGGCGCCGAAGGCGACATTGTTCGTGACGCCGGGGGCCAGGTTGACGATCTCCGAGGTGAACTGGTTGTTGGGGACGTTGCGCAGGATCTCGTCGGACAAGGTGACCGAGGCGGTTTCTGTGGACTTGACGTCCACGGTCGGGATCTTGGCCACGACCGTGACCTCTTCGGCCACGGCCGCCGGCCGCATCTGGGCGTCCACGGTCATCGTGGCCGTGGTCGTGACCCGGATGGGCTCGCGCACGACCGGCCCGAAGCCCTGGAGCTCGAACTGGACCTTGTACTCGCCCGGCGGCAGGGCCGGGAAGCGGTATTCGCCCTTGTCGTCCGTGACGAAGGTCCGCAGGCCCATCAGGCTCGGGCTCGACAGCGTCACGTTGACGCCGGGCAACGGGGCCCCCTGGTCGTCGGTCACGACGCCCCGGATGGCCCCCGTCTCCCGCGACTGGGAGAAGGCGGGCGCGGCCGCGAGAAGGCAGATCATCAAGACGAACCATGGTCTTTTCACGGGATACCTCCTTTCGTCGTTCTGAGGACCCTGCCTTCGGAGGGAATGGAGGGATGGGGGAGAGGGGTGGGTGTCGGCTTCGCACCTCCTTCAGGCCGCGAGGCGGCCGTGCGGCCGGGGGCCGGCGCCGCAAGAACCGGCGCCCATTAAAAGGACGTCCCCGGCGGGCAAAAAGATGCCTGCCCTTCCGAACGAGATAACCCAACCCTCTACGCGACCATCGTACTCCTGTCGGCGGCCCCTGGCAACAGGCCGGCGGGACATTTGTCAAGGCCGGGACCGTGTGCTATCGTAGATCCTCCGAAGACGAGACGAATCCCTTGAGACACACGAGCCGTTTCTCCCTGGTCCTGGCCCTCCTCCTGGCGGCGGGGGCCGCCCGGGCGGCCGGCCCGCAGGCCGCCGCCGCCGAGAAGATCTCGCCGCCGCTGGCCACCTGGCTCGAGGACGTCGCGCCCATCATGACCAAGGCCGAACGGGCCGTCTTTTCCTCGCTCAAAACCAACGCCGACCGGACCAAATTCGTCCGCTTCTTCTGGCGGTCCCGCGACCCCCTGCCCGACACCGAGGAGAACGAGTTCCAGAAGGAGTACGAGGCCCGCGTCCGTTACGCCGACGAGACCTTCGGCCGGACTTCGCCCAAGCGGGGCAGCCAGACCGATCGCGGCTTCTTCTACGTCCTGCTGGGCAAGCCCCGCGAGCGGACCTCCTACGAGACCCAGTCCCAGCTCTGGCCCCTCGAGCTGTGGTTCTATCAGGGCGACGAGGAGTACGGCCTGCCGGGCTATTTCTACCTCATCTTCTACCGGCCCGAAGGCATCGGCGACTTCCGTCTTTACTCCCCGACGGTCGACGGGCCCGAGAAGCTGACGATCCCGGCGCTCGGCAACGGCGTCGCCCTGACCCGGCGCAGCGCCCTGGCCGCCATCAAAGCCATCAACGGCGAGCTGGCCCGGGCCTCCCAGAGCTACATGCCGGGCGAATCGCCCGGCGGCATGTCCTCGCTGTCGTCCGATTCCATCATCGCCGCGGTCCGCAACCTGCCCGAGAAGAAGTACTCGGACAGCTACGCCCGCTCCTACATGGCCTTCAAGGACTATATCGAGACGGACTATTCCGACCGCTATATCGCCAGCGCCTTCGACCTCCGCGTCTTCCGGGAGGCCGGGCAGCCGTTCCTGCACTGGTCGATCGAGCCGGACAAGATGAACTTCAGCGCGCAGGGAGAGGCCATCTACGCCAGCTACGAGCTCGTCCTACGGCTCGAGGACGGGCGGGGCCGGACGGTCTTCGAGAGGACGGAGGAGATCCCGCTCCGGCTCGACGCGGCCCAGTACAAGGCCCACGAGCGGCAGCGGTTCGCCTTCCAGGACCTGCTGGCCGTGGCCCCCGGCGACTACCGCGGCCTGTTCCTCCTGAAGAACAAGACGACCCGGGACTTCACTTCGTTCGAGGCCCGGGTCGAGGTCCCGGCCGCGCCGGCCGGGGAGGCCGCCCTGACGACGCCGCTCCTCTACTACGCCCGCGGCGCCGTCCCGGAGGGCCAGAAGCGGAACCTCAAGGCCTTCGTCTTCGGCGGGCGGCAATACGTCGTCGGGGCCCGGCGCGAGTTCCCGCCGGCGTCCAGCCTGGGCATCTTCGTCCAGGCCCGGGGGGTGGCGGGGCCGGCGGCCGGGGCCGCGCCGTCGTTCATCGTGGAGATCTTTTCGCTCGACCGGAACGAGACCGCCGCCAGCGTCCCGCTGGCCGAGGCCGTCCCCGATCCGGGCGATGCGGCGGTCCTGCTGGTCTCCGGCGAGGTCCCCCTGAAGGACGTCAAGCCCGGCTACTACCGGGCCGACGTCTCGATGACCGCGCCCGACGGGCGGAAGCTGTTAACGAAAGGCGAGAACTTCATCGTCCTCGCCCAGCCGCTGAACGTGGTCCCCTGGCCTTACGCCCGCCTCCACGGGCCTTTCCCCGGCCTGGAGCACCTCCGGGTCCTGGGATCGCAGTATTTCCTGAAGGGCGAGTACGCCCGGGCCCGGGACGCTCTCCAGCGGGCCCTCGAGGTCCGCGACGACGCCGACACGCGCCTGCTCCTGGCCAAGGCCCTATACGGCCTGGGCCTCTACGGCGAATCGCTGACCCAGGCGGCGGCCGTCCACGAACGCACCCGCGACCGGGAGGCGGCCAAGGTCATGGCCCTCGACCAGGCCGGATTGAAGGATTGGAGCGCCGCGCTGGCCACCCTCGAGACGCTCATGGCCGAAGCCACCGAGGTCCCTGTCCTCAACCTGGCCGCGGAGTGCCACATGGCTCTGGGCCGGCCCGACAAGGCCCTGCCCCTCATCCAAAGGTCGCTGACGCTTCTTCCCGACCAGCCGGCGGTCCGGGCCTTGGAGGACGAGGCCAGGAAACGCATCGGCCAACGATAGGAGTCATCCATGATCATCCGCAAGCCTCTCCTGATCGCCGTGGCGGCGCTGATCGCCGCGGCCCCCGCCCTGGCCCAGTTCCAGGGCAAGATCTCGGGACGGGTCGTCGACAAGGCCGGCCAGCCGGTCGAGAAGGCCGAAGTGGCCATCGTCTCGCAAAAGACGACCACCCTTCGCTACGAGATCAAGACCGACAAGGACGGTCGCTTCGTCCAGATCGGCGTCATGCCCGGCTATTTCATGCTGACCGTTAAGAAGGCCGGGTTCGCCCCCGGCTCCAAGGAGATCCACATCGGCGTCGCCGGCGACGAGGGCGTCGAGATCACGCTCCTCTCTGTCGAGTCGGCCGTCGAAAAGAGCCTGTCCGCCGCGGACCGGGCCTTCCTCAACGGCAATAAGCTCTACGCCGAGCAGAAGTACGAGGCGGCCGCGGCCGCTTTCGCCGAAGCCATCGCCCTGGCCCCGGGCAACTGGGGCTATCAGCTCAACCTCGGGCTGGCCCAGAAGAAAGGCGGCAAAGCCGAGGAGGCCCTGGCCGCGTTCCGCCAGGCCGCCGAGCTCAATCCCGAGAGCTACAGCGCCAACAAGGAGACCGGCGAGGCCCTGGCCAAGGCCGGGCAGTTCGCCGAGGCCAAGCCGTTCTACGAGAAGGCCGCCGCCTTGAGCCCTGACGATCCCGACGCCCAGTACAATCTCGGCGTCTGCTTGATCAACGTCGGCGACTCGGCCGCGGCCCTGCCCTTTTTCGAAAAGGCCGTGGCCCTCAACCCCGACTTCGCCGACGCCTATTACCAGATCGCGACCATCCAGATCAGCCAGAACAAGGTCCCGGAGGCCCGGGCGGCCCTGGAGAAGTTCCTGGCCCTGGCCCCGGCCCACGAGAAGGCCGCGATCGCCAAGCAGCTCCTCGAATACCTCAAGAAGTAAAAAAAAAGGGACCGCCCGCGGGGGCGGTCCCGATCGATCTTCTCTCGGACCGGCTTACTTGACCGAGAAGGGCATCTTGGTCTCGCCCTTCTTGCCGGACACCTTGTCGAGCACGTTGACCGCGAGGACGTACTTGCCCGCGGGCAGCGGCTTCTTTTCGGTCTTGGTCACGGTGCCCTTCTCGTCCATGGTCTGGAGCGTCTGGAACAGGGGCAGGGGCTGGTTGACCAGGTAGAGCTCGTAGGCCTGGGGCGCCCACTTGATGGCCGCCTTGCCGTCTTCGCCCTGGACCTCGAAGTTGACCTCCAGGTCGAGCGCGGGCCGTTCGGCGGCGGGGTCCTTGACCTGGGCGCCGAGGACGAAGAAGAGGATCTCGAGGTTCTCGCCCGAGGCGACCTCGGCCGCGGCGTTGGTCACGACCTGGGCGGCGCCCCAGGTGAAGCAGCCGCGATGGATGGTCGGACGCTGGTCGGGCTCGACCTGGTCCATGGCCAGGATGATGACCGGGTCGGTCGGCATCAGGGCGGAGGCCGTGGCCTCGCTCCCCGGCAGGGTGACGTCGCCGTAGGCGACGCTGAGCTTCTTCATGTCGGAGGAAGCCAGGACGAAGGCCATCGTGTACTGGCCGTGGGGCATAGCCAGGCCGAAGGAGTACCAGTCCTCCTTGTCGGCGCTGTAGCCGTTGCCGTCGGTCTTGACCTGGGCCTGGGCCTTGCCGCCGAACTTGGGCTTGAGGACGCCCGTGGCATCGGCCTGGTAGAACTCGAAGAAGGCGTTGACCGTGGCTTCCATCTCGCCCGATCCGGAGGCGGCGGGCGCGTAGCCGAGGTCGCCGTTCTTGACCTTGAAGAACCAGACGGGGTAGAGGTTGTCCTGCTGCGCGGGCAGGATCAGGGTCTTGAAGATGCTGAAGGGGATGTCCTGACGTCCCTGACGGGTGGCCAGGCCTTCCTGGATGACCGCCGCGATCTCCTTGGGCATCGAGGCCTTGGTGGCCTTGGGCGGGGTCTTGCTTTTCTGGGGTCCGGGCGCCGCCTGCGCGGACACGGCGAGAAGGCCGAAGACGACGAAGAGCGCGAGGGCGGCCGCGATCGTTCTGGAAGCTTTCATTGTTCCTCCTGAAGTTGACATCTCGTTCACTTCCGCGTCCCTAGAGAGCAATTGTCGTGCCATTTCTGCGCGGGGATTGCTCTCGGTCATCGAGGGGGGATGGGACTGGGTCTGTAAAAGACCTTTACAGGCTTTCGGTCGTTCCTCGCTCCAGACTCCGGTTCTGCGGAATGAAAAGGTAATATACCAAATCTCACCGATTTTGCAATTCCCGATATCTCCGGACCGCATCAAGGTGTTCCCCGAGGGTCCGGCTGAAGCGGTGGCCCCCGTCGCCCTTGGCGACGAAGTAGAGAAAGTCCCCGGCCGCGGGATGGAGCGCGGCGTCCAGGCTGGTCAGGCCGGGGTTGGAGATGGGCCCCGGCGGCAGCCCGGCGTGGAGATAGGTGTTGTAGGGCGACTCGAACTTGAGGTCGCGCAGCAGGAGGCGTCCCGTGTAGCGCCCCTCGCGCTTGAGGGCGTAGGCGATCGTCGGGTCGCAATCGAGCTTCATGCCGATCCGCAGGCGGTTGTGGAAGACGGCCGAGACGAGCGGGCGTTCCTCCGGCAGGGCCGTTTCCTCCTCGATGAGCGAAGCGAGCGTGACGACCTCGCGGACGCTCATCCCCAGCTCCGCCGCGCGCCGCATCCGGCTGGCGTCGAAGACCCGCCGGAACCCGGCCACCATGGCCGCGACCAGGTCGGCCTCGGGGGCCCCCCGGGGCAGGCTGTAGGTCTCGGGGAACAGGTAGCCCTCGAGGTCGCGGGCCCGCGGATCGAGGCAGGCGATCAGGGCTGTGTCGCGGAAGGCGTCGCGGAACGCGGCCGCCCCCGCGGCGTCGCCCGGCCGGACGAGCCCGGCGATCTCGTCGCCGGTCAACCCCTCGGGGACCGTCAGGGGGACGAGGTGGACGCGCCCGCCGAAGACCAGGAAGAGTGCCTGCCGGGTCGTGAGCGGCGGTGTGAACAGGTACTCGCCGGCCTTGAAGCTCTGGCCGGGGAAATAGAGCCGGCAGGCCCAGCGGAGCGGGACGGCGGCCCGGACAACCCCCGCGCGCGCCAGGCGCTCGAGGACGACGCGGGCGCTCCAGCCCCGGCCGACCTCGAAGAAGGCCCCCGCCGCTCCGGCCGCCGGGGCCGCGGGAGCGTCCAGCGACCGCGCCAGCCAGCCGGTCACGGCGGCGACGAGGAAGACGGCCGCGAGCAGGGCGGCCTTAATCGGCTTGAGGATCATCGCCCCCGCCGCGCTTCGCCTCGAGGTAGGTCGAGAGGATGATGACGGCCGCGATCCGGTCCTCCCAGTCCTTTTTCTTCCGGCCGCGGAGCTTCTCATCCTCGAGCGTCCTGAGGGCCTGGCGCGTCGTCAGGCGCTCGTCGAGCAGCGTCACCGGCCGGCCGACGGCCCGGGCCAGCCAGTCGCCGAAAGCCCGCGTCTTCTGGGTCCTCGAGCCGGGGCTGCCGTCCATGCGCAGCGGGTTGCCGAGGACGATCTCGCCGACGTCGTGCCGGGCCACCAGGTCCTGGAAGTAGGCCCGGTCGGCCTCCTCGCGGCCGGTGAGGATATAGGACCCGAGGGGCTGGGCGGTGATCAGCAGGGGATCGCTCAAGGCCAGGCCGACGTGACGGTCGCCGTAGTCGATCCCCAGGACCCGCATCAGCGCTCCCTCTCGACGCAGGCCTTGCGGGCCCGGTGGCGCTCGAAGCCGAGCTCGACGAGCCGCTCGAGCAGCCGCGGGAACGGCAGGCCCGACGCGGCCCAGAGCTTGGGATACATGCTGATCTCGGTGAAGCCGGGAATGGTGTTGATCTCGTTGACGTAGAGGCGGCCGGTGCCCCGCTCCAGGAAAAAGTCGACCCGGGCCATGCCCTCGGCGGACAGGGCCTCGAAGGCGGCCACGCCGAGCGCCCGGACGCGGGCCGTGGTGGCGGCCCCGAGCCGGGCGGGGATGACGAAGCCCGTCCGGCCGTCGATGTATTTGTCGGCGTAGTCGTAGAACTCGTTCGAGGGCAGGATCTCGCCGGGGAGCGAGGCCTCGGGCGCCTCGTTGCCGAGGACGCTCAGCTCGAGCTCGCGGCCGGCGATGCCCTGCTCGACCAGGGCCGTCGCGTCGTAGCGATAGGCCGTCTCGAGCGCCGCCGGCAGCCCGGCCGCGGCGGCGACCTTGGTGATGCCGACGCTCGAACCAAGGTTGGACGGCTTGACGAAGACCGGCCAGGCCAGGGCCCGGCGGACGCGGCGCAGGACGGCGTCCCGCTCCCGGCGCCAGTCCCGTTCCCGGACCACGAGATAGGGCACCACGGGCAGGCCGCGGTCGCGAAGCACGGCCTTGGACAGGGCCTTGTCCATGCCCAGCGCCGAGCCGGTCACGCCCGCCCCGACGTACGGCACCCCGGCCATCTCGAGCAGGCCCTGGACCGTGCCGTCTTCGCCGAAGGGGCCGTGGAGGACGGGGAAGTAGATGTCGGCGAAGCCCGTTTCGGCGGCCGCCCCGGCCTCCCAGGGCAGGAAGGAGCGGTCCGGGCCGGATTCGAGGGCCCGCAGGTCGGTCGATGGCGCCGAGACCTCCTTCCAGCGTCCGGCCCGGGTGATGTACAGGGAGCGGACCTCGAACCGGCCCCGGGGCAGGTTCTTGTGGACCGCGGAGGCGGAGACCAGGGAGACCTCGTGCTCGGCGGAGCGGCCTCCGAAGATCAGGGCGACCGTGATTTTTTTGGACATTCCGGTCCTCGGCGCGACTAACTTTATGGTTTGATTCATTTTAATCGAATCGAGGTGGCGTGTCCATCGGGACCGGGGCGGCCGGCGGCCTGTTGACAGTCGCGAGAATCGGTCCGTATAATACCCGGCGGTGGAACGCCATCAGCCAAGAGGTGAGACCATGAGCAGAAAACCGGCGGTCTTCGCGGGCGTCGCCCTCGCCCTCGTCAGCCTGGTCCTCCTCGTCCCGGGCCGTCCTTTCGCCCAGGACGCGCAGGAGACCCAGATCCAGAAGCCCAAGATCTTCGACGAGACCTACCAGCTGATCAACGAGTCGGACCTCAACTGCTCGTTCTACATGCACGAGGAAGGCAAGCTGCTGCCCGACATCCGCATCGTCGGCGCCGAGCGGATGAACGAGAAGGGCCTCTTCGAGGATGGCGACCTGATCTACCTCGACAAGGGCGCCGCCGACGGGCTGGAGGTCGGCCAGCTGTTCCTGACGGTCGGCCTGCGGGCCAAGGTCGGCAAGATCGGCACGGTCATGGAGCGCCACGGCCGGGCCCGGGTCGTCCGCCTCGAGGACCATCTGGCCTCGGCCAGGGTCGAGAAGGGCTGCGGCACCATCCTCATCGGGGATTACCTGCTGCCGTTCGAGGAGGAGGCCGGCGAGATCGGCAAGGACATGGGCTACGGCGACATGGACCCCAACGCCAGCAAGCACGGCCGGGTCATCTACATCGAGAACGACTTCCACATCTCCGGCACCGGCCAGTGGGCCCTGATCGACCTGGGCCGCCAGCACTGCGTCCAGATCGGCGACCAGCTCAACGTCTTCCACCGGGCCAAGCCCAACCTGCCGCGCGAGGCCTTCGCCAGCGCCATCATCATCGACGTCCGCGGGGCCACCTCGACGATCAAGATCCTGGGCGCCCGCGACGCCGTCGACATCGGCGCCGAGGTCCAGATCAGCACCACGCGCTAAGCTCGCTCGTTCCCGGGGACATGGACCGCCGGTCTGTGTCCCCTTTTTTTTTGGTTCTTCTCCCGATTCCGGGAGGGTCCCTCTCTTCGGCTTCGCTCAGGGCATTGCCTCTTTGTCCCCGGCCGGCCCGGAGCGACCCCATGGGAGCGGAGGTCAGAATCCCGGCCGAGCACTCGAGGCCGGGATTCTGAGAAATATCTTGAAAAGAGCTCTTTTCCGATATTTCCCAGAAGCAGGACTCCGAGTCGCTCCGTCCTGCTTCTGATGGTCGCTTCGAGGACTCCGCTCCCTGCCGGCCCCCCTCTCCAGCGACGGGGACCTTCGAGGCAACGCCCATCGCCGCCGCGAGAGGGAATCCCGGAAATGGGAGAAGAACCTATTTTTAGCCCGCGGAGCGGTTGACACTCTCCGGTGATTCTGCTAGGGTAAGGCGTGCTGTCCCTCGGGAGAGGGAACGAGCGGGCGGGCGTAGTTCAGTGGTAGAACGTCTGCTTGCCATGCAGAAGGTCGTGGGTTCAAGTCCCATCGCCCGCTCCAGCATCCGCCCGACCCCATGAAGAACCCGGCGCGGTACCCAAGTGGCTAAGGGAGAGGTCTGCAAAACCTCTATCCGTCGGTTCGAATCCGACCCGCGCCTCCATTTCCCCTTCTGATCCCCCGTCCGAGGGCCGCGTTGACACTCCCCCCGCCCTGGTTTATCATGGGGCCACGTCACGGCAGGAGGATCCCATGGACATCGTCGCCCGAGTGCAGGCCATCCTTCTGAAGCCCAAGGAGGAGTGGGTCCGGATCAAGGCCGAGCCCACCACCCCCGCCCAGCTGTTCACGTCCTACGTCATGCTCCTGGCGGCCATCCCGGCGGCGTTCCAGTTCCTGGGCCACGTCCTGGTCGGCCGCCGGCTGCCCCTGGTCGGCGTCTACCGCTGGCCCGTCGGCCGGGCCCTCGGCTACGCCCTCGGCTCCTACGTCCTGTCGCTCGTGGCGGTCTACCTCTTCGCCCTGGTCGTCAACCAGCTGGCCCCGAGCTTCGCCTCGACCAAGAACCTGACCGCGGCCCTCAAGCTGGCCGCGTACAGCATGACGCCCGGCTGGGTGGCCGGCGTCCTCTACATCGTGCCCGGGCTGTGGGCCCTGGGGCTGGTGGCCAGCCTCTATGGCCTCTACATCCTCTTCCTGGGGTTCGAGACGCCGATGATGGACACGCCCAAGGACAAGGTCCCGGGCTACCTGGTCGTGAGCGTGCTCGTCGTCCTGACCGTGACGATCGTCTTCAACTGGATGGTCAAGGGGATCTTCGCCGTCCGCTACGGCCGGCTCTGATCGAGCTCCTCGACGATCCGGAGGAAGGCCTCGTTCGGCGCGGGCGCCGCGGTGATGGGCCGCCCGATGACGAGATAATCCGCCCCCTTGGCCACCGCTTCGGCCGGGGTCATGATCCGCTTCTGGTCCTGGGCCGCCGCCCAGACCGGCCGGATGCCCGGCGTGACGATGACCAGCTCCCGGCCGTACTCCCGGCGCAGGACCTCGATCTCCTGGGGCGAGCAGACCACCCCGTCCAGGCCGGCGGACCTGGCCAGCCCGGCCAGCCGCAGGACCTGGGAGGCCGGGTCGGCGCCCTGGCCGACCTCGTCGAGGTCGGCGCCCTTGAGGCTGGTCAGGACCGTGACGCCGAGGAGCAGCGGCTTCGGCGTCCCGGCCGCGGCCGCCGCGGCCCGGGCCGTCCCGGCCGCCTTGGCCATCATCTCCCGGCCGCCCGAGGCGTGCAGGGTCATCATCTGGACGCCGTGGGCCATGGCCGACCGCACGGCCCCGCCGACGGTGTTGGGGATGTCGTGGAGCTTGAGGTCGAGGAAGATGTCCTTGCGCAGGACCTTGAGCGGCCGGAACAGGGCCGGGCCTTCGGCCGTGAACAGCTCCAGCCCGACCTTGAAGGTCCGCGCGGCCTGGAGCCGCCCGACGAGGTCGATGCCCTCGTCCTTGGTCGGGACGTCCAGGGCGATGATGATGCGGTCGGCGTTGGAGGGGCTCATGGCAGGTCCTTTCTCGGGGTTCATGACGATCTGAGCGTGCCGACGAGGTCGCGGACGGCCGCGACGCCGTGGGCCGCGCACCAGCCTTCGATCTCGCCGACGATGCGCGCCGCCGCGTCGGGGTCGACGAAGCTGGCCGTCCCGACCTCGACCGCGGCCGCGCCGGCCANGCGTCGGGGTCGACGAAGCTGGCCGTCCCGACCTCGACCGCGGCCGCGCCGGCCACCAGGAACTCCAGGGCGTCCGCGCCGGTCATGATGCCGCCCATGCCGATGACCGGCACCCGGACCCGCGAGGCGACCTGGTGGACCATGCGCAGGGCGATGGGCTTGATGGCCGGCCCGCTCAACCCGCCGTAGACGTTGCCGAGCCGGGGCCGGCGCGTCTCCAGGTCGACGGCCATGGCCAGGAAGGTGTTGACCAGGGCCACGGCGTCCGTCCCGGCCTCGGCGGCCGCCTGGGCGATCTCGACGATCGAGGTGACGTTGGGCGAGAGCTTGGTGATCAGGGGCCGCCGGCTGACGGCCTTGATCCGCTTGACCAGGTCGTAGGTCGGCCGCGGGGCCAGGGCCGGGCAGGCCCCTTCCTTCTTGACGTTGGGGCAGGAGATGTTGAGCTCGTAGGCGGCGATGCCCTCCTGGGCGTCCAGGAACTCGACGACCGCGGCGTACTCGTCGTCGTCCGCGCCGCAGACGTTGACGATGACGGCGGTGTCGATCTTTCGCAGCTCGGGCAGGACCTTGGCGGCGAAGGCCTCGACGCCGACGCCCTGGAGGCCGATGGCGTTGATGAGGCCGCTGGCCGTCTCGACCAGGCGGGGCGGGGGATTGCCGGCCCGGGGATGGTAATAGAGCCCCTTGACGACCAAACCGCCCAGCCGGGCCAGGTCGAGATAGGGGCCGAACTCGAGCCCGTAGCCGAAGGTGCCGCTGGCGGTCAGGACGGGGTTGCGAAGCTTGAGGAAGCCCAGGTCCGCGGTCAGGTCGACCGGTCGCGCCGTCACGGCCATAGGATGCGCTCCCCGGGGAAGACGGGGCCTTCCTCGCAGATCTTGACCCAGCCGTCGCCGTGCTCGTTCTTGATGCGGTGGACGCAGCCCCAGCAGGCGCCGATGCCGCAGCCCATGACCGACTCGAGCGAGAACTCGGCCGGCACGCCGTGCCGGTCGGCGATCGCGGCCAGGGCCTTCATCATCGGGTCCGGGCCGCAGGCGTAGAGCCGGGCCGGCCGGGTCGCGGCCAGGTCCCGGTCGACCAGGGCGGTGACGAAACCGGAGAAGCCGAAGCTGCCGTCGTCGGTCGCGCAGCGCAGCTCGATCCCGTCCCGTTCGAAACGCTCCCGGATGGGGATGTCCCCGAGCGTCCGGCCGCCGTAGAACACGACCGGACGGGTCCCGCTCCGGACGAGGGCGCGGGCCAGGAAGAAGAGCGGGGCGATGCCGCGGCCGCCGCCGACGAGATACGCGGCCTGGCCCCCGCCCGCCTCCGGGACGGTGAAGCCGCGGCCGAGCGGGCCGAGGACGTCGAGCCGGTCGCCCGGCGCCTTGCGGGAGAGGATGGCGGTGCCCGCCCCGGCGACCTTGAAGAAGAGCTCGAAGCCGCGCCCGTCCGCGTCGTGGACGCCCAGCGGCCGGCGGAGCAGGGGGGCCGTGGCGTCGGAGACCTTGATCATGACGAACTGGCCGGGCCGGGCGTCCTGCCCGACCGCCGGGGCGTCGACCGCGAAGCGGTAGAAATCGCCCCAGCGCTGGACTTCGCGCAGCCGGGCCTCTCGCTCGATGGTCATGGGATGGCGGGGTCCTTTCCGCCCGGTAAAATAGCAGAAAGGTCCCGGCGTTGGCAATCGGAATGTTCCCCCGGCGGCCCCGGCGGCCCGGCTTGACGAACGGCCCCGGAAGTCATATAAACGGGGGGCGATGAGAACCCCCCGGGCCCTCCTGCTGGCGGTCCTGTCCCTGCTGGCCCTGGCCGGACCGGCCGCGGCCCAGGACTCCCACTATTGGACCAACCAGTACGGGTCGCGGGCCACCCTGCTCGGGGGCGCGGTCATCGGCAGCGTCCTCGACCTGTCCGGCACCTACTACAACCCGGGCGGCATGAGCCTGATCGACAAGCCGCAGACCCTGATGGCCGCCAATGTCTTCCAGTTCCCCCGCGTCATCCTGAAAGGGGCCGGCGATCACAGCGTGCCGCAGTATTCGTTCAGCCCCGGCCCGGCGCCCTCCCTCCTGGCCGGCACGGTCCGCCTGCGCGGACTGCGCCGGCATTGGTTCGGCTATTCCCTCCTGGTCCGCCAGTCGGTCAAGCTGGGGGCCTCGATCTCGGAGACGGGCGTGCGGGACGTGTTGCCCGGATCGCCCGGGCCCGAGAACTACGTGACCCAGTTCCGGCTCGACGAGCGGGTGTCCGAAAGCTGGCTCGGCTTGACCTGGTCCTATCGGCTCTCGCCCCACATCGGCGTCGGCGTCACCCAGTATCTCGCCCTGCGCAACCACCGGGCCTGGGCCCAGGAGCTGGTCGAGACCTTGAGCCCCGGCGGCGACCTGGCCATGGCCCTGGGGGCCCGGCAGTACCGCTACGTCCATATCCGGGCCCTGTGGAAGATCGGCCTGGCGGCCGATTTCCAGCGGCTCACCCTGGGGCTGACCCTGACCACGCCCAGCCTGGGCTTCGGGGGCTGGGGCGCGACGGGCGTCAACTCGAGCGTGGCCGGCCTGGACCTGGACGGGGACGGCCGCCAGGACGATTTCCTGGCCGCCGACTACCGCGACCATCTGGAGGTCCACTACCGGACGCCGCTGTCCGTGGCGGCCGGCATCACCTTCAAGATCCAGAAGGTCCGGGCCTATTGGAGCACCGAGTGGTTCGCCCCGGTCCGCCCCTACACCGTCGTCGACGCGCCGGAGTTCGCCGCCCAGTCGTCCGGGGAGATCCTGTCGACCGACGTCACCCAGGAGCTCAAGGCCGTCTTCAACTGGGGCGCCGGCCTGGAGTGGTTCTATTCCGCCCGCTTCAAGGGTTACGCCAGCTACACCACGGACGCCTCGGCCCGGAAGACGGGCTCCGCCACGAACCTGTCGCTGACCGACTGGGACATCCATCACGTCGTCACCGGGGCCGAGTTCGCGCTCAAGAAATCCTCCTTCACCGTCGGCCTCGGCATCGCCTTCGGCGGCCGGGAGATCGACGACCGGACGGCCGTCGTCGCCGGCAAGGGCATCACGGGAACGTGGGACCCGTTCGAGAACCTGCGCTTCCGCTACACGACCTACAAGCTCATCCTGGGATTCGCCATCTGACCGGGGCTCGGCCGCGGCCGCCGGGCCGGGGACTCCAAGACGGTTGCGCCGGGGCCGGGGAATTCCTTATAATGATCCCTTACGTACCGGGACCGTCACCCAGGAGGATCCGCCCATGAACATTTCCGCGCGCGGCCGCGACATCCAGGCTTCCCCGATCCGCAAGCTGAAACCGTACGCCGACGCCGCCAAGGCCAAAGGCATCAAGGTCTTCCACCTCAACATCGGCGACCCCGATATCCCCATGCCGGGCCCGGTCCTGGACACCTTCCGCAACTGGACCCAGCCCGTCCTGGCCTACGGCCCGGCCCAGGGCTTCCTGGAGCTCCGGGAGGCCGTCACCCGCTACTTCGCCAACTACAACATCCCCCTCGGGCCGGACGAGGTCCTGATCACCACCGGCGGCTCGGAGGCCATCCACTTCACCTTCTCGGTCATCGGCGACGTCGGCGACGAGATCATCATCCCCGAGCCCTACTACACGAACTACAACGGCTACGCCGCCTTCGCCGGGCTCAAGATCGTGCCCCTGCCCCTGTCGGTCGAGGACGGTTTCCGCCTGCCGCCGGCCACGGCCCTGGAGGCCCTGATCACGCCGCGGACCCGGGCCATCCTGCTCTGCTCGCCCAACAATCCGACCGGCACGGTTTACACGCCGGAGGAGCTCGACCGCGTCGTCGGCCTGGTCAAGAAGCACGACCTCTTCCTCGTCGGCGACGAGGTCTACAAGGAGTTCATCTACGACGGGCTCAAGCACAAGAGCATCCTCGAGTACGAGGACATCAAGGAGCGGGCCATCGTCGTCGACAGCATCTCCAAGCGCTTCTCCTGCTGCGGGGCCCGGATCGGCATGATCATCACCCGCAACAAGGACGTCTACGCGGCCGCCCTCAAGTTCGCCCAGGCCCGGCTCTGCCCGCCCTCGGTCGAGCAGATGGGCGCCCTGGCCGCCTACAACATGCCCATGAGCTACTTCGCCGGCGTCCGGGCCGAGTACGACCGCCGCCGCAACGCCCTCTACGACGGCCTCAAGGACATCCCCGGCGTGGTCATCCGCAAGCCCCAGGGCGCCTTCTACGTCATCATCCGCCTGCCGGTCAAGGACGTCGAGCACTTCGCCGTCTGGCTCCTGTCCGATTTCTCGCTCGACGGCAAGACGGTCATGATCGCCCCCGCTCCCGGCTTCTATTCCACTCCCAGCCTGGGCCGGGACGAGGCCCGCCTGGCCTACGTCGTCAACGAGACCGACCTGCGCGAGGCCGTCCGCATCTTCCGGGCCGCCCTCGAGAAGTACCAGGCCGTCCACGGGTGAGGAGGGGAGCGCCGTGAGCGAGGCCCGGCGGGCGCTGCGGCAGGCCGCGGCCCTGGCCGGGTTGAGCATCGCCGTCGCGGCGGCGCTCCACGTCCCGCTCATCGGGCGATTCCTCCGCGGCGAGTTCCGGGAGGGTTTTTTTCAGGCCGCCGAATACCCCGGTCTCCGGCTGATCACCCTCGAGGAGTCCGAGGATCTCTGGCGGACGGGAGCGGCTCTCATACTCGACGCCCGGGCCGCGGAGGTCTACGAGCGCGGCCATGTTCCCGGGGCCCTGAACGCACCGGCCGCCGAAGCCGGACAGAAGATCACCCCGGCGTTGCAGGATGCCGCCAAGGACCGCACCCTGGTGGTCTATTGCGAGGGCGGCGATTGCCAGTCGAGCCTGGCCCTGGCCAAGCGGCTGCACGAAGGCGGGTTCATGGACATCCGCGTCTTCTCCGGGGGCTGGGAGGCCTGGACCGCGGCCGGCCTGCCTGTCGAAACGGGCCCCGATCGAACGCCGGAAGGGACGGCCGGGCGATGATCCGTAACAAGGCCATCCTTGTTGTCTTCCGGGTCGTCCTCGGCGGCCTCTTCGTCTATGCCGGCGTCGTCAAGGCCCTCGAGCCGCTCGATTTCGCCCAGAACATCCGGAACTACCAGCTCGTCGGCCAGTCCTTGTCGTTCGTTGCGGCGCTCGTCCTGCCCTGGCTCGAGATCCTGGCCGGCGCGTTCCTCGTCGCCGGGATCTGGAAGCGCGGCGCCGCGCTCGTCATCTCGGCCCTGCTCGTGTTCTTCATCCTCCTGACCGCCGTGACCATGGCCCGGGGCCTGGACGTCGACTGCGGCTGCTTCGGGCCGGCCGCCCGCAAGGCCGGCTGGGGCGTCATCCTCGAGGACCTGGGGATGCTGTCGATGGGATTAACGATCCTATTATCTCGTAAAGAATAGCCCCGTCTCTCCGGGACTTGTCATGTTCAAATGACTTCAGTCATAGATACACGGGCGATACTGGTTCTGAGTCCCGCATCCTGAACACGTCCATTCCCTCACCGGTCTGCCGAAATCGTCCTGGGCGGGGCAGCAACATTTCAGCAGGGGTTCCGTGCAACATTCAGGGGGCAGGTCTGCCGCAAATAGGCCATAGAATCCGATTCCCGCGACGACGGCCACGACGAAAAGCCCCCCAAAGAGAAGCCGCTCATTTTTCATCCTGGCAAACTTCCCTCACGCCAAGATATATTCCATCATCGGTTGAAACAAATGCGAATAGGGCCCCTCAAGGTCGCCCGGCCCTTGTCCGGGGCTCCCTATCGTCGAAATGAGTCGCCCCTTAAGAATCGGTGACCAAGACCTGAGAAAGCGCGCGATCCAGGATGAAGAGCCGTCCTTCCTGAATGATGATCTTGCAGGGTTTCCGGATCGCCTCGATATTGAGCTCCTCGATAAGCCGGAACGCAATAGGCTCTCTGCGCTTGGCTAATGACGATGGCGCTTTCTGATCAATAAGCCCGGCCTGAACCGGCATGGCCGACGCCCATGACGCCACGCCGAGCACGGCACCCATGGATAATGCCACGGCCGACGCGCGCTTGCTCATAACCCCCCCTTCCCTCATCAGACTATAAAACGGGTCCCCTCTTGTCAATGACCGGGGCGTTTGAATTCGGCCCGGATTCCGTGTATATTTTCATAAATATTCTTTCTACCAGGAGATGACCGATGGCTAAGTACGTGTACTTCTTCGGGGCCGGCGCCGCCGAAGGCAACATGAAGATGAAGGACGTCCTCGGCGGCAAGGGCGCCAACCTGGCCGAGATGGCCGGGATCGGCCTGCCCGTGCCGCCCGGATTTACCATTTCGACCGAGGTCTGCGCCCTCTATTACAAGAACCGCAAGAAGATCCCCGAGGCCGTCCGCCTCGAGGTCGAGAAGAACATCAAGAAGCTGGAGAAGGCCGTCGGCCAGGCCTTCGGCGACCCCAAGAGCCCGCTCCTGGTGTCGGTCCGCTCCGGCGCCCGGGCCTCCATGCCCGGCATGATGGACACCATCCTCAACCTCGGCCTCAACGAAAAGACCGCCGCCGCCCTGGTCGCCAAGACCGGCAACGAGCGCTTCGTCTACGACTCCTACCGCCGCTTCGTCCAGATGTACGGCGACGTCGTCCTGGGCCTCAAGCCCGTCCACAAGGACGACATCGACCCCTTCGAGGCCATCATCGAAGCCAAGAAGCACGAGCGCGGCATCAAGGCCGACACCGACCTGACCGCGGCCGACCTCAAGGACCTGGTGGCCCGCTTCAAGGCCGCCATCAAGGACAAGACCGGGCAGGACTTCCCCGAAGACCCCAAGAAGCAGCTTTGGGGCGCCATCGGCGCCGTCTTCGGCTCCTGGATGAACGAGCGGGCCATCGCCTACCGCAAGATGTACGACATCCCCGAGGCCTGGGGCACGGCCGTCAATGTCCAGCTCATGGTCTTCGGCAACATGGGCGCCGACTCCGGCACAGGCGTCGCCTTCACCCGCGACGCCGCCACCGGCGAGAACGTCTTCTACGGCGAGTACCTCATGAACGCCCAGGGCGAGGACGTCGTGGCCGGCATCCGGACGCCCAAGCCCATCGCCGAGCTGAAGAAGGACGACGCCCAGGCCTACGCCCAGCTGGAGAAGATCCGCCACACGCTCGAGAAGCACTACACGGACATGATGGACGTCGAGTTCACCATCCAGCAAGGGAAGCTCTATATGCTCCAGTGCCGGGTGGGCAAGCGCACCGCCTTCGCCGCCATCAAGATCGCCGTCGACATGGTCGGCGAGAAGCTCATCGGCGAAAAGGAGGCCCTGGCCCGGATCGAGCCGGACCAGCTCAACCAGCTCCTGCGGCCCATCTTCGCCCCGGCCGAGAAGGCCGCCGCCGTCAAGGCCGGCAAGCTCCTGGCCAAGGGCCTCAACGCCGGCCCCGGCGCCGCCACCGGCCGCGTCGTCTTCAACTCCGTCGACGCCGAGGCCTGGGCCAAGCGGGGCGAGAAGGTCATCCTGACCCGCATCGAGACCTCGCCCGAGGACATCAAGGGCATGAGCGCGGCCGAGGGCATCCTGACCGCCCGCGGCGGCATGACCTCCCACGCCGCCCTGGTGGCCCGGCAGATGGGCCGGGTCTGCGTCGCCGGCTGCGGCGACCTGGTCATCGACTACGGCGACCATGCCATGGCGGTCAAGGGCCGGACGGTCAAGGAAGGCGATTGGATCTCGATCGACGGCACGACCGGCGAGGTCCTGGAAGGGAAGCTCCAGACGCGGCCCTCCGAGGTCCTGCAGGTCCTGATCGAGAAGTCGCTCGATCCGGCCAAGGCCCCGGTCTACCAGACCTTCGCCAAGGTCATGGCCTGGGCCGACAAGTTCCGGACGCTCAAGATCCGGACCAACGCCGACCAGCCCGACCAGTCGGCCAACGCGGTCGCCTTCGGGGCCGAGGGCATCGGCCTCTGCCGCACCGAGCACATGTTCTTCGGCGAGGGCAAGATCGGCCCCATGCGCGAGATGATCCTGGCCGACACGCTCGAGCAGCGCCAGGCCGCCCTGGCCAAGCTCCTGCCCCTGCAGCGGAAGGACTTCGCCGGCATCTTCGAAGTCATGGCCGGGCGCCCGGTGACCGTCCGGACGATCGATCCGCCGCTCCACGAGTTCCTGCCCCACGAGGAGAAGGAGCAGCGCGAGCTGGCCGCCCAGATGGGCATCTCGTTCGAGAAGGTCCGGGAGCGCGTGGACTCCCTCCACGAGTTCAACCCCATGCTCGGCTTCCGCGGCTGCCGCCTGGGCATCATCTACCCCGAGATCACCGGGATGCAGGCCCGGGCCATCTTCGAGGCCGCCGCGGCCACCAAGAAGAAGGGCATCCCCGTCCTGCCCGAGGTCATGATCCCGCTCGTCGGCCACGTCAAGGAGCTGGCCAACCAGGAGAAGATCGTCCGGGCCGCGGCCGAGTCGGTCATGAAGGAGACGGGCGTCAAGTTCGATTATCTCGTCGGGACGATGATCGAGATCCCGCGCGGCGCCCTGACGGCCGACGAGATCGCCGCCGTGGCCGAGTTCTTCAGCTTCGGCACCAACGACCTGACCCAGACGACGCTCGGCGTCAGCCGCGACGACGCGGCCCGGTTCCTGCGCCCCTATGTCGACATGGAGATCTACGCCAAGGACCCCTTCGAGGTCATCGACCGCGACGGCGTCGGCCAGCTCATGCGCCAGGCTGTGGCCAAGGGCCGGGCCACCCGGCCGGGGATCAAGCTCGGCATCTGCGGCGAGCACGGCGGCGACCCCTCGTCGGTCGAGTTCTGCCACCTCATCGGCCTGAACTACGTCAGCTGCTCGCCCTTCCGGGTGCCTATCGCCCGGCTGGCGGCGGCTCGGGCGGCCATCCTCAACGCGCCCAAGGCGGCGGCCAAGCCCGCCAAGAAGGCCGCTGAAAAGGCCGTGAAGAAGCCCGCCCGCAAGCGCTGATCGGCATCGAACAGCCAGGGGCCGTTCCTCCAAAGAGGACGGCCCCTTTTTTGTCTTTCTTCAGCTTCCGGGCTCCTTCTCGAGGCGGGAAAGAGGGATCTCCCGGGATCCGGAGACGCCCTTTTTTCCGGGCCCGTTTTTTGATATCGTGAGCTCCTCATGGGCGACCTCCTCGATCTCTTCAAGGTGCTCGTCGGGAAGCGCTTCCCGTTCCAGCTCATCTACAGCAACGAGTACTGGATGGTCGAGACCG
>JAEAME010000503.1_pt1 | contig 38974 bp, 41 predicted proteins | sample 8958731 | NCBI WGS metagenome assembly JAEAME01 (sample SAMN16933194, study PRJNA681113) | bioreactor sludge metagenome | isolation source: anerobic bioreactor sludge (Control) | place: India:Bengaluru | collected 2018-10-24
CTTTTAGAATTATTTTTTTAATTCTAGTTTTCATACGTTACTTTACACTATCTTCTTATTATTTAAACTAATATATAGTTAGTCTAAATTATACCATTTATTACATCATACTATAAATGTCACAATTATACAATTATCTTTTTATAAAATATAATTTGTTCGACATATTATGCTAAAAGTCAACATTTACGTTGAATGAATAATTATAATTTACTTTATCCACAGTTGTTGATAAGTTGTGGATAAACTAAGTAAAAAATTACTTTGATTTTCTTTATTTATAATTTTTATAAAATTTTCAAAATAATACTTGACATAAAAATGGCTTAATATTTAGGTTTTTTTGAAGTTGTGCACAACTTTATCCACAGCTGTTGATAAACTCAGAAAAAAGAAAGTTTATTAAATATTAGTTTCATTTTTGTAATATTTGCAATGAAATATTAAATAAAAGTAAAGAATAAATTAAAAATTATTATTAATAAATTTCTTGGAAAACATTTGCTTATAATTATACATTACCATTCAACTATCTCATCATAAACTATGCCATCTTCGATAGTAAGCTTGCCATAACTGAATTTCCCAAAGGTCGGCATACAAGCAGAACCAGGATTAAAGTATAAAACCCCATTCTCAAGCTTGCTAAACGACTTGTGAGTATGACCAAAAACGACTATATCAGCATCATGATTTTCTGCATATCTTTTCAACTCTTCAATATCTCTTTTAACACCAAAAATATGACCATGAGTTATAACAATTCTTTTATTATCTATAATTACTTCTTCAATATCATTAGCCCCTACACCTGGATCACAGTTACCATTAACATTTATATACTTACTAATATTCAAGACTTTTGATATATACGCCAAATCCTTGCAGCAATCACCGCAGTGAATATACATGTCAAATTTACCATCGTTCTTTATTTTGTCTAGAAACTCATTAGCTGTGTTACCATGCGTATCACTTAAAACTAAAATTCTCACTTTAATACTTCTCCTAATATATTTTTTAAATTTCTCAGAGCATTTGCTCTGTGACTCAATGAATTTTTCTCCTCATCACTCATCTCACCAAAAGTCTTACCCAAGCCATCTACAATGAATAAAGGATCATAACCAAAGCCATTTTCTCCCCTTTGTTCTATATCAATACTTCCTTTGCAGATACCTTCTGCCTTAAGGTTTGTACCATCTTCTAGAACAAGCGCTATAACAGTTTTAAAATATGCAGTTCTCTTCTCTATCGGAACAGAAGCTAGATTTCTTAACAGTAGCTCGTTATTATCCTTATAACTAACATGCTCACCAGCATATCTAGCGGACAAAACCCCTGGTGCACCATTAAGTGCATCTACAAACAATCCAGTATCATCTGCTATAATAATGCCCTTTACTAATTTTGATAGTTCCTCAGCCTTTTTAAAAGCATTGCCCTCTAGGCTGTCCATATCCTCAACAACATCAAAATCTTTAAAACCTAAATCATCCTTCGAGATTACTTCTATATCTAGATCCTTTAATATTTCTTTTATTTCCTTTATTTTATGCGCATTACCGCTTGATAATATTAGTCTTCTGCTTGATTTCATCATAAATCCTTTCCACAAATAGTTGTACACTACCATATTAGCATATTAAGCTAAAAAATTGCTTAATATTTCTATAAATATGCCTTATCTGCCCTTCGTTTGTTAAACCAAATTCTGTCTATCCAGTTATAGCAGTTATTTAACTGTTCACTGTTGATTAAATACGATCTATGTTCAAACAATATCTTTAAATTTGGATTTTCATGCTTAATTATTCTCAAATACTTTGGAATTGGTGCCCATCCATCCTCTTCCTTTAAATTCTCCAGAGCAGGATAATGGCTAATTCCAACATCATCATTTACACAACAAACATTTGAGAGGTGAAGCAAATGTGTATACTTAGCAAATCTTCTCATAATATCTATTTCATCAAAATCCTTCTGCACCATATGCTGATAATGCAATCTTGATAAATCAAGACATAACCTTATATCTGTATATTTATCAAGAAGATTTTCTAAAAAATTACCATGAGTAATATATTTATTTAAACCATCAAGCTCCAAAACAGGTATAAAATCATATTCTCTACCCTTTTGAGAAAGCCACTTGAAAAGCTCCTCAGTATTTTGGATAAACAAATCCTTAGGATACTCAGATTCATATACATACTCTGATTTATCTTCAAAGCGCCAGTTTGTTAAGTTAAAATTATCACTTAATACAACAGGCTTTGGATAATGAAACAATATATGCTCTGGCTTCAAGCCTTTATCTTTAATGTAATTTAGCTCATCCTTAATTAGCTTAAAGGCATTCTTCTTCACAGTTTCATCAAGAGATAGAAAAAGTGCATCTCTGACTGGAGCTTTAGATCTTAGTAGTGGATAATGAATTCCGTATTTGAAGTTGTTTTTAAGAGCCTCATCTCTTAAATTAATTACATCCTCATCTGTTGATAAACAGCAAACCTCAAGACCATAAAAGTCATCTCTATATTCTTTCTCAAATCTATCAAAATCATACGAAAATACCATTGCTAGCATAAAAATATTATTCATAAAGTATCACTCCCGACGCCTATTTTTTAATCATTAATATCAAATTTCAAATACTCTATTTCCTTATGACCGAAAAATCCTGCTACTATGTTATGAGGAAAAGATTGAATAAACTTGTTATGAAGCATTACAGTATCATTATAAAACTGTCTGTAAACTGCTACCTTTTCCTCAATATCTGTTATTTCATTCTGCAAATTTAAAAAAGTTTCATTTGCTTTTAAATCAGGATATGCTTCTGCAACTGCATAAAGCTTATTTATACTCTGACTCAAATCTTCATTGTTTTTAATATTTTCATTAGCAGATTCAGAGTTAATTAGCTTAATTCTTTGCTCAGTTATTGAAGAAAACAGATCCTTTTCATACTCTGCGTACTGTTTAGCTACCTCAAGCAAATTTGGTATTATGTTAATCTTTGCTTTCAACTGAACACCAATTTGTGACCAGCTGTTGCTAACCTTTTGCTCCCAGCTTAGAGCTCTGTTATAAACATATATTACATAAATTCCTAATACTGAAATTATAATCGCTAATATTTCCATAATTAATACCTTTCTATTTATATTTTTAGTAAAAGCTTAAAAATACCTTGGAGTCTGGCTGAGTGCTAATTGCAACCGCCTCCGCCACCTCCGCCTCCGCCTCCGCCACCAGACGAGAAGCCTCCACCTCCACCACTGCCGGAGCTACTTGTACTGAAAGCAGTCTGAATACTTTTACCAAAGCTATTGATTGAATCAAACATATTATTGTTAAAGCTAGCCTTTCCGTTATTAATATTATATAGCATATATAATGTATACATATTATTATTATAATAAAAATTAGCATCATTAAGCTGCGGATACATATCAGGAAGCTCCTTGAGAATCTTCTTGCCCATTCCAAGAGCTACCGCATAAACAATATATTTTTCCCATAATATTAAATCAGGAAGCTCCTTATCCTTAAACGAAGTGAAGTCCTTCAAAAAGTTTTTATAACCCTGCCACAAAGCGAGCTCATCTTCACCACTTTGAGATAATCTCTTGCAGCTAGCCATGCAGAATATTGTTATTAATGCTAATACAGCCATAACAACACCTAAGACAAACTGTTCAAATACAAAAGAAATAATTGCAACAATTATAAAAGCAACCATAACTAAAGCGAACTTGCCTACATATTTTGACAAGGACTCATCAGTATATCCTCTCTTTTTAATCATCTCAGAGGATTGCTTTGTAAACTGATTGAACATTTCTATTACTTTAGTAGAGTGTTTTTCAGTATACTTCTTGATACTCTTTGCAGTAAGGATATTATTATCATCAGCTATATCATACAAAAATTTTAATACAGTGATTTCATGAGGTCTTAACGAATCTACAGCATTTGCATTGTTTTCTACTGTTTGAATTGCCTTGTCAGTTAGTGTGATAACAAGATTGTTTTTACGTAAATCCTCATCCTTAGTCAATTTTACAAATCCCTTGAGACTTAAATCCATTAAAGTAGAGGTAAATCTCTCGTCATAAGCTGTGGACTGACCATAATAACCTATCAAGTCAATAACCTCTGATGGACTTAAACCAGTACCTGATATCTCTCTATAATAGTCGGGCTTAAACACAGGCTTAAATCTTTTAGTGATTTTAGAAGTTATATATATAATGTATGTAGCTACAGCTATAAAAACTGAAATAGGTATAACAACAAAAGTAAACACATTCTTTTTAGCTGCTTCACGCTCAGCATTTGCATCATTAGCATAGCCTTGCTCCTCAGTAAGTATATCATTAAGTACAGTTCCACTCATAATATTTTGGCTTTCGCTAAATAGCTTTTTAGGAGCAGTAATACGCGCCTCTATATAAGTCCTTTTCGGAACATTATCAATCTTTAGCGATACCTCTTTCTCACTTTCTATAGTAACTAGCCCTGTTAAAGGTCCATGAGCCCAAGCACGAATATCCTCTTTAGTAGCTCCATCAGGCAAATATATATTTACACTAACATTATTAAAAGGTATCTCCCACTCATCACCTATAACTTTCCAATAAAACTCTGCAACATCATCATAAACAGTCACTGCATTTTCTAATATGTAACTCATTTTAAAATATTTGGTCTCATCAGTAGCAGAATAATATATCTCTAATTTCAACTCATCTCTAGAATAATCTACAACATAATGATTAATCGGTCTACTGCTATCAAAGCTATCAAGCTTTGTATACTCTGGTCCGTTCTCTTCAGAAACCTTGAAATCCCTTATAGCGTAGTTACCAGATAGAGGTATATTACGTTGAAAACGCGTAAACTCTCCCCCAACATACTTCATTTTCCAAAGCTCTTCAAAATATGCAGATCCATCACTTCGTAATGTAATATTAATACTCAATCTCTCATTACCATAGGATTTGTCATCAGCATATACACTAGTACTCTTCCCAATACTTGCAGTCAAGGAACAAGCCAAAACCACAACAAGTATCAACGAAAAAATTCTCTTAATCAAAATTAACACCTCCGTGCTTGTAAATAGATAAAAAAATTCATAAACTTAATTACATTTATGGATATTATATCATACTTTCATCAGTTTAGAATTGTTTTTTTGGAAAAATTGTATTTGATTATGAGAAAGAGCAAAAATAAAAATTCCCTATTTTAAAATAGAGAATCTTTACAATCACAATTCAAATCTGCTATAGTTTTGCATGATGTATTTTAATGAAGCCTCATACATTTCTTTTTCAATTTCTTCCGATCCGCGCATAATGTAATCTAAATAAGTGTTTAATTCTTCATCATTAGTTGTAAGGCGCATCACTTCTATGCTTGATTGAATGCGTTTTATTGATAACATAAACTTCTCGCCAATTATTCGAATTATTTTTTCATAATCATTTGCAGTCAATTGTGACTTGCTTTTTGCTCCTACTAAATCCGTACGTTCCATTTTACCCCCCTGTTTCTCAATACACCCTTGATACTAATTAATACTCAACCTTCCCTTTTACTACTTAATCGCTTGATTACCCTAATAAAAATTTGATATACCGTCTCCTTTTTAAAAATTTAGTCATCTTATACCCTTTTAAAAATAGCAGAGGATGAGAGTTTCTTTAATTCCCCCTCTAAGAAAATTAAAGAAACTCTAACAAGTTTCCGCACTTTTGTTATGAATTTAATGCACCATAGATACCATGAACTTCTATAGGAGCATCATCATTATCATTAGTATTTCCCCCGCTAGCTGCCACGTTTCTAAATATAGGCCCAAAATTTAATGAAAGTATCGAAACGATTGCACAAAGCATAACAGCTAAGGCTAGTTTCTTTTTCACTATTTATCCCCCTTTTTCTAAATATTCTATTGTAAGTGACTAGATTTTTATGTTAATATATATATTACACCATAGTTTTACATTTAACAACGGACTTTGGTGTCCTATTTTTAAATATGCTTTAAAAATATTTAAAAATCAATAAAAATAATTTTCAAAGGGATGATAAAAACGTATTATGATCTTGAATTATTTGGTGAAAAATTAAAAAAAATAAGAAAAAATTTAAATCTCAGTCAAAATGACTTAGCAGAGCGTGTATTTGTAGCGGAAAGAACAATTAGAAGATATGAGAGTGGCAAGGTTATGCCTAATTTTGATATGTTAGAAACTATGTCAGCATATTATAAGACAGATTTAGCAGCCTTACTTATTGATTGCAGATTTGATGATTATTCTGCTTATAACTCAATAAAAAATAGATTAGATTTGAGATTATATAATAAAAATGAGTATGATTTACATAAAGAGCTAAATGAACTTGATATATTATTATCAACTGCTAAAAACCAATATTGTATAAATTTAATAGATCAATTAAAAATCTTTATTGAAGCAATAGAGCTTTACGATAAAAATAACTTTGATTTATCATATGAGAAGTTTATTGAAGCAATGAAAATTACTACTCCTAAATTCAACATGGACAAGTACTATTTATTCATATTATCTTCAATGGAGATAAGGATTTTGATGAACATTAGCCTCATTATTAACAAGAGAAGTGATAATGCAAAGTACTTAGAAATATTAGAATTTTGCATAAATAATACTGAATCTACGGATACTTTATTTCCAATACTTTGTACCAATATAGGAGGTGCATACATAAGAGTTTATGATTATGAGAAATCCTTGCATTACTCAAATATTGGTATAGATTACTGTGTAGAAAACCAAAACACATTGTTATTGAGTAATCTATATTATACCAAGGGATTTTGTGAGTTCAGGCTTGGTATTGAAGAGTATATCGATACCTTTCGCACCTCACTCTATCTCTGCAAAGCCTACAAACAAGAACAGTTGGGAAATATAATTATTGAAAGATGCAAGAAATTCACTGGTATTGATTTAAGTTAATTGTATAATTATAGAGCATTAAAGCCCTTCGTATTGAAGGGCTTTTAATAAATTCTATTTATTAATATCTTAGTTACTCTGTAATCCAAGTAACTTTTTATTTGCTGAGTATAAATTTACTAAGTTAAATTTGTTATCAAAATCTATATCATCAGTAATAATCGATATGTTATTTTGATTGCAGTAATTTATCAAATAATAATCAAAAAAATCACATTTATGTACTTCATAGTCGTTAAGAAAATTAGTAAGCTTGTCCACCTCTAGCGTTGTACCAACAATGCATATGTTATTTATAGCTTCTAATTGTTTAAATATTAAAGATATTTCAGATTTCACTTTACATCTTTCAATTGCTATAGATCTGAATTTTTTCTTGTTTATTTTGTTGATATCATCAAATCCTTGATCATTATTATATATATCCAACTCATTGTTTTCAATAAAATGAAACATTTCATTTAAATTCACTGCTGTAATAAATATTTTATTTCCACACGTTATTAAATGCTGTATAAAATTAGGATATACTTTCCTTTGATAAGATGCTTTGCTAGTAGCCCTACTATAAAATGTCCATATTAAAACATTAGTATCTAAAGCAAAACATTCTGTTTTATCAATCTTTCCAGATTTTAAGCACTCATCAATATTTATTAAATTTGGCATGAAAATCCCCCCTAAAGTTCCTCTATATTCCTTGTTGTTATATTATCAATTGCTTCTGCATTTTTCTTTCGATGTATAATTTCTGCATTTTCTTTAGAATGTTCAAAGGTCTCACGACCTAAACTAGAAAGATTTATTAGCTCAATCTTTTTCATTATTTCTGAACCACAATTTAAAATAAAATATCCGATACTTGCATTAAAAAACATTGTAGTAAATATACTGATATTGTCAAAATCAATTTGTATTTTATCACTATTTGAGTTCAATGCATTAGAAATTTTTTCTCTAAGGGACAATCCTGAATCCTCTGATAAAGCCATTGGCGATATATCTTTTACTTTTATTATACTTAACATAACTAATCCTCGCTTTCTTTTTTTAAGGAATATTCATATAACTTATCTGATTTTATACTTATACTTATAATAGTTCCTAGGAATTCATAATCTAGACTATTATATTTTTCACAATTACCATGCATTTTTCTATAAGCTTTACCACTCACTAAATCAAAATATCCATTGTTAGCCTTAGTAAAGCTATCAAACAAATCTAATCCGGCACCCCTTGGATAATCAACCTTTAATGTAGAATGTCCACGTTCAAATGCCCATTTCAATGCATCTATAGCACTGATGTCATATCCTAAATATTCTTTTACATTATTATGTATACCCACACCTGCATCATAAATAGAAAAATAAAAAACTGATGATTTTATATACCCTGAACAAAAAACACCAATTTCACTCTTTGCATGATTAAATGCATTTAAAAATATTTCTCCTAGCTTAGATGTCATTATTCCATCTAAATCCTTAGAAAATTTAACCGGTGCAGTATCAAGAATTTTCCCAACAATAGGCAATGCATCTTCAATTCTTTCATATTTTTTAAATTTTATATTTTTAAAATCCAAATTAATATTTTTATTCTTATCTCTATCATAATTATAATGTTCATAAATCCCTAAATTATTCATAAATTCATAACATTCTTTATTTTGAGAATTAACCCTTATAGTTATCTTACAGTCAAACAAATTTCCTATTAAGTTTTATAATCTTATCCATGTACCCTTGCCCCTTTATTATACATAAATCTACTTTAATTGTAGTTTACATTCTTGTTTCAAAAAAGTCAACTACTTTAAAAATATATCTTTCTCAAAGCTTAAAATCCATAAATTTTATAGAAGTCCCGGATACTATCTATGACTGTCCTTTCTAAATCTGTGATTCTAACACCAGTAGTATTCTTTGCTTCCACAACACCCTCTTCCATTTTTAAAAATAAAGAACTGTCTTAAATCAATATTTAATGCTAAGTCATTGAAAATAAAAAGAAACCCACCAAGTAACTTGATTATTGTAATCAGTCTACTCATTGGGTTTAAATAATAAATTCTATTTATTATCCTTTTTCTTATCTTTTGCCAAGTATTTATCTACTGCTTCAATCATGTTTTGTGGTATTTCTCTAGGTACAGGGAATACACAAGCATTTACAGTTCTTTCACTAAATTTATGTATAAATTCTGTTAAATTAAGGATATTATCAGCACTCAAATGCTCAATCAAGTCATAACGATTATGTCCAGGAGCTCCACCATTAGCACCAAAACGTGCAAAGCTTATCGCTGGAACACCCTTGTCTGCATATGGAGTAGAGTCACTTGAATATACATCTTGAACAACTGAAATAGGAAATCCAATCTCCTTAGACATATACTCGACCATATTTAACAAGCTGTTATCAGCTGTTACAAATGCTCTATTAGCACCAAGTATTGGACCAGCCATATCTACATTTACTGTGAGAACTACATTTTTAAGCTCTTCCTCATGAGTATTAGTATAATACTTGCTTCCTAAAAGACCTCTCTCCTCCGAACCAAACCATATAAATTTCAAAGTTCTTTTTGGTTGATTCTCACGATAATATCTCAATAGCTCCATAATTATAACAGAACCAGCACCATTATCATAAACTCCATTACTAAAAGGAACACTGTCATAATGAGCTACAAAATGAATTTCTTCATTCTCATACACGCTTCCCTTAATACTTGCAATAACATTGTGTGAATCATATTCACCTTCATCTTGCAAAAGAGTCATTCTAACCTTTGTCGGTTTCTTTTTTAGAAGCTCCATAGCATCCTTAGCTCTTATAGTAAGGCCCGGTATCTTTCCATACTTTAATTGTCTTTCACCTAATTTTCTATCCTCTAAATCAGTCTTACTTTCATCATCTATAACAGTACCACTATATGAAACAAAGCCCTTAACTCCAGCCTTAATCATGTTTTCAAAAGCCTTTGCTCCAAAACCACTGTTAACTAAAACAATCTTATCCTTTACATTAACAAGGTTAACCATCTCAGCATTTTCAACATACTCAAACTCACACTCAAAGCCTTCCTCTGGAGTACTACCAGACATACCATATCCATTTACAGTATACTCCATATAATAAGGCTCAAGCACTTCAAACTTAGCCTTCTTAATCTCATAATGATCAACCTTAAATGGCTCCAGCTCTCCTTCAACTCCAATACCCTTAATTTCCTCAAGTAATATCTCAGCAGCTCTCTTTTCCTCACTAGTACCACTTGTCCTAACAAATCCAATCTTGTTTAAAAGTTCAAACTCTCTCTTTGCACTAAATTTCATAATGTTTTACTCCTTGCATAATAGTGTCACAGTTATAAATATAGCTATGCAGTTAAATAATATAATAATGTTTGATAAGCATCTTATTACTTATCATATACTCATTTTATCAGATGAGCATAATTTTTACAAGCAATTTTTGGATTGCTTAATCAATAGCTACTTATCAGATACCTTGTATATTGTAAAAAAACTTAATAAAAACAATATTATACTTACAATCAACACGCTCCCGTTTGGTATACCTGGAAACACATCTCTTAACGATGCTAATACAAAACCAATTATCACTAAATATGTTTGTTGTGGATATTTTCTTAATATGATCCTAATTACCTTAACAGTTAAAAATACTCCTAATATAACCCCTGTTCCCATAGCAAATAGAAAGGTAATATTAAAATTTTCTATTGCAGCTAAGGTTTGTTCATATAAACCAAGAATAAGCAACATATATGTAAAACTTATACCAGGTAATACTAATGCTGTGGCTAAAAAAATACCTATAAAAAATATCATAAAATATTCAAAAAGTCCATTTGCATTTATAACAAACAGATCCTTTGGTATTATCCCAAGTAAAATAACAACTAAAACACCTATAATTGGGTATATACAAGTCTTATAATTAATCTTCCTTACTCCTGAGGATTTAACCAACAAAGGAATACTTCCAAGAACTGCACCCATAAACAAATATAGCATTGGTATTCTAAATGTACTATATGTAAGGTGTATAATTTTTGAAAAAACTAAAATTCCAATAATTCCACCAATAGCGACTGATAGCAATAACCTTAAATTTTCCTTCGGATTTTCAAAGAAAGAATCAATTGCATCTATTAATTTATAATATATACCACACATCAATGCAGTAGTACCCCCACTTACGCCAGGTATAAGCATTGATACTGCGATAATTATTCCTTTTATTAGATTTGATAACATAGTTTGTCCACCCCTAGATCCTATTTTACAAAAGTATTGCTTAACTTCCAGATTGTTACATTATACCTTATTTACTACCACAGAATCAATATTTAATTTGTCATATTTATAAAATACCCTTATTTATAGCAAAACATGTTCCTATAAAACAGGATCACAGTTAAAATTGTCCTATAAGAATTTATATAATATTTATGAATAAGACAACCTTTCACTTAATAAGATGTACAAGTGGGAGGTGTTTTTTATGATGACAACACAAGAGTTCAGACCGGTTGACGCTAAAGAAAAATTTGGAGTTGAAAACTTACAGAGTTGTAACGAAGAGATAACAAAGGTAATAACACAAGTTAACCCTAAAGATTATCAATGTGTCGCAATGGGTGAATATATTATTTTTAAGGGTAAATATTATCATGATGCTATAGTAAACTATAAGGTGCCTAGTGAAGATACTGATTATGAATTTCATAAATTCCCCGAAGATATCAAGAAGAAGTTCAAAAATTACAAAAGGATCTCAATCTCACTAAAAAACAAGTTACTGGTTTATACAAAACAGTAAAATCTCTCGATAATCAAGTCAGTAGTTTAGAAAAAAGACTTGAAATAATAAGAAACAACGCATTTCAACTAAAAAACGATGAAAACAATAAAAAACAAATTAATAACTTCTTTAAATCTCTTGGTAAATTCACTGAATGCTTAACTAGCGATTTGGACTCTTATGATCCTGAAACTAAAAATAAAATAAAAAAAGAACTAACAAAATTAATTCATCTTATAGAAGATGTAATAGAAAAATACCTTACTTAATTTTATGTAAAAACTAGGGCAGTCGGAACACTATCTTAGCCGCCGACTTCGCCCTCTTTTTCTCTTTATAGCCTAAATGGCTAATATAATATATGTTCTTGTATCCTCTTAAGTAGCTAGAGATACCTATTACTTTCGATACTTATCATAATGGACTGATACATGGGTATCCACTTTTAAAGTTTGTAACGCACTGGATTATATCATGAAGTTTATTAAATGTAGCTCCAGCAGGCATAAATCCCAGGTTACTATATAATTATGTACTTATGCTATCCTGGGATCTATCTATGTCAGTTGTTATTTAATTGTTCTATTCTCTCTAATTCTTTTCAAACCGCCACGAGTCCCTAACCGTCTCTCTAATACCCTTCCCCGCTTTCCAACCCAGCTCTCTCTGCCTTACTTGTATCCGCAAACACTGGAGCTATATCACCAGGTCTTCTATCAACTATTTCATACGGGATCTTAACATTGTTAACCTCTTCAAAGGCTTGTACTAGTTGAAGTACTGAAGTTCCTTGGTTTGTTTTATACAATATTCATAACAAGTACCATTATTTTATGCAAATCTAGCTGTTACGTCAACTCTGGTCACTTTATTATATGGATTTGCATTATCCTCTCCACACATTGGATATCGGTCAATATTATTATAACTGAGTGAATATCGGTCAACAACTTCAGCAAAATGTGTAAATTTATATTTATCATCTCCATTAGCATCAATTACACTTTGATATATCAAACCATTACACATAAGTCCTTGAATAATATCTACATATTCATATTCAGAGTTTTCTAAAATATGCTCCTTTAAAAAATTAAGATCTTCTTCTAAACTATTAGTTATAATATGACATATTCTAAAATAAGAAGGAAGGTCAATAAAATCATTAGCTAAGCACCTACTCACATTAATTAAATAATTAATCTTTCCTTTAGTTTCTGCATGATCAATTGCCTGAATTAAGCGATAGGTATTCTCTTTGTTTATTCCATCTAAGGTAAGCTTGGCACAGAAGGTAGCACGTTCATATGCAGTTGCAACTATACCATTAAGAAACATTTCAAACTTACTCCAAAACAATTGTTCTCGAAAAAACATAGGACTTTTAATAAGTGAACATATTACTTTTGCAGCTGCAACAGGGTCACCAAATATAGCTAAAACAGAATCTTCCAGAAAGTCAACTATTCCGTCTTTGATCTCACCTTTTGAAATTAATTCTTTGGCCACTTCAAGGACTTTCAATTAATCAACCTCTCAATTTTTTAGGCGTTTGTGAAACGCCAGAACTCGCATAAAATCGGGTTGTTTATCTTTTAAAATAAAACAACTCCTCACTGGTTTATTGTAAAATTCAAGTACAAATAATAACTTTACATATATCAAACCTCGAAAAAGTTGTACTTGAGTGATACCATACAAACAGCTTTCTTTAGCAGATATTTTTTAGATTGTCAAAATATTTTCGAAAATGATAAACCTGCTTTTTTATTCTATGCAATTAATGATTTCAGCATAGTTTGTCTCCTTAAGTGATTGTAGTGAAACAGCTTTCCAATCTCTAAGTCCATCAAGATAATCACTAATATTGTTTGTAATGTTTTTAATTCTTTTTAATTCTTTTAATGGTTGTATTTTATTTATGTCATTTTGAATTCTATTGATTTGCTCAACCAACTCAGATTCACAAGTCTCCCAATACTCCGTATATCCAATTCTTCCAGAAGAACTGTAGATATCAGCACCTACTTGTAACGTTTTAAACATTGGATCTTCAAGCATTAGCTTATCATAATCTTTATAGAACTTTTTGTCCTCATCCTTAAGAACAATCATCAAAATTTTCTTCTTATACTCTCTATCCCTCATAACTTCCATAACTTCATACATACAGTTTTCTGATTTCAAGTAGCTGTCACTAATTATCATAATGGCAAAATCATGCTTGCCAATTTGTTGCATAAACTCTTTTATACTGTCTTTGTATTTTATATCTCGCTCATCACGAGTCAATGTATAACCTAATCTCAGAAAATCTTCGTCAATAAGATCTGCAATATCTTTATTAGCCCATGAATATGATATGAAAATACGTTTTTCTTGTGAATCATTGTTTAATAGTTGCTCGTCACTATCAATGATTAAATCCTCAAGGTATTCCCTAATATAATCTACTAAGTGCTTTACTACCTCATTATTAAATGCGTCCATATGATTCTGAAATTTGTTCCCTGAGCCATAACCGTTGGAAAAAGATATATAATCTCTAAATGAGTTCTGTCCATACTTCAGTAATTGATATATATAAGCAATTTCTTTATCCTTTTCTACAGGTAAATCGTATTTATCATGCCAACCTCTACCACTACAAATAGCCTTCATATCATATTGATGATTATTGTTCTTTAAGATAAACTCATAAATCATTTCGTTAGACTCGATAAAGTTCAAGAATCGGCTCAAGTCGCTCATACCATTACCATATTTAGTTGAAAGTAACCTTGATCCATACATTCTAAATTCTCTAGCTAATTTGTTCAATTCTTTTTTATTCATTTCAATTTTTCACCCCACAATACGAACAATATACGCCTATTAATCTATCAAGTTCAGTGACTTTTATATGCTTTTTACAACATTTTGACTCAACTTCAACTAATTCATCAATATTTTCATAGATTTCTTTAATATCAACTCTAGGCTTAGATCCTGCTTTGAATTTCATGAATTTATTTCCACGGCTCTTTCTTTCAAGTCCTTTGAATATATCATACATCATTTCCATAGCTTCTTGTTCTGCTAGATTCATTGCTTTCTCAATAAACGCTTTTGAATAGAAATGATCTAATTCATTGACCAAACCGCATATTGGACAGAATAAATTAATAATATCGGATTCTTCAAATTCATCTGCTCTTAGCTTAAATCTCTGCTCACAGTGAGGACATTCAAATGAGACATATCCATCCTCATCAGCAGGTATACTTATTTGAATTATTTTATCAGCCATCTTATTATCACCTACCTACTCATCTTCTCCTCTATGCTCTACAGCCATCTCATCAACCCAGTCCTCTTCCACATACACCATACCGTTCCGACCTTCAACCTTCCAGTTAGGACCAGCCTTATACAATTTGCAGTTTAATGGCCCATAACAGAAAGTTTCAAACCTGTACTTCTTCTTACCCATTGGATTCCAATTATCAATAATTATCTCACCAGGCATCCTAGCTCCCCACATGCAAGTGCTACACTTCGTTTCATATGTCCTGCTGCCAGTCTACGGTGTCCTCTTTTTGTGATGGTGCATTAATTTAGATATTCACTTTTAAGAATTTCTGTAATGTCGCTACTACTGTATCCTTTCAATGCATATAGACGAATTTCAGTCAAATACTTATCATAATTAATTTTATCTTCAACTAAAATACGCTTTGTATTAGAGAATACTTCAAAAAACTCATTGTATGCTATCGTTAAAGTGGTTACCTTGTCAAACATTTTTTCAATTTCACGAGATATATTTGGGGGACTTGGTCTCCTATTATAAATATATGTATAAAAACTATAGTAAATTTCGCAGCATTGTATTAGATCAATTTGAGTTACACCTTTTATTAATTCTATTATATTTATGGCTTCATCATACTCTCCAATTATCACTTGTCTGAATGCAAGGTATCTTATAATTTCACTTTTTTCTATGATTGATAGCTGATTATTCTTTGTCGATTTTTGTGAAATTTCTTTGATTCTTTTATATACAGAATCATAGTCATCAATATCTAATTTACATGCAGCTTGAACCAATATGCTTTCTTGTTTTGCTGCTAATCGTATTGAAGAAATAAAGAATGCTAATATAATATATGACAGATATAGTATTACAAAAAGTGTAATATTGGCTGATTCCCAATCAATAGTATATATTGTTAAAATACCCAATATAAAACTTAGAGTTGTTTCTGCAAAACTCTTTGTGCTTATATAAAGACCAATGGATATAAATAAAATTAAAATACCCAATAATGTAGTGACTGAAAAACCTGCAGACAAATAGCCTCTTATACCTAGATCGATCAAATAGATAATGACTAAAAAGAGTACTGGCATTTTTGAAAAAAGAGTTTGAGTAACGCTTGCCAAACTATTCAACGCTTCAATTAAGCTTTTACTTTTCTTCATCTTTCTTACCCTTCACCGGAAAATTTTCCATTAGTAATTTAAATACTTCAACACCAGTGACACCATATTTGCTACCTATATTCCATAGGTCATTTTGTAACATTTCATATGAAAAGTCAAAGGGAATATCACCAAGTTTATTTAACATTATCTTGCAATCCATTAGAATTAGCTTCTTCTGCGTATCTCTCATAAACATTCATACCTTTCTTAATCACCGCTTATTTTATATCCAATTTTTCTTTTATTCGTTCCCATTCTTCGGTATAAGTGTCGTTAATCTCAAAGAATATTTTAGACGACTGTTTAATTCCTGAATAAGCTTTTGCTGCTTCATAAGAAACGAAACAATCTAAAAATTTAGCTGATAATCTTGCATTTTCTTCATCTCTTTGTAAAAGAAACAAATCATACAAGCAATTGTATATCTGCTCATTTTTAATTCGTAGATACTCTAGTTTAAGCCATTTAGTTAATAACGTGGATGTAAATAGTGTCTGGGATATAATTGCTATAAACTCTAAGTCAACGGTTCTAACTACTAAAGATAGAATCCAAATAGCAGCATATATCAATATCTTTTTTCTTTCTATAGAACACATTCTCCTAGTTACTTCTTTTGCGAATAAAGAATTCTCAAAAATATGAGCACCAAGTTTTCTAATAGATGGTTCAATTTCATTATTATAATACTTTTGTGTAATTTCGTAATCCAATGGCACATCAAGTGATTTTGATATTAGATGGACTCTTCTTTTGCTTTCTACAGAGGGTATTAAGTATATACTTAGATAGTTATCAGCAATAAAGAAGATCACAGTAGTAAATATGAATACGTAGGTGAGAATTTCTCTCCACATTTGGTAGCCATTTGTAAAAAATATTAGTATTGATATTGATGCATTAAGCCAAAACAAAATGGTGCAAATCAAATCAAAGAAATTCAGTTGTTTATAGTATTTATCTAAAGAATCAAAACGATCACTGCTCATAATATCACCACTACATCTCTGGAAATAGTTTTTTGATTTCACTTAAAGCTGTGTATGGCATATCGTTTGACTCACAGTCTTTACATTTTTTGATAATCTCTTTTGAAGAATTTAGATTGCTTTTAAATGTTTCAGAGTCATCCCAATTGTATGAGAGGGATTCAATAATGTCATACACATAGTCTTTTACTGAATTTTGTGAAAAATAGGTGTATCTTTCTACAATCCATTCTTCAAGAGCATAAGATGAATAATGGCCTCTTAATTTTCCTCGATTCCAATATTTCATCAGACGAATCACAGGTTTCAATTTTGAGCTGTTTCTTGTATTTGCATCAGTGAGCTTTTTATTAAATCCTGTTGGATCGGTACTCATCCATTCAGTAAGTAGATTTGACTTAGATGGGATAGATAAGTTCCCAAAATAGTCTTGTTTTGCCGGCACTAACTCAAACTTAATATGGTTGAGTTCCAACACCATTGTAGGGCTATCTCTATAAATCTCGGAAGTTGAGTAGTACTTCTGCATGAATTTCTTAAGATACCCTAATAAAGTATCCGGTTTATAATTATTTGGATTCTTAAATACTACCATATAATCAATATCTGATCCTGAATCTGCTTTTCTTGGCAATATTGTTCCTCTAGTACTCGATCCGAATTGAAAATGCTTATGTAATTCTCCACTACTAAAATATAGATCTAGCCTTCTTGAGAGCGTATCAATTGATGTCCCTATGCTTGATTTCTCATCTGATGATAATACGAGGTCACTTGCTAAGCCAGTTAAATATGAATTGATTGACATTTCTTCTCCCCCTTTAAACCTTTAATATAAACACACAATAGCTAACAAAACTGATGCGTTCATTAATACCTCCCACACTTCAACTATTAATATAATATTCTGACACTACTACCTATAAATAAAACGGGCAAAGCTATCTAACTTACTCTCTTCATGCCCGTTCTCTTTGATGTGTTATGTCTGTTTTATTCTGTTATGTCAATATTGATCTGTTGTCCGTTCTCTTTCACTGCCTATCTGAAAAGTTACCATCACAGCACATCCAGGTGTCAAAGTAATCATGCCCTATCTGGAATATCATCGTCACTACCGATCTTGATACCAGCCAATTTGCCTATCTGTTTATTCAGTATAGCTGCTCATCTCTCCATCACCCTAATCAACTTGTCTATTTGTCCACTTGTCCGTGCCCGGCACCTCTCAAATCTAAGCTTTAGTTGATGTAACCCTTATTACTTCTAACGCCTCATATAAGATTCCAAAATCCCCCTATGTAGATGAAAAGTTTCTTGGGGAGTTTGGGGGAGTCACTGGATGGGTGAGAAGTAGGAAATCAACTTCTTCTAATCAATTATCCATTGTTCTGTTCAAACTTCCATGCATCCCTGACCATTTCTTCAATCCCGAGTTCTGCTTTCCAATTTAATTCTTTCTCAGCTTTATTTGCGTCTGCAAAACAGGTCGCAATATCACCAGGACGTCTTCTCACTATTTCATATGGCACATCAATATCATTGACTTTCATAAAAGCATTTACAAGTTCTAATACAGAAGTACCTCTGCCAGTTCCCAAGTTATAGATGTTAACACCATCTTTATGATTCTCAATGGCCTTTACATGACCTTTGGCAAGATCAACCACATGGATATAATCACGAACGCCTGTCCCATCTATTGTATCATAGTCATTTCCAAATACACTTAACTTCTTCAATTGACCTTTAGCCACCTTAGTTACGAAAGGCATAAGATTGTTCGGAATACCGTTAGGATCTTCTCCAATCAATCCACTCTCATGAGCACCTACTGGGTTGAAGTATCGTAAGAGACTTACCGAAAACCCATCATTAGCATAAGCTGTATCAGTTAAGATCCGCTCACTCATGGCCTTAGTTTTGCCGTAAGGATTGGTGGTTTTCTTAAGTTCCATATCTTCTCTTAATGGAGAGGACTGATCCCCATATACTGTTGCAGATGAGCTGAAGACAAACTTTCCAACTCCATACTTAACACACATCTTGCTAAGTACCATAGTACTTACCAAATTATTATAGTAATACTCAAGTGGTTTAGAAACAGACTCTCCTACTGCCTTAAGGCCAGCGAAGTGAATTACACCATCGATTTTATGGGTATTGAATATTTTCTCTACCGCTGCTTCATCCGTCACATCGATCTGATAGAAAGATGGTTTGATGCCTGTAATGCTAGATAGCTTGTCCAACACTTCAATCTTTGAGTTTATAAGATTATCAGCAATGATCACTGTATGGTTATTTTTAATTAGTTCTATGGTTGTATGGCTGCCGATAAAGCCTAAGCCTCCGGTTACTAATATGTTCATTGGTTGTGGTCACCTCGCTTTCAGCGAAAAGGAAATTAGTTTTTAATAATATCAATTACTTTATTTACATCTTCTTCACTCAAATACGGATGCATCGGTAAGGAAAGAACTGTATCACAAAGATCATTTGTAACTTCAAAGTCATTATCATTGTAGTCATATTCTGCGAATGCACCTTGCCTATGCATTGGTTTCACATAATAGACCATACTTGGAATGCCTTCGTCTTTTAAATTAGCTTGTAAAGCATCTCTTTGTTCTTTATTCTTTAACTTAATAGTATATTGAGCAAAACTTGAAACATATCCTTCAGGTATTACAGGTGTTTCAACTATCCCTTTAAGCTTTTCAGTATAAAGTCTATATACTTTATTTACATCCTCTAATTCATGTTCAATAAAAGCTGTTAGCTTAACGTTAAGTACTGCAGCCTGTATGGAGTCAAGTCTAGAATTAACGCCTATTCTTACATTATCGTACTTATTATCACCTTTTCCATGAACCTTCAATGAATTTAGAAGTTCAGCTAACTCGTCATCATTTGTAAAAATTGCGCCACCATCTCCGTAACATCCTAATGGTTTTGCGGGGAAGAATGATGTTGTTGCTGCATCACCAAAGCTACATGCTTTCTTACCATTAACACTTCCACCAAAGCCTTGAGCAGCATCTTCCAGAACTCTTAAATTATATTTCTTCGCTATTTTTTCAATTTCTATGTGATCAGCAGGTAAACCAAATAAGTCTACCGGAATAATGACCTTTGGAGTAAGTTTACCTTCATCTATCACCTTAATTATTGCTCTTTCAAGTTTAGTAGTATCAATATTAAACGTATCCCTATCAACATCTACAAATATTGGTGTAGCTCCTCTAAATGAAACAATCTCTCCTGTTGAAAAGAATGTAAAGTCTGGAACGAAAACAGCGTCCCCTTCTTTTATATCCCATACCATCATGAGGAGAGTCATTGCTTCAGTTCCATTAGCACAGGTAATACAATGTTTTACCCCTACATATTCAGCCAGTCTTTGCTCTAATGTGTTTACTTCTTTTCCACCTATAAAATTAGTGTTATTTATAACTTCTTGGATTGCTGCATCAATCTCATTTTTATATTTCTCATATTGAGCTTTTAAGTCTCTAAATTCCATAGTCAACGCTCCCCTCAATTACTTTTCTTTCAATGCTTTATTTTCTAATGTGTACTCTCTTTCACACTCGCTACACTTCAAATTGTCTTTTAGAGGTACTCCACATTCACAGACCCATCCTATTTGTTTTGCTGGAACACCTGCCATTAGCGCATAGGCTGGAACATCTTTTGTCACTACCGCTCCAGAAGCAATCATTGCCCATTCACCGATGGTGTTACCGCATACAATAGTTGCATTCGCACCTATAGAGGCTCCATACTTAACTAAAGTCCTCTTATAACCAGCAGGGCCTTTGGGATACTTGCTTCTTGGAGTTAAATCATTTGTAAATACCATAGAAGGACCACAAAAAACATAATCCTCAAGTTCAACACCTTCATAGACTGATACATTGTTTTGAATCTTAACACCATTACCAATAATCACATTATTTGACACATTAACATTCTGTCCTAAAGAACACTTCTCACCAATCTGAGCACCTTTGTGAACATGACAGAAGTGCCATATTTTTGTACCCTCACCTATTGATACATTATCATCTATATAACTGCTTTCATGAACGAAGTAGCTCATCTGTCGAACCTTCCTTTGAAATCTAATGTACTGCACTTATCAATTGGAAGTTTTACACTCTTTCCTTCAGCTGCTGACTTGTAAATAGCAAGTACTAGCTCAAGTGCATTTCTTCCATCGACAGCTGTAACATATGGTTGTCTATCATTTTTAATTGCATCAATCACATCTGCATAGAGTGGATTGTGACCGAAGCCATAAACATTCGGTGGGTTCTCATGATATTTCTCTTTTACTTCTTCCGGATCATCTAGCTTATCAGCAAATTGCCATTCTTCAATTAGGTTTACAGACTTTCCACCTGCTTTAACCGTTCCTTTTTCTCCAAAGATATATAAAGTTTCTTCAAGATTCTTAGGATAAATATTTGTGGTACCCTCAATAATTCCATAGCTTCCATTAGCAAACTTAACTAAGGCCATGCCCAAATCTTCAGCATCAATGAATCCGTGGATTAGATTATCTGTCATGCCGACAACTTCTGTAATTTCATCACCCATCATCCATCTCAAGAGATCTATGTTATGGATACACTGATTCATAAGTGCTCCACCATCTTGTTCCCAGGTGCCTCGCCAAGGCGCTTGAGTATAATAATCTTCTCCTCTATTCCATCTGATGTGAGCAGTACCATGCATCAGTCTACCAAATCGATCAGCTTCGACAGCTTCTCTAATCTTTTGTACAGATTTGTTGAATCTATTCTGGTGGCACGCACTGACCTTTAAGTTCTTTTCATTAGCTTTCTCTATTATTAAATCTGCCTCTTCCAAAGAAAGAGCTATCGGTTTTTCGATGATAAGATTTGAACCAGCATCTATACAATCTAGAGCAATCTGACCATGCTTACCACTTTCAGTGCATATGGCAACAAGTTCAGGTTTCTCATTTTGAAGCATTTCTTTATAATCAACATACTTCATTGTTTCACCTGACAGGTTGAAATTTAGAATGGTTGTATCCATTTTTGATTCTTCAATATCACATAACGCAACAATATCCAAGTTGTTTTCAATTGCAGCAGCTATATGATTTGGCGAAATTCTTCCGCAACCTATAATCGCATATTTTAAACTCAATCTAAGCCCCCCTTATAACAGCTCAATATTTTCACGTGCTTCTACTTGCTTCATTGCATTCTTCGTATCAAATATTGCTTTAGCGTGTTTCTGAACAAAATCATAATCAACATTTGTGTGCGCTGTGGTTACAATAACAAGATCCGCACTTTCTATAAGTTCTACAGTAAGTTCAGGCTCACCTTTCTTAACTACACCATGTTCACGGTATTCAGAGACAAATGAATCATAATAAACTACTTCAGCTCCCTCTTTTTCAAGTTCTTCTATTACTCGAATAGCAGGACTTTCTCTATAATCATCAATGTCTTGCTTATATGCAACACCAAGAATTAAGATCCTAGCACCATTCATAGCTTTCTTAAATCTATTAAGAATCTTGCTTGATCTCTCAGCGCAGTATTCTGGCATTCTATCATTCACCATCATAGAGGACTCAATCATAGATGTATGGAATCCATATTCTCTTGCTTTCCATGATAAGTAATAAGGATCTAGCGGAATGCAATGTCCCCCAAGGCCCGGACCTGGATAGAATGCTTGGAACCCATAAGGTTTTGATTTAGCTGCATCTACAACTTCCCAGAAATTAATGCCCATTTTATTGCTCAAAATAGCCAACTCATTAACAAGTCCAATATTTACATTTCTATAAGTATTTTCTAGGATTTTTTCCATCTCAGCTACTGCAGGAGATGATACTCTGTGAATAGGTGCCTCAAGGATTGCCTCATACAATGCTGCAGCAACATCTGTACATTCGGGTGTGATTCCTCCTACTACTTTAGGAGTATTTTTTGTTTTGTATATAAGATTACCTGGATCTACCCTTTCAGGTGAGAAAGCAAGATGGAAGTCCACTCCACATTTTAGTCCTGATTTTTCGAGGATAGGTTTCAACAGTTCTTCTGTAGTTCCAGGATATGTAGTTGATTCAAGAACAATTAACATATCTTTATGCATGTATGGCACAATACTCTCGGCTGATGCTTTAACATAGCTGATATCTGGTTGCTGATATGCATCAAGTGGCGTAGGTACAGCAATACAAACACAATCAGCAGATGCTACTTGTGCAAAATCCGTTGTCGCAGATAATAATCCTGACTTAACAATTTCCTCTAAATCTTCATTAACAACGTCTCCAATATAGTTCTTTCCTGCATTGACCATTTCCACTTTTGATTCTTGAACGTCAAATCCTATCGTCTTAAATCCTGCCTTTGCTTTTTCTACCGCTAAAGGAAGACCTACATAGCCTAGTCCCACTACACCAAGAGTTGCTGTTTTGTCCATTAACTTCTTTTTGATACTATTCATTAATCTTCCCTCCATTGACAATTGCCTCACATATTTTTAATGCAGCATTCCCTTCACCAAAAGACTTAGGCTGGGGATGCTGTAAACATGTTAACTCACGTTGCACCTTAGTTTTAATCTCTTCGACATCTATCTTACTTAAGACATTCCATGAATTTTCCAATGTTTCAATCCATTCTGTTTGGTCCCTTAGTGTTGTGCATGGAGTCTTAAGGAAATATGCTTCCTTTTGTAACCCCCCCGAATCCGTTACTACCATATATGCATTTGATGTTAAATAGAGCATTAATAGGTAACCAACAGGTTTGATGATTATTATATTCTTCATGTCAACTTCAAGATTTTCTATTAATTTTTTAGTTCTTGGATGGAGTGGTAGTAACACAGGCTTGTCCAACTCACTAAACGCTTTGAAAATATTAGAAAGCTTTTCTGGATTGTCTGTATTTTCAGCTCTATGAATGGTCGCCAAGTAATATCCAGCTTCAGTAAATTTACTTATTTCACCATTTTCTCTGATTATTCCATCGAACCATAATCCATTAGAATATTTTTCATTCGCTATACCAATATTTCTAAGTACAGTATCATACATAATATCTCCGGCATTTACTACTCCAGCTGTAATCCCTTCTTTTTTAAGATTATCTACTGCAGTTTGAGTAGGGCACAACAACATATCAGAAATATGATCTGTCAAAATTCTATTCTGCTCTTCTGGCATTAATTTATTATAACTGCGAAGGCCTGCTTCTACATGATAAACCGGAACGTGTAGTTTGCTTGCAGCTAAAGCTCCTGCAAGTGTTGAATTTGTGTCACCATATACTAGAAGTCCATCCGGCTTTTCTTTAAGCAATATTTCTTCTATACCTTCTAACATACTTGCTGTTTGTTTTCCGTGGCTACCAGATCCAACACCTAGATTATAATCTGGTTTAGGAATTCCTAACTCATCAAAGAATATATCTGACATATTTGCATCATAATGTTGTCCTGTATGTACAAGTACTTCTTCATTTTTTCTTCTAAACTCTTCTGAAAATGGTGCAGCCTTAATAAATTGTGGTCTAGCACCAATTATTGTTACTAGTTTCATATAATTCAACCTTTCTTGCGGTATAATAGATTTAGTTTTAAGTGTTGATATTTATGATAAGTTTTTGATCAACGTATCACTTATTTATGCTTATGTTTAAATTTTTAGGATTTTCTCTATGAACCATATCGAAAAAACATGATTAATATTCTGATTTATATAGATGTTTTCTATGCCTTTTTTCTTATCAACATCCTCATATAACTTTAGTGCAAACTCACTAAAACTATTGAAATTCCTCTTATTTCTGTATATATATTTATTTATTAAAAACATCCCAAAATCCTGAAGTTTACTAGGCAATTTTGATTTAAATAATTTTAATTTTCGATTTACTTCAGGTTTGTGAAAATCTATCTCAAAAGGTTTAAATACATATTTAAATAAATATTTATTATAAAGATAACCGCCTTCTCGTTTGTCTCTCTTAATTTTATACCAAAAATCAGTTAACTCATTATCCCATAGTGGCATTCGCCATTCGTATCCAAAATGTTCATATACTCTTAGGGAATTAATTACAAATTTTGAAACTTTATGACATGTGAAGAAGTGTTCATTTATACTTATTAAGTCTTCTTCATCTTTTATTTCATAATCATCTATAAATTTTCCGATATTGTTTATTATCTTCTCCTTCATATTTCCGTGGTAGTTAAAGAGATTAAAGTGCTTTCTATAAATGTATTCACTTAATGTTTTGTTATTTAATAAAATATCTTTCAAATCCTTATCATGCATCAAATAACTACCACCTAATAAGTCCCCACAAAATCCAGGGATTATTATAGCGTTATCATCTATTAATCTTTTATTATTTAAGTATTCTATCGCAATATAGTCCTGGATATGAGGCAATGAAGAATAGTTGTGTGACGATTCGAAATACTCTATGCCATCCTTACTAAGCATTTTATCCCAACTTGTCTTATCATATTTTATAAAATACCATGTATATCCTAGCTTACTAGCTACCTCTCTAGAGATCCTTACTTCGAAACTATCCTCCCTTCCGTAAGTGTAGCAAACAACATTCTCATATCCTTCTTTTTTTAACATTGCTAATATATATCTAGAGTCATATCCTCCGCTGAGTGGTACTACTATCATTTTGTTCCTAGCAGATTTAACCACTCGTTTGAATATATTAGTAGAAACAATTTCAAGTTCTTTAAACAACTCTTCTTCTTTTGAAGTTGTAAAATTACTGTGTAAATGATTACTATAGAATTTACTTTCAATATTTAGTGGATCTTCCATTTTGACTATTATGAGTTCACCCGCCTGTACTTGTTTTACATTATCTAGTAGTGTACTATTTCCTATTGTATATCCAGTCAATTTAAACTCTAATAGTTTAATGGGATCTATCGAATTGTTATCTATTCGATCTTTGATTAATTTAGCATCATCTGATATTAATAACTCCTCACCAGAATATTGATAAAAAATTGGCATTGATCGTAATCTGTCAACGGCAATGAATACTCTGTCGTCCCTATTAATTACTAAAGAAAAGTTGCCATTAATATCCTTCAACTTATTAATTAACTCAGACTCATTTCTAACATCGCTGAAATATTCCAATAATCGTTCTGAGTGATAATATTCATTATCCTTATCAAATATATAACCTTTAACAAATATATGATTATTATTAATCCACTCAAAACCTAGATTTTTTTTTAATTCAATATTTATAGTCACGTTTATTTCCCCCCTAATCTTAGTAATCTAAAAAAAATGTTCCTAATGAGAATTTTGTCATCTTTCGAAAGAACAAAAAAATCATATAATCTGAAGCTTTCTTTCCTAATAAAATAGATAATATAGGACCCTCCATAGACTAAATATGCTATGCTTGATGCTATAGCAGCACCTCTTATACCTAACCTTGGTATTAAAACGATATTCAAGCTGATGTTAACCAAAAATGTAATCAAAGTATTTACTAGATGTACTTGTGGCCTCCCTTGGGAAAAAAAATATGAAGCTGATACCTTTCCAATAGATGCAAAAACAACTCCCCAAAATAAAATTACTGTTATCATGCTCGCTTCTGCAAATTCTTTCCCGTATACAATCGGAATCAGTGGCGTAAATGCAGAACCGATAAAAACAATAATGAGGCATAGATATAAAGTATATTTAATTGTAATCTTTGTTATAGCAACTCTTTCTACGGAATCTTTAGTCATATTATAAAATCTTGAATCTAAAGCTAATTGAACACTAGTGGGAATTAAAAAAATCAACTCAGCAATCATAACTCCTACAGAGTAGACACCTAAATCGCTCATGCTAAGATAATGTTTAATAAATAATTGATCTACTCTGTAATTAAGAAAAATAAATAACGCTGAAAAATAAATGATAAGGCCATATTTATGTTCTTCTAGTATCAAATTTTTAATTATTTTAGGTTTGATTCGGATATTGGAAGCATTAAGCATGACTAACATTGAAAAAAATACAACCGCCGCTTTGATTAAAAAATATGTCTCAATGTTAAAAATTCCAAGGCTAATAAATAAAATAACTAAGATAATTTCAAGAAAAAACTCAAATAATATAAACAAATTAAATTCTTTCATTTTCTCTCTACCTATAAAAAAGTTCTTCATACATGTTTGAAGGTAGACCGCAAAAATGTATCCAATTCCTATAAAAATAATATTTATATTATATTCATCAAGTAAAATTCCGGACTTATATAGACATAAAATTATAATCGCATCAATCAATAATATAATTGTTAGATATGTTAAATTTACACTATAAACTTCTTCTTCTGTATATTTGCTTTTTTTGTGGAAATAGAGTGTAGCGTTATTTATGCCAAAATGTCCATAGTTGGCAATTATTCCAAATATCAATAATATATATGCTATTTCACCTTTGCCTCGGGTTCCAAGAACACGTGAAACTATAATACTAATCGAAAATGCAACGACAATTCTAATAATTTGTGTTAATAAATTCAAAGATATATTTTTCTTATAACTCATAAGTTAATTAGCACCGCCTTAAATATGTGGTTATAAATTGGTTTATTCAGCATTCGCTAACCAACTATAATTCTCATTTTATTTTCTCTCTATAATATTTTCTAGTTTTAATGCCACATCATTCCAACTATAATTCAATGTTATGGCATTTCGTCCATTCATCCCCATAATCATTAATTTATCTTTGTTATTGTACGCATCTTGTATTTTTTCTACTAGTTCATCTAAATTTTTAGAATCAAATAAAATGCCACAATTATTTGATTCAACAAATTCCTCAATCCCTTCGATCTTGTTTGCAAGTACCGGCTTACCACATGCGAGATACTCATACATTTTTAATGGAGAAAAACCACCTTCTAATCCATGTTTACATAAATAGCAAATATCAAAAGCGCTAATATATTCCGGTATCTCTTCATGGGCTATTTTACCTGCTAAAATAAATTCTTCTTCTAAATCATATTTGCTAATTAGATTTTTAATATTATTTTGTTCAGGTCCATTACCTACTAATAGGTATAGTATATCTTTTACTCCTTTGTGCTTTATTTCTTTTGCGGCTTTTACTAGCAAGTCCAAGTATTGCCATTTTGCGAATGTGCCAACGAAGCCTACTATAAATACATCCTTTTTCACGCTAATTTTTTCTCTATAATAATCTTGATTTAGTATTCTAAACTTCTCGATGTTAGTACCATTTGGAACCACATGAACTCTATTTGACGGTATGCTATATTCAGTCGTGTAATATTCAGCAATTCCCTTAGTAACACAAATTACACCGTGACTTAATTTTGAATTAATGAACTCTGCTATTTTAACTAATTTAATTTTATATTCTGACATACCAGACATCCGCATTTCATTTTCTGCAATGCCGTTCCTTTCAGTAAAATACTTGCTACGAGTAAGTAAAGCTATTACACCTGGCATAAAGTCAAATAATGCTGCTCGCGAATAGATTATTTTATATCTACGGGCTACAACATACCAAATAACATAAAAGATTTTAAGGAACTCAAAAATCCCATATGATAGAATACTCTTCTTTAACGTAGGAATATAAATTACATTTAGTTCAGTATCTTCTTTCTTTATTGGGAAGTAACCTGGCAACATTATAGTTATTTCATGTCCTAATTCTTTTAGGTTATTTGCCACTTCAAAAAAATGCGTTTTTCCTGCGCCTTCTTTCCTCATATCTTCATTTCCTAAATATAATATCTTCATTATAATCCACCTTTTACTCGTATCTTTGTCGTTAAATTAAACATTAATAAAAAAAGTATCGCAGCTATGACTCTTGTATTTACTACATATGCTGAAAAGAATCCTCCTGTTGAGCTAACAGTTAGATTGTTAAGCACGAAAACATAAAAGCCAATTAACACGGGTGTTTTGGGGGATGAAAGCATTCTTCTATAAAAGAATGAATATACTAATCCCAGCCAAAAAGGACTAATTAGTATACCGACTAACCCAAAGTTTGCATATGCATCACCTAAAAATATTGTATTCGCTACGCCAACCCAACCGGCATTAACACCAGCAGGTTCAATATGCATAGCTACTATTCTAGCAGATTCTATAAACGGTAGTCCCAAAAATCTTAACACTGCAATACTCTTCCCAAATAGAAATTGATGAGAATCTGGAAATATCTCTAAGAATGTAGGGAAAGACTGGATTTGACCTATTAAGATTCTGCCAATAGGTCCTCCATAGAAGTTCAATATTATTTCTCTTATGCTCCACCCAGTACTAGCATAATAAACACTATACATAAGAACAACCGATGATCCAATTATTAGTATATATTTAATAATATTTCTTACTGGAATTTTTCCTTTTAAAATTACAATCAAAAAAATAAACGGGATGAAATAGAATGCAATACCGGCTTTTGACATTTCGGCCCCACTTATAAAGATACTACACATAAGATTAACTAAAAATATATTTCTCCAGTATCTTTGTTTAGTCGTCATATAATATCCAAAAGTTATATATGAAACCAAGGGTACTAATGATTGACCTATTACATTCTTTATAACTGAAGACCCTTGAAAAAATCGTGAGTACTCAATTCGTGATATAAGAACTCGATCAATTCTTCCAGTTAAAAACATAAATAATGGGGCGTTGTAATATGACAAGTATAATACTACAAAAACTGAAACTGCAGCCATACATAGAAAAAAAACCTTTTCGTTTTTATGGTATTTTGTAACATATGTTGCAGCAGAAATGTAATTATCAAAATGCTTTCTAATGTTAAATCTGCCAACTCCATTGTAAATAATCACTGATAACGGTATAGCTATCATCGCGTATACTACAGCCAGAAGAGCATACACATAAGTCACTTCATTTTGAACAAAGTTAGAAATAACCGATGATCTAACTCCAAAAACCATCAAATTGGAGCCAATCAAACTCAATGTAAGAAGTTGAAAGTATAAGAAATGTGTATGTGGCAAGTATTGCTTTAGACTTATTCTTCCAAAAGCAATTTTAAATAAATAAAAAGCCAGTACTATAGCAAATACAGACATCAAAGGCAATAAATAATTAATAGATACCACTCCTTTCTACAAAAAACATTTCTGATACAACTTGTTTATCTGAATTGACAACTTTTGTATAAATTTGAAACAGTTTCAATAACTTCGTTCACATTGAATTTTTTTATAACATTTGAATTGAAAAGGCCCATCGATTTCTTTTTTTCAATATTCTGTATCAGATATTCTACTCTATCACTTATAACCAAAAAGTCATTTTCGTCAACTAGAAATCCACCCATGCCATCTTCAATAAGATCAATGTTACCTCTTATCTCTGAACATACCACGGGTAGTCCACTAGCCATAGCCTCCATTAATGACAAAGATAAACCTTCTCTATACGAAGGGAATGCAAACAAGTCTGCTACCTTCATCAAATCTGGCACGTCTTTTCTAAAACCTAAAAACTTTACTTGATGTTGTAATCCTAATTCATCTGTTAATTCTCTTAGTTCAGTTTCTAGCGGCCCTTCGCCACATAAAACATATTTAATATTTTCATTTCTTAGTTTTGCAATAGCTCTTATAATAACTTGATGATTTTTATTTCTATTCAACTCCCCAACAGAAATTATCATAAAATCATCTTCACTAACACCTATTGTTTTTCTTTTTTCAGATTTATTCACTTCAATATTTTTGAACTTATCCGTATCAATACCAACTCCGGGAACATATTCAATCCTATCGGCCTTAAACTTCTTTGCTATCTCATAATCTTCTTTGTTAATAGTTATTAAAACATCAGTATATCTCGCCAACCATCTTTCAACCGGATAGAAAGCTAACCAATTAATGAGTGGTGCCCCTTTAAAGAAATGGAAACCGTGAGCAGTATAAATAACTTTAGTTCCCTTTTTTCGAGCGTTACGGACCGCTAACCTTCCGAGTGCTCCACCCATTGGAGTATGGCAATGGATTATCTCATATTCATTGTTATCAATGATATTTTTTAGCTCTTTATATACATAAAGGTTGTTTTTCTTCATTGGAGAACGTTCGAAAGGCAAATCAAAAAGCTTATCACAAAATGGTATAGTACATTCTTCTTTATTCTCATAATCATTTCTAGCTGCTACATGAACTTCATATCCATTTTTCTTAAACCATTCTAGATATGGTATGTGAAACACCATAATGTGAAGTTTTACTACTGTAGCTATAAAAAGAACCTTCTTCATATAATCAATTCCTCAATTCAGTCTTTTTTATTGAATCTCTAAACCCACAAACTCTATAATCAAACTCACAATTAGACATACTCATGTCATAAACCAAGTCACCAAATACCTTATTCACTGTACTTACATTCAGTAATCTTAATAAGGGATTAAACAACTTAGTCAACACAACTCGCTTACCATGAACCTCAGCAATTAACCTCACCATCTCACTCGTATTTACATACTCAGCATTCTGTGGAAAGAAAAGTCCTCCACTTTTGTTATCAATCAAATGCTTTACGAACTCTGATAAGTTATCTATGTAGATCATACTTCGCTTGTTGTCTACCATTGGAAAGATTGGAGTCTTTAGAGCTAGTCCCACTAACCTCGGATAGTTGCCTCTGCATCCCTTGCCATAGACCATAGGCGGTCTTAGTGTTGCTACCGTAAACGAATCATCTCGAAGCTTATTTATTAATTCTTCTGCTTCAATCTTTGATTTACCATAAGCACTATTTGGATTGAGTGGCGTATTTTTATCGATGACGCCATTTTCTATCCCGTAGACACTCATTGAACTCAGAAAAACAAACTGCTCTACTCCATCCTGTTTAGACTTCTGAGCAGTTTCATAAGCCAGGTCCCTGTTCACTTTATAATAAAGGTCCTGATTATCACTTGTTTCCTTGATATGAGCAATCCCAGCCACATGAAACACAACATCATATTGAGAAAAATCCTTCTCTTTCCATGATCCATCTTTCATATCAACCTTATCTACTTTATATTTATCAGGTTCTCTCATGAGCCAATTCTCTAGAGATGTACCTATGTAACTGTTCTTACCAGTGATTAATATACTTTTCATTTCGTCACCTCAATCAAGTAGGCTGCTATTTGATATGCTGCTGATACCAGGAGCCTCAGATTTTTGATTTCTCAGTCTTTTTATTTGTCTCAGCCTTTGCCTTAACCCCAGTCCCACCTTCAACAACACCATCACTTCTAAGAACACTGAATATCGTCCCAAAGAAGCACCTTACATCCATCAGTAGTCCAATCTTCTCAGCGTACTCTCCATCAAGCCTAGCCTTAACATCAATCTCAAGTTCATCTCTACCATTAATCTGCGCCCAGCCTGTAAGCCCAACGGGCACGTCATTAGCACCATACTTATCTCTTTCATCAATCAAATCATACTGATTCCAAAGCGCTGGTCTAGGACCGATGATGCTCATCTCACCCTTAAAAATATTGATGATTTGTGGCAGCTCATCGAGAGATGTTCTGCGTAGAAACTTACCTACCTTCGTGATCCACTGATCAGGATTCTCTAGCAGATGTGTTGGCGTGTCCTTCGGCGTATCAATACGCATGGTTCTAAACTTCAAAATATGAAAATAACTCTTATGGATCCCAACTCTCTTCTGTTTAAAGAGAACAGGCCCAGGGGAGTCAAGCTTGATTGCTATAATTAGTACTAAAAAAACAGGAGATAATATGATAAGTCCTAATGATGAAAGTATGATATCTATTAATCTTTTGATTTTTAAATAAACCATGATAGTTCCTCCTGCTCTGTTTATGTATGTTTGTGGTGTGTAGAACACCTTATTTTCTTGATCTATATATTGTATGTGGTAATTAATTTAGCACTATATCTTGCATAATTCTATGCTTTGATTGGATGCATAGACGTGTAATGCTTCTGTAACATTCGCCCTTATACATCAGCATGTGAAACCCTTGATATTACTGCATTACAGCCTCTTTATCCTTTCACCATACTCACGTCGTTATATGCATCCAATCATTAAGTTTGAGGTTTCTCAGACTACATCTTTGATTTTAAACATTCAACATTTTGCACATACACATTTGTACCATGCGAAACATAAGTTGATATTTCATCACAACCAAGGTACTTCGTCCCTGGGTGACTCTTTTTCATCATCCTCGTTTTTATCTTTATGAACACTGCATTTCACTTTGTCAACTTCGTATCTAATCATTCCGCCAGAAGGACATTCCAATTCATAATTATCATTAAAAAATTGATTAAATATGCTGTCTGCATGATCAATACTATTTTCAACCAGAAAGAAAGAGTACATTCTTTCAACGGTTTTCCTATTAGCTGCGCATACACTATCTTCTGCCTTGCTTTTGAATCCAGCTAATTTTGCAACAGCTATTGCTAAGATGATTCCTAGTATTGCTATCGCAACAATTAATTCTACTAAAGTATATCCATTAGATTTATTATACATTATTTTATCCCAAAATTACAATAAAAACTTCTTTAAGGCATAGCTTCGCCCTTTAGTCCAAGATTACTTGCACCTATTAGGTTCTTCTATGCTGTCATATTTCCTTAAACACGCACTGGGACGATGATTTAATTTCATAAGACTTTGTTTTACTACAATCACTTTAACTGCTCAATATCCTCTGCACTTAATGAGACTATTCTTTTTTCACCGAAGAAATCAATTTCTACCCAAATTTTTTTCTTGTGTTTATCAAATCTTGTGACCTTGCCAACTACATCTAACAATGGTCCATATACTATTTTAACACTATCTCCTTCACAAATTACTATTGAAGTATCAATAGTTCCTTGCTTCTTATATATCCACATGGCAAAGTAGTAGTCTGCTCCTGCTAGTTCATATGATCCATCTTCATATTGAAGAAGTTTTATTATATTAAATATTCTATCTTCTAATAATTCTCTGATATCTTGTTTGCTATAAACGAAAACATACCCAGGTATCATGCTTTTTTCTTTATCTTCCCACTTACCTTGCCTCTTCTCTTTAACTATTTTTGTGGGAACTATAGCCTGAGCTCCATCAATTAATATATTTATATTATCTGCTACAATTTTCTCTTTACCAGTTTTACAGAAGATGCAATATGCTTTCAATAATTTCACCTAACTTTATTATCATTAGACACTAGTAGCTGTTTTCATACCGCATTTATATGTCGGTACTAATTTCTCTACTATTTCTATTTCTTTATCTAAGTTCATTATAATTGAAGCTTGTCTTAATTCTTCAATTGATTTAGAAAGCTCTACTTCATCTATTTCAGTAGGCTTCTCAATAAAAATTTTATCTATATCTGTTTTAGTTTGACCTTTATCTTTACCTATCAACAATTCTTCATACAGTTTCTCTCCAGGTCTTAGACCTGTACAGATAACATCTATATCTACATTTGGCTCTAAGCCTGATAGTCTTATAAGATTATATGCTAAGTCTTTAATCTTTACAGGCTCTCCCATATCAAGTACAAATATCTCTCCACCTTGTGCCATAGAACCAGCTTGTAATACCAATTGTACTGCTTCTGGTATAGTCATAAAGTATCTTGTAATTTCTTCATGAGTAAGTGTAACTGGACCACCAGCTTTTATTTGATTTACAAAAAGTGGTATAACTGAGCCATTGCTACCGAGGACATTGCCAAACCGCACTGCTACATAATCTGTATCTCCCTGATTATCAAAGGCTTGTATAATCATCTCTGCTATTCTCTTTGTTGCTCCCATGATGTTAGTTGGATTAACAGCTTTATCAGTAGATATAAGGACAAATTTCTCTAATTTATGCTTATATGCCATTTGAGCTACATTGTATGTGCCAATTACATTATTTTTAATAGCTTCCTCTGGGTTGTTTTCCATAAGTGGAACATGCTTATGTGCAGCTGCATGGAAAACAATGTCAATATCTTCCGAAGAAAATATTTGGTCTAGCTTATTTAAATCTCTAACAGAGGCTATTTGAACCTCAAAATTTAAAAATTCCCCATATTTTCTTAATAGCTCTTGCTGTATATCGTAAGCGTTATTTTCATATATATCAAGTATAATTAGTTTTTCAGGTTCATATGAAGCAATTTGTCTGCACAATTCACTACCGATAGAGCCTCCCCCACCCGTAACTAGAACAACCTTATCTTTTATATAGGTCTTAGTCATCGAACAATCTAAGCTTATTGATTCTCTACCAAGTAAATCCTCAACCTGAACATCTCTTATTTTATTTAGAAGATCTGCTCGTTCATCATTTGATAAAAGCGAATAGACCTCTGGAATTATTTTAAGTTTACATTTTGTTTTTGAACATATGTCTAGGATCCTTTTTTTATTTTCTTTATCTATAGATGGTATGGACAATATTATTTCTTGTATACTGTATTTTCTACAAGCATCGATTATATAATTTGTGTTACCAACTACGCTTATTGATTTTATAGTTCGCCCTATCTTACTCTTGTCATCATCTATGATACATTTTATCCTGTAATTCTTAGGATTATTTGATTTTATTTCGTTAAGTATTGCTACTGTGGCTTGTCCAGCACCTATTATCATAACATTAGTGTAGTCCTCAGAGCTTTTGTCTTTTCTATTTTCTACTATCATTAATGCTCTGTACACTACCCTAACTGAAGTAGTAAGCAAAGTAGATACTGGGAACACTACAAAATATACATAGTATCTAACATTCAATTTAAAAATGAAAGATAATACTATAAAAACTAAATTTGCAACAGCAGAAGCTTTTAAGCATAAAAGCATATCTGCGATTCCTGCATATCGCCACATACTGTTATACACACCCATAGCTATGAATGTAGCTATAAATATAATAGTATATATCCAAAAGTGATCTAGAAAAAATCCTACTTTAGCTACTATTGCTTCTTCTGAATACATACCGCTCATAACAAATGGTAATAAATAAGCGAATATAGCTATACACATATCTACAAGAATTAAAATAATCTTTCTATTTTTATTTAAAAAACTATATAAATTAGACATTCCCATCCTCTTTTATTTTCAAATTAGTATTAATACTTATGCCTAATCCTAAAATGCCCCAAAATATCGGTGATACCGAAACTATATGATCGTTGAATATACCTGCAAATAGATATCCTACAATTGAAATAAAACAAGCTAAACCAACATATTTATACACAGAATCTAATTTTAATTTCCAGTATAGTTTTACACTACTAAATATATATATAATCCAAACTACAAGTAATGATATTAATGAAACAACACCTGTATTTATTGCTATTTGAAGATACACATTATGTGGTTTATCAACTACCATTGTAGCTCCCATATAAATGTTGATTTTTTCGACAAAATCATCTTGAGGAAAAGCTATGGTATAATTATCAGCTCCTGCTCCAATAATAAAGTACTTACTCATTAAAGGAATTGTTCTCCCCCAAATGTATCCTCTGTTTGAAGCAAATTTTTCTAACCCATCTAACAATTTAAATGACTCTGCTACAATTGGTTCTACTATTCTTCCACCACTACCTATCATTTTTACGCTGTCTTTAGTTATATAAAAATTCATAACACCATGTGCAGCCCATGGTGTAACAATGCTAAAGCCTGAATAGGTTTCTGACATCTTTACTTTTAAATATATCTTTTTAGGATCATCTATGACTAAATATCCTTTATCATCCGTTTTCATAGGCAAAGTTTCACCATTTTCATCAATAAAATATAACTTATCTCCATCTACTTTTATAATTAAATTCTGATGTGTTGTTTTAATACTTACAGTATCTTTACCAAGTTCTATGCTCTTAAACTTAAATACATCTTCTCTACTGTTTTGTTCCTTAATATTTTCTATTGCTTTAAATATATTTAAACTTTCTATTCTTTTAACTAAATATCCATCACTAACAAAGTTAAATCCTACTAATCCAACTATTCCTAGCACAGCCATTGCTACACTAATTTTCCAATGCTTTATAATATATTTTCTAAGCATAACGAGTGCAACTAAAGTTGAAAAAGCAACTCCGACATAACCTGCTCTAGAGTTACAGCCTATCCATGTGAAAATGCATAGTAGTAATGCTATCACTGCTATTATTCTATTCTTTACAGTCTTAGCACTTACTAAAAAAGCAACAGTCATTGGTAGCATAAGAGCTGCAAAGCTACCTACAAAGTTTGTATTAAAAAGTGTTCCATAGATAGTATGTTTTCCAAAGTTAAATGTTAATCCACCTTCTATTTGTACTCCATCTGGTATTATTAAGCTATTACCTAATTTGGTGTTAAATATATCAAAACCAAAGTATTGTCCTACTCCTATGATTCCCTCAACTATTATTAGAAATATAAATGCATTTACAAACAGCTTTATATCTCTTTCAGTATTTACGAAATTGATAATTAAGAATGTTATCATCACATAGCTTAGCAACACCCACATACCTTGGTACATATCTACAAAACCATTTAGTGCAGTAGGCTTGTCTACTGCAAAAATAGTAGATAGTATGACAAAAATAGCATAAACTGCTAATGGTATATAGTATTTATATTCTTTTTTAAATGGTAGCTTTTTTGATAATAATAGAAATATGTAAATTATAGTCGATGTGATAGTCAAAAAAATTACCCAGCGGGATTTCCAGAAACTAAAAAAGTCTAGTAGTTCAACTTGACCTGTCCAAAATAGAGCTTGGGTTGTTCCTGTTAGATTAATGTATTTACCATATACTATAAGTGGAACGAAGCCTGCTATTAGTAATAGAGGCACTAAGTATAGCCATGATATTTGGTTTTTAGATAAACGCTCAGAAGGCGCCTTTTTTGTTTTGTTTTTTGTATTGTTTTTTATCCCCATTTGTATTAACCTTCATTTTATATTCATATTTAATGTCAATTTTACTATGTGTATAACTAAATTTATCTTGTTATAGAATACTATATCTATTCAATTTTTGCAAGGTTTTTCTATAGATTCTTAAAAGTTTTCCAATAATAAGCACCTAGATAATGATATGTCTTCTGTTTGATATACAGGCTGCTATTCACAATCTAGGTGATGCTAGAATCTTTACTTGATAATTAAATTCTAATTCTAATTATTACTACTACTCCACAAAATAATCTAAGCTTAGCTTGAAGAACTTCGCTACTGCTATCATGTTTGAAAATTTTGGGCTAGATACTTTCCATTTACCTACTGTTCCATTAGAAAAGCCTAGCTTTGATTCCAACTCAGCTACGCTCATTTTATTTTTCTTGCATAATTCCTTGATTTTTTCGTATATCATCTTTTGTGATCTCCTAGTTTGATATTATCCAATGTCTGTAAGTCTTGCTTTCAAGACTATAATTGCTTGAACTATTACATATAAGTTTATACTTTTTAGCAGATAAAGTCAATACTTTCTAATAAGAATTTTTATCGCTGTAAAAATTTTATGATTGTTTATAACATTTATAATTGAAT
>JAEAME010000504.1_pt1 | contig 38884 bp, 34 predicted proteins | sample 8958731 | NCBI WGS metagenome assembly JAEAME01 (sample SAMN16933194, study PRJNA681113) | bioreactor sludge metagenome | isolation source: anerobic bioreactor sludge (Control) | place: India:Bengaluru | collected 2018-10-24
CTATGGATACTTTTTTTGTTTTTTCTATTGCAACTTCATTTTACAATGAAGCAACTTTATAAAATTAACTAAATAAAACACTTTATATCTATTGCTCACAATGATATTATTGTTTAAATTGTTTAAAAGCTTTTGCGGGGCGACGAAGTATTTCTTGAAAAGCGACCGTACCCTTATGTCAACAAACTGAGCCCCTGAAATCTCACGATTTCAGGGGCTTTTATTATCCTTTTAGCGGTATCTTTCGCCTCTTCAGCAATGTAAAACACAAAATGGCACACAGAGGGAAAAGGATTGCTATGGCAAGACCTGCCCGCATGGCAATCTGATCCTGTGCCATACCGTATTCTGCTCCCAAAGCCGACACGGCTTCGTTGGCAATCACAAAGTCTGCTATAATGCCCACCAGTTGAGGGCACACAGAGGCCCCCAGGTCTCCGCCTGCAGCCATGAGAGCGTACATTGTCACTCCCCCTTCGGGAATTCGTTCCGCAGTGGCAATAAGGCTGCCGGGCCAGAGCATGGACACGCAGAAACCCGTCAGTGCACAGGCAATCAGTCCGGGGATTGGATTGAGAGACAGCACTGCCACCACATAGCAGACCGTTGCTCCGCAGGACCCTGCAATCAGTATGTTGATGATATTCTTTCCAATCCGTCCGTACAGCGACCGTCCAAGCCCCAATGCGGCTCCGAACAGTGCCACCCCGAAAACGTCTCCCCACACTTTAGATATACCCAGCGCCTGTTCGAGATATCCGGAGCACCACTGTGACATTGTACATTCCGACGCGCCCCCTAAAAAAATGCAGATGAAGCACAGCCACATGGTCTTGTTTTTGAAGAGTCCCTGGCTCTTCCCTTTTTGTTCTTCAGATTCCATATCAGGTACAGGAGCTCCGATAAACAGAAGCGTTGCAGTAAGTGGCAACAGCGCGAATAACACAGCCAACCAATTCCAGTTCTCCGCGCCGAACAAATAAATATATACCGTAGAAACCAGAACCACAAACACCATGCCCCATGCGTAGCAGGAGTGGAGACGGCTCAAAACCCTTTCCGGATGGTCCACCGGCAATGCTGCCACAGTGGGGCTTGTCAGCACCTCGGATAAGCCGCTGCCGCAGGAGAACACCACAGTACCCAGTACAAGACCGATATATTCATATCCCGGGAAGAGATAAGGGACCAGCCCGAACAGAATAAACCCCGCCATCATAATCGCCGGCATCAATCTGACACACAGTTTATGCGGCAGTTTATCCGAGAAGAAGGAAAACAGCAGATCAAACGCCAGCTGTGTGCCAAAATTGATAACCACCAATAAGCCAAGCAAAGTAAAAGACAACCCGTACATACTGCGGAATGTCAGAAAAAGCAGCGGCGTCAGATTCCCCGTCACAGCCGTGGAGAAGCTGGTAACAAAACAGGCGTATTGGGTTCTTTTGTACCCTGTTGCCTGCACTACAGCCCTATTGTCATTTCCGCTGCAAATATTCCTGCTCATAAATTTTAACGTCCCGGTTCTGTTTTATTAAAGTCAATCTTCAGTTCATCAGGTTTAACATCACAAGTCAGATTCAAAATTTTCACGCCGGCGTTCCGGGCTTCATCCAGTGCAATTCCAAACTCGGGATGAGTTGACCGGTTTGGCAGTACACGGCTGACTTTCGGCATTGCAATAACAAAAGCAATAAAGCACTCATATCCCTGTCTCAATGCCTGTGTCAGTTCGTGTAAATGCTTCACACCGCGTTCCGTCGGTGCATCGGGAAAGTATCCGACACCGTCAGACTCAAGCGTGCATCCCTTAACTTCAATAAGTATCTTGCGTTCTCCGCATTCAAGGTAAAAATCCACCCTTGAATTTCCATATGAATATTCCGGCTTTAATAAAGTAATATCCCGAAACAGCGGGGGAGACGATTCCAACCATTCCCTTACCACTTCATTCGGCGCCTGACTGTCGATATTCACCCATCCAAGACCTTCCTTATATACTGCGATAAGGTCAAATCTGGTTTTGCGGTCAGGATTATCAGAAACAGACAGAATCACATCCGCTCCCGGGAGCAGCAGTTCTTTGCATCTTCCCGTGTTCTTTACATGTACTGTCACTGTCCTGCCGTCTGTTTCAACTTGAGAAATAAAGCGGTTTGGCCTGTCAACAAATTTTGCCTTGATTATATTATTATATTTCATGAGAGCTACTGTTCAGCAATTCTTTTCCTTTTATTAAGCCTGTACTATTTCCGGCCCGGTGTGTATTTGACTTTCGTATTTCATTAGTTTATCACATTTTTACTGATTTTGCAACTGTTCGATTTGGGCAGTCAGTCTGCGAGCTCCTATTTTTTGCTTCATTATTCCCACCTGAAAAATCTGATTGCGACAAATGAGCAGACAATTGCAATTGCTGTCATTATGATAACAGGTAGAATAATGTTATCCGCGGGCAAACCCAGTGTCGCGGATTTTAAAATTTTTATTCCCTGTGTCAGCGGCAATATATCAGCAACTCTCCGCAATGCTTTCGGTATAACTTCATATGGAAGCGTTGCACCCGAAAAAATCAGCATCGGGAAATACAATATGCTTGCGATAATTCCTGCCGACTTTGCGTCTTTTGCAATACCGCCCACCATCATTCCTATGCTGAACATCGATACCGTCACCAATATCCAGCCAAGGATAAAATGCGGTATGCTGCCCTGCATTTTAAAACCGAAGAACAGCATGGCCGAAACAAGCAGCGTAAGCAAAGAAACAAGAGCGTATAAAAAGTATACGGTAACTTCCGCGAGTAATATTATAACAGGGCTTACGGGGGTAACCTTAAATCTTTTTAAGATATGCCTCCCCCTGTAGTCGGATATGACCAGAGGTAACCCCATTACTCCGCCGGCACAAATCGAAATGCTTGCCAGGGCGCCGAAGGACTGCTCAATAAACGTATAGTCTGCGCCGTCAAACGCAGGTTTGTTTCCGTATATGATACCGAGTATGATAAGTACGACAAGGGGCATTATAATTGCAAAAATCAGCATATCCATGCCCCGCAATGACAGCTTCAGCTCTGTTTTCAGTATTGTTTTATAAGCTTTCATTATTCACCCTCCTCAGTAAACCAAAGGTATGCATCCTCAAATTTCTCATGAGGACTTTTTTTTATTGCTTCAAGGACAGTTCCGTGAAATACCGGTTTACCCGATTTTAAAATGCAGATCTCATCGCACAGGGCTTCAACTTCATCCATATAATGCGAGGTAAGCAATATTGTAAGACCTTCGGCCTTGAGCTTTTTGATTATTTTCCAGACATCCCTCCTGGCTCTTGAGTCAAGACCGTTGGTTAGTTCATCCAAAAACACAACCTCTGGCCTGGGTATCAAGGCAAGCACAATGAAAAGGCGTTGTTTTTGTCCGCCGGAGAGGTTCTTTACGGGTAGAGCGCTCTTTTCCGCTATTCCAAAATCAGAGAGCAGCCGTTTGTAGTCGGCAGGCTGCTTATACAGCGATGCGGTTACCTCGCAAAGTTCACCTACCCTGATATTTTCCTGATAATTTGCTTCCTGAAACTGCACGCCCACCTTTTCAAACAGCCGCCTGCGATCGGTGTCGGGGTTCATACCAAGTACCCTGATAATCCCGCTGTCCGCTTTTTTTGTTCCCAGGACACATTCAATTGTTGTGCTCTTCCCCGCACCGTTTGCGCCAAGCAGACCGAATACAGTGCCGCCCTTTACTGAAAAGCTGAGATTGTCAACAGCTCTCAGGCTGCCGTAGGATTTTGACAGATGCTCTGCGCTGATTACTTCATCCATTTTTGACTCCTCCATGTTTGATACAAAAAGAATAACACCAAACATAAGTCTGGTGTTATAATGGAGGGTTCAGATATTTATTCTTCATATCGTGCAGCATTGATAAAATCTGTTCCGCATGTTTTTCCGCACTGTGCAAAGATATGATCAGCTTGTCGCAAACAGAGACAATATCCTCGCTTATGGCGGGTGTGTTTAAAACCTGCTCTATGTCGATATTGCGGTATTCAGATAAAGCATTTATCATTCTGAGAATTGCGGAAAGCGAGTAGTTTGCGCACCGCAGGGACCTGATCACTTTCAGTTTCTGCATATCTTCATCGCTGTAAACACGATAGCCGTTTGCTCTCCGCCTGACCTTGAGCAGTCCGTTCATTTCCCAGTTGCGAAGAGTGTCCATGGTAATGCCCAGCGAATCCGAGGCCTCTTTCCGTTTTAAAAACACAGTGTTTTCCTGTGAATGACTCAAAAGTATTCCGGCGATTTCCGCCGACTCCTTTGCGTTGGCGATTTCTTCCCTGACTGTTTTAATATAGAGATTTGTCAGTCCTATCGCCCTGTCGTATTGCGCGCCGGCTGATAATTTAACGACCTCAATTATATTTTTTCTGAGCCCTTTTTGTAATACCTCAATCCGAAACGCGGTTCGCGCCAGCCTGAACTGATCTATATGGATATCTGTAAAAATTCTGTAACCGTTTGGTTTACGTATGGCCTTTGGTATCAGACCGGCTTTCTCATACATCCTTACCGTATTCGGATGAACGCCGGATATTCTTGCAATCTGGCTTGTCGTATATGTATTTTCTATGGTACCACCAGCCTTCAATAATATAAATAGTTATTGCTAATCAGTTTATCAGAAACAACATTTCATAATTTATGGTTTTATATTGACGTATTATTTCCCGGTGATATAATACAATTGAGAACTGCTTCTTACTTACTGTACTGCCCTCCTCCTTGCCAAGCTTATGAGCCGACATCCTGAAGCGGAAAAACCGCCGCGATCCTACCAATTAAAGAATTTGATTTTCATATCCATTATATAATTTATCCAACTTTATGTCAACGCAATGTTTAAGGCATAACCGCACAATTTTTGCCGCGTGGATGCGCCGAATGCAAGTCTTTTTATAAAAATCATAGAGGTATTTATGAAAAAGTTTTTAGCCGTTGACGGCGGCGGAACAAAAACCGAACTGCTGCTTTTCGGTGAGGATATGAAGATAATAAAATATATCCGAACAGGCGCGACAAATTTCAATGATAATCCCATAGAGGCGGCAGCGGTTTTATCCGGGGCGCTGAAGGGACTCAGGGCGGACGCGGTATACGCCGGGATTGCGGGCGCCTCAAATTGCCGCGACGCTATATCCGAAGTTTTTCGCCGCGAAGGCTTTCCCAACGCGAAGATTGAAAGCGACGTGATGAACATTGTACTTGCTGAACTTGCCGAGCGCGACGGATGCTGTGTTATATGCGGTACCGGCAGCGCCTGCTTTGCAAAACGAGGAAACAGTATTAAAAGGATAGGCGGCTGGGGATATCTGATCGATACCGGAGGAAGCGGTTTCGATATAGGCCGCGATGGGCTTGAAGCAATACTCAAGCATATTGACGGGCGCGGTGAAGACAGTAAAATCAGAGTTTTGTTTGAAGCGCGATATGGCTGTCTGCCCGATTCCATGCTTTCGGATATCTATAAAAAGGGGAAAAGCTTTATTGCGGGCTTTTCCGGGCTGGTTTTTGAAGCCGCAGCGGCGGGTGATATGATTGCTGAGAAAATAATTCTCAGGAACATGTCATCTCTTGCCGAATATATAAAGGCGGCCGGCGATTATATCGGAGCCGAGAGATATACGGCAGTATTGAGCGGCGGCGTGCTGACTCATCAGAAAAAAGCACTTGAGGCACTGAGCTGTCTTGCTCCGAAAAATGCAGAGCTTATAATTGCCCGTATGCCTCAGATTTGCGGAGCCGCAATCGGCGCCCTGGCAATTCTCGGACTCGGAACAAATGCTGAACAAATGAAAATTTTACTGGAGGAATATCATGTCAATTCAGGAATGTAAAACTTTCACAACCGAAACTATAAACGAGAAAGCTATAATATAAACAAAATGCCGTCGGCGGAAATTGTCAGGCATTTAAACCGGACAGAAACTGTCCGGTTTTTGTATATCTATGGTGTCCGATTAAATCGGGCACTAATTTTATTGCTGCATAAGTTTACCCGCCAGCAAATTACCGATAAGCTGCTTATAGCACGGGCAGAAAAAACGGAAACTGATGGTTAAAATTGAGAAAATCAGGACTGCGCTTGAAGAGACGGGAAAAGAAAAGCAGTCCCGTATCAGTTTTCGTTTAAACCTCAGCCAGTTATGGGATTATACTCAGCCTTATGAAGCTGAACATTTGCTGTTTTGAAAAGCGTCAGCATTTCCTCTGACAGCTCAGTGCCGCTTTGGGTAACAACAGCATCTATTTCCGACAAGTCAGCAAAGGTATAGGTGGAGCGTACGTCAAACTTGCTGAAGTCTGCCGCCACACAGCAGAAGCGGGAGTGTTTTATCATTGTAGACATAGCAACACCCTCGTCGATGTTTGAGGTCATGATATCCCGGCCGCTGATTGCAGATATGGTAAGAAAGGCTTTGGAAAATGTAAATTTTTTCAGCATATCAACTGCGATAACACCGCTGGTATAGCGTTCGTCGGGGTGTATTGTACCTCCAAGCATTATAACTTCACCTGATAGGGAATTTTGTTTTATACGGCTTTGCAAAATCGAGGCGACGTTGATGGAATTTGTGACAATGACAAGGTTACGTCCGGTTATCATATCGGCAAGAATCTCCATAGTGCTTCCGCTTGACATGGCTATGCTGTCGTTGTCGCTTATCATATTTTGTGAGATATATTTACATATGGCGATCTTTTCTTCCTTGTGTCTGGCACACCTTACCTCGTAAGCGTCCTCGCGTACCGATTGCTGGATCGGCACCGCGCCGCCGTGTACCTTTTTAACTAAGTTTTTTCCGCATAAAATATTGATATCGCGACGTATGGTTTCCACTGAAACATTAAATTTTTTTGACATTTCGGGGATGGATATCTCTCCGTTTTTTATTGCATATTCTTTCATCTGACGCTGGCGTTCTGATGTTAGCATTATGATATGACTCCTTACGTTTTCTTGATTTCTTATATAATTGATATTATTATATAGCTGTAATCACAAAAAGTCAATGAATTTATTACGTTTCGTTGATTCTTCACGAATACTCAGCAGTCATATATCATAATAACACCACACAACCCGGCATGGTGCGATTCCCGGAATAAGTACGAATAACATAATTTATTCTTTCGCATAGTTATGTTTTTTATTGTATTTTGATAATATTTTTTAAAAATAGTCATATATACTCCCGAAATCATTAAAATCAACCATTGACAAATGATGAGTTGTGTGGTACCATGACAACATAACTAAATACGGCATCCATGCAATTACTTGACAAGGAAGGGAACATTGTTATGAAATTAACATTAAAAGTCCGTGCATTGTCTTCTTTGCTTCTATTAATGATGTTGTTTTTTGTGGCTTGTGCCGGGCCGGATATTGAGAATGTTGAAACTTCAACGGCACCGGTCAACATAACGACGGGCGCTGTCGTATCCGACACCCCCGCCAGCACCGAGCCCGTTCCCGATCTTCCCGTTGTAAATTATACAGGTCAGACCATTACCTTCCTTGAGCGAGAAATTGAGGTGGGCAACAACATTGATGTTTACTTTACCGATATTCACGGCGACATAGGCACGGGAGACCATATGGACCAGGCTACATATAACCGTAATGCTGCCATGACCGAAAAATACGGCATCACAATCGAATCTCTTCGGATCAAGAACGGCAACATTTTAAAAACCTTTACTGCATCCTCCGATGCCGGAGATAAAATATGCGATGTTATCCATGCCAACGGACAAAATACGATATCGCTGGCGGTCACGGGATATTTAAGAAACATGAACGACCTTGAGTATGTTGATTATGATAACCCGTGGTGGATGAGCAAGGTTATGGAATCAACCTCGATTTCCAATATTAACTCCTTTGTCATAGGTTATACAAATTCGCAGGCGCTGACAGCGGTCACGGCGGTTTATTTTAACAAGCAGCTATTGAATGATCTGGCTCTTGAGGACGCATACACTGTTGTCAGGGATGGGCGCTGGACTCTGGATAAAATGAACGAATACTGCAAGGCAGCGGTCAGCAACCTCAACGGAGATGAGTCCATGGACGTCTCAGACCGCTACGGGCTTATTTTCAATTCCTATGCATGGGCTTCCTTTTTCTACGGCTCCGGGCTTTCCATCGTCGGCAAGGATTCCTCAGATATACCGGTGTTAAAACTCACCGATCAGAAGATATTCGATACACTGACAAAGGTTATCAATTTTCTTTCTGACGATAAAGTCCAGGCATGTTCCGCCTGGCTCACCTTCCCGAACAGCATGGAGGACGGCTTCCTCGGCGGTCACAGCATGTTTTACACCCAGCTTATGTATACGACACTGGGCATGAGAGCTTCTGATATGGAGTTCGGCATACTTCCTGTTCCAAAGCTGGACGAGGCGCAGGAAGAGTATTACTCTTATATTCACAACAAATCCTCCTACGAATCGGTGCCCAAGATCAACACCGACCTGGAGCGCACCGGCATACTGCTTGAGGATATGGCGTATTATTCATATAAAATCGTACGGCCGGTTTTCTTTGATATTATGCTGGACGGCAAGGTCGCAAGGGATGAGCAGTCCTGGGAAATGCTCGATCTTGTATACAAAAATGTATATGTATGTATGCTTCAACCGCTTGGCAGCGCCGGACTCAATGTTGACAGCACAATCCGCGGTTTTATAAACCAGAAAACCGGCTCGTCGGCTATGTCCTCTTCTTTCAAGCGCAATTCGAGCGTCTGGGAAAAGACGATAGAAAGTATTTCAGACTCGTTTGAAAAAAACATGAACAGTTAACCTGAAATTATTAAATCGGAGGAATACCATGAAAAAAACTCTTTCAGTTATGTTGGCGGTTGCGTTATTTGTTTCACTCTGCACTCTTACAGTTCATACCACCACAGCCGTGCCAGGCGGGGTACCCTATACAGATAAGCCCGACTGGATTATAACCGAGATAGCTCCGGACCAGATAGGCGACGGTACCGGCGGTTGGTCTGACGGTTGCGACACAATGGAATTTCTTGAGCTTTACAACAATTCCGGCAGTACACTGAATCTTTATGATTATGCCATGACCTATAACGGCAGCGCCCGCAGCAGCGCACGTTTTGAGGTCGAGATTATCGAATACACCCCGTTTAATGCCGACTGGTATGACGGTTCCTATGGGCCAGACAACACATGGACTTATACCGAAGCTGGATTTTGCGGCAACGCAAATCTCCCGACCAACCCTCAGACCTTCATGGTAGCTCCTGAAGAAACTATAGTAGTATGGTTTTATTACTGTGAATCGACATACGACAGATGGAATAACGGAAAGGGTTTGAGTATTCAGGATTTCCGCGAATTCTGGAACATTGATGAGAAAGTACGGGTTGCAATTATTGACGGCAACAGCCAGTCCAACCGCAACGGTAACGATAAAAACTTCAATCTTAAAAACAACGAAACAGGTACATACGGGATATGCCTTAAATCCGATGCCATAAACAAGGACGCGAATACGCAGGCCACAGCCACTTATTTTTATGCTAGCAGTCATCATGACTGCGTGGAAATGGAATTCTGGGCGATACTCGATTATACCAATCAGACAGGCGGTTCAACTCAGGCAAACTTAACGTTTAACTTTATTCCCGACATTCAGGGCTACGGCTCGGATGAATGGGGTTATGTACGCGACAGTCGCCGCGGACTTTTCGCGGAATCATTTGCAGAGGCTACACCGGGAAAACTGACAACAATACAGAAACTGGCGCTGGGTGTAGCTCTTGAAGCAGGCGAATCGCTGGACATCGGGTATTTATACTACCCGATTATCGACGCTCTGGGTGACTTTGAGGGCTTGATAATCGATGGCGTACTCTACGGCACCAACGCAACCTTTACCGCCGAGAAAGCCGGCATTGCCACACTGCAGTACAAGTACTCCAAGGATAATCTGACCTATACAAATACGGTAGGCGTCGAGCAGACCACCCCCGCTGAAACCACGACAAAAGCACCGGCTGAAACCACCACAGCCAAACCGGTAATTACCACCGCCTCCCCTGTTACCGCAACCACCGCCGCTCCGCTTGACGCAGCCACCACCGCCACCCCTGTAGGAACCACCGCCTCACCTGCTGATGGTAAGAATGGTTGCGGCACAGCGGTACTTTCAACTGTGATAATATGTGTTATCCCCTACGCCGGGCTGTTCATAAAAAAGCAAAAAGAATAATCAGGAATATAAGAAATCCACCCTTCACCTCAGGTGAAGGGTGGATTCAGCTTACAGACAAAGGGTTACGGTCGCTTTTCAGGAAAAGCTCCGCAAAAGCTTTCAAGCAATTTAACCAATAAACCCACTGTCAGCAATAGATTTCAAGCGTATTATTTGGTTGTTTTATATAAAGTTTCTTGCCGATTTCGAAGAAATCTGCTTCTATTACAAAGAAGCCGCGTATCTTTTTTCCGTATCAGATAACAGGCGCGTCACAGCCGGGTACTGTTACTAATATGCGAATATATCCGGGCGCGAGAGGAACCGGCTCACAGGGGAATCTTGCCGCGAGAACAGAGTCGGCGTCTGTCAACGGCTTTATGGCGACATATTTTTTACCAAGTTCCCGGGCGATCTGAAATGCGTGGCCAAGAGGCTGCATATCAAAGGAACGCTGGCGCAGCTCGAGATCCATGTAAATATCGGAGATGACAAGATGCTCGGCCAACAGCTTTTGTATGTCGCCGTCTCCCCGAAACTCAAGTCGCATCATGCCGCGTGTCAAGCCTTCAAGAGCATAAAAGGTAACCGCCTGACGATTATGGGCCAGCCGACGCTGTGCGTCATGTATCTGAGCTTCGCCGTCAAAAGGCAGAGAAGCGGCAGTAAGCTTGTGCTGCTTTTCAGCGCAATCCAACACCTTTTTGGTGTCCCCCGGCAGAGAGCAGTTGTCTACCGCCATATTGATGCTTTTACCCGCCATGCCCGGCCATGAGCGGCAGAGGTGCGGCGGCAGATGGCTGTTATCACCCATAAATTCAATTTTTATATGAGCGGCGTCCTCGGCACATATGAGGCTGACTGAGGTGTTGTCGCCATATGCTATTTCTCCCATGCGCTCCTTGGGAAGGCCCGAAAGCTCGCAAAGCAGAACTCTCAGCGTGTAGGCGTGGGTCGATATCAGCGCCACACCGTCGCCTACCTCGTTTATTACACGCCGGATACCCTCAAGCACACGGTCGCGCACTATTTCATAGTTGTCGCCGCCCGGGGTTATCATTGCCCAGGGGGTGTTATACCAGGCATCGTATTCCTTTGGGAAGAGCCTCGGGACATTCCCGCTGGGAAGCCCCTCCCAGACTCCTACGTTGTATTCGCGGAAAAGCATTCTCGGCTTGACTGTAAGGCCGTGACGTTCGGCTATCGCCTTTGCTGTCATGCGTGCGCGGTAGGCATCGCTGGAATATACGGCGTCGATATGTATGCCCTCAAAGCGGCGGCTTAATGCTTCGTTTTGCTGTATTCCCTTTACGGTAATAATACCGTCGTACATAGCATGGCTTCGCCGGCAGGCGTTACCCTCGGATTCGCAATGGCGCACAAGAAAAATTTTCGTCATTATTTTATTTCTTTCGTAGTATTTGTGTTTTTATTACAGATTAAAGCAGCTCGTCTATATATATAGGCTGGGACCAGGCTGTGCAGCCCATGTTGTCGGTGACGGACAGACGTATGTATTTGGCATATGGGTCGACAGCGTGCTCGGCGTACTCCAGAAGAGAGTCGCCCGCCCCATTATAGGTTTTTCCACCGTTTTCGCAAGCCGTGATCGATATACGGCGGGCAGGCGAGCAGCGAAGCTTTATTTTTCCGTCCTCTACCCGTAAATCATAAATAAGCGGGCCGGTAGAGGCGTAAAAGTCGCCGCGTTTCAGAGCGGCGCAAAGCCCAACGCGGCTAAGCTCATCGGCGCTCACCATGGTAAAGGAGGCGGCAAAATCACTTTGAAACCGGTGCGTGTCGTCTGCTGCAACTGCGTTCCAATGCTTTCCGCGCTCAAGACAATAGTCCCATATCCCGGTATCAACATCGCCGCCGCAATCGACAATGTTGCCGCTGTTGAACACCTCGAATGCGGTACATCCATGAATCGCCAGCATCATTTCGGGCTCCATGTTAGACCAGTCCGGGTGGTTAAGTATAACCAGGTTATGATGCCTGCGCATATATTCGATTTGCTCGTTCCAGGAGTCAAGGCCGCTGTCCAGCCTTCGGGGAATTTTCTGACCGTGAGTAAAGCATTCCCCGGCGCATGCCGTTTCCTCATCCCTTATACAGCAAAAATGCATATGTTTGTGCGGCGCGCAGGGATAAAGTTCTTTCCGGCGATAATTGACCTCCCAGGGGCGGCGCTCATTCATCTGTATTGAAATTTCGGTTCCGGCAAGCACCAGAAAATCCGGTCTGTCAAATGACTCGTCGTCCCAATAGATTTCGTGGTCGGTCACGGCGCAGAAATTATATCCCTTAAGACGGTAACGTTCAAGTGCGTCTGCCGGATTGAGTTTTCCATCCGATATGTTGGTGTGCATATGCAGGCTGCCGCGCCACTGAGGGACGCCGCCGTTAATATAAATCCTGTTCTTCACGGTTTCCTCCGAAAGTATGATTTATAACCGAAGCTGACAGTATTATAACCCGGATGTTGTCAAAAGTCAACACAAATCCCTCAATAATTTATAAAAACCGACAATTATTCAAAACATTTACGTTAAAAAGCTTATATAGACAATAACCATTATGATATGAAGCTTGTTTGGCAGCTCCATATTTAAATATCTGATGTGTAATGAGGGACATATGATGATTTTTTGCGATGTATAAGTCGTTTAATTAACTGTTTTGTGGATTTTTGACCGGATGTATTGACAAATCAACAAAAGTATGCGATAATGCGAATCAGAATAATAATATTGGGAGTCAACAAATGAAAAAAACAGACATTGTAATCATTGGTGCAGGAGCTGTAGGAAGCGCGCTTGCCCGTGAATTGTCCAAATATAAACTTGATGTGACTGTTATTGAAAAAAACGAAGATGTAGGTGGAGACAGTTCAAAATCCAACAGTGCGATTATACATACCGGTTATGATGCGTCCCCCGGAACGCTTGAGAGTCAGCTGGTTGTTGCCGCCAACCCTATGTATGATAAAATAGCAGCAGACCTTGATGTTCCCTTCAAACGCATCGGCGCTATATTGCCGGCATTTACTGACGAACAGTACGAAAAATTGCCGGCATTAAAACATAAGGCAATGATGAACCGGGTTTATGACGTGGAATACCTGACAGGAAAAGAATTGCTTTCCATGGAGCCAAACCTCAATCCCGAGGTTAAAGCAGGGCTGTACATACCGCGTGAAAGTATTATTGATCCTTTTTTACACGTTATCGGCATGGCGGAGAATGCAGCTGATAACGGTGTGCATTTCCTGCTGGGCACAAAGGTCACAGGCATAGTCGTTGAGGAAGGAAACATCAAAGCCGTAAAAACAGATAAAGGTGATATTGCGACCAGATATGTTATTAATGCAGCCGGTCTTTATTGCGATGAAATTGCATCGTATGTAGGAAAAAATAATTATTATGTTACGCCCAGAAAAGGGCAGTTCTATATTCTTGATAATAAAACCTCATGCAAAGTCAATATGATAGTACTGCCAATTCCTACGAAAATCACAAAGGGTAAGCTGATCTGCCCGACAGTACATGGCAATATGCTTGTCGGCCCCACTGCTGAGGATCTGCTTGATAAAACCGACAAGCGGATAACCGCCGAAGGGCTCGAAAGTATCGCCTCAGATGTGCGGAAAATGGTTCCGGGCGTTGTTATCCGCGATACGATAACCCAATATTGCGGGCTGAGGGCACACCGTAATCCCGAGGGTCTCTGTATTGACAAATACGACGACCTTGGCGGATATGTAAATATTTCCGGAGTCCGTTCAACAGGTCTGACCGCCTCGGTTGCCATTGCAAAGTACGTTGTTGATTTATTGCTTGAATCGGGAATGAAAGCTGAATTTAACACTGATTATAACCCGATACGCCGGGGAACGCCCCGTTTTGCTGAGCTGACCGCAGAGGAGAAATGCGCGCTGATTTCAAAAGACAGCCGTTATGGAAATATAATTTGTCGCTGCGAGACTATAACCGAAGGCCAGATATGCGATGCAATTCACCGGACACTGGGCGCACGTTCAGTTGATGGTGTAAAGCGGCGTGTACGAGCCGGAATGGGACGCTGCCAGGGGGGATTCTGCGGTCCGAGAGTGATAGACATTATCGCAAGGGAACTTGGTATACCGGTGGAACAAGTACTCAAAAATGAACCGGGATCCGAAATGGTTACAGGTAAGGTCAGATAATGGACAGGTTAAAGAAAGGTATTACAACTGATATGAATGAAAAGATTTATGACGTTATAATTGTCGGGGGTGGTCCGGCGGGGCTTGCCGCTGCGGTCGGCGCCAAGGAAGCAGGAGCCGGGGACGTATTGATCGTTGAGCGGGACGGCAACCTCGGGGGAATACTTGAGCAGTGTATTCATCCCGGCTTTGGTCTTAAATATTTCAATGAAGAGCTGACCGGACCCGAATATGCACGTCGCTTTATAAAAAAAATAAAGGAATACGGCGTTGAATATAAGCTCGGCACAATGGTGCTGGGAATCGATGACCATAAAATTATAGGAATCAACTCAAAAGATGGTTTATTGGTTTTGCAGGGTAAAAGTATCATCCTCTCAATGGGGTGCCGCGAACGGACGCGAGGTGCTATTATGACACCCGGAACCCGCCCGGCCGGGATTTACACCGCAGGTGCTGCGCAGCGTCTTATTAACCGCCAGAATATAATGGTCGGAAAACGTGTTGTGATACTCGGGTCGGGTGATATAGGCATGATTATGGCCCGCCGCCTGACTCTTGAGGGCGCAAAGGTGCTGGCGGTTGCTGAAATAATGGATTATACAGCCGGTCTTACACGTAATCGTGTACAGTGTCTAGAAGACTTTGGTATTCCGCTTCTGCTCAGCCATACTGTTGTAGAAATTAAGGGTAATCGACGTGTTGAAGGCGTTGTGATTGCTGAAGTTGACCCTGCAACCAGAAATCCGATTCCCGGAACCGAAGAGCTCTATGAATGTGATACGCTGATGCTCTCATGCGGACTGATCCCCGAAAACGAGTTGTCAAAGGAATGTGGCATCAAATTGAACAGGATTACCTCAGGCCCTGAAGTGAATCAGTTTATGCAGACAAACATCGATTACATATTCGCATGCGGAAATGTAGTGCATGTTAATGATCTGGTTGATAATGTCACCGAGGAAAGTTTACGTGCGGGACGTTATGCAGTTCAGTTTGTAAAGGGCCTTCTTCCGGAATGCCGTAACGAAATTCCGGTGGTTACCGGTAACAATGTCCGTTATATTTGTCCTCAGAGAATCTGTCCCACATCTCCCGTGACACTCTTTTTCCGGGCTGCTTCACCGGCTGAAAATGTAACACTGAATATTTTAGCTGATGATAAAATCATTATTACAAAGAAGCTCTTAAAAATAAATCCCGGTGAAATAGAGCAAATTTATATTTCCGCAGAAAAACTTGCCGGTATTTCATCGGTTAAAGCAGAAGTTGTCTGAGGGGAGTGCTGAAATATGAGTACAATAACAAAAAGCATTATTTGCATAACATGTCCGCAGGGCTGCGTAATCACGGTAAAGGGAAATCCAGAGGAAGAAATCATTGACAGTGTGGATGGGAACAAATGCAGCCGTGGATTAACATATGCTAAAGATGAGTTTATTCATCCTGTGAGAATCCTGACGTCATCGGCCAGAGTTTCAGGACTGAATGTGCCGCTGATAGCAGTCAGGACATCAAAACCCATTCCCAAAGAGCTGCTCTTCAAGGGGATGGAGGAAATTAAAAAAATCAATATCACTGAGAAAATTAATACCGGTGATATAATTATTCATAATTTTCTCGGAACAGAAGCCGATCTTATCTCCTCGGGAAGCGTGGAATAAATTATTAAGTGCTGCCGCATATGTTGAAAAATTGTGGCAGCACTTACTTGTTATTTTCAGCACTGCTGCGTCGGCGGTTTTGTGCTGTGTTTACTGAATAAACACTCAGCGAAAGAGCAAAAGGACGGGGGGAAACGGTTGTGCACGAAAAACTGATTGCGGCATATGACTTTGGCACAAGCGGCTGCAAAATCGCACTTATCGACTTGAAGGGTGTTGTTAAAAGCAGTGCTTATTGGAGCTATGATTACGAAACCAATACACAGGGTTGGGCAGAAGTAAATCCTGATGTTTATTGGGACGCTCTCTGCCGGGTCACATCAATGGCGCTTTCCAAAGGACATTTTGAGAAACAAAGTATTTGCGCTCTGTCCATTGCAACCATTTGGAGAGGAATCATACCCGTGGACGCGACCGGAGATGTGCTGTACAACAATATCCTCTGGCTTGATGGCAGGGCATCTATTGAAGCTGAAATGTTATGTAAAACCATGGGGACTACATACTTTTCCGATAAGGATTATTGGCCCAAACTGCTGTGGTACAAAACCAACCGGCCTGAGTTGTATGAAAAAACAGCGCAAATTCTGGAAGTCAGCACCTACCTGCGTTATCGGCTCACCGGTGAGACAGTAACAGCGCTTCCGAATCATTTTACAAAATCCACGGATCCAGTATCTCAGAATGCCTTCGATCAATTTCTCCGTATAGCCGGAATAGATAAAGCCCTGTTTCCGCCGCTTGTTGACTCCTCTGCTCATGTCGGCAATGTTACCGCGTCAGCCGCAGAAAAAACCGGTATTCCTGCAGATATTCCTGTTTATGCAGGATGCACGGATCTGATGGCCATTCCCATCGGCAGCGGCGCTTCCGGACTCGGTGACAGCCACGTTTATTTGGGGACCTCCGGCTGGTTCGGGCAGATCACACCGCTTAGTAAACGTAAGAGCTGTTTTTTGGCTGCGCCCTGTACAGTTAATACCGACATAACTTTTTATGGATTAAATACAGCCTGTCCCGCGGTGGACTGGACAATTTCGCGCTTCTATCCACAAGAATTGAAGGAAATGGGAAACGATATTTACGCTTTTCTCGAAAAGGATCTTGCAAGTATTCCCGCAGGTTCCGGGGGCCTGCTCGCAAGCACCTGGCTCCGTCGGGAACGACCTCCCGTCCATAAAACTGCGCAGGGCGTTTTCCTGAACATTCATTTCCAGCATACACGTCAGCATTTTGTAACGGCTATGCGGGAAGCAGCAGCCTATATGTTGCGTTGGAACCGGGAAAGGACAGAACAGTTAAGCGGTATACACAGCGAAATCATACGTGTAGCAGGCGGCGGTGCAATGAGTGATCACTGGATGCAGATTTTAGCAAATGTGCTGAAAACTCCGGTAGAGGTTCCTGCCTCTCCGCAATTTGCCGGAGCATTAGGAGCAGCGGCTTGCGCACTTGTCGGCATGGGAGAACTCACATGCTTTGAAGAAATAAAAACGCTGACAGGTACCGCAAAATGCTTTGAACCGATGGACTGTGGCTCAGTATACGATGAAATGTACCTGGCTTTTCGTGAACTTGGTGCTTTAAATAATATTTTTGATAAATTAAATCAAATAAAAGAAAAAGAAGTATTGTACAACACTCCTTCTCCGCCATGACAGGTGTGAACCACGTGTTTTATTCAGTTATTTATATAAAGTTTCTTGCCAGGCTTCTTTTCAAAGAAGCAGATTTCTTTGAAATCGGCAAGAAACTTTATTCTATATTTATGTCCTTGACATAATAAGATAGGAATGATATAATCCAGTTAATGACGGCTAACTATCAGTATCCCAAAGGTATCTGATCCCGCTAGATATTGCGTGTTTTAAGGATGGATCTTCTATGATAAGAAAAAGCATTTTTCTCCTTTTATGTGTATTGATTATCTCACCGGCGGTTTTTCTCAGCTCCTGCACGTTTTTTAACGACGATACCGAATACGCTGTCATTTCTTCAGGGAACATTACGGCCGACGGTTATATTTATAATCTTTATGAGAATAAAACCGCCTCAATAACCGGTTACACCGGAAACGAGGCGGTAATTAATATTCCCGGGAAACTCGACGGATACACTGTTACATATATCGGAGCGAACGCCTTCGCGGGCAACACCGACATGATTTACCTCACGGTCGGGAACAGTGTCAGAAAGATCGGAGAAGGAGCATTTGAAAACTGTAAAAAGCTGCTGCGCGCTGATATCGGCAATTCTGTGAGAAGTATCGGCGACTCGGCTTTTTCCGGGTGCGACAACATATGCGAGGTGAATATCTCGGAGGGGTTAACTGATATCGGAAAACTCTCTTTTCTGAATTGTTTCGCGCTCTCCTATTTCGATTTCCCCGCGTCGCTCCGGAGCATCGGCGACGAGGCCTTCATGGGTTGCACAAATATTTCCGAGGTAGTACTGCCGGAGAAATTTGAATCGCTCGGCATGTCCGCCTTCAATTCCTGCGTGTCTCTCTGCCGGCTTGAGCTCGGCGGGCTGAGTGCGATTCCTGACAGCGCTTTTGAGAAGTGCGCAGCTCTTGTTTCAGTCAACATCGGGAACAAGGTTGAATCAATCGGGAGCCGTGCTTTCAACCGCTGCGAAAACCTTACCTCGGTATCTATCGCCAAAAGTGTTAAATCAATCGGTTACAGTGCCTTCGAGGGCAGCCAGTGGCTTGCCAAACAGGCCGGCGCATTCGAATTTGTAGTCGCCGGCGACGGAATCCTGCTTCTCTATACCGGTAACGACGTGAATTTAACAGTGCCGAAGACAGTTAAAATTGTGTCCGACGCATTCTCGGGAAATACAACGCTTCAGAGCGTGACTGTTCCCGGCAGAGCGACCTTAATCGGAGACTATGCTTTCAGCGGCTGCACGGGCCTTAAAAACGTGACGCTGGGCCGGAATGTGGCGGCCATCGGGACCAAGGCCTTCTTCGGCTGCAGCTCGCTCGTCGAAGTCAACATGACAAATAAAATTAAAACAATCGGGTATTATGCTTTCGGCAGCTGCCCGTCGCTTGTCAATGTCAGTTTCAAGGGCTCAGAGAAAGATTATAACCGGATTTTAGTTGAGGACGGGAATACGTCTCTTACAAAAGCGGAAGTCAGCTATAACAGATGAGGTTTTATATGAAAGAAAATTTACGCAAAAATCTGGCAGTAAGAATCATAGCCGCGACGCTTCTGATAATTTCTGCCTGCGGATTGCTCGGAGGATGCAAGGCGTCCGGAAAAAAGGATTTTTCTCTGCCGACAAGAAAAATAACCGAACCTGATTCTCCGCTTAAATTCGGCAGCTATACATATCTTCTCTATAACGACGGAACTGCAATCCTGACTTCATACAGCGGCGACGAGAACAGCATCTTAATTCCGGATGTAATTGACGGTAAAACTGTTATTGCTCTTGACAACGGAATTTTTGCCGGTAATGAGACCCTTCAGTCTGTAAATATCGGAAGCAATATTGAAATTATCGGCGACTTTGCGTTTTACGCCTGTAAATCACTGAGAAACGTGTCGGTCGGGAAGAATGTCTGGTACATCGGTGCGGCCGCGTTTGACGATACGCCCTGGATGAATGCCAAGACCGACGAATACGTTATAGCCGGCGACGGAGTGCTGCTCAGGTACAACGGAAAAGATAAATATGTGACTGTGCCCGACGGGATCAAGCATTTGTCAAGTGCATTCGGAGCAAATTATGATATTATATACGTCGAGCTGGGCGACAGCGTGCTGACGCTTGGAAAGTATTCCTTCGCAAGCTGCGAGTCGCTCCGGCAGGTAAAATTCGGAAAGAACATAAAACTTATCGGCGACAATGCCTTCGAAGGCTGCGTCGCGCTGAGTGCCGTTGATATTCCTGACAGTGTCGAGCGGATAGGGGACCATGCTTTTGACGGAGATTATTACCTTATGACGGCACGGATCGGAAACTCGGTCAGTGAGATAGGGCAGTATGCCTTCAACCAGTGTATAAGAATGCGCAGCATAGCGTTGCCGGCGACACTTACATCGGTGGGCGTATGCGCGTTCCGCGACTGTTTCTCGTTATACACTGTGTTTTACGGGGGGAATGAAGAGCAGTTCCGGGCGATCGGGCTGTCTGATACAAATTATATTCTGAAAGATGCTTATAAAATCTGGGGTGTCAAGGGAGGCGGGCATGGAATATCGGACTGATAAAAAAAGACATGGAAAACTCCCTGTCGTCGTTTCACTGCTGTTGCTTGCGTTGTCGGCGGCTGTATTTGAATTTTTCGGCGTGCTGACAAAATACATCCCTCTCTGCCTTACCTCGGCAATTTGTTTCTATCAGGCTCTCGTCAATTCCGTGTTGTTTGCCGCCGGCAGCGGAGACGGCAAAAAAGAGCCGCCGCGCCGAACTGAGAATTCCGGGAGCGGCAGGCTGCACCGGGCAGCGTCAAGCGTGTCTTTTACTCTGCGCCAAGCCGCATACGCAGCCGGGACATACATCGGGAAACGCCTAAACCTGATTGCAGTGGGTCTGATTATCATCATCACGTTACTCACTCAGCTGAATTTCTTTATTCTTACCCGCCGGTTGACCTCGCTGACATCGGTCGGGTATGCCGTCCCTGTGGTCCTGCTGGCTTTTTTCCTCCTCTTTATTGCGGCTGAGAAATGGTGCAAACACACCGAAACCAAAGACAAGCGAATCTCGGTTCTCCTCCGTAACCTGCGCGGCGCGCTTTTGACAGGCCGGATATCGCTGCTTTTTACAATGATAGCCGTGGTTATCAAGCTTCTGGGGTACTACGACGCGCAGAAGTGGCTGGTATGGGCGTTGTACGCCCTCTTTATCTATGCATCTGTCTTCATTATCCTGTCGCTGGCCGTGCAACTCTTAAAAAAGGAACTCCTGACCAATCCGAAAATAAACATTCCGCTTCCCTTCGCAGGTGGCGCCGACCGCGACCTTGGGGTGCTTAACTATCTTGAGGAAAACACCGGAATCACAATGCGCTCTCTTTTCAGCCTGAGATTGGTTAAAACAATTCTGCCATATACGATTTTAATCGCCGCAGCGCTCTTCTGGGCGGCTACGGGCGTGGTGCAGGTTGAATCCTACCAGACGGGTGGGGTTTACCGGTTCGGAAAGCTCCGCGATGTCCTGCTCGAGCCGGGAATACACCTGACGCTTCCCTGGCCGATTGATAAAACAGTTATTTACAATACCGAATCGGTCAGTAAAATGACGATAGGCTACCGGTCGTCGACAGATACCGATAACACATGGACCGGTTCCCACGGCTCGAGCGAATACAAACTGCTACTGGGCGGCGGGGACGAGCTGGTTTCAATAAATCTGCGGATCGAGTATAAAATCAGCGACCTTAAAACTTATCTCACTAACAGCGCGTCGCCCGAAAAGCTGCTGGAGGCGCTGGCCTACGAGCTTGTGACCGACCGGACAATCAATACCGACCTTGAGGATCTTCTCTCGGTGGACCGCAGCGCCTTCTCAGAGGATTTCAAAAACGAGCTTGAACGAAATCTCGGCAAATATAAAGCAGGGCTAGAGGTGGTCAGCGTCGTACTGGAGAGCATACACCCGCCGGTTGAGGTGGCGCCGATTTATCAGCAGATCATCAGCGCCGAGATAGAGGCGGACAAGTATTTACTCGATGCTGCGGCCAAGGCCGCCGTCGCGCTGGCTGACGCCAACACAAAGTATGACACAGCGCTCTCGGTTGCGAACGCAGCTTATTATACCAAAACAGCCGAGGCCAAAGCCGGCGTCGCTCAGTTCATGGCCAGCGTGGCAGCAGACAACGCGGCGTCTGACGCATACAGGTATTATAAATACCTGAGCGCGATAGGAACAGCTTATGGAAAATCACGGCTTGTCATCGTCGGAGATGGAATCGACAGCTCGAATCTTTATTTCGGCAGCATAACGCTGAGCCAGTAATGGAGTATGAAAATGAAAAATGTTTCTTGTAATATAAATACAGTTGAAGAAAAGGCCGGGCAGCCCAAAAAGCCGGCCCGCTCCTCGTTCGGCGTTATGAAATACGTCATCGCCGCCATTCTTTTAACTGTGCTCGTTTATTTCGGCTTTACCTGCGAGGTGCGCGAGGGAAGCTGCGCCGTGATACTCCGCTTCGGCGCTGTCCGCCAGGAGATAACCGAAGCCGGGCTTTATTTCCGGCTGCCCTGGCCCTTCGAGACGGTGGTAACATACGACAGAAGGGTACAATACCTTGAATCAGATTACCTCGAGACGACGACGAAGGACAAGAGGAATATTATTATTCAGTCATATGTGGTCTGGGAGGTGAGCGATCCGCTGCTCTACCACAACAGCGTCGGTTCCCAGGGCAAGGTGGATTCCTACATAAAGGACCAGATTTTCAGCGCGACAAACAGCGTCATGGGGTCATACAACCTGACGGGACTTGTTTCCCTGTCAAAAGAACAGATAAAGATAGACGAGATACAGCAGCAGATTTTCGAGCGCGTGCGCGACAACTGCGGAAAAAACTACGGCATAACAGTAAAGGACGTCAGCATTCTGCGCCTTTCACTGCCCGATATAAACCTTGCAAGCGTTTTTGAGCAGATGCGCGCCGACCGCCAGAAGGACATCGACCAGATTCTGGCAAAGGCACAGTATGAGGCCAATAAGATCATAACCGACGCCGACGCCGAGGCCGCCGCAATCATCGCCTCGGGCACAACGGCAGCTGCCGAGATTAACGCCCGTACCGAGACAGAGGTCGCGAAAATCTACGCCGGGGCGCAAGCCGCAAACATAGAGCTCTATCAGTTCTTAAAGCAGCTTGACACCGTCGTCGCTTCGGTGGGCAGCAGCACTATACTGGTTGTCAAGGCTGACGAGTACCCCTTCAATGTGCTGACCGAGTACGGCGATTATCTGACCGACGAGGACGATGAGGTCATATTGAGCGACCTTTCCCATATCCTCTCGAAACTTCCCGAGGCTGACAGGGGTGCTCTGATTGACGCAATATATGCCCTTATTGACAGCTACATGCCTGCGGGGGTGAGCGGCCAATGAAGAAAAACGCCTTATTCGCCGACATCCTGACCACCGTAACCGGGTACTTCAAGTGGCTGATCTTAGTGATCGTCATACTTATCTCTGTCTCGGGCGTGCGGAGTGTAAAAAGCGGCGAGGTTGCGGTGATTCTGCGCTTTGGGCAGATCGTCGGCACCGGCTATGATGAGCAGGTGCACGGGCCGGGCCTTATTTTCGCCTTTCCCTACATAATCGATGAGGTAATAACAGTGCCTACCGGAAGCGTCATGGAGCAGAAGGTCACAACGCACTACACAGCAGGGGAGATGACCACCCTGCACAATAACGGATACATAATCACCGGCGACCAGAACATAGCGCTTTTGAGCGCCTCGGTCAAATACGTGATATCCGACCCTGTGAACTATGCACTCTATATCAATGACATAAAGAGCCTGATAAATGCTTTTGTCAGCAACGCCATGGTTGAGCAGGCCGCGTCGGTTTCTGTCGACAGTCTCCTGACTTCCGACAAGGATGCTTACGGGCTGGCGGTGCTCGCCCGGGCACAGAAAAAAATCAGCGAAATCGGCGCCGGGGTGACAATCAGTACAATTGAGCTGACCAACGTCAGCATGCCGGCCGAGGTCCGCGAAATTTACGACCTTGTCAACTCGGCGACAGTTCAGGCCAGCACCCAGATTGAACAGGCAAAACTTTACCGCGAGAACCTGATCCCGAAGGCGCAGGCCACGGCCAACGCGAAAACAGCTGCCGCAAACACGAAATATTCTGAGGACATAGCCGCAGCAAACACAGACCTCACCGAATTCTGGGGCCTTCTCGCCGAATACGGGACAAACCCGGATGTGGTGAAAATGAGGGTTTACAGCGCCAAGGTTTCGGCGGCCATTTCGAAGATTGGCAAAGTACGGGTGGTCCAGGACGGCGAGACCAGGATAGTTATCAGTTAAGGGGGACGCCGTATGGAAAACATAGATAACATGGGGAAGAGGAGCCTTGAGGCACTCTCCCGCGAAAACCTCACCAAGCGCGGCAAAAGCCGGCTTACAAAAGAAATAATCAGCGCTGCCATAGCGCTCTCCTGCCTTATTGTCGGCATTATGTACAGCTATATTTTCCCAGAGAGACCCACGGTTCCGGCGCTGTTATACACCGTCGGCTTCCTTGTGGAAGGAATACCGGTATTTATCTCCGCGATACGCGGGGTGATTACGAAAAACCTGACCAACGCTATGGAGATTCTCGTCTCAATCGCAATTCTTGCCTGCTTTTTCACAAGAGATCTTGTGCTGGCGATTCTTATCCCTATGATACTCAACCTCGTCCATTTCTTCGAGGAGCGGAGCATCATGGGCGGGCGCGACGTAATCGAAGGACTTAAGCGGATGCAGCAGAATTCAGCGATCCTTACCGAGGGCGGCGTAGAAAAGATTGTGGATGCAAAAACGCTGAAAATCGGCCAGACGATAGTCGTCAAACCCGGTGCGGGAATTCCTATCGACGGGGTGATCGTCCGCGGTGAGACAAACATCGACCAGAAATCGCTGACCGGCGAGCCGCTGCCCAAGAGGGCGGCGCCGGGAGAGTGCGTTTACGCCGGGACGGTGAACATAGACGGGCGGATCATCGTTGAGGTGAAGAAGGAATATGTGGATACATCCTTCTCGAAAATCCTTGCGCTGCTTGAAAAATCCGAGAGCATCTCAATCCCCGAGTCACGTATTATCGACCGTTTCATGCGCTACTACATACCGCTTGTGCTGTCTGTCGCTGCAGCTGTCGCCCTTATTGGCGGCGATATAACCAAAGCTATCGCCATACTGGTGGTTTCCTGTCCCTGTGGGCAGATGCTGGTAAGTTCGGCGCCGATGATAGCGGCGCTGTCTGTCTCAACGCGCCGGGGGATACTGATCAAAAACTCCAAATTCATTGAAGAGCTGACTGGGATAGACGCCGTGATCTTTGATAAGACCGGCACTCTGACCGAGGGCAACCTTTCGCTCACTGATATAAATCCGGCTGATGGTGTTACGCCGGACGAGCTGCTGATTTCTGCCGCCTGCGTAGCCTCAGCTTCGTTGCACCCGGTGTCGCGGGCGGTATGTACTGCCGCGGCAAATATTGAATATGACCGTAATTTTGAAGTCACCGAGCTTCCCGGCCGGGGAATGGAAGGCAAATCACCTGACGGGGGGCATGTAATACGCTTCGGGAGCCGCGAATGGATGATTGAATCAGGGGTTATAAATCTGCCTGAGATAGTATCGGTGGGCCCTGTAAGCTACGTTATGCGCGACGGAGCTTTCCTCGGCTGTCTTTCTTTTAACGATACGGTGCGTCCCGGAGCCGCCGAGAGTATCAGAGCGCTGCGCGAGCTCGGTGTGACCGAGACAGTGATGCTGACCGGAGACAGGGCGGCAGCGGCTGAGATAATCCGAGATGAGACCGGAATTGACACACTTTATGCACAGCTGCTCCCCGAGGAAAAGCTGGGGAAGTTGCGCGAGATCGGAAAGAATCACAGTGTGCTTGCGGTAGGCGACGGCATCAACGACGCGCTTGTGCTGAAGGAAGCCGACGTCGGAATCGCAATGGGAGCAATGGGCTCGGATACTGCGATTCAGTCGGCCGATATCGCGCTTATGAACAACAATCTCAATAATATTCCGTTTGTCATGGAGCTGGCGCGGCGGACACGCAGGCTGATTTATCAGAATCTCGCACTCTCTATTGGAATCAGTGCTCTGATGATTACATTATCGGCTTTCGGGGTGATAAGTGCGCTGGCCGGAAGCATTCTGCATAACTTCGGAGCTTTCGCGGTGCTTCTCAACAGTTCAAGAGTTCTGAAAATGAAATATTCTGAACATGCTACGAAATAATTTTTGTCCGCTCCTGTTATGTCCCCTGTACCCATGTTATTTTTAATAATAAAAATGCAGCTGTTGTAGGTTAAGAGTTTCTCTCTTATATACAACAGCTGTTTAGTTATACAACCAATGACATTTATTTGTTATGGTTATGCCAGACATTTATTTTTTGCGGCTTCCATCCTTCAAGAAGTTTGTTCCGTACAGCTTCAGAAATTTGAGGCATATATGTTTTTTCTGTCTGACTGAACTGTCGTATTATAGCAAGGCCTGTTTTGGCCGTGGAAGGTAATTTGACATTGCATACAACGGTATTCAATCACATATGTTGACATTTTGTGGCTCCGGCTGTATAATTGAGGTAATAAATATACTAAAAACTGAAAGTGAAATTTAAACATGAAAAGTTATTTATTACCCGAGCAAGGCAATTTCTACAAAGCAAATCTTCATTGTCACACATCAGTTTCCGACGGCAGACTATCTCCCGAAGATGTTAAAAAGCTTTATAAAGAAGCGGGGTATTCGATTCTTGCCATTACAGATCATAATATTCTGATTGATCATTCAGAGCTAAACGATGATAATTTCTTAACCCTGACCAGTGTTGAAATCGACATTACCGATAAAAATAACAACAGAAGACCCTGCTTCCATATTAATTTTTATTCCAGAACGCCTGGCAATAACGCTCTGCCGTGTTTTAACCCTGTATATGTCCGTCATAGCGATGATACATACATACAAAAGCAGAATTATGTGGGTACTGCCGATTATATTAGAAATTATCATAACATTAATGAAATGATCGGAGAATTCAATAAAAACGGTTTTCTTGCCTGCCTTAACCATGTTACATGGTCGATTCAGGATCTTGACGAATACCGTGACATAAAAGGCGTGTTTGCAATGGAAATCTACAATAACAGCTGTTATACCGAGGGCTACGACGAGTTCAATTCCCACGCATACGACGAATTGCTGAGGCGCGGTAATAAGTTGTTTTGTTTCGCTTGCGACGACAATCATAACAAATATCCGCAGGATAGTCCCCGTTTTGATTCGTTAGGCGGATTTGTAATGATAAAATCGCCTTCGCTTACATATGACAATGTTATTAAAGCACTTGAAAAGGGTGACTTTTATTCGTCGACCGGTCCCCTTATTTATGAAATGTACAGAGAAGATGACAAGCTGTATATAAAAACCTCCCCGGCCGCTCGAATTTGCATAAATACCTATGGAAGAAAAGCCAGCATCGTGACACCTGATAAAAAAGGCCAGACAATCAGCGAGGCAATTCTTGATATTCGTGACAACGTTTATTTCAGAGTAACAGTTGATGATGGTATGGGTCATTTCGCGTGGTCAAATGCATTTTTTAGCGGTATGTTATCATAAACGGGCAAGCCAGGTAACAGTACCGTTGCATACTAAGTGTTGATTATTCTGAATTAACGGTAAATATGTTAAGGAATATAACAATGAAAGAAACCAATACTCAGACAACAGAGAAAAACAAGACCCTCGAACAGTTGAAAATTCTTTGTATCGGAAACAGTTTTTCGGTTGATACCATGGAACATGTAGCAAATATCGCGTTAAATTCGGGAATAAAAAATGTAAAGCTCGGTAATCTGTACATCGGCGGGTGTTCAATAAACAAACATTATCATAACATTGAAAATGATATTCCCGCGTATAAATATTATCTTAATACGGGGACAGAATGGACAAGTTTGCCCGAATACAGAATAAGTGATGCGGTAAAAAGCGAAATGTGGGATTGGATTTCCATACAACACGGCACAGGGGATGGCAGCCGTTATACCTTGGTCGAATCATATGCCAAGCTGGCGGGTCTGGTTGAACATGTTAAAAGTCTTGCGTGGCAGGGCGTTAAAATAAATTTCAATATGACCTGGGTCGGCGAACCTTATTACAACCATCCCGAAATAGTCGCTTACGGCGGAAATCAATTATTGATATACGCAAAAATTGCGGAAATAATGCAGAACGTAATCGTTCCGATGAAAGAAATAGATTTTGTGTCGCCTACGGGTACGGCAATACAGAACGCGCGTACTTCAAAACTAAAAACCTTGTCACGCGACGGATACCATTTAAGCCTTGATATAGGGAGATACATAGCGGGACTGGCGTTTTTCAAGGCGCTAACAGGGCTTGATATCGACAGAATAACCTGGGCGCCGGAAGGCGTTGACAACACTGCTGTGAAAATAGCAATTGAATCAGCAAATAATGCAATTAAAGTACCTTTTGCCGTAACCCCATCGGAAATAGTATAGCCTCAGCTTTTTTAAAATAATGATAAATGAAACGGGATGCCGCATGCGGCATCCCATTTATGTATTAAATAATTGAGTGTTGAGCACTTTCAGCTTTTTTGTCAATCTTTCTGTTGCGGAAGTAAAGGCAGGTATCAATTGAAACCATGAGAAAATTTATTATATAAAAAATAAATACATAGTTAAGCGGTTTACCGGAAACCTGAACAGCGATTAGTTTTGATGCAATTCCGCAGATATAACCCGATAAAATAAAGCAAAGAAAAGCCAAACTTTTTCCTTTTGCTGTTTTTACACGCAGTGTTTTCATAATATTTATCGGCCATGAAATTCCAAAACATATAACCATCGCTGCTTCTAAAAAATCTGCCATATTTCTGACATTCCTTTCCTGTAAAAGACAAGTGCAGTTTCCGACATTACAATGACGTAAAAAAAATTTTGTATAAACTTTCAACTATACAATTATATATACAAGCAACGGTACTGTCAAGTGGTTTTTTGATTTTTCGATTCTCATAGTGAACCCGCTTGCCAAAGCTGGAATTCTACATTTTATCCTTCACGTTTCAGGTAAACCAGAGCATTAAAAAACTGGTCGATGTGGGCACGTCGTGGACACAAGCGATTATTTACCCATTAATAAGTAAAAACGACGGGCTTTCACCCAAGTGGTGAAAGCCCGTTTCCCGTTTATCTATATTACTTTTTAAACGTTTCCTCAATAGCCACAGCCACCGCCACGGTAGCTCCGACCATCGGGTTATTTCCCATTCCGATAAGTCCCATCATCTCAACGTGCGCCGGAACAGACGACGACCCGGCGAACTGCGCGTCTGAGTGCATTCTGCCCATCGTATCTGTCATTCCGTATGAGGACGGACCTGCGGCCATGTTGTCGGGGTGCAGGGTGCGGCCTGTGCCGCCGCCAGAGGCGACTGAGAAGTAGTTCACGCCGTTCTCAACGCACCACTTCTTGTACGTGCCGGCAACAGGATGCTGGAATCTCGTCGGGTTGGTTGAGTTGCCTGTGATCGAAACGCCAACCTTCTCAAGCTTCATGATTTCAACGCCCTCGGGGACGTTATCAGCGCCGTAGCACTTGACAGCGGCGCGGGGACCCTTAGAATAAGCCGTCTCGCCCACCACTTTGAGTGTCTCGGTGTTGTTATCAAACTCAGTCTTAACGTATGTAAAGCCGTTGATTCTTGAAATAATGAACGCCGCGTCCTTGCCGAGGCCGTTCAGAATGACGCGAAGTGGCTTCACCCTGACCTTGTTAGCGTTGAGCGCAATGCTGATCGCGCCCTCGGCTGCCGCGAAGGACTCATGTCCGGCGAGGAAGCAGAAGCACTCGGTCTCCTCAGAGAGAAGCATTTTGCCGAGGTTGCCGTGACCGAGACCGACTTTTCTGTTCTCGGCGACAGAACCGGGAATGCAGAAAGCCTGCAGGCCGATTCCTATTGCCGCTGCGGCGTCAGCCGCCTTCTTTGCGCCCGACTTGATTGCGATTGCCGCGCCGACGGTATACGCCCAAATTGCATTCTCAAAGCAGATGGGCTGTGTTCCGCGGACTATCTTATCGCAGTCTATACCATTCGCCAGGGTGATGTCGCGGCATTCGTCGATGGAGGAAATACCGTATTTCTTGAGTACGCCGAGGATCTTAGCCTCGCGTCTCTCGTAACCTTCAAATTTAGCCACAGTTTTCTCCTCCTTATTCTTTGCGGGGGTCAATATACTTGACCGCCCCGTCAGATTCCTTGAAGCGTCCGTATGTACCCTTTGACTTCTCATATGCCTCGTTCGGCGTGATACCCTTCTTGATCATGTCTGTCATCTTGCCAAGTGAAACATACTCATATCCGATAACCTGATTGTCAGCGTCGAGCGCCATTTTAGTGCAGTATCCCTCGGTCATTTCGAGGTATCTCACGCCCTTGGCTTTTGTGCCGTACATTGTGCCGACCATCGAGCGTTCGCCCTTGCCGAGGTCTTCCATGCCGGCGCCGATTACAAGTCCGTCCTCCGAGAAGGCCGACTGGGAGCGTCCGTAGACGATCTGCAGGAACAGCTCTCTCATTGCGGTGTTGATGGCGTCGCAGACGAGGTCGGTGTTAAGTGCCTCAAGCACTGTCTTGCCGGGAAGTATTTCAGCCGCCATAGCCGCCGAGTGCGTCATGCCTGAGCAGCCGATTGTCTCGACAAGCGCTTCCTCAATAATGCCGTTCTTGACGTTGAGCGAGAGCTTGCAGGCGCCCTGCTGAGGTGCGCACCAGCCAATGCCGTGCGTATAGCCCGAAATGTCAGTGATCTGTTTAGCCTGAATCCACTTGCCCTCTTCGGGTATGGGAGCCGGGCCGTGGTCGGGGCCTTTGGCCACAACACACATATGTTCGACTTCTTTGGAATAAGTCATGTTATGCTCCTTTATTAATCTTTTTATTTTACTATTTCACCGTAAACAGTTCCGAGGGCTGCGGCTGCGTTCGACTCGTCGGTGTCGATGTGCATAGCGAGCGCGAACTTGGGGCTGACACGCACTACCACGTCACCGAAAATCAGGGAGCGGCCTGTATTAGCCTTCACGCTGACGATCTGCTTGTCAGAAACGCCGAAAAATGCAGCATCCTCGGGCGTCATATGGATATGCCGCTTTGCGGCGATAGCGCCTTCCTTCATGGTTACCTCACCGGCAGGGCCGACAAGCTTAAGTCCAGGTGTGCCGGCAATATCCCCGCTCTCGCGCACCGGAACGCTCACACCGAGCGCACGTGCATCTGTTAACGAAAGCTCAACCTGATCTGCCGGGCGGCAGGGGCCGAGTATCGACGCGGTGGTCTGTCCCTTCGGGCCGACAAGCGTTACCTTCTCTTCACAGGCGAACTGTCCGGGCTGGGAGAGGTCTTTTTTATTGTGCAGTTCTGCACCTTTTCCGAAAAGTGTCTCGAGTGTTTCCTTCGTGACATGGACGTGCCGGGCCGACGTTTCAATCAGAATTTTCTTTTCCATTGCATTTACCTCATATAAAATCTGCCGGGACCGGCAGAAAACTTAACAATCACAATTGACGGAATTCACCGTAAAATACCACAATATATTATATCACACCCCGCCCTTATTGTAAATGCCGATTTTTAAATAATAATCCGCGACATACCCGGGCGTTTTTTTGGGAATAATATTACAGTGACACAAATAAACCTTCAGCAATAACTTATTTTGATGTCGAAAAAGATTTATGTAATAATTCCGGGGGTATTAAGCATGTACGAGGAAGAAATAAAACGCGACGGCGCCGCAAATGAGAACGACAAACCCGATTCTGACCGAGATAACGACAAAGATAACGAAAGAAAAAACGAGGTTGCCGGCGAGAAACTCGAAAACATAGCAAAGAGCGGAAGCGTAGTTGCCAAAAACTCGCGCGAGTCAATCCACTGCCTCTCGATTATCGGGCAGATCGAAGGCCACTACCTGCTGGGCAACAACCAGAAAGCGACTAAATACGAGCACATTATCCCGCTGCTCGTCTCGATAGAGGAGAGCGAGGAGGTAGATGGCCTTCTCGTCGTTCTTAATACGATGGGCGGCGACGTTGAAGCCGGACTCGCCATCGCCGAAATGATCGCCTCGATGACCAAACCCACTGTCTCAATAGTGCTCGGCGGAGGGCATTCTATCGGGGTGCCTCTTGCCGTCGCCAGCAAGCGTTCATTTATCGTCCCGAGTGCGACAATGACTATACACCCGGTACGCATAAACGGACTGGTCGTCGGCGTGCCGCAGACCTACCGCTATTTCTCCGAAATGCAGAAGCGGATAGTAAAATTCATCTGCGACCACTCTCACGCAAGCCCCGACAAAATCAACGAGCTGATGATGAATCCCGATGAAATGGCCACCGATGTCGGCTCTATAATCGACGGCCACGAAGCGGTGGAATACGGCATTATCGACGAGGTCGGCGGCCTTGACGCGGCGCTGAACGCGCTGCGCGGGATGATAAAGGAACACAAAAACAAGACAGACAACCCTGAACACGACTTAATATGCAAATAAACCCTTATTTCTGATATCTTCAATTTCCCCTCCATCATAATCGCCCAAAAGACCCGCTGATATACGCTTCACCGACCAGCTGAACACTGTTCAGCACACTAAACTTAAATTTCAGTGTAAGTGTATTATTGTCGAAGGCGCCAACTTCATCCTATCCGCCAAAACGAACGGAGCCGGCGAGCCGGAAGGAGGAGTCCGGAGAGGAACCATGCGGTTCCTCTCCGCGTGTTTTCTTTCGTCCATTTCTTTTTCACGTGAAAAAGAAATGGACACCGCAACCCCGCATCCAAGGTTCTATAACGCCGGATAATTAAGCCTGATAATTAAATTGATTTATTTTGATTTATTTTTTAATTAACCGCAACACTCATGTAATAATTTCACACCTTGCTATATCTCTTATTTTGTGATATAATATAATTTGCAACTCTGCCAGACGGCCGCGCGGTATGTTGCCGAAAGGTATTACCGTGAGGAAAGTCCGGGCTTCAAAGGGCAGGATAGCTGATAACGTCAGCCGCAGGCGACTGCCGGGAAAGTGCAACAGAAATAGACCGCCGGGCGCAAGCCCGGCAAGGGTGGAAAGGCGAGGTAAGAGCTCACCAGTTCCTATGGTAACATAGGTCCGCTGTAAACCCTATCCGAAGCAACACCGCATGGGGATTGGCCTGCCCGGCCGATATCCCCGGGTGGCACGGAGCGCAAGCTCCGGAGCGCAGTGGCGACACCGCGCAAAGATAGATGGCCGTTCAAGACAGAACCCGGCTTACAGGCAGAGTTGTATAGAGAATAGTAATTAAAGATTAGTAGATGCGATGTAATCTAAAAGCCGAAACAACCGGAATAACCGGATTTTTCGGTGTTTTTTATTGTCTTTACTTTGAATTTTGTTGTCTTGTAGGTTTTAATTTTTAGTATGGTATCATCTCCTTGTAAAAGAAAAAGAGCTGAGTGGATTTTTGATAATATATTAGACTAAAAAATATATTTTACTATTCATTAGATTTTACTTGCATTTTGTAAATTTTTGGTTTATAATGTAATTATCATAAATAGGAGGTTTGTTTATAAATATGACAAAATTGGAAAGGTTATTTCTCTATAATCAGTATGATATTCTTGAAAAACTAGACTCTGACAACGGTATTGATTATAAAAGGTATAAAGATATTTTGCTATATGGGTATGAGAGCGAATATTATATCTTTACAAATTTTTTTAGTGATGTTTCAACAGATATTTGTAATGAAGTTATAAATATTTTAAATATGTTTAGAACTCTTTATTTTTCATATAAGGAATTGGAAAACAAAGAAGATATCGAGGAATATAAAGTAACATTCCAAGGCTTTGATGGTAATGAGGAACTTGAACACTATGGTTTCGCTAAATGGTATATTTCGGATGGTAACTTTCAAGAATTCTCGGGTGTAGATATGAATAGCCATTATAATAAGTTGAATTATTATAGAAATATGCTTTCAAAGTATAATCAAATAATGGATACGAACCCTCGACCAAGCAAATTAAATGCAACTCAAATTAAAGAAATAATACAATATTAGTAAACGTTCTTTATACCCTAAATTTGTATCCCCCTTCCTTTAATCTCATCAACCTCGACTACCTTGCTCCAATATCTTTTACTACAAATTTGTGGCTCCGGAAAATTCCGGAGCCACGTTTTTTATCATTTATATTAAAAATTCGGCGATCATCTCATTAACCCTCTGCCTCACCGCCAGCATCTCCTCTGACTTCCCCGGACACTTCGAGAACTTTATCTCCCCTATAACCTTTTCCATCTCGGCGACGACCCTCTCCTTGCCGTAATAAAGCTCTGCAAGCTCCATCGCACGCCTGTCCTGCAGCGCCTCATGGAACTGCACAATCCTCATCGACTCAAGCGCCCGCCCGTCGTGCGAAGGATAAACCGAGTATGTATCCCCCGACGGCACGAAATACCCGCCGGTCGAATCAAGGTAGGGGTTCACGAAATCATATGAGCCCTGATTGTAATAAAAGTTATATCCCCACTGCAGAAATCCCGCGATATTGTATTTGTAGAACTGCATCCCTATCGCCCGCGTGCGTGCGCCCGGCATTGCGAAAAATCGGTTGCTTACATCCACACTCTGCCCGCAGCAGTAATAAGTCCAGAGCCCCGGCACACCCGCCTTAAGGAAGGGCTCGATATGGTTGTTCGAGGCACACGGCGTGCGCACAAAACCCCTTTGCCAGAACTCAATATTTGAAAGGGCGTCCATGCTCATATAATCCTCAAGCAGGTCGGCGACCACGGCCCGTGACTTTCCGTACTGCTCGATGTTCTTTGCGTTCGGTTCGTCGGAAATATGGAAAATGCAGCGCCCGTCGTCCCCGCGCGACTTCATATGGCTGAGAAAATCAACTATGAATGCGCGTATGAAACGCGGGTATTCCTCGCCCGAGGCGTCGGTGTCCCAGCCGAAAATGCGTTTGGTCTTTCCGTTCACCTTTGCGACAATCTTCGGCGCGTGCGCCGCTCCCCACTGGGTGAAGAAGTGGCTTATCTCAAAATATTTTATCCCTATCCGGTTGCACATATCTATCCAGCGGTCAAGCCTTTCGTATCCGAAGGAATATTCCCCGTCCCGGACACTCACGTCCACAAGCTGCACCGTGGGCCTCTCTGACCCTATCGCCGTGTCAAGGGGAGGTGTGAAGACCGGCGTCAGCAGCGTATTTATGCCGTTTCTCACCGCCGTGCGTGCGAAGTTCTCGATAATTTTCCAGTGCCGCTCCGAAAAAACCTTGACTTTATAATAGTCGGCAAGGCAGTCGCAGTGAAACCACTGGGTTACGTACATTTTCTGCTCCGGCAGTGCCGCGGGGATGACCGTCACCTGGGCTGCGCATTTCGCAATCTCTTCCTCGCCCGAGTAAAGCCCTGCGCCAACCTCATAAATCCCGCCCGGAAAATCGGCCGGAATCTCAATCGTGATCCAGACGCAGCGCGTCTCAAAATTGCAGACAGGTACACGCCCCTGCATCTGCAGCTCCGAAAGCAGATCAGGATAAAGTCCTGGCTCTGTGGAAAGATAATTGTCATCGCTCTTCCCGGGATATGCCGGCATCAGCGAGGGAATGAAGTCAACAAGGCGTATCGTCGAATATTGCGCCAGAGCCCCCGTGACTCGCGGTATGTACCAGGCGCGGTGTGGCTTCAGTTTGTCGTCCTCGACGAAAGCAAGCTGCAGCGACAGCCTCTCGCCCCGCAGCACCGAAATTTTTTCAACCGCATTAAGCCCCCCAAAATCGGTTCCCGGGAAGCATTTTTCAAGAGACGAAATAAGTTTAGCCTTTACCATACAATTAGTCTCCTTAAATATTTATAACAATAGCCAATTAATCTGATTTCCCCATATCATTACAGCGATTTCTGCTCACCCGGAAAAATTCCAAGTAATTCCTCCGGCATCTCTATTATCATATCCGCGCCCGTTTCCCGGAGCACCTGGGCCCCCCTGTATCCCCAGGCGCAGCCGACCGAGCGCATCCCGGCGTTTTTCGCCGTCAGAATGTCAATGTCGCTGTCGCCGATGAAGGCGCACTCACCAGCCGTCACGCCCAGTTTTCCTGCGACCATCAGTGCTGACGTCGGGTCGGGCTTTACCGGCAGTCCTCCCTGCCCCGCGGCAAAAGAAATTCCGCCGTCCGGAAAAAGCATCTCCGCCATAACCCTGACAAACCTGTCGGGCTTGTTCGATAAAATCGCAACCTTGTATCCCCGCTTAATAAGCTCTTCAACCGCCTCGCGCATCCCGGGATAACACCTGTCGGTCAGCCTGAATGTCTTTTCATACTCACCGTTGTAATATATCAGCACTTCGCCGATAAACGCCTCGTCGTGTGCCCGTCCGGCCGGCAGAATCGATTTTATCAGGTTCCTTGCACCGCCTCCGATTCCTAAGCGCACTTCGTCATAATTTTTTTCACAAAAACAGTAGTGCCGCAGCGTGCTGTTCACCGCCTCGCGTATCGCGGGAATAGTGTCTGCCAGCGTGCCGTCGAGATCGAATATAAGAGCTTTGATCATTTTAAAAATCCTCATAAATACCGAATTATTCCCAGTATAGCACAGCCGCATCCGGCTGTCAACCTTCAGCAAGACATAATATATACACGCTCGGACAAATATAGCCGCCGATAAACATTTTTTCAAATTATGGCAGCTTATTGAATCATGTTTGCTTTTTCTGTCGAATATAGCTAAAAATAACTTAATATATCTGCTAAGAATCGTTATAGTATATCTTTATTATTTTAAGGAAGTATGTTATAATAAATAATTGCTGAAAAAGCCTTAATGCTGAAAATGGAGATTTCCTTTTGTGAAAAGAGAAGATTTAAGAAACATAGCCATCATCGCCCACGTCGACCACGGCAAGACGACCCTCGTCGACCAGATGCTCAAACAGGGCGGAATTTACCGTGAGAATCAGGCGACCAGCGAGCGCGTGATGGACTCAGGCGCCATCGAGCGCGAGCGCGGAATCACCATTCTCGCTAAAAACACTGCGGTTCACTATAAAAACGTTAAAATAAACATCGTCGACACCCCGGGACACGCCGACTTCGGAGGAGAAGTCGAGCGCGTACTCAAAATGGTCAACGGCGTTATTTTACTTGTTGACGCCGCCGAAGGCCCGCTGCCCCAGACCCGCTTCGTGCTTGAGCACGCCCTGGCCCTCAACCACCGGGTAATTGTCGTAATTAATAAAGTCGACCGCCCCGACGCGCGCGTACACGAAGTAGTCGACGAGGTGCTCGAGCTCCTCATCGACCTTAACGCCTCAAACGAGCAGCTCGATTCCCCGACCCTCTTCTGCTGCGGACGCGAAGGTACCGCGTCATATTCCCCCGACGGGCAGCGGGTCGACCTCGCTCCGCTTTTCGACACCATACTTGACTATATCCCCGCCCCCGAGGGCGACGAGAGCGGCGACCTGCAGCTGCTGGTCTCCACCATCGACTATAACGATTACGTCGGCCGCATCGGCATCGGCCGCATCGAGCGCGGCACGATAAAGCAGAACCAGGACGTCATGATCTGCAATTACCACTCAAAATCCGCGCCGGTAAGATCGAAAATCGTCTCGATCTATCAAATCGACGGCCTTATCCGCGTGCCGGTTGAGTCGGCTAGAATGGGCGACATCGTCGCCTTCTCAGGCGCCGAAGGAATCTCTATCGGCGACACCGTAACAAGCGTCAACAACCCCGAACCTATCGAGTTCGTCAAAGTCAGCGAACCGACGATGGAAATGACCTTCGCTGTCAACGACAGCCCCTTTGCCGGCAAAGAAGGCAAATATGTCACCTCCCGCCAGCTGCGCGAGCGGCTTTACCGTGAGCTCCTCAAGGACATGTCGCTGCGCATTTCCGACGGTGATACCACCGACGAGTTCAAGGTTGCCGGACGCGGCGAAATGCACCTTGCCATTCTGATAGAAAACATGCGCCGCGAGGGATTCGAGCTCGCCTGCTCCAACCCGCGCGTACTCTACCGCGACATCGAAGGAGTCAAGTGCGAACCCTTCGAAAAAGTAACCATCGACGTGCCCGAGCAGTATGTCGGAGCCGTGGTTGCAAAGCTCAGCCAGCGCAAGGGAGACCTGCTCGAAATGAGCCCCATAGGAAGCCGCATGAGAATATTTTATTCGATGCCAGCGCGCTGCCTTTTCGGTTACCGCTCTGAATTCCTGACCGACACACACGGCGAGGGCGTCCTCAATACCAACTTTGAAAGTTATAAACCCTACCGCGGCGATATCACCATGCGCTTCACCGGCTCACTTGTCGCCTCCGAAGAGGGCGAAACCACCCGTTACGGCCTCTACAACACCCAGGAGCGCGGCCGCCTCTTCGTCGGTCCGCAGATACAGGTATACGAGGGCATGATCGTCGGCGAGAACCCCAAGAACGACGACATCGCCGTCAATCCCTGCAAAACCAAGCACCTTACCGCCGTCCGCTCAACCGGCGCCGACGAAAAGCTGCTCCTCACACCCCCCGTCATCTTCTCGCTCGAGGAAGCAATCGAGTTCATCAAGGACGACGAACTGATCGAAGTTACCCCGAAGAGCATCCGCCTGCGCAAAAAGATACTCAACAACGAGCTGCGCATGAAAGCCATGATGCGCGCCCGCAAATCAAATCAGTAAAAGATACGCCGGGGCTCTGCCCCGGACCCCGGTCAAGGACTTTTTGAAAAAAGTCCTTGACAATCCCAAAAACTTTTTAATATAAAAGGCTGTGCAACCGTTTGCTCAGCCCTTTTTATTGCCTCAACCCCTACCGCCCCAAATAATGTGACGAGCCCCACGCCTTCGCGTAAAATTACGCGAAGGCCCGCCGCACAAACGCTTTA
>JAEAME010000506.1_pt1 | contig 38780 bp, 34 predicted proteins | sample 8958731 | NCBI WGS metagenome assembly JAEAME01 (sample SAMN16933194, study PRJNA681113) | bioreactor sludge metagenome | isolation source: anerobic bioreactor sludge (Control) | place: India:Bengaluru | collected 2018-10-24
AGATGCCGAACACTCGTATGTGCCAGACCTGCGGTAAACCGGTACTGCAGAAAATTGGTCACCGTGAGAAGAAATACTGCTCGGACAAGTGCCGTATGGATTTCTGGAACAGTAACCAGGACGCTGTTAGGAGAAAAGCCTACTACACCTTGGTCTGTGAATACTGCGGAAAGGAGTTTTTGAGCTATGGGAATAAAAACCGTAAATATTGCTGCCGCGGGTGCTATGCAATGTCCCGCACCAGACGCGCCGGTAATGGATAAGGAGCTTGCGACAGCTTTGATAAACTACCGTGCCGCTGCCGCCCTGGCTGACAGTATGCTCTTACGGGGAATTATTACAGAAGCTGAAAGAACTAAACTGTGCACAGTATTTGCGAAGAAATACGGGTTATCTTCGTTCAGTATATTCTGTTGAATTGTGTTGCTATATATGCCGTTTAGAGTGATTAATATAGTACCCGGATATTAATACAAACGGAGGATGTTATCATGGAACCAATTTACAAAATCAGCAAAGACGAGATGGACGAGATCATCGCTATTGCCAAGAGGCATATCTTGGCGGTAGATTCCCGCGGTGGCCTTGATCAGCACGGCAATGACTGTGAGGATTTCATTGAGTGCTCGGTATGGAGTTTGCAAGCTGCTCTTGAGACCGTATACCTTTTAGGAAAGGAGGGGAAGCAGTGGAACGGACAGTAAAGCAGGTGGTTTTCCCGGCGGCCAGGTTAGCTAAGATTAAAAAAGTCGCAGCCTACGCCCGCGTGTCCTCGGGCAAGGATGCCATGCTTCACTCTTTAGCAGCACAGGTCAGTTACTATAGCAATCTGATTCAGAACCATAGGGGATGGCAGTATGTCGGAGTCTATTCAGATGAAGCTCTGACCGGGACAAAGGACAACCGTGAAAACTTTCAGCGGATGCTCGATGACTGCAAAGCCGGTAAAATCGATATGGTTATTACGAAGTCCATTTCCCGGTTTGCGCGGAATACCGTTACTCTTCTGGAAACGGTGCGTGAGCTGAAGACACTGGGGGTGGACGTCTTTTTTGAGGAACAAAACATTCACACCATGAGTGCCGACGGAGAGCTGATGCTTACCATACTCGCTTCATACGCACAGGAGGAAAGCCTGTCTGTCAGCGAGAACCAGAAATGGCGTATCAAAAAGAACTTTGAGGAAGGCAAGCCCTGGAACGGTAAGATGCTCGGATACCGATATGATAACGGCAAGTACATAATAATCCCGGAGGAAGCGGAAACTGTCCGTCTGATATTCGACTGTTATATCAAAGGCATGAGCGCAATGGCTATTACGAAGCTACTGAACGGTAAGAACATCACATCAATTAACGGCAACCCGTGGTGTAAAAACAGTGTCCTTAAGGTTCTCAGGAACTACGCCTACACCGGAAACCTGTTATTGCAGACAACATACCACGAGAACCACCTGACAAAGCGTGAACTGGTCAACGAGGGTCAGCTGCCGAAATACCAGGTTAGGGATAGCCATGAAGCCATTATTGACCTTGCTACTTATGAATCCGTTCAGGATATTATATCACAACTTGCCGAGAAGCACAATCGCCCAGGGCAAAAGAAACAGTCATATCCCTTTACCGGTATGATTGTGTGCGGTATCTGCGGAAAGCATTACAGGCGAAAGATTACGGACACTCGGGTTAATTGGATATGCCCTACATACAACATGCTAGGTAAATCCGCCTGTGCTTCAAAACAAATACCAGAGGAAAGTCTCTATAAGCTTACCACCGAGGTGCTCGGGACAGAGGATTTTAATACAGATGCCGTCCACAGTAAAATAACGGCTATAAGGGCGGAGAAAGATAACACGCTGGTGTTCTGCATCAGAAACGGTGAACAAAGCGTTAAACGATGGTACGACCGTTCCAGAGCGGAGAGCTGGACGGAAGAGATGCGCGAGGAGGTGCGCATGAGGAATAATACAAGGAGGGGTAAGGAATGAACGCCTTAAAAAATGTAACCGTAATTCCGGCTACGGTTGATCTGCACACAAGGGTACCGAAAGACCAGAAAGTCAAGCGTCGTGTTGCCGGATACGCCCGTGTGTCTACTGACAGCGAGGAACAGTTAACAAGCTATGAAGCTCAGGTTGACTATTACACACGGACAATTAAAGAGAATCCGACCTGGGAGTTTATCGGTGTATATACCGACGAGGGTATATCGGCTCTCAATACAAAAAAGCGTGACGGCTTCAATCAGATGATTGAGGACGCTCTTCACGGCTTGATTGACCTTATTATTACAAAATCGGTTTCACGTTTTGCACGAAATACTGTTGACAGCCTAACTACAGTCCGTAAGCTGAAGGATAAAGGCGTTGAGGTATACTTTGAGAAGGAGAACATCTGGACGCTAGACTCCAAGGGTGAACTGCTGATTACCATTATGTCCTCATTAGCTCAGGAGGAGAGCCGCTCCATTTCGGAGAACGTAACCTGGGGGCAGCGGAAACGCTTTGCTGACGGGAAGGTCAATATACCCTACGGTCAATTCCTTGGCTATCGTAAAGGTTCGGACGGATTACCGGAAATTGTGCCTGAGGAAGCGAAAACGGTACGGTTAATATACAGGCTTTTTATAGAGGGTGAGACGCCAAACGCTATCGCCCGGCATCTGACCGAGTCAGGTATTCCAACTCCCGGCGGCAAGAGAGTATGGCAATACAGTACGGTTGAGAGCATACTCACAAATGAGAAATATAAGGGGGCTGCACTTTTACAGAAAAAGTTTACGGTGGACTTCCTTCAGAAGCGAGTGAAAGTCAATGAGGGTGAAGTCCCGCAGTATTTCGTAGAGCACAGCCATAAGGCAATTATAGACCCTGTTGAATGGGGGCTTGTACAAGCAGAGATGCGACGTAGAAAAAGCCTCGGAGAGCGGTATAGTTTTAACAGCTTGTTTTCCACAAAAATAATATGCGGTACATGCGGTTGCTTCTACTCATCAAAAACATGGCACTCAACAGATAAATACCGCCGTGTAATATGGCAGTGCGGAGCGAAGTACCATAATGAACACCCGTGCCGGACACCGCATTTATATGAAAAGGACATACAGGAGAAATTCCTGTCGGCATTCAGTAAGCTCATGGCAAACCGGGAGAACATACTTGAGGACTGCCGCATAATACAGGCAACCTTAACAGACTGTTCGGGGATTAATGAAAAAATTGCTGCTTTGAATAATGAAACTGATGTGATTGCAGGTCTGATACAAAAGTGTGTTGATGAGAACGCATCAGATACACTGGATCAGACTGAGTTCTCGGAACGATATAACGGATATATAGAAAAGTTTGAAAGCTTGAATGAACAGAAGGAAGCTCTGAAAAATCAACGCAATGACCGTATGGCAAAGAACACTCTTATATCGGAGTTCATGTCTGAAATCTCTGAAATGGACACGCTGCCGATACAGTTTGATGAGAGGTTATGGACGGCGGTTGTTGACCACGTCACTGTTTATGAGGACGAGCGACTGGTGTTTACTTTTAAGAACGGGGTGGAGATAACGGAAAAGATGTGATAAGTTCTTTGAGACACTCAAAGTAGGAACTGAAGGTTCATAACCCGGAATTTTGATATCTGCAATCTTAAACGTCAACTATATTGATACAATGAAGTCTAAACTTTAAGTGATGTTGAAACAAGGCGTTGAACGTTTGTATCAACTTCAGGGATAGATGGAGCAAGATTTATCCGTCCTTTAGAAGTAAAATCCAGTGTTATTTTATGGTTTTTGCGGTTGTGGTTTATGATATTATTGTTTTGAGCTGCGCATAAATTTTCTCATACCGGAAAGATTAAGTTTAGCTCCTTGACGGATATAATCATAATCTGTTCCGGAGGATATAATATTTATTCCGAGATCGTGCCAGAATGATGTTACCGCGACATCGGTTGAACCGGTTGAGATGCCGATAGGTTTACCTTTAGAACGCAGGATTGTAATCGCCTCACGGATAAGCTCCTGCGTCGCCTCGCCGAAAACATTATTTAGCTGCCCAACTGAACCGGATAGATCGCAGGGGCCGAAAAAGTATCCGTCGATATAAGGATTCTTCACGATTTCCGGAAGATTTCTGACGGAGGTTTCGGTTTCTATCTGTATGAACCTGCACAATTTTTTTGATGTTACATTTATGTATTCGTCGATGTCGTCGACGCCGTAACCAACAGCGCGAAGTGGGCCGAAGCCTCGGCTTCCCTCGGGGGGATACATTGAGGAACGTATCGCATTTTCTGCTTCCTCGGGAGTGTTTATCATTGGAAATATCACTCCGTCAGGGCCCATCTCGAGAACTCTTTTTAAATGATTACTGTCGTTCATAGAAACACGGACGATCGCGGGAGTTCCGCCAGCGTTTACAGCTGTCAGATGATGGCGTAGCGATGTATAGTTATTTTCGGAGTGCTCTGTATCTATCCAGATAAAGTCAAATCCCAGCCTGCCCAGCAGCTCCGAGACAATACTGTCAGTCATTGATATGTGTGTACCGGCAAGGTCATTGCCAAGACGATCCTTCAGATATGGGTTAATCATAATAATCCGTTACCTCTTTATAATTGCTATAAAATAAATATATCATATACACAAAAAAGAGTCGCAAATATTTTCACAAACTTTATTAACAATTTCACAATAATATATACTTTAGTTGTTGCTGCGGATCTCGCTCGGCGTTTTATCCATTATACTGCGAAAGGCTTTATTGAAGCTTACGGTATTGTTGAATCCACATCTGTATGCTATTTCAGTTATTGGCAGAGTTTCGTTTCTCAGCATATCAACCGATGCAGAAATACGCTTTGAAAGTATAAAGTTATAAGGAGAGGTGCCGGTGAAACGGCGGAACTGTATGAGGTAGTTGTTTTGTGACATGTTAGCAAGCGCGGCAAGGCTGCTAACCTTGAGTGTTTGAGACAGATTACTGCTTATAAAATCGATTGTGCGACAAACGGCTTTATAATTTTCACTGTTGAAGGAATGTTGCCGGTTATGAGTCTCCACACCCGAGCTGCGCATGATGAAAACGATGATATCAAGCAGATATCCGCTCAGCATTTCTTCATATTTATATTGTTGTTGTTTGTACTCCTTGTACATTTTTCCGAGAATGTCGCAGATCTGAGCAGAGTAAAGCGAACTGCCATTTATTTTAAGGTCTCCCGCGCTGCCGGTGTCTTTATTGTAGATAACATCGAGAAAATCGCGGAACACACTGTTTTCTCCGGCATTCCAAAGTATTTCTGGATTAAAATGCACTTTTAGTATACGCATTTCCTCTGTGGGATCGATCATTGTTATGCGATGGATGACATTGTTTGTAAAAATATATGTATCTCCGTGTCGGATGTCATGTGGCTCACCGGTAATTGAATAAGTGCCGCTTCCGCTGAGAAAATGATTGATTTCTATTTCGCGGTGACAGTGGTATGGATTAAATCCGTTTCCGCTAATCGATTCGGTAACAAGCGCTGCCCTGATCATAACGTTTTCCTCCGACGATATTTATATCATAATAATATCACATTTATTTAGCTCTCACAATATTAATAATTAAATTTGTTTAAAAAAGAATTGTGATATTGTTTGTGCAATTTGTGAAAATATTATTGAATCTTACCTACTTGCGTATTACAATTTAATTAATCAAATACACTGCGGAGAAATATATGAGAAACTTTTATTCAGCTGAAAATATTGATTCGGATATGAATGTATCGCTCCTGCCGCCCGATTTTTTGTATTATACGGGCGAACCGGAGGAATGCTTCAATAAAAAAAACCGTCGCTGGCAGAGTGCAGCCACAATAGCGAAAGCAAAAAACGGCAGACTCTTCTGCGCATACAACGCCGGCGGTATTGATGAGGGTCCGAATAATTATATAGCCATGTCTTACAGCGACGACGATGGCTACAGCTGGAGAAATGATTACCTCATCATCGACCATCCCCGGTGTGTTCGTATGCATGAACCGATACTATGGGTTGATCCCAATGGATTGCTCTGGTTTTTCTGGGCTCAGTCCTATGTTTACTGGGACAGCCGGGGCGGATTATGGGCGAGTGTCTGCGCTGATCCCGGAGCCAATGAGCCTCACTGGTCAGAGCCACGCAGACTGGCGGACGGAGTCATGGCATGCAAGCCAATCGTGCGTCAGGACGGCGCGTGGCTCTTTCCGGTTTCAATCTGGCATAACTTTCCGACCCGTTTCAACCGGCTCGAGGACAAGGAAAATTCATCGGTTTATGTCTCCTTTGACAATGGCAGGACTCTGAGCTTTCTTGGATTCTCAAAAGACCCGCTATCAACCTTTGATGAGAACATACTGTGCGGGAGATCTGACGGAAGTTTGCTGATGCTGATCAGGTCAGACAAGGGGATCACATATTCGGAATCGACCGATGGTGGTGTAACATGGACACTGACGCAGAAATACTGTCTGCCGAGTCCCTCCGCACGGATGTATGTTGGTAAGTTTCCGTCGGGGAATGTCTTTTTTGTGCATAACTATACTCCGGGAGCTGAGAAGCCCCAACGCACCGACATGACGGCGTTATTGTCTCACGATGAGGGGCGCAGTTATCGCGAGACGCTGCTCCTGGACAGTAGATATCCAGTCGCCTATCCCGATGGCTTTGTTGATGCTGACGGAAAAGCATACGTTGTTTATGACCGCGAACGCTACGGAGACAAGGAAATACATCTCGCAGTATTCCGCGAGGAGGACATCGTGGCCGGTCGCTGTGTCACTGAGGGAGCACGACTCGGCGTTATTGTATGCAAGGCGTATGGAGCTGTACGCACCGAAAAAGAGAAGGAATGTACCCTTTGGCCCCGTGAATTCTGTAAACCATTGAATTTTGATATGAGTCCGGTTAAACAATATTACCGTTCGTTTGATAAAGCATCGAAAAAATCAGTTAAAGACTGACTTACCGCCCTGAAAAAATATAGTAGCTTGAATGGAGGCACCTTATATGAATCTAAATAAGTTTGGAAGAACAGTAATTCTGTTGCTCTGCTTATTGTTGCTGCTGACTGCGGCCGGGTGCGCCGGTAGAAATAAAAACAAAAGTAATGAGAGCACATACGCCGGAAGCAGACAAATATCCGTTGAAGATGAAACGACTGCTGAGATTACATCAGCGGTAGAACCAAAGGATTATGGCGGCTATGAATTCCGTATTCTTGAACGTGAGCTGGCCGATGGGACCAATATTTATTATGAAGCTTTCAGCGCTGAGATGAATGGTGACATTATAAACGACGCAGTCTGGCAGCGCAATTCGATGATTGAAGAGCGCAACGGCATTAATATGGTATCGACGGTGATGCCGAATAATAACATGAAAGGTGCCGTCAGCACCATGGTATCGTCGGGTGACAATTTATATGATGTGATCTTCTGCTACGGTGGATACACTATGTATTTCGCAGTCAACAATTATGTCCGAGACATGAATTCATTCGACTGCATTGATTTCTCACGGGACTGGTGGTACACCTCCACGATGGATGAATCAAAAATATCGGGCAAGAATGCCTTTGCCGTTGGGGATATCTGCACCGCGTCGTATACCGCGACTGTATGCATATTCTACAATAAAACGCTTGGAGCAGAATATAATGTCCCCAACTGTTATGAGTTTGTTCTCGACAACCAGTGGACATACGAAACCTTCAAGCAGGCCGGGTTGAATGTGACCGTCGACCTCGACGGTAATGGTCTTGACGCCAACGATCAGTACACACTTGCAGCGGCAAACTGGGCGTATCAGCCGTATTTTTACGGTCAGAGATATAACTTGATCTCAAAAAACGCGGACGGAGATCCGGAAATTACAACCCTCGGCGAAAAAGAGATGGATACACTTGTAGACATAATAAAACTCTGCAACGCGGACACTACATGGTACTTAACAAAATATAAATCAAGCGGTCTTAGCACTGAGCAAGTATTTGAAAGTGGGAAGTGTCTTTTCTGGGCACAGTTGATGGTAGGTGCGGGTGGGCTACGCAATATGCCGATGGATTTCGGTATTCTACCTCTGCCTAAAAGCGATACCTCACAAGAAAGTTATGTATCTTATCTACATACAAAAACATCACTTCTGTCGGTTCCGGTTACGAACTCGTCGGATGATGAGAGAACAGGACATATCATAGAGGATATGGCGTTCTATTCATGGAAGATCATACGCCCGCAGTATTTTGAGGTTCTTTTCGATGGGATAATATCGCGGGATTCAGAGACCTGCCAGATGCTTGACATTATTTATGACAATGTTTTTATGGACCTTGTGCAGCCGCTAGGCGGTGTTGATCTTTCAATCAACACAATCCTGCGCAATCTGATCGACACTAACAACACCTCGGTGGCTTCTACCTGGAGTGCAAATATCAGCAAGAATGATCAGATACTCAAAGGAGTAATTGAAAAATATAAAACTCTTAAGTAAATATACAATTAATAAAAGGAGCTTGATAACAATGAGAAAAATTATAATGGCTATCACAGTGGTGGTTACCTCTATATTGCTCTTCACATCCGGCATCTCTGCCGCGGCGGAAATAAATCGTGACCTGATTTACTATGCCGGGGTCGGCACACCTGTAATCGACGGCGAGCGCGACGCCATATATGATAATTCCGATACAATGTACGCAGAGAACACACAGATAACGAATGATACTACAGGTACTACAGCAACAGCGCAATATTGGCTCCTTTTTGACGCGGAGCATCTGTACATATACTGTAAGGTGGTCGACACTACCCGTTCGGCGGAGGAAACAGCCAGCGCTTCAGCTACAAAGATGGACAATACCGATATTTATATTTTACTTGACCCCGAGTTCAACACGGCGACAGCTTATGCAGCTGGAAAAGAGGGAAGCGAACAAGGGCAGTTCCGATTTGCGCCCAACATAACCCGCGATACCGAGGCGATCCGTGCGTCCAGTTGGGGTGGGCTGACGCTGATGAACCAGCAATCCGGTGAAATTGGTTATAATTTTAAGGGTGGTTACACCGGCAACGGCTATTGCTTTGAGATGATGATAACCTTCAGCGATGCATACAAAGCTGCGATTGCTTCCGCTAAAACGAAGAGTGGGACGATATATCTGGGATATTCGGTTCAGATAAACGATGTGACAAACAATGATGGCAGCCGGGACGCACTAATCTATTCAAATAATGCCCAGACAGGGCTCTCTACTGATAAGCGCAACTGTGGTAAAGTAGCGCTCAACTGCAGTTCCATTACCATGCCTGAGACTACAGCAACTGTAACGACCGCAGCACCGGTTACGGAAGCAACGACGACAAAAGCAGAGACAGTTGAAACTACCGCAGTGGTTACGGTAGGCACAACGGCGATTGTGACTACAGCGGCCCCCGCGACGGATACAACTGCTATAATAACCGCTGCGGTAACAGAAGATGATTCATCCGGCTCAGGCGGCTGCTCCTCGTCAATATATACAGTTCCAGTGATTCTGATTATGGCGGTAACAATTTCTGGAGCTATTCTTACCAGAAAGAAAAAAGAAAGATGAATTATGGCTGCCGGATGAAAATTCGGCAGCCATTACTTAAATATAATGATGAAAAGATATATTGCTATTATAAGTGCGGTACTTCAGATGTCGCTTCTGCTTTTCTTCTGTACAGGATGCGTAAAATTTTCACCAAAACCCAGGGACACTTCAACCACCGCGGATACTGAAACCGGGTGTACGGTGCCGATGTTGAATATTATAGAAAACGGGATAACCGATTATGTGATCATCCGGGCGGAAAGCTCTACATCGGAAGAAACTGCGACAGCCGCAGATTTCCGGAACGCCGTGTCACAGCATCTTGGGACAGACATCCCCATAAGGACCGATTTGTTAAATGAAAAAATTGGATATACCGTTTCCGAAAAAGAGATTCTGATCGGAAATACTAGCCGCGCCGAATCAGTTGCGGCAGCTGCCGAGCTGACCGGGGGGAATGATTTCAGGATAAGCATATCGGGAAGCAAGCTGGTTATAGTCGCTGGCAGCCCGGCGGCGCTTACTGAAGCCGTAGATGCATTTATTGAGCGTTATATTATATCTGGGGAAAGAGGAAAGCTTATATTTATGAAGACTGATGAATTCTCAAAGTATCCGGAAAATCAATCAGGAGAGCTGACAATTGCCGGGTGCGGGATCGGTAGTTTCGGGGTTGTGTGTTCTACGGGATACGGCAAGCTTATGGAATTAAAAACATCCGAATTCATCGGCTTCATTGCGTCAGCTTATGGCTTTAACCTTCCACAATCCGATTCTACAACCTCAAACGGCAAGCAGCATCAGATTTATATCGGAGAATGTCCGCTGACAGAGGTTGAAAAAGCAACTCTTATAGGGGACAGAGATGCTGTCGTCTCGGTGAAAAATGGTGATTTATTACTACTGGGAAAAGATCTGTACGCGGTATATGAGGCTATAGGTATGATTGAGGAATTGCTGGCGGCGAGTGGTTCAGTTAAGCTGGATGAAGGTTGGACAGAAGAGGTTGATGTTAATTATTTGGCAAACAGCGCGATGACTTATAATGTTCTGGGAGGTAGTAGAACCCCCGAAAGGATGGAGACTCTTGCCGGGGTTATAAGAGAATTTATGCCCGATTCCTTTGGCACTCAGGAACTTAAAGGCGCTTGGCTCGAATACCTGACGCTTCAGCTTGGGGACATATACGACTCCGTTGGCGATGAGGCGTGTGAGACAGGCTATAGTGAAACTCAGTACATGCGGATTTTCTATAATAAATATATATACAGCCTTGTTGATTCGGGTACACTTTGGCTCTCCGATACTCCTGAGATAGCCGGGTCTAAGTTCTCGGAGTCAAAACGCGTGCGTTTGTGCACCTGGGTGCTGCTTGAGGAAAAGGCGACTGGAAGAAAGTTGATCCATGTTAATACGCACCTTGATAACAGCGGAGATTCCGCAAGGTTTATGCAACTTGCAGTATTGCTCGATATTATCGACGGGCTTGGCGATTATCCGGTTATTCTGAGCGGTGACTTCAACGCAAAAGAATTTAGCTCTATATATAATTCTGTAATTTATGCCGGTAAAAATCACATTACACTCCACGACTCTAAATATCTAACAGAGAACAGAAGCACCTGGCGGACTTACAACGGGTTAGGAGAGGGAAATTCAATTATTGATTACATTTTCCTGTCTGAGGGGGATTTTTCAGTCGGAAGATATTATGTGAACGACCGTTCGTATAATGGCGTCTGGCCGTCTGACCATAACGCAGTATTCATTGAATTCAAATTGATTACTACATCATAAATATAAAATAAGTAAGGCATATCGGTTTGTGGGGTGTAAATCCGGAATAACCTTGTTTACACACAGTATAGAAAGGAAAGAGATTATGGAAAAACGTTATGTCATCGGAATTGATTATGGAACGCTATCAGGGCGAGCTGTATTACTAGACGCAATTGAAGGTTGTGAACTAGGTGTAGCGGAATTTGCTTATCCACACGCAGTGATGGATAAAACAATACCGAGTGGAAAAAAACTTCCTGAACATTATGCTTTACAGCATCCTGCTGATTATCTTGAAGTATTACGTAACGTCATTCCTGATGTGCTTTCTCAGGGCGGAATAGTCGCTGATGATGTAGCTGGACTGGGTCTCGATTTTACTGCAAGTACCCTTATTCCTATTGATTCCTCGGGGTTGCCTCTTTGCTTTAATTCCGTTTATTCCGATGAACCTCACGCATATGTAAAGTTGTGGAAGCATCATGCTGCACAAGCTGAGGCTGATATGATGACTATGTTTGCGGAAACACGGGGAGAGGATTGGCTTGCGTCTTATGGTGGACGTATTTCATCTGAATGGGCATGGCCAAAAATTTGGCAGATTGTACGGGAATCACCTGAGATAGCACGAGCTACTGCTCGGTTTTGTGAAGCGGGTGATTGGCTTTCACAGGTATTAACCGGTGAGGAAAGTCATTCAGCAGTATTTGCTGGATATAAAGCTTTCTGGCGATCGGGGAAGGGATATCCATCTGACGATTTCTTTACTGCACTTGACCCGCGTCTATCCGGGTTTGTTGGAAGTAAGGTGTCGACAAATGTGTTTACTGTTGATAATATTGCAGGGAAGCTGAGTGCCGATGGAGCCGCTCTGACTGGGCTTTGTGCAGGTATTCCTGTAGCTTTACCTATGATTGATGCTCATGCAGCTATGCCAGCTGTTGGTGCGGTAAATCCGGGAGATTTTATGATGATTATCGGAACCTCAACTTGCCATCTTTTACATACTGCCGAAACGGCTGATATACAAGGTATCTGTGGTTATGTTAAGGATGGTGTTATCCCCGGCTGCGTAACTTACGAGGCCGGACAAGCTTGCGTCGGTGATGGATTTGCGTGGTTTATAGATAACCTCGTACCCAGCATGTACACCACGGAGGCGTGTTTAGAAGGCATTTCTATGCATCAACTGCTACGTAAAAAAGCTGAACGATTGAAAATTGGAGAAAGCGGACTTGTAGCACTCGATTGGTTCAACGGCAATCGTAGTATTTTAAATCAATCTAATCTAAGCGGTATGTTACTTGGTTTAACTTTACGTACTCGTCCTGAGGAAATTTACCGTGCTCTGCTAGAAGCGACGGCTTATGGTAGCCGAATGATTCTTGAACAGTTCGAAAATAACGGATTGTATATAAAAGAAATCCATGCAGCAGGTGGTATCGCATGTAAGGATCCGTTTATGATTCAAATTTATGCCGATGTGCTGGGGAAACCAATTCAGGTTGCAGATACTACTCAAGCGGGCGCAACTGGTAGCGCAATATATGCTGCCGTTGCGACCGGGATATATCCATCGATCCGCGAGGCTGCTCGACAGTTAGCTGTGCCATGCACAAAACAATATATACCTAATCCTGATAATAAAAAACAGTATGATAAACTATATCAAGAATATACTATTTTACATGATTATTTTGGTAAAGGCGAAAACGGTATAATGAAAAGGTTATTACATATGGTACAGGAGGTTAAAAGCGAGAATTAAGTTGTGGAATAATCTGAGATAATACGTTTATTTGGTGAATACTGTACAGTGCCAGTATAATTATTTAAGCAAAAATACCGGAGGTTATATATTGAAAATATTATTTTCATATACATAGGAAGAAAATCTGATATAAGTTTACAAGGCAAGAAAATATATATATCTGATTTCCAAAATGAAAATAATTATACGATTATATTATAAATATAGGTGTTTTTAATAAAATAACGAATTGCAATAATTTAACGATTTAATAATGGTATTTAGACAAAAATCATATCCGGACAGGACTTAAACCCACTTAACTGTTATACCTTAATGATAAAATGCACCACGCATAATAAAACAGTCTTTATTTATATGACTATTTCGGCATAAAATAACGAAAGACAGAGATACAAATTGTATCTCTGCCTTGTGCAGTTATGGTCGGAGTGACAGGACTTGAACCTGCGGCCTGATGGTCCCAAACCACCCGCTCTACCAGCTGAGCCACACCCCGTTTAGCGGCAACTATAATATTTACCCGATGTGTATTATAACAGACATGCGAACAGATGTCAATATTACAAGCCTATATAGATTGACTTTTCATATAAAATATGATAATATGAGGTCACAACATTATTATGAAAGGAAGATTTTCATTATGTCTGATAATAAAAACAAGAACATTACAGGCGATATCGGAAAGAAAACAAAAAGTTTCTGGAGCGATTTTAAGAAATTTATCACAAAGGGCAATATTGTTGACCTGGCTGTAGCGGTAGTCATAGGCGGAGCCTTCGGAAAGATTGTTACCAGCCTTGTTACCTCAATAATCACCCCTCTCACCGGCCTTTTCATTCGTTCAGGAGACCTAGCAAGCCTGAAATGGGTGATAACACCAGCGGTTGCTGCGGACGAGGCTGCCGGTATTGCGGCAGTTCCCGAAGTGGCAGTCACTTACGGGATTTTTCTTCAAAATATTGTAGACTTCCTTGTTATTGCGTTTGTCATTTTCCTTGCTCTGAGATTGATTATGAGGGCAAAAAACGGTCTCAGCCACAAGGAGATCGAAGCGGCTGAAGCAAAAGCCAAGGCTGAAGAAGAGAAAAAGAAAGCCGATGCCGCCGCAGCAGCCGCAAGGGCAGCAGAGGAAGAAAACATCAGGAAGCAGTTTTATACCGATGTCGCAGCACAATCAAAAACCCTCGAGGAAATAAGAGATATTATGCTGAGAATAGAAAAACGGAATTAATTATGAAATTGACCGCCGGGAAATTCCCGGCGGTTCTTTATTTCCACAAAAGCAAGCAACGTTTAACTTAAATTCTCCTGATACTTCCCACAGGCGCGGTGCCCGACCTGTATGCCGAAATAACCTGAGCGGCCTCGGCTCTGGATTCTGTTGAAAAAATGAAATGCTGCGATCTGATCCGGCAGCGGGCAAGCTCATCGGCGCGGTCAGCCATATATGTCGGCTGGCTGTTGTATATGATATTCCGGTGCGGTACTTCCCGGAGAACCGGGAAAACAACGCCGCGGCGGTCGGTCAGGTCTGCTTTCCCCTCTCGGCAGGCGGCGCATCCAGAGGTGTCTTTGACAGCGCATTTTTCAAGCAGCATTAGGGGTACCCGGCCATAGACAATCGTCTGAGTGTCGCCGGCGATGTCTCTCATCTGCGGAAGATTCAGTTCGGGTGAGAGAATAATGTCAGAAAAACCGAGAGACTCGCAGACGGCAACAGAAGTGCTGTTTGTGACGTTCAGCCGGAAGTCGCCGTGAAGTATAAAACCAAATTTTTTAGCAAGCTCAATATGTCCGATATTGCCGACGAGAGCGTGCCTGACACCGAGTTCAGCGGCAGCTTCAAGCTGCTTTTGGGCAGCTGACATTTCGCTATCGAATATCACGGGCGGCAAAATTACTCCGTTTGCTTTTCCGCAGCCTGATTCAGCCAGCTCGCCCAGGGGCAGATAAATAATATCAAAATATCCGCTTGCCTCGTCGGGTATCTGCGATGCTTTAATAAACCTAGCTGTCCTTGTGCTCCGAGGTGTTGAAGCAGGCAGTATCTGCCGTATTGTCTCAGAACAGGCCGGCTGACAGCGGTTTGCAGCATATAAAGCTTCCACCGCGTTTCTGCGCAGGGCGTTGAGTTTTGAAACCGGAATTGCAAGACCTTCACCGAGTATGAGAGCAACATTCCCGGCGGCATATGGCGTCTGACCGAGTTTTGTAAGATTGCGAATGACAGTATCCCGATCAGTTGGAGTATTTACGGCAACCTCAGGAATATCCCCGGTGACAGTAGCTGTAGCCGAATGAGGGCGGGATGACACGGTCAGCTTCATCGGAACGCCGGGAAGAATTGAAGCATTCATGTCGAGCGGAACTTTTTTAGAGAGTCCAGTAAATGGCTCAAGCGTACGCGAGGCCGTTTTATTGTCCTCTGAGCGGACTCCAAGCATCTCCCTGCCTATGTTTTTCGTGAAATATCGGTCGGTAAAACCGCCGCGCGAAAAAACCTCGGCCAGGTATTCCATCTCGTCGTTGCTGGCCGCACGCCTCTCATCGAGAAGCTTCCGCCAGACACGGGTTACGGCGAGCACATATTCGGGCGGCTTCATACGACCTTCTATTTTTAGTGACGCAACGCCGGAATCGATAAGTTCGGGCACGTGACGCCCAAGACTCAGATCGCGAAGTGAAAGCGGGTAGCTGTTTTTCCCGCCGGTTCTGTAGGGAAGGCGGCAGGGCTGGGCGCACTCCCCCCTGTTGCCGCTGCGTCCGCCAACCATCGAGGAAAAAAGGCACTGCCCCGAATGACAGACGCAGAGGGCGCCGTGGATGAAAACTTCAGCTTCAATGGGCGAGTTCCGGGTAAAAGAGCGAATATCTTCAAGCGAGGCTTCGCGGGCCATAACCATGCGTGAGAAGCCGAGAGACGCGAATTCCCTTCCCGCCGCCGAATTATGCCCCGACGCCTGTGTGCTGGCGTGAATAGGCAGGCCGGGGATTGCAAGGCGGACAGAGGCGGCGGCGCCAAGGTCGGCCATTATAAGCGCGTCAACCCCCGCACACGCCGCAGCGCGCGCTTCGTCGAGAAGCTCAGGCAGTTCGCGGTCGGTGGCGAGGGTGTTAAGGGTAAAATATACTTTTACATTATGCGCATGAGCAAGAGAGACGGCGGCAGGTATATCTGAGCCGTTAAAGTTCTTGGCATTCACGCGCGCGTTATGCCGGGCTCCCCCGAAATAGACGGCGTCGGCTCCCGCCTCAATCGCCGCTTCGAGCGATAAGGGAGAGCCGGCCGGTGAGAGAAGCTCAGGCAGTTTTTTCTTATCAGACATTGTTGAAAGTAAGCAAATCAAACATTACGCCGACCTTGTTCTTGCCTTTGATGCGCGGCTCTTTTTTGCTTTCGTCGGCAGCCGCTATGGGTTCGGCGAGCTTTTCGGCTTCCTCTTTCGCAGCGTCTGATTTTGCGGATTCATCTATAGCTGTCTCGGCCGGGGCGGTTTCAACGCTTGCGACAGCTTCAGCGGCGGCAACCTCATTCACTGCAGCCGGCTTTTCGGCTATTGTTTCAGGAACAGCAACAGATTCGGCTGTCTCCTCAGACAGTTCCAACGTCATCTGCTGTGTTGGTGAGCTGTCGGGCTTTTTTGACTCGTCGAGCTTCTGGCGGAGCGAATTTATACGGGATTCGTATTTTTCCTTCATAATCGCTATGCGACCCTCGTATTTTTCTTTCTGGGTCGCGGCGGCTGACTCATACTTTTCTTTCTGCGCAGCAGCGGCAGCCTCATATTTATCTCTCATCGCCTCGACTTTTCCCTGGAGCTTGTCGAGAGTGTCGTTAAGCCTTGCATTCTCTTCTTTCAGGGTTTCGCTGTTGTCCCCGTGCTTCTCAAGCTCTCGCTGTGACAAGTCGCGCTCAGAGCAGAACTCAAGAGCTGCGAGGAGCGCCGCTTCGTTTTTTGATATCCGGGGGCTGCGAAGGCAGATTTCCCTTATCCTGCGGTCGACTTTATTTACCGTCGACTGAACCTCTTCCGAGGTGCCCTCGCTCAGAATATTCATTTCGATATCGGCAATTGTGATTGTGAACTTCTGTTTCATATTATCCTCCGAGATGTTTAGTACGGGGAAACGCGATTTTATACATAATTATTATAATACAAAATAATGTAAAATAAAAGACCTTTTTAGCAATAAATCACATTATGATAAAGTTAAATTCAATATATTGTAGTATTTATATGTTTCGTGACGCAAACTGTAGTCCCGTCAGCCGTGCCCGGCGCAATTATCGCGTGTCAGCGGGGGTTTTTACCCTGTGGGAGCCGTAAACACCGTGCGCCGCTGAGCGTGCGAGAGTGACCAGCCGGTCATATGCATACGGAAAAAACACACGATAGGACTCGCAGAAGCGGTTTTTAACAAGTTTATCACCCATACCACAGGAGACCGACGGTTCCCTCTCGCGCCGGCAGCCTCCCCGGCAGAGGTGGTGCCAGCGGCAGCCGATGCATTCTTTATCCTCCGCTTTCGAATTATCTATAAATGCTATTTCGGCTCTTTTTCTATTCACGTCGGCAAAGCTGTCATATATGAGATTGCCGAGTTTATACCCGTCAAGGACATAGAAGTCGCAGGGGTAGACCGACCCGTCAGCCTCGACAACATACTGCGGCGAGCAGACGCCCACCATTCCGCAGCTCTCGGGAGGGCGGCCGATGAGTATACCTATCCAGTTTTCGAAGGTGCGGTTATATATATAGTTGCCTGATATGATATCCTGGTACCATATATCGAACATGCGGCAGAGGAACCTGCCGTACTGTTCGGCATTAAGAGCCCAGGGCTGACTGCCGTCAGAGCCAAAGCCCTCTATGCAGGGGATATACTGCTGATACCTGTAACCCTGCTTTTTAAAATAGTTGTAAATACTCACGGCGTTCCGGGCCGTCTGGCTTGTGACAACGGTCAAAATGTTATATTCCACATGGTGTTTTTCAAAGAGTGAAGCGGCCCTGCTCACGTGGTCGAAGCTGCTTTTGCCGTCTTTGGTAAGGCGGTTCCGGTCGTGGACGTCACGCGTTCCGTCCAGCGAGAGACCCACCAAAAAGTGATTGAGAGAAAAGAACTTTGCCCAGTTTTCGTCGATTGCGTACCCGTTGGTCTGTATGGCATATGACACCCTGACGCCGCGGGTGTTCTGCTCCTTAACCGTCTCTATGAGGTGGCGGTAGAAGTCGAGGCCGGTGAGGGTCGGTTCGCCGCCCTGGAACATGAAAGAACAAAAGCCGGGAGCGGCCTCAAGTGTCTTTTTGACAATGACGTCAAGGGTTTCTGTGCTCATCATACCGACAATTCCCCGCTCGCGGTGGGACATTTCGTCGGCGTAGAAGCAGTAGCGGCAGCGCATGTTGCAGGCGCCGGAGGCGGGTTTTATTAAAATATTCATTATGTTTACCCGGTGACACCGGCTCCTTTTATCGGCAGATTTTTATATTTGCTAATCACAAACATGTATCATTTTTTTAAAATATTAGTTTATTATATCATTTGCGTGGGGAGGTGTCAAGGATGTGGGGGGGGTTCAGGGTTGACATAGCTGGGGGATTAAGGTATACTGGGGGTGTAATATTGGCACCCCTGTGTGTGCGCTCGCATGCTTAATTTCGTAGGGGCGGATTCAATATCCGCCCGCCATTTCCTCGCGTCATCAAACCTCGGATTCGGGGATTCAGAGATGCGTTTTGTACTCTCTTGTATCGTGACAAGAGAGTACGAGAGAAACACGCCAAAGGGAACCGCGTGGTTCCCTCTGGACTGCCCTCCTGCTGTCTATCGGGTTTGTTCCCGGTATGCTGATGTCTGATTAATATCAAGGGGCCCGCCTCCGGTTCAATCATACTACTTACACTAAACCGCAAGTTTAACCTGTAACTTGCTGCAAACAATAAGGTGAGGCGTATATCAGCGGGCCTCTTAATTAATCGTGATGCGGGGAAATTGAGGAAAGCGAAAATTTATAATGGGTAGCAGTTTTTTATTTTATGGAGGAGCGATATGCCGGAATTGATATCATGGATTTTTCTCGGTATTGCGGCGGGAGCGATAATTGTCTCGGTTATTTTACGGGCTGCCGGAAAAATGCAGGGACGGAAGGCACGGATTGCCGGGGCGTTGCTCTTTATTGTTTTCGCGATTCTGGCGGTAAATATCTGTCTTATTAAACTGCCGGAGGTGGCAGTCAATAAAATTCTTGACGGGGACACGTTAAGTGATTCGGCGACTGACGGAGTAGACGGAGAAAAATATAAAGGCATAATGGCGGACGGTGTTAACAGTGGATATCAGATTCTTATTTCATGTACTGACGGAGAGCCGGGTGACTGGGATTACCGAATGAAGTCATATGATCATTTTACAATAACCAGGAATTTTAATGACGGGATAACCGTTGTGATAACAGTCAATTGCCCGTATTTCAGAGCTTTTTCAATTATCAGTATTCTTGAGAGCTGCGGTAAAACGCTGTTCTGACGCCTTATTTTTCCTTGACAAAAATATAGTTGTGGCTTATAATTATAGAATAATATAATTGATATTTTCCGAAGGGTAAAAACAATGGAAAACGACTCGAAAATTCTTGATCTCTTCAAGGACAGCGGGGACAGTACCCCGGCCGCGGTGAGCGGCGGAGCTAAAAAACTGCGCGTCGGATTCATCGGAACCGGCGGGATTGCAAACTCGCATATAAAGGCGTATTTACAGTTTCCTGACGTTGAAATAGTCGCGGGGGCAGACTTAGTTCCCGGAAAAGCCGACAAATTCTTCAAAGGTTACGGGCTTGAGAACGTAAAAACATATACTGATTATAAGCAGATGATCGCCGAAAACAAACTTGATGCGGTCTCTGTCTGCACCTACAACCGGCAGCATGCCGCGCCGGCCATGTACGCAATGGAGCATGGACTTGACGTTCTGCTTGAAAAGCCGATGACGGTAACGCTTGATGAGGCAGTCGAGCTTTGCCGCGTTGAGAAGAAGACCGGGAGAATACTTTCGATCGGTTTTCAGCCGAGATTTGACCCGAACATGCAGATGATCGGAAAAATCGTGAAATCAGGCGTGCTCGGGCGGATATACTATATACAGACGGGCGGCGGGCGCCGCCGCGGTATTCCCTACAAACGCTCAGACAGCTTTATCCGCTCCGACACAGCCGGTATCGGCGCCGTTGGAGACATTGGCTGTTACTCGCTCGACATGGTGCTCCGGGCCATCGGGTACCCGAAGCCGTTGACCGTTTCGGGTTACACATCGGACTACTTCGGAAAAGACCCGGGGTATTACGACGATAAACCCGAGCTTGCCGGGAAATTCGGCGTCGATGATTTTGCCGCCGCCTTCATCCGGCTTGAGGGTGATATAATAATTGACTTCCGAATTTCGTGGGCCATGAATATGAACACCCCCGGCGACACGATAATATTAGGTACTGCCGGCGGCCTGCGCATCCCTTCCACCGACTGCTGGAACGGCAGCGTCGGCGGGCCGATGAAGATTTACACCGAGGTGGCGGGGCAAGAGACCGAATATACGGTGCCGATTATTGAGCTGAAGGGGCTCGGCCGCGTTGAAAGAAAGGTCCGCTCCTTCCTTGATGCGGTGAGAGACAGGGGTACGGCACCGGTACCAACTTCCGATATTCTCATAAACCAGGCGATAATCTCGGGCATCGTTGAATCAGCGAAACTCGGGAGAGAGATAAAGATTGAAATCCCGGAGATTTAAGGTAACGAAATGTCAGTAAATCAAGGAAAGTTCATTATCATCGAGGGGCTTGACGGCTCGGGAAAAACCACTCAGATCACTATGCTCGAAAAGTACCTTAAAAAACGCGGACGGCGTGTCTATGTCACCGCCGAGCCCACCGGCTCCCCGACCGGAAAGCTCTTACGCGAGGCTCTCTCGGGGGTGGTTAAGAAAACTCCATGCGAAATGGCGGCTCTCTTCGTCCTCGACCGGATCGGTCACAACGTCGATCCTGTTTCTGGAATAAATAAAATGCTCGACGACGGATACGACGTTATTTGTGACAGATACTATTATTCGTCGCTGGCTTATCAGGGAACGGAAACCGACTTCGAGTGGGTGAAGTCTATGAACATAAACTGTCCGGAGATCAGGCACCCCGACCTTTGCATCTTTCTTGACCTTGACCCTGAGAAGTGCATCGGGCGGATCTCTTTGGGACGGACGACGACCGAAATCTACGAGAAGAAGGAAAAACTTGAAAAATTCCGCGAAACTTATATGAAGATTTTTGGGATGCTTAAAGATACTGTCGCCGTGGTCGACGCGTCTGGCAGCATTGAAACGACTGCGGAAAACATTATAAAGGCAGTTAGCGTTATTGGCCTTTGAACATAAAAATTTACGGAGGAAATTTAAATGGTTTTCGATAATATTTACAAAAGATACTGTGCACCGAAAAGAAAGAAGAGCCACGCTCTGGCCTGGATAATCGGCATAGTTCTCTTTTTGTCACTCATTCCCATGGCTGTCCGGAGAGATAAAAAGAAGGGCGAGTGGGGCTTCGCTTCCCTGCTCCTCTATGTCAGCTGCCGGCCTTCAAGAAAAGACTCCGGCAAACGCGAGCTGACTGTATCCGTGCCCGGGTTCACACACTTGAAATCAGTCCTTGGCGGCACCGGTCTCGATTGCAGTAAAAAAGCACCGGCCCCCACCGATACTGAAGAGTTTGACGACCTGCTTGACGGGGATGACGGCGAAAACGACACCGACCCCAAGGTTGTTATAACTGAGGAGCAGGCGTAAAAGTTCTCAGCATACGAAATAAAAATCTTTTTTAGGATGAATTCTTCATGCAGATTTATAACACTTTAACAAGGACAAAAGAAGAACTGATTCCGGTCGAGCCCGGGGTGATAAGACTTTACACCTGCGGGCCGACCGTCTATCATTATGCCCACATAGGCAATCTCCGTACATACATCATGGAGGACATACTTGAGAAATACCTGCGCTATGCCGGGTTTGACGTTAAGCGCGTGATGAACATCACCGACGTCGGACACCTGACGAGCGACGCCGACACCGGCGAGGACAAAATGCTCAAGGGCGCGCGGCGCGAACACAAGTCGGTGATGGAGATTGCAAAGTTCTATACCGACGCCTTTTTTGCCGACTGCGTAAAACTCAACATAAGAAAACCAGATACCGTCGTCCCCGCCACCTCCTGCGTCGACGAGTTCATTAAAGTGATCGGCACTCTGATCGACAAGGGATACGCTTATCTTGCCGGAGGAAACGTATATTTTGACATCTCGAAGCTGTCGCAGTATCACGTCTTCCACGATTTCAAGGAGGAGGACCTGGCCGTCGGCGTCCGCGAGGGCGTTGGGGAGGATTCGAACAAACGGGGCCCGGCTGATTTCGCGCTCTGGTTCACCAAGTCGAAGTTCGAGGACCAGGAGCTCAAGTGGGACAGCCCGTGGGGAGTGGGATATCCCGGCTGGCACATCGAGTGCTCCTGCATCTCGATGAAGTATCTCGGCGAGAGGATTGATATACACTGCGGCGGCATCGACAACGCCTTTCCGCACCACACAAACGAAATTGCGCAGAGCGAAGCCTATCTCGGACACAAGTGGTGCAACTACTGGGTTCATGGATTGCACCTGATTACGAACACCGGAAAAATGAGCAAGTCGTCAGGCGAGTTCCTCACAGTCTCGCTGCTTGAGGAAAAGGGATATAATCCTTTGTCTTACCGGCTTTTCTGCCTTGGTTCGCATTACCGCAAGGCTCTTGTTTTCTCGTGGGAAAACCTCGATAACGCAAAGGCGGCTTATGATAAACTGGTCGCACGCGTAGCGTCACTTGTCCCCGCGAAGGACGAAAATATCGATCAGGTGGCGTTTGACGCACTCAAGGCCGGATTTACCGCGGCTCTTGACAACGATCTCAACACTTCCCTTGCAGTCACCGCCGTTTACGACGTTCTGAAATCCGATACGAACGCGGTGACAAAGCTTGCTCTTATCGCCGACTTTGACCGCGTGCTCTCGCTTGATCTTATAAAAGCTGCTGAAAAACTGCGTGACGATGAAGAAAAGAAAGCCCAAACACTTGCGGCAGGCGTAGCTGCGCCGGGTGCCGACCCGTTTGTCGCTGAAATTCTAGGGCTGATTGACCAGCGGGCGGCGGCTAAGAAGGCGAAGAACTTCGCCGAGGCCGACAGAATCCGCGCTTATCTTGCAGGACGCGGAGTGACGCTCATTGACACTCCGGCCGGCACCACATATAAAATTAACTAAGGGGTCCCGGGGCATGGGACGTGAAAAAAAACAGCCGGCTGAAAGAATCGGGCTTGGCGGGGAGATTTTTCGCTATCTGATTTTCGGTGTCCTGACGACAGTCGTTTCAATGGGCTCGAACTTCGGCGTTCTCTGGGGCGGCAAGCTGCTCTTCGGCATTGAGGATACTGTATCGGCTGCATATTTCGCCGTGTTTACGGCGTCAAAGATAATTTCCTGGGTCTGCGCAGTGCTTTTCGCATTTTTCACAAATAAAAAGTGGGTGTTCCGCGATAAAGTCGCCGGAGGTGCCGGCGTCATGCGGCAGCTGTTGGTCTTCTCGGGCGGACGGCTTATCACCCTGGGGCTTGATTATGTGCTCAACATATCCTTCCTCTGGATTATGACGGCGCTGTCCCTCACCTTCCTCGAAGGGCTCTTCGGATTTTCGCTTGAAAGCATCAACGAGCTCATTGCCTGGCTTGCAACTCAGTTCTTTGTGGTCGCAGCAAATTACTTTCTCAGCAAATGGCTGGTATTCAGGAAAAAATAATCGGTGTTATAAGGCTGTTTTTCAAAAAAGCCTTGACAGAACGGCAAAAATATAATATAATAAAAACCGCGCCGACCGATATTAAGGCAATCGGCGCGGGTACTTTGGAGAAGTACTCAAGTGGCCCAAGAGGCGCCCCTGCTAAGGGCGTAGGCCGGCTTAAACCGGTGCGAGAGTTCAAATCTCTCCTTCTCCGCCAAAATTAGCCCCCGAAATCTCACGATTTCGGGGGCTTTTTCATATATACTTAATCAATTTCGTATATTTATCTGAACCTGTCGAACCACATGCGCAGCTCCTCGCGCATAACGTCGTTGAGTTTGTGTCCGCGTCCCTCGAGCGTGCGAAGCACCGCGTATCCTCCGCCGCGCTTGATTCCCTCGACGAACTCGACCGAAAGCTCATAATTGTTCGTCTGGTCGGCGGTTCCGTGCCATATTTTAAGCGGACACGGGAAATGCATAACCCGCTTTCCGTTTACCGGAAGAGTGTTCGTATGATAAGGATTAAGGCCGACGGTCTTTTCAGTCTCGAAGACGTCGCTGCCTGAAAAGGCGTACTCCTGTGCGATTCTGTCGCGCGTCGAAAGCCCCGTCGGGTCCGGAGTCGTCTTATCCCATATACCGATACATTCCTTGCCGCACGCAGTCTCCGTACGCATATTCGAGCGCGGATAGAAAAGTCCTACAACGCGCACGTCACGCGGATAAAACTGCGTGAAGTTCAACATATTGTGTCCGCCCATAGACGCGCCCGCAACGAATAACCCTTCCTGCACGTTATAGTGACGAAGAACGTAAACGTACGCACGGTGCGCCGCCTCGAGATAGCGGCGGTTTCCTATGGAATTTCCGTCGGGGCGGGTTCCGTGAATATCAAACGCCGCATAACCGGCTTCGATGCACGGCGTAACGTAGGAAAGACCTCCCGTTTTATCCTCATCCCTGCAGACTCTGCCGCCCGCTCCGTGCGAGGAGAGAATCAGCGGAACCGCCTCACCGGTCTCGGTATAGCAGTCGGGGAGCGCAAGCACACACTCGCATTCGCGCATATCCTCGCTGTCTGCCGGTGTCGCGGCGTCGGTGTGAGTTACGTCGTCGTAATTGTTGTTGAAATCAACTTTGAACCATATTTTCTGCATATAACGCCTCGTTCATAAAGAAAACGTCGGTTTTATCTGAATCTGTCAAGCCACATACGAAGCTCGTCACGCATAACGCCGTTGTGCTTGTGTCCCTGGCCGTCAAGAGTACGCAGCTCTGCGTAGCAACCCGCGCGCCGGACTCCGGCAACGTACTCAACCGAAAGCTCATAATCTATCGTCTGGTCTGCGGTTCCGTGCCAGATTTTCAGAGGACAGGGGAAGCGGGTGTACCTCTCGCCGTCGATAACGACGGTGTTGGTATACCACGGGTTAAAGCCGAGCGTCTTTTTCTCCTCGAAAACCTCAGCATTTTCGAAGCCGTACGCTTCGGCAAGCTTGTCTCTCGCGGTAAGTCCCTCGGCGTCTACATTGAGTTTTTCCCAGACACCTATGCACTCTTTTCCGCAGGCGATTTCGGCGTGAAGATTCGTGCGGGGATAGAACGCACCGACGACGCGCACGTCGCGCGGAAAATACTGCGCGAAATTGAGGGCGTGAAGTCCGCCCATTGAAGCGCCCGCCACGAATAAGCCGTCCTGAACGTTGTAATTGTGAAGAACGTACATATATGCGCTGTGCGCCGCCTCAAGATATCGGCGATTGCCGTACGAGCGTCCGTCGGAACGCGTACCATGAACGTCAAACGCGGCGTAACCGGCATCAATACATGCGGCGACGTAAGCAAGACCTCCGGTCTTGTCCTCCTCCTTGTTAACGCGGCTGCCGGCTCCGTGAGCAGAGAAAATCAGCGGAACTGCGTCACCCGTCTCCGAGTAGCAGTCGGGAAGCGCGAGAACGCACTCCATTTCACGTATATCCTCGCCGTCGCCGAGCGTCTCAGCATCGGTGTGCGTCATATCGTCGTAACGGTAATTATATTTAACGGTAAACCAGATTTTTTGCATTGTAAAAACCTCCGTCAGTAGTCGTTATTCTCATATCTCAGTTCTTTTTCGGTTCAGGCGGAAATTCAAATTCATCCATAAAGAACGCGCGGGAATCGGCAAATCTGCCGTGCTCATCCTCCACGTGAATTCTGAACCACTTATGGTTTGGCTTGATTTCAAACTCAGCTTCGGTGACTAGCTGCCCGTCGCGGGCGGGAACACGCTTCGCTACCTTTACGCCGAAAATGCAATTGACTGTCACGGCGGGAGTGCACTCGACATGGACCTTGCCATCCTCAAACCAGAGAGAGTTGATGTCGGGGCCGTTGGATGCGTAAAATTCACCCTTTTCAAGCGCTTTTCCGATAACATTGTATTCAAGCTTGTTCGCTTTGATCATTACCCAGCCGCCGACCGCGTCGGAGAGCGGGTCTCCGTCCGGATGCTTGTTGTGGTTGTCATCGGCGGCTACGCAGTAAATGCGCTCTCCGCCATTGAGCATATCATCGTAGACGCGGCTGTTGTATTCGTCAAAGCCCATCGAAGCGCAGCTGGTGTTGAAAATCTCCATCGCGTGCATCCCATGGTAGCTCATATAGTCAGTATAGTCCTGCTGAGCCCAGGTCGGGTGGTTGTATGTGACAAAATACCCGGCGGCGCGACCCGCGGCAATCATCTTATTGACGCACTCGGGGGTGTAAACGCGCTCAAAATCAGGCTCGTCGGGGTTTATCATCGACTGCGGGATGAAATTTCTCGCTCCGCCGTGCTTTACATAGCTGTCGGTGTAGCAGACCTGGTACTTTATATCATCATTCATCGCCACAAGGCAGAGATGGCAGGTCTTGACCTCGCGGTTCTTGCCGGGGTAGCCCTCGGCGTTTATGTTGTACTCAACGCCGGTGAGCGGAAGAAAATCCGCATCGCGCAGCTCGGGGTGGGGTATCTGAACGTTGTGGTCGGTGAAGGCCACGACCGAGTAGCCGTGCTTTTTGTAAAGCGCTTTGACCTCCTCGGGACTGGCTTTTCCGTCGGAAATTGTTGTGTGGCAGTGCAGGTTTGCCTTGTAGAAGCTCCCGCTTTCGGGAAGAAGAAACTTTTTCATATCTGTCCTCCGGGTTATAATATCATACAATATATTACTCTTTATATCAGGTTTTGTCAACAGATATAAGCGGGCTCCGGTTTAATTAACATATATAGTATAGAATGTTGTGTACATGAATGGCTTCCCTCCTTCTCCGCCAGGATTAACCCCCGAAATCTCACGATATCGGGAGTTTTTCTCTTTTTCCCTTACTTTTCGTTAAACTTTAAAATGGCTTAACCTATATAAATAACATACCGCGTTTACACAGTATGAAACAAAATCAAACATATCGCTAAAAACACTGCCACCAAAAAGGTCTTGGCCTGTACCTTCCGGATACCCGAAGGTCAAAAGCCAAGACCAAACCATAAAAAATTATCTGTAGGGATTCCTGCGGAAATGTTTTGCGAACAGCAGGCCTGCTATCATAATAATCAGACATACTGCATACAAGATTGCTGTTTCAACATTGATTTTATTTACATTGTTTCTATCCGGCATCGCCGTGTTGCCGCTGAAACCGGGTATTTTTGAAATGTCTCCCGACATACCCGGCATAAAAGAGCCGCCTCCCGGCATACTGCTGTCTCCGGTTTCAGAGCCGGTTTCATTTCCCGTCATACCCGGACCCGGGAAACCTCCGCCTGGGAAATTGCCCCCGCCCGGAGCGTTTCCCGTCACCGGAACGCCGGCGCCATAGTTTGCCGCTGGAGCCGAAAAACTCAGTACAACTGCAGAAGCGCTCCCGGAATAATTCAGATTGCTTACGACTCTGTCCGAACCCGATGCATCCGTGGCACTTGTCGTCTCTGCGGCATCTGACGGGACAGTCCCGGGATATGTTACCCCGCCTGACCCGGTGCCGGAATTCTTCGAAGGACCTTTTGTGCCGCGGTCTGCCGCGCCCCCCGCGCCTCCTCCGTTACTCATGCTTCCCATAACAGATACATTGATACTTGAAGCATCAATCAAAGTTGATGAATCGGCAGCCTGACCTTCCTTGGTGGACGGAATTGTGCCGTCAAGCTGACCTTTTATGCTTTCCGCACGCAGCATAATCAGCTCGTAAAGCGTCTCGGCACCCTTATTGTATTCATCATATGTGTAAAACGCCGTAGGATCGGTTTTGACTGATTCGTCGATCTGGCTGCGGATACGATTATAAACTTCCCCAAACCTGCCGCCGTAGTAATATTCATCAACAAGCTGCTGCAGATATTCGTGATAACGTGCGGCATACTCCTCATTTTCGAGTAATGCATCGAAGAAATCCTTATCGGAATACGGTGAATCAATCGGATGATTTACTATATCACCTCCTCCGTTACTGCCGCCCTGTGAAAAGCCGCCCCACGAGAGATTATAGTCCCACGGAATTATATTTAACTGACCGTTTTTTTCATACAGATAGTAGTTATGATCCATCGTGCCGGACAGACTGTCCATATTCACCGAAAACTCATGAACCGCCATGTATTTCAGAATATTGTCAATATTCATATATTTCTCAAGGCCATTCCGCTCACTGATATTTTTCAGTGCCTCAACAACACGCTTGTGGTCGCTGTCGCTTGTGGAAGAAACCTCGCCATTCCAGATGGTCGAATAGCTGTCGGTATCATCGTCAATATAGTTGAGATCGGCACCGTTTCCGCTCATTGAAAAGCCGCCGAAATCATTGTTGAATCCCGCTTTATTAAAATCAAAGTTTGAATTATCCCGCGACGGGGCGGCTGCGGAGCCGTCAGCGTTTGTTTCTGCCGAAGTACCGGATGAACCCGGCCAGGTCATTCCACCGCCCGGGAATGTGGCGCCTGATGATGATGAACCGGCGCCCGGAACAGTGAATCCGTCCGGTAATGTCACCGAAGTCCCGTCGGGGAGAGTAACTGTCGCCCCGCCATTACCGGTACTGTCGCCACTCTGTCCGAAGAATTGATTCATCATATCGTTGATATCTTCAGCGCCGAACTGTCCCATTCCGCCGGCACCGCCGAAGTTCATGCTGTCGGGTTTGTAAAGGTCACCGTAATCAACACCGTAGTTTCTTAGAAGAAAACTGTCCTCGACTGCTTCAAGAGCAAGATAAACGCCCCAGTATTCATCGTTCACTGAGATTCTCGCGTAGTTATACAATGACGCGTCAGCACCGAGGAACTGATACATATCGTAGACTATAGCTTCCTTCATATTAGTTGCGTCGGCAAAGTTGTTATTCAGGACAAGCTTATCAAGTCCCCAGCAGGTCTGCCCTTTTATATATTGGCCAAATTCAATTTTGAAGCTGTAACGGTCGGTCGTATCATCGCTTACTATACTTGAAAGACTGGTATTTCCCTTAGGACGTATGCCGACACTGTAGAATATTGTGCCGTTTATTTCAACATCGCACATATAATATTCTTCGCTTATGGCGTTCACCAGCATATCGTTCCAGTCGTCTTCATCCATAATAATATTTACGCTTATTGTTGACGCGGTATCAAACAATTCGGTTTCGTACTCCATTGGCACCCTGTCAACACCTTTGGCTTCCGATATCGATTCAGCAAATATCATTATAGTAAGGCAGGCGATCACTGCGAGAGCGGTTATTACAGCAACAATCTTATTGATGTGTCTGCAAGAAATCATTTCGTATCACCTGTTAGGACATATATTCGCCGTTGTAGCTGACAAGAGTCGCGTTACTTACACCTTTTATTTCATTCAAGCGATTAACAAAAGACGTGGCGCTGTCTTTCATTCTCACTTCTGCGGTAAATTCGATGCCTCCGGCATTTACTGTTTTGGATTTTATCATAAAGCGCTCAACCGATTTTCCCAGTGTTTCAAGAGCTGCTTTCTCACTTGCTTCATCTTTGCAGCTGAGAACGAGAATGTAGGGATTTTCGTGAGTCTTGCGGTTAGCAAAGATAATCATTATAACTCCGATAATAACCGAGCCGATGACGGCAAGCGGGATCATGCCGGCACCGACAACTATACCCGAAGCGATTGACCAGAACAGGAATACTATTTCCATCGGTTCCTTAATGGCGGTGCGGAAACGCACGATTGAAAGCGCACCGACCATACCGAGAGAAAGAACCACGTTTGAAGTCACCGCCATGATCACAAGGGTTGTAACTAGTGAAAGACCTACCAATGTAAGTGAAAATCCGGTTGAATACATAACACCCGTAAATGTTTTTTTATAGACTAAAAAGATGAAAAGCCCTAAAACCAAGGCAAAAAGCATACCGATTAGCATATCTGTAACCGATGTTTCTGTTACGCTTTCCAGAAAACTGGACTTGAAAATATCACTGAAACTCATTTTATTGATCCTCCAAAAATTTAATGTTAAAAATTTAAAATTAACCGAATCGGCGGCTTGCGCCGTATTTTGAAAATGCCTGCTGACGGCAACTGTCCGTCTGAATAATATCTTCGATAATGCCCGGAAGAAAATCGTCGTATTTGACCTCAAGAATCATATGAGACGCGTCTTCCATGGCGCTGATGTTTTTTGCTTCCGGCTCAAGGAACTGCATATTATAAAGGCCTGTCCGGATATCCGAATCAAAGGTTACACGCACATTTCCCGGAGCGTAAACATACGGCTCACGGGTATATGACACGATAACACGGGGAACAAGCAGCTCGGATTTCATTTTCACATAAAGCTCCTGAATGAGGGGTTCCGGACTGCTCATCATCCAGTCAGTGTCACCGTCTAAAAGTTTTCTGCATTCTTCAAGGGTTAAAGGTGCATTAATCTTCATACAAAGACCGTTGACCTTCATTTTTTTCTCGAGTGTTATGAATGAAAGGTCATTATTGTAATACCTTATCCTGAATTTTTCGCGCCGGTCAAGTCCGTCGATTTTTTCGCGCAGCGCTTTGTCCCGGTAATTATCAAAATAAACATTCCGTATCCGGTACTTACCGTCCGTGCCTGTATTTCTGTCAAGTGTCATAACAGGCCGGACACGTTGCCGTATTGCAAGATAATCGGCATAACTGATATAATATTTCAGCTCATGCCGGTATCTTCCGTGTTGATTCATATATCTGATCACTCCTTTATAAATAGGGTTTTTATATACCAATTAAGCCTTTTAATATTGGATCATGATGGTTCCGCGGGAACGCACAAAACAATCATTTCTTGTGTTCGAATAAATAAAAAGTCCGATATATGCTATGAGTAAGCATTATATCGGGCTAAACTTAAATTTACTTTAAAATCTCAAGGGCAATCATATGGATTTCTTAATACTAGATTTCTGCCGCATAAACGTTTATTGGCTTTTTTACACTATTACAATATAGGAAATGCCCCGATGAAGCACATCACCGGGGCATTTGCGTTTAATAGAGTTTTACAAGAAAAGCAGCTCCGAGCAATCGTGTGTAATTAAAAGTTATCAAAAGCCAAGGTAAACTTCACCATGATGTTTTAGTCTTGATGTCACTATGAACGCTATCTGCACTGAGGAATTCGGTCATGTTATCATCAACATAAAACTCATATTATGTGCAACGATACTATTTGTCTTCCTCATCCTGAAGCGCGTCGTATCCTTCTTCGCCGGTTCTGATTTTTATGACATTTTCAACATCGTAAATGAATATTTTACCGTCACCAATATTGCCCGTATACAACGATTTCTTCGCCGTTTCGACCAGGGTTTCGGTAGGTATCTTGCAAACAACGATATCGACCTGGATCTTAGGAAGGAGCCTTGTTTTAACCGGAGCACCGCGGTAGTACTCAGTGTTACCTTTCTGCATACCATAACCAAGGACATTTGTTACCGTCAGTCCTGTGATACCGATTTTATCAAGTGATGACTGCAGCTTTGTAAATTTGTCCTGGTTTGTGATAATGGTGACCTTTGTCATCTTCGCACCAGGGTGGGCTTGGTTGACCACCGGAATTGCGACATCGGGTGATACCGCACCGGAAGCCGGCTTCTCTGCTTCGCTAATTATCGATGCACCGTTTCCATTCACATTCTCTGAAGCCATAATAGGAGCTACGATGGCAAAATCGGGATAAGCGGAGTTCCCGTGCTCACCGATATCAAGACCCTTAATTTCCTCTTCAAGACTGACGCGGATGCCGATCGTCTTCTTAAGAAGAAGCCAAATAAGAGCCGATGAAGTAAACACAAATATGCCAACGGCAATAATACCAAGAACCTCTTTCCCGAGAAGTGATAGACCACCGCCGAAAAACAAGCCGTTGACCTTAGAAAGGCTGGTTACACCCTCCTCTGCGAAAAGCCCGACGCAGATAGTACCGAAAGTACCGCAGACCAGATGGACTGATGTAGCGCCAACAGGATCATCAATTTTTACTCTGTCAAAGAAGAGCACGGCGAACACGACGATTACACCAGCTATCGCACCGATAATTATTGAGCTTGTGACGCTTACATAAGCGCAGCTGCCGGTGATACCGACAAGACCTGCCAGACATCCGTTGATAGTCATACCAAGATCCGGCTTGCCTATAAAGATCCATGACGCAGCTGTAGCGGTAAGAATAGCTGCAATGGCGGCGGTATTGGTGGTTACAAGGATATGCATGACATCCGTGGGATTTTGAAAGCTCATAGTGGACCCGGGGTTAAAGCCGAACCATCCGAGCCACAAGACAAAAAGGCCGATAACTGCAAGAGACATGTTATGACCAGGAATAGCGCGCGGCTTACCGTTTTTATCATATTTACCGTGGCGGGGCCCAAGTATAAGAGCTCCGGCAAGTGCTGCCCAGCCACCGACCGAGTGGACTACGGAATCACCCGCAAAATCCAGAAAGCCTAGGTCAGCCAGCCATCCGCCGCCCCATATCCAGTGGCCAACTACCGGGTAAATGACAAGCGTCAGCACAAAGGAAAACAGAATAAAGGAAATATACTTGACACGCTCTGCAACCGCACCTGATACGATGGTCGCCGCAGTACCGCAGAAGACCAGCTGGAAAAAGAATTTTCCCCAGAATGGGACATTCGATGTAAGAGTATCTTTAAAAAAATCTAAATTGGAATTACCTAAGATAAACAGATGTTGTGTGCCGACTATTGGATTGTCTCCACCGAACATCAATCCCCAGCCAAGCAGCATGAAACCAACTGATGAGACTGCGAATACGATAAAGTTTTTCGATAGAATATTGACAGCATTTTTGGATCTGGCCATACCAGTTTCGACTGCTGCGAAACCAAGGTTCATGAAGAAGACCAGTACAGCTGCGATCAGTACCCAAAGGGTATCAATTATCATTGTGATATTCATAATTCATTCCTTCCTAAAAAAATTAAAGCGTGTATTTTATCATGGCATCAGAAGATGCTTATAATAAAACACACGCCATTGTGCGAATTAATTTTTGACTATGGACTGTATTGCTTATTTCGGTATGTTCCAGTACACCTTGAATGCAGTTTCTTCGAGTTGATCGGCCGCCAGGCGAAGCTCTGCTAAAATGACCGTGTTGACGAAAAAATCCAAGAATAATCATCACTAGTTCCCCCCGAAAAAATAAAATAAAAGGTGCTGAGGGCGGATTGCCCGCAGCACCTTTGCTGTTATATTCTAATTATAGCAAAATTCAATTAGATTGTCAATAGCAAAAAGCATTATTTAACAAAAATTTCTGTTGCTAGCCGTAACCGCAAAACTCACTGCCGGCGCCTTTGCCGCGCGCCTGCTTGCAACACTCGACCATTGCAGCACGGTAATCATTTTGTTCCTCAGACACATTTCGCAGTTTCCGAAGCATATTCCATAAGATAGAATGTCTTTTGTTAACACGCAAAAGGCGTTTTATTTTGGTAATAATTCTTATGATAATACACCCGGAACAATGATTTATTGACAAATCCGGGCGGTTAATATATAATGTAGATAAACAATATATCAGGTGGGTAATATGATTAAGCAAAAGCGGCTGGATAATATCATAAATTATATATTATCAAATAAAACTGCCACACTGGCCGAGCTGGCAGAACTGAATGATGTTTCAATGGACACAGTCAGGAACGACCTTGCGGAGCTTGAAAAAAGCAATGCTATGATAAAGCGGGTTCATGGTGGCGCAGTATGCCGTAACGACGACAGCCGCAAGCAGACCTTCAATGTCCGAAATGTTTCCCATAAAGAGCAAAAAACCGAACTTGCAAAACTTGTTGACGATATAATAATCGACGGTCAGGCAGTAGCGATAAACAACGGCACCACAAATGTCGAAATAGCAAAAAGAATTGCCCGGGTATTCAATCACTTGACTGTCATTACAAACAGCCTCTCAGTTGCCCAGGTTTTTGCAGAATTCAAAAGTAATAATGTTATCATTCCCGGCGGTACTCTTGACCCCGGCGAGTTCTGCCTGTATGGAACGCATTGCGAACAGGAAATAATGAGCTATAACATAGATACAGCAATAATTGCAGTCAACGCAGTATCGCTTGATAAGGGTATTACTGATTTCAGGCTTCATGAAGAAGGAATTATCAAGGCAATGATGAAAAACGCCGATAAAACTTTTGTTGCCGCTGATTCAAGCAAATTCGGTAATGTTTCATGCATAAATATATGCAGCCTCAACGAAATCGACGCAATTATCACCGATTCGAAGCTTGACGATGATATTTATAACAATTTTATGGAAACGGGTGTAAAAATAATTCGTCCTGCCCTGCCTCAAGACCTTGGCAAGTAATATAAAGAAGGTTCCGGAAACATCATTTAGGACCATCAGAACCCCGAAAGCACAGATATAAAATAATTAACAGCCGCCCTTGAAAAGCATTTCAGGGGCGGCTGCTTTATTACTGAAATTCCGGAAATTCTCGAAAATTCCACGAATATTATCGAATTATATTGTAATTTAATCGATTTTACTTGAATTTTGTATTGACAACATGGAATATTTACAGTATAATAAGGACAAACCATAAAAAAAGGAGTTAAAATCATGTACAACAGAACCTATACCGGCAAAATTGAACTGGCCGTGCTTGACACTGCGGGCACTTTCTGCGACGGTCCGGGCGACCTGCGTAAGAGGTGGCCTCTTGACGACCTGCGGGGCTGCAAGGCTCCCGTCATTCCCTTCTACGAAGCCCTGCTCAAGTTCGGTATCGAGCTCAGTTGGGCATCGATCAGAAAACCCATGGGCAACTTCAAGCCCACTCACCTGCGTATGCTGATGCAGCTCCCCGAATTCAACGAACAATGGACAGCGAAATACGGCCGGCCCTGGAACGAGAGCGATTTTGAGAACATACTCGCCGAATTCAAACCGCTTATGTCAAAATACATAGTTGACGAAGACCTCGCGAAACCAATCGAAGGCGCCGTTGAGTGCATCGCCGAGCTGCGCCAGGCCGGCATTCTCGTGGGCTGCGACACAGGATATTATGAAAAGGATTCAAAGAACCTCAACAAGCTTTTAGCCGATAAATACGGCTTGGTATTCGACGTGGTAACCAACGCCGAAAAGGTTCCCGGCAGGCCGAGTCCGTTTATGGTATACGACTGCATGCTCGAGGCATATAAGTTGACAAAAAAGGTAATACCGATTGAATCGGTGGTTAAAATCGACGACACCGCCGCCGGTATGTATTGCGGAAACAACGCCGGCTGCTGGACAATCGGTCTTTACGCCAGCGGCAGCAACAATTACGAGCAGCTGGCCGCGTCAAAGCCCGACTTCCTCGTTCCCTCAGTCAAATATGTTCCCGAGATCGTTTTCGGCCAGATCGAACCGAGACTCCGCCGCGGAGAGCGTCCGGGACAGGGACTGATCGAAACTATATAAAAAACGAAAAGAGATGATTTTAAATGAATGAACTCTGCCCTATTGAAATAAAGTTCGCCAATATTGATTATCTCAAAAAACTGATTTCCGACGCGCCAGCCGACACCGTCGTAATTTCCGAGCGCTTCACAAGTAATATCTGGGGCATAACTCCGGTGATCGAGGGCAACCGCGGAATCGTCTGGATAGACAGCGTCCCGGCAAACCCCACGCAGCTTGATATTCTGCACGCGCTTGAAGCTGTCGGAGGGAAAGAGCCCAACCTCATAATAACGATAGGCGGCGGAAGCTCAATTGACCTTGCCAAAGCTCTCAGCGCATTCCGGTATCTTTACACAGGTAAAAAACCCACACTAGAAAATATCACCGAGGCTATAAAATCGAAAACATATACTGCGCCTCACAGGACAATCAATATAATTGCCGTGCCGTCCACCTCCGGAACAGGCTCGGAAGTGACGAAATGGGCCACTATCTGGGACGTAAATAAAATATCCAAGTTTTCAATAGAGTCTGAATCGCTTTTCGCTAAGCAGGCGCTGATAATTCCCGAACTGACTGTTTCGATGCCGCCGAAGCTGACGCTTTCCACCGCTCTTGACGCCCTCTGCCATGCGTGCGAGGCCTTCTGGGCGAAACAGACGACGCCCCTGGTCAAGGATATCTCACTCCGGGCAATCGAAATTATAATGACAAACCTTAAACCCGCGCTTCTCTCTCCGACCGACATAAAGCTCCGGCAGAATCTTGCCCGGGGGTCGGTCCTCGCCGGCATAGCCTTTTCACAGACCCACACGACCGCCTGCCACTCCATCTCGTATCCGATAACCATGACCTACGGCGTCGCCCATGGTTTTGCCTGCGCCTTAACTCTTGACGCGGTGTCAATACTGAACCGCCCGGCGACAGAAGACGCCGATATGCTATTCAGTGTCTTTGAGAATCACGGCGGCCTTAAAAACTGGCTTGATGACGTCTGCTCCGGTATAGTATCGCTCCGTCTGTCGGCCTTTGGGATTCCGCGCGAAGCAATTCCCGGAATTGTAAAAAGTACATTTACAAAGGGCAGAATGGACAATAATCCGGTTGATTTGGGCGAGGACGAGGTTCTCAAAATCCTTGAATCGGTATATTGATAAAGGAGGAACACTATATGTCAGGAGTTGAAAGACTGAAGCTTTTCATAAACGGCAGGTTTGTTGAGTCATCGACAGATAAATATATGCCGGTATATGATCCCAGTAAAGGCGAAATAATCGCCGAGACGCCCTCATGCACGAAGACTGAAGTTTTGTCGGCGATTGAAGCCGCTAAAACGGCATTCCCCAAGTGGGCCGCGACGCCGGTTGTTAAACGGGTGCAGATACTTTATCGGGTACGCGAGCTGATAAACCAGCGTATGGATGAACTTACATATTCGGTCGCCCGGGAGCACGGCAAAACCTGGTCGGAGGCCGAGGGCGACGTTCTGAAAGCCCGGGAAGGAACCGAGCAGGCGATATCCGCACCGTCGCTTATGATGGGTGAAAGCCTTATGAATATCTCGGCCGGATTCGACACGACGCTATACCGGGAGCCGCTGGGAGTATTTGCGGGTATAGTTCCCTTCAACTTTCCGGCTATGATACCGTTCGGCTGGATGGCGCCGATCTGTATCGCCACCGGTAACACCATGGTAATTAAAGCGGCAAGTATGACGCCGATGACGGCCCTGAAGTTCGCCGAAATATACGCGGAGGCCGGACTTCCCGCAGGAGTTATCAATATTATCACCTGCTCAAGGAACGAAGCCGAAATATTCCTCAGCCACCCGGATGTCAGAGGGATTTCCTTCGTCGGCTCGACCTCGGTGGGCAAACATATATACACGACCGCTGCCGCAAACGGAAAACGGGTGCAGTGCCTATGCGAAGCAAAGAACCACGCACTGGTGCTTGCCGACTCGCCGATAGAGCGGACGGCCGCCGGCATAATAAACGCCGCTTTCGGCTGCGCAGGTGAGAGATGCATGGCGCTGCCTGTAATCTGTGCCGAGGAGAGCATAGCAGACGAGCTGGTTTCGGCAATTGTCAACGCAGCTAAGAAAATCAAGATCGGCCCGGCTTATGATAAAACCAGCGGCCTCGGCCCTCTTGTCACCGACGCTCACAGAAAATCGGTGATTTCGCACATTGAAAAAGGCATTGCCGAAGGCGCACGTCTTGTGCTTGACGGCCGGGGCTGCAGAGTCGAGGGGTATGAAAACGGTTTTTACCTCGGACCGACCGTGTTTGACTTTGTTACTGAGGATATGACGGTCGGACGTGACGAAATTTTCGGCCCGGTGCTCTGTGTCAAACGAGTTAAAAATTTCGAGCACGGCCTTGAAATAATGAATAATAACCCCTTCGCCAACGGTTCGGTGATATTCACGCAGAACGGGTACTTTGCGCGTGAGTTCACCAGCCGGACGCACGGGGGCATGGTCGGAGTCAATGTGGGCATTCCGGTCCCAGTCGGAGTCTTCCCCTTCTGCGGACATAAGAACTCTTTCTTCGGAGACCTGCACTGCCTCGGCAAGGACGGCTACCGCTTCTACACCGAATCAAAGGCCATAACCGCAAGATGGTTCAGCGAAGAAGAGTGCGGGAAAAAGAAAGTCTCCACATGGGACGGGACTATCTGAAAAAAAGCAGCACGAAGTATTATACTTCGTGCTGCTCAGGCTGTAGACGAAAGGATACGCGGCTTCTTTGAAAAGAAGCCTGGCAAGAAACTTTATAAAATCGCAAATTGCAATAGCAAGTTGCAATAGTATTACAGAAAGTAACGATTCGTG
>JAEAME010000508.1_pt1 | contig 38625 bp, 31 predicted proteins | sample 8958731 | NCBI WGS metagenome assembly JAEAME01 (sample SAMN16933194, study PRJNA681113) | bioreactor sludge metagenome | isolation source: anerobic bioreactor sludge (Control) | place: India:Bengaluru | collected 2018-10-24
GATGAAACTGTTGCTGCAAGCTATATCAAAAAAGAAATTGGCACTTGCCCCGTTACACTTGACAATGTAGATCAAGGTTCGGTTCTTAAGGGGTATGTTTCTAAAATAGATTCAGACAAAATAATAGTTGATGTTGGAGTATATGAACCAAAAGTTACCCAAGCGAATATCCCTCTAACTTCCTTGCAGACGCATCTCGCAGGCGGAAAAGAAGTTTCACTTCAAAAAATCGCACAAACCTATGCTATCTGTGAAGGAATACCGATAAGCGTAAAAGTAGTCTCGAAAGAAGCGGGAAGTCTACAAGCTGAACTGTCCCCTGAACAGATTGAGAAGTTCCAGAATTGGCAACAATCTCTACTAGACAGGTTGATTATTTTGCGTGCTTCTAAGGATCTAGTTACTTCTGTGTTGGAGCGTACTCGATTAGATAGGGATGTGATTGATGTAGAAGCCTTAGGTTTGTTTGAGTATGTGTTGACATGTAAACTGGGTACTGATGCTACAGGGTTAATACCTCGAGTTGGAAGGTACATGCGAAACACTGTGCTTGTTGTGTTTAACGCCAAGAGAAGCTTTGGTTTTTAAAAAAAAAGAAAAAAGGGATAAAAAGTTAGGCTATTGTGTCAGGACTTTTGCGGCTTGTTTACGGTAATACATAACACCGATTGCTCCGCCAACGATGACAGCTAAGAGTATTCCAGCCGCGGCTATTGGCAAAGTATAGTCAGGGCTGTTTGTTGCTGATTCTAGGTTTACATCTTGACCATTAGGAGCAGGCGCAATGAGGTTCTCTCCGTCGTCTTGTGTGGTATAGAGTACTGCATCATCGTCAGTTACAGGTGTGTCTGGATCGGTTGCATTGTCATCGCTAGGTACAATTCCGGTCTCATCAGCTCTATCGACAGCGTAGGGGTCAACTGGCGGTTCATCTATAGAAGCGAAGTCAGGGGCAGGTGCTATTAATGAACCATCAGACGTTTCTTGGGCTGCGGCTATAGATAAGAAAGCGCTGCTCAAGAGAACTGTCGCTAAAACTGATAAGGCCAGCAGGTTTGTTTTTCTCATTTTTCTTCACCGTTAGTTTGCTTGTTAGAAGGTAGAGTAAGTTCGTTTATTTAGCACCAAGCATGCGAACATTGTGTTCAATTTTTAGAACCATTGCTTAGCTATGGATGAATTTTAATAAATAGCATACTACCCCGCATTCGGGGTATTGCATCGAAGCCTGTTGAAATTTGCTGTCTATTTTGTTATTGTCTTTTTGGGGTTAGAATAGCGGTAGAATAGTTTTCTTCTTTGAAGTATTTACTTGCTACGTCGACTATGTCTTGGCTTGTGAGATGCTTTATTTTTTCGATGTATCTACTTACTTCTTTTTCGTTTGAAAACATAAGTTCGGTATCAGCAATTATTCGGGGCAGTTCGTGAGGTTCATCTATGCCGCGTACGATGTCGCCCAGGATCAGGTTCTTGCTTTTTTGAAGCTCATCATCCGTTATTGGATTACTGGTTAGTTTTTTGAGTTCTTTTTTGATAATTTCTTGAGTCTGTTTCCAGACAGTATCCCTCACTACACAAGCTACTGAGAAGTATCCAAAATCTAACCCAGTGTTGTTTGATGACAGAAAATCGTATGTGAGTGCACGTTTTTCACGGAGCTCGATAAACAACCGTGAACTTTCACCTAACCCTAAAAGTGAATTTATCAAGCTAAGAGTGACTGTATCATTATCCGTTGCAGGCGGTGTTCTGAACCCAAAACACAGGTATGCCTGATTGACACCGGACTTTTTTAATGAGGCTATCTTTCTTGGTTTAGCAGTTTCAATGTGTAGTTGCCTTTTGCTTAGTCCGCAATTTTGTTTATCGACAAACATTTCAATGATATTGTCTGCGTTTGAATAGTTTCCAGTTAATATGACAATCATATTTTGCGGGATGTACTGGTTTTGATGGACCTCGGCGAGATTAGCAAGGGTGATTTTTTTAACTTCTTTTTTAGTGCCAGAAATTAGGTTTCTTATTGGATGCTTTGGAAACAGGCACTTCATTAAAGCTTGCTCAGTTGTATGCCTTGGGTCATCTGAAAGCTCAGCTATCTCATTTAATATTACTTTACGTTCTATCTCAAATTTGCTATTTTCAAATTCTTTGTCAAAAATTAGTTCAGCCATTATTTTTGAGGCATCTACTATTTTGTCAGAGAAAATGCTAACCCAAGCAAAAGTGCTATCGTATGATGTTTCAAAGCCCGAGCATCCGCCCATTCGTTCAATTTGGTGGTGGAGACTTATTCTTTTTTTTGAGCCGCCAACCAACAAGTGTTCAAGAAAATGAGCAGTACCCACGTTTTCTATTTCATCATCGTTTGAACCATATTTTATTGCTACAGACAGTTGCGCTGTCATAGCAGACTTGTTTGGGTACTGTAGAACTGTCAGCCCATTTGAGAGAACATCTCTTTTCCAAACCAAACCATTAGTCATATCAACAGAGTGTAGAGAAAGCAACTAAAAAACTTGATTTGCTAATTTTTTAGATAATCCTTGAGGTTTGTTTCCCCAATCTTGAGCGAAGGAAATGCATCAATAATCTGTTTAGCTATTTTAGCCAGCAACCTCTTAACGCCGTCTGTTTTCTCAACTTCAATTCTTGGATAAAGCCTAACAACTAAACCATCATCTCTAACGTTTATCATTGCTAAGAAAACTGTCTTCTTTTCTGCCTCAATAGCTAGTGAATCCACAAGAATCGCAGTCTTGCTACGCTCAAAGTATACATCAGTTGTTCTGAGAATATTCAGGTTTTCTCTTATCATGAGCGGTTTTAATTGGTTGAAGATATCTTCCATCGAGACTTTTCCATTCAAAACAACATGAGGCATAACATTCACCAAGTAAAAGTGAAGGGGTAGACAGATACTTAGGTTTTTACTAAATCAAAATTGTTTGGTTCTTCTGCTTTACTGGAAAAATGAAGTCACAAACAGCGAGCAGGAACCCTCTTCTTTTTTTAATGCACCTCTAAAGTTAAAAAATGAAAGTGGGGGTTAGAGGATTATGCTATTGCTTGTTATTAAAGAAGGTAGCGCGTCAAAAAGTTCTTCAACAAACCTAAACTGATGATTTCCAATCTTTTGCTAAGAAAATCGTAAGCGTACTTTTCCCAATGTTGGGTTTGCGAAACTGGAAATATTGCTCGATCCACTATATTTTTGCTGATTTTTAATTTCTAAAATAAAAAAGATATTGGGGAGAAGAAAAAAAGAAGAGTTATTTGATGGTTATGGAGTCGCTGTTCTCAACATTTAGTGAGGGGTTGTATGTCCATCCGTTTAGAGCCACATTTTCTATCGTTAAGGTGAAAAGTTGGTTGGATGATTTCCGAACCTGGTTGGAGGTGAAGGTTACCTGACCCGCAGAGTTAGTTGTGCCTGAATCAGTGTCAGTGGCTACGCCGCTCCATATGCCTTTTACTGTAACTCCTGAAACTGGATTACCTGAGTCGTCAACGATTGTTATTGTTGCGATACCCCATACATTTGTAATCGCCCTTATTCTTTGGGTTCCGTATGACATTTCGATGCTTTTTACATGCAGTTCCTGGGCTGGTGCCTCTAGAGTCTTTGCAGATGTTTGCGCTAATTCGGTTTTGGTTAATTCGTTTCCTGCGAGGTCTACTGCTGACACTGTATATGTGTATTCTGTTGAAGCAGATAATCCAGTGTCTGAGTAAGACATAGCAGATGGTGGGTCAGTTTGGTCAATTTGGGCAATAGGGGCAATAATGCCATCTCTGTAAATATTGTACTTGGCTGCACCGTCTACCGGGTCCCAAGAAAGGTCTATTTGACTGCTACTCATTGCGGTAGCTGTTAAGCCAGTCACTGGATCTGGATCGGTGATGTCAACGGTGAAACTCCAATCTTTTGTAATGCTATTGCCTTTTGTATCGATTGCAGTCAAGACAACAGTGTGGCTTCCTTCGCTCAAAGCTGTCGCTGTTGTTAGTGTGTATGATACCACATTTGTTGTAGTATCGTAGCCCTGTCCTTCTCCACTTCCGTCTAAAGTCATGGTAACTGCGTCCCAGTTGATTCCACTGGGGTCTGTTACAGTAGCTGAGATTTGAGGTGTTACATCATTTATGAATGCGCCATTGGCTGGAGTTAGGGCGGAAATTGTTGGGGGTGTAGTGTCAATGCTTGGTTGTGGCGCAGCCTCATCTGCATCAACCAAGCCGTAGCCGTATAAATTGTCTTTTCCACTGGTACCTAAATCGTCAGCAGTCATTATGAGTACCTTTCGAACTTCTGCGCTTGACCAAATCCCATTTCCATCAGTGTAACCCAAAGGACTCCAAGTTTTTTCATCAGTGTTTAGAATAAGTGCGGCTGTACCTGCGACATGGGGACAAGCCATTGAGGTGCCGCTCATAGTCAATGTATCAATGTTTCGGTTATCATTAGGGCTGACATCGATGTAGGTTGAAAGTATGTAAGAACCTGGCGCTACAAGCTCTACTTCGGGTCCTGTGCTTGAATAGCTGGCAAGTGCATTAGTACTTGTAGTAGCGCCTACGGCGATAACACTTGGATATTTAGCTGGGTAACCAACAGTACTAATAGTTCGACCCCGCGCGGGACCGCTGTTGCCTGCCGCTGCAACCACAACTATTCCTTCTTTGACCGCATTGTCACATGCATCCTGCAAGCCTTCTGCATCACTACTTGCTCCTAAGCTCATAGAGATTACCTGCATTTCATGATCGACTGCCCATTGAATTCCAAGGATTACAGTACTCAATAAACCGCTACCTTGACTATCTAAGACTTTCACAGAGTACAAATGGGCGTTTGGCGCGACACCTACAAGTACATTGTTATCATCGTCTGCGGCAGCGATTATTCCAGCACAATGAGTTCCGTGACCGTTATCGTCCCAGGGGTCATTATCGTTGTTAACGTAATCACAGCCTCCTTGGTAACCTCTGCTTTTTCCGTCGGGTAAAATTGTGTATTTCAACTCTTCATGCTTGTAGTTGATTCCTGTGTCTAATATCGCAACCTTGATTTCGTCACCTCGATTACCTGATGCGTGAACTGTACCTGCGCCAATTCTTTTAACTCCCCAAGAATTATCTAATTCATCAGCAAGGGCAAATACTTCTATATCTTGTTCGATATAGGCGATATGGGGGTTTTTTGCTAAGGCAGTGATAGCTTGCGTGGGTAAATTACATGCAATTGCAGGGATGATAGTATATTGGAATTTGACTTCTCCGCCTTGAGCAGTTATCAAGTTGGCGTTGGGTTGGATTTTAAATCCGACAATAACAGGTTGTTTTTCTTGTGGTTGTGCCGCAATTGTTGTGGCCATAAGGTTTGAAGCAATTAAAGTTATTATTAGAATTGAGATAATTAGTTTCTTTTTCATTTCTTAATCCCAGAGATCAAGCGGTGCTTTCTTGTTTATTAAATTTTTCTAAAATTGGTTGTGGTTTAATCGATTTGAATCGTTGTTATGCTCGGGCGCGAATGCAAATAGCAACCAAAAGCAACGTTGTACTACGCTTAGACGAAAACTTGGTTGAAAAATAAGAAGATCAAGGCTTCAAAATTGCCAAAACATTGTCAAATTAAATAAAGGCAACAAAGCGCAGTCAATGTTTTGAATACATAATGAAAGGAAAAAGGTCGTTTTAATCCTTCTTATCTAATTTGACTATGTATACTTCTTTGTTGCGAATTCTAAGAGCTAAATTGAATTTCCGGTCAGGTTTTCTGTTGTATGATTTCACTCGGAACGAGAACGGCGCATACATGGATCTTACGGTTTTGCCCTCAACTTCAACTTTAAACATTTCCTCTGGACTTTCAACGACGTGTTTGAATACCGCGTCATATTCCGGTCTTTTGATTATTTTTCTTCCTTCAGGTATTTCTTTTACTGGAGTTACCTTAGTGACTAGTTGTTTACTTTTAGTTTTCTCTAGTTTAGACATAACATTCACACTATATACATAGTGTTCGCACTATTAATACTAGTCATAAAGTATTGTAACTTAGCTCTTACTTTAGCTTCACTATTTTCTTCACTCGTTTTTATTTTCTAACAGAAAGAAGAGTAAAACCAAAAAGGACGACAGATTAAGGTTTGTCTCACCTGTTTTGATATGCAACGCGGTTTGAATCGACTACACTCAATGTAATTATGCTATCTGCATTGGCCTGCTTGCCATGCCCATCCTGTAGTCAAGTTAGAAAATTATTCACATATTTTATTTTACGCAAAGTCTTATAACTCTAATTTACAATCACAATTTCTTTAGCAGGTTCAATCCTTGAGGTTTGCTACAAGCAACTATATTTTAGCTATCTTTGCAGCTTTGTTAATAATAACCGCTATTTTCTTTTCATTTGCTGCCGTGGAATCACAATACGCAATGCTTTTCTCTACAGCTGACCGATTCAACATTCCAGCTTTAAATGGCTCAATTCGTTTTGCGCACAACGGATCTTATTCGTCGGCAACAATGGAAAATAGCACTTGGATCTTCAAGGATTTAAGATTCAATAATGTTATGAATAATTCCGCTTTAGGCAACCTACAAATTTCAGTCCAGGACTCAAACATTACAATATTTTCTTTCTACTCATCAAATAACATTAGTACGAGTCGCCAAAATATGCGCTACTTCGCTGAAGGAGCTGGCACTCAAGTGGTCTATTTAGGCATCAACAAAACAACTCACCCCTCTGAATGGTGGGTGACAATCAATGCACCTACATCCATTTTCCTAGCTCAAGGAAGAGAGTGGCAGCTTTTGCCAAATAACACTGTAATTGTCCACGGTCAAACTGGCAACATCTCGATAACTCATTCCAACTTTGGCACCTCAGAAGACAGCAACCTCCCATTCTATCAACGTCACTCTATTGCTATAATAACAGGAGCGCTGGTCGCTGCTACAATAACAGTTGCGTCGATACTTCATCTTAAAGTCAAGAAGAAACAACTAAAGTAGTCATATCTAATCGCTGCATTATCCAAGGTATGCATAAATGATATTCAATATGTTGCTAATCTAGGATTAACCGTAGGCGCTCTGGGCGTACTGCTTTCTTGGAGAAAACAGAAAACTGCAAACAAAGACGCCGACTTTAATTTTATCTAACGCCGACTCAGCCCAAGTTTTAAACTCAAAAAGAACTAAAAAAGGGGAGGGAAAAAAGTCCCTAAGGATTTACTTATGGTCGCTTTCGAATTGCAAGTAGCAAAACTAAACCGACAACAACGATTGCAATTATAATAGCGATAATTCCAGGAAGCAAATACGTGTCAGCCATCGATTGCACAGGTACTTGAGTAGGTGCAGGTGTTGCCGCAGCAGGATCGACTGCTATGAAGGTTTCAGTTGTAGATGCATAATAGCTGTTAGAACCCTCAAATGTTGCATATACTGTGTATTTGCCAGGAACTTCAGGAGTCCATTGGAAGCCGAATTTTCCGCTTGCATCGCTTATGGCTGTACCTATTTGAACGTAGTTGCCGTTTGGATCCAAAGTGTTTAATTTGACTTCGACACCGCTTACGTTTGTCGGTTTTGAGAATTGCATGTATACGTATTTCATCCATTCGCTCATGCTTGCATCAATAACTGCGGGGACACCTTCAGGGAAACGAGCTGCAATAGCATATTCTTTTGTTCCAGGTGAAATGTCAATAACTGAGCCTTCAAGTAGCACGCTATTTCCTTCGATCGATACTTTAGGAGAAGCGTTGATCATTGTTTGACTTGGTCCTTTGCCTACAGCATATATTCGTTGATCGTATGTATCTTGGAATGCGATGATACTGTCTGCCATTACTGCTTTGCCTCCCCAGCATGTTTGGCGGTAACCTCCATCCATCTTCCAAACGACTTCGCCGCTTTCTATGTCAATACAGATGAAGGGTGCACCTCGTGGGAGCGGTTGGTTTCCAGAGTGTTCAACTTGACCTAAGTAGAGTTTGCCATCAGAGATTATCAATTGCTGCATCCACCAATTGTTGCCTATAGTAAATTCTGTGTCCAGGTCTTCGGCTATGTAGTTCCATAGTAATTCGCCTGTTTTTGCGTTGTAGCATCTTATGTCTCCTCCAGCGCCAGATGAAATGAGTTTGCCATAGTTGATTGTGCTGATGCGGTCGAACATGTTGAGGTAGTTGTCGGGTTCTGATGGACCCCAAATGAATTTTCCTGTGGTTAGGTCGAATGCATAGTAGTTCATGACTTCTTTTGAGACTAGAACTGCGACGTTATCTGTTAAGCTTGCACCTGACCAACTTATTGTTTGGTTACCATCTGCCCAAGCTGAAGGCGCGTTCCAAGCTGTGTTGTATAGTAGAGTTCCGATTTGGCCTTTTGAAGTGTTGAGGTTTATTGCCCATATCTGCACGTGAGTAGAGTTTATCGATGCACCTACGAGTCGATCTTCTGGGTTTACAACTCTTACGCTTCCCGGTAAGCGAGTGGGTATGGATACGTTCCAGTCATATCCTCTTTGTGTTGCATCAAAAGTTTTTCCTCTGCTTTGACTACCCCACGCGAAACTACCGCCGATTACACCTTTGATTACTGTTGTTGTGGTATTCCATTGTGATAGCCAACCAGCATTTTGGTTTATGCTGTATCTTAGAATTTCACCTTTTGATCCGTAGTAGTTTGAACCGGAAGGAACGTTTGTCATGTTATATTTCCAGTCGCCAGTAAGTGGGTCAAACGCATACCAGTTATTTCCGCTGGTAACCCACAGGTATGAGAAGTCACCTTGATAATTCATTGAGCTCCAGCGAAGCACCTGTCCAAAAGCTATTCTGCCGTTACCGTAGAAAACGCCGTTGTTGGATAGACTTCGACTCCAAAGTTCTTCACCAGTGTGTAAGTCAATAGCAACTACTTCCTGTTGAGGTTGACCCGCGTCATATTTGTTGTAGAAGAATATCCCGCCTATTGCTATAGCCCCGTTCATTTTGCCTTCGTAGGCGTCGCCTGTACCATATCCGGTTCCGTCAACGCCGCCTGCTAAGCCCCCCATTGAGTCACCTATTGGTCTTGTCCAAAGTACATGTGCACTTTCTGGGGCATCATCGTTGTATGGAGCAAAGAGGTTGTCTGTTGGTAATATGGGTGTTGGAACAAGCCAATTTCCAGAGATTGTGTACCATTCTCTTAGTTGTGAATTTATAGGTCGGGTCCAGTATTCGGTTGGTAATGCTTCGCCTTGGTAGTAAGGAATTGGTTCTTCTTGAACAATGAGTTCAAGTTGTGAACTGTGGCTTTCTTTGTAGTATGTTTGAGAAGAGACTGGGTTTCCAAAATAGTCAAAGCCTGAGTAGTTGAACCATTGGGCAGGGAAATGTGTCTGGAAATAATAGTTTCCGACTTGTGTTGGGGTATATATTGCACCTGTGCCGCCTGTAGAATCTGTCCTAAAGGGTCCTATGGTTTCAGTGGTGTTGTCTGGTCGGGTAATTGTGATCGTTAAACCTTCGAAGCCGTCTTTGGCAGTGTTCAACGCATCTGGAATACCGACGTGCAACATTACGTTCTGACCGACACCGACGGGATTGGGCATGGCGCCTATGTATGCATATGTTGCCTTAGCTGCTTGTGCTGCATCGCTTGAAAGAATTGTTAATGGAAAAGCCATTGATATTACGAGGAGTGTAGTGATTAAAATTTTTGCGATTTTATTCAATTTTTTTCTCCTTCTTTTTTTATGCTGAAGCGATTTTTCAGCTAAAGCATTTATCAAACTAATGTATATATAAAATGAACTATGGAGATAGTTCTATTGCTTTTTGTAGATAATTTAATAGACTTCTCTTTAAAATTTAAGAAAATGCGCCATTATAACTGTTTTTATAATAATATTAGCTGAAATGAGACCTCCCTTTAGATAAACAAAAATTATTTTCTATTTTTTAAGACTTGCATAATTAACTATTCTTCTGCTAACTCCTGAATCTTTTTGCTCATGCTTTTTAGGGATAATTACTCTTAATTTTTTTCATAATTCTTAATTATTACACTTAATGGGTTTGTTGGGGCTCTGGTTATAAACTTCTTTTTGGAGAAAAAAATGAAAACTAGCGACAAACGGTCAATTCATCATTAATTAGAACCAAAGCACACTCAGCCTCATTTCCTCCTCCAAAAAACACGATCAGGTGTGTAACTATATAACACATAGTCACGAAAAGTTAATCAAAATAACTAAAAACCTTTAAAATAAGAAACAATGGTTTTAACTTTGACCCACCACTATTAATGAAAGAATTTACAAAAAAAAATAAAAGGGAAAGTTTTTTATTTTTCAAGTTTTACGATCGGTCGTTGCTTGCGAAGCATCAACATAATTAAAGCACCGATTATTACGATGACAATAATTATTGCGATTATCCCCGGAAGTAGATATGTGTCAGCTATAGACGAAATCGGTGCCTCAGTAGGTGCTGGCGTTGCTGGTGCTGGATCGACTGCAAACGAAGTAACAGCATGCGATACATAGTATGATTCACTGCCAGCGAAAGTTGCGTAGACTGTGTATTTGCCTTCGATGTCGGGTGTCCAGTTGTAGCTGAAGTATCCATCTGAATTACTCACAGTTGTGCCGATTGTTCGATAGTTGCCATTTGAATCTAGTACAGCAAGAGTGACTTCAACTCCTGTTGCGTTTGTTGGCTTAATCTGCTGCTGGTAGGCGTATTCCATCCATGCTTCCATGCTATCCTCAGAGACAGCTGGAAGACCATGTGGGAAGCGTTTTGCGATTATGTCCTGTGTCGTTCCGCCAGATGTGTCCATGACTGTTCCCTCTAATAGTACGCTACTACCATGTACCGAAACCTTGGGAGATGCTGTAACTGTGGTGGAGGTTGGTCCTTTTCCGAAGCTATATATCTGGTTGTCAAGACTGTCATATGAGATCAAGTAGCCGTCGCCTATAGGACCAGCAGTTGTAGGGCTGTACTGTAATATTTTCCATACTAGACTTCCATCAGTGCAGTTAATTGCCATGCGATAGCTTGCATGTAATGGTGGGGTGTACATGATTCCTTGTGAAAGGAATAGTTTTCCATCTGCAATAGTATGTCGATTGTAGCCGAAAAATGGATAGCTTTCGAATGGAGTGTCGTAGCCAGCGTCTCCAGCATAGAATGTCCACTCAATGTTTCCTGTTTCAAGGTCGATGGCATTCACGTATCCGCCGAGGTCCCATATGTAGACTTTGCCGTATGCGATTTCACCGTCGCGCCAAACAGCACTATCGCCGCCTCCTTGCAGCTGGACTGGCCCCCATAACTTTTGACCGGTTGTTAGACTATAACCCCAAGCTTGATTTCTATCCTTGTTATGCATAACGTAGTAGCCTTCACGGGCGCATAATACACTGACGTCTTCATATGCGGGTAGTGTTTGGTTTATTGGTCCCCACAGTTTAGCGCCTGTCCTTGCATCGTAGCCTGCGACGTATTGATAGCCCAAAGTGACTCCTTGATATGAAACCGATCCGGGCACTTGACGCACAAGTATTACTTCAGGGGTTGTTGCAGCAATGCTAAGCCTGATGGTGTCTCCGTTGAATGTCGTTGGAAGCGTTGCGTTCCATACTATCAAGTTGGGATCAGAGCCGTTAGAGGTACCGGTTGTGCGAATGAATGCGCCTGAGGGATTTATCAATTTGGTGTAGTTGTACATGCGCAGATCGCCACCAGAAACGTAGTAGCCGATAATTGCTCCCTCCGTATCATAGAATTCGTTTGCCTTAGGATCGACTATCTTGCTTGTACTAATGGTATTAGTAATGTTTTTCAAAAAGTTTCCAGTATGTGCATCGTATATTCCCATCCAGTTAGCTCCAGTGGAGAAGGCTCCGCCTGCACTCGGTGAACTATATAGGAATGCATTCGATCCGAACTCCTGATAGTTATTGTAATTCACTATTTGACCCCATGCAATTGTCTCTTGGCCTGATTTGCCCGCAGGTAGGTCCCATACTACTTCTCCTGTGCGAATGTCTACTGCTCTCCAGCCTAACACGTTACCAGCTGTACTACTGTCATATACATTGTAGTAGAGTATTCCGTTGAGGATACAAATCGGGTGGAAGTAGTTTTGAATCAGTGATGCTGAACTGTAAGAAGTTGATGAATCGCTGCCGATTGGGAATCCTGGTTGGCCTCCCCAGTGAGCTTCTTTCGTCCACACGATATGGGCAGAGTTTGGTGCTGTACCAGCGGGATAGACATTTCCGCTAGCATCGTATGCTCCTTGACCACCTAATCCAAAATTGTTAGCCCCTATTTCTCCCCAGTTCCAATTAAGTCCATATATTGGGCGCACCCAGTATTCAGTAGGGAGAGGAGGAGTCACATATTTTGCTGTTAATGGGTCTTGCTGTACTGTCAAAATCTTTATATTGCTTTCAGATGGCAACATTTTGCTGCCAATCAGATTTTGGGCACTGGTGCTGATTCTAGGATCGCCATCATTGTAGCCTTTTAATACTTGTCCAGGATAAAAGGCCTGCAAAGTGTAATTGCCGACCATATCGGGTGTAAAGGTATAAATTACTCCAGCAACTGGGCTTGCATCGTATGGTCCATGAGTAGTTTTATCGCCAGCGGGATCGGTTATTTCGAGAGTTATGTCTTCATAGAGATCGCCTCTGTAACCCGACCCTGTGGGTGTAGGTTTGCTGAAAGTGATTCCGACATAAACGATTTGGCCAACGCCTACAGGGTCAGGTGAAGCAGTTACAAATAAGAAGGTTGGAGTATCGTATACCTGCGCGTTTGCTTTAAATTCAGGGGCAATAGTTATCATTGCAGACAATGTCAGTAGCAGAATTAAAGCAATAGTAGAAAGTTTCGATTTTCCGATCAATAAACTCTTATTTTTAGCAAAATTCATTTTTTTTCTTTCTTCCTATATTTTTCGAAGCGTTTGCTTCTGTTTGTTCCTTCATCTCCGTTTATTTATAAAATGTTGTAGTATCATAATGATGAGACAAGACTCTAAGCATTATGTTTAAACCCTAATTCATTAGCAAAATTTTTAAACAAATTACAACGAATATAAAGATTAAACTCGGAGCAAGATTTCTATGATAAAACAGGAATACCTGGATCTTCTCCTTGAATCGGGTTTCACAAAAACACAATCCAAACTTTATCTGACGCTTGTGCAAATGGGAGTAACTGATGTTAAAGGCCTTTCTAAACAAATTGATGTGCCTAGGCAAGAGATATACAGGGCATTGAATCAATTACAAGAAGCGGGTTACGTAGAAAGAATAATCTCGTTACCAACAAAATATAGAGCGATTTCTTTTAAAGATCTTTTGTCTGTTATTCAGGATGTTAAAGCAAATGAATATAAGAAGACTTTAGAGAGAACACAATTTTTCCTAAAAAGTATTGAAGAAAACAAACAGGAACAAAAGACAGAACAAGATTACAACATTAGAATAGTTGAAGGAAAAAAGACGATTATTAATAAATTTAGATCAGCGCATTTAGGTGCGTTAAAGAGTATCTGCTGGTGTTCGATTTTTCAGAGATGGATACAAATAGGTCAGGAAATTCATGAAGCGATAGAAAAAGGCGTAAGTAGAGGCGTAAAATACCGAATGCTTATTGAGCGGCCAATTGGTGAAATAAACATTCCACCAGAAGTCTTACGCCTAATGGAAAAAGATAATTTTCAAGTTAAAATAGTTAGCAAACAGCTAAAAATAAATGCAGTTATTTTCGATGAAAACCTCACTGGTTTTAGTCTTTATCCCTCAAAAGCCCTAGCTGAAACTCCAATGATATGGACAAATCATCCAAGCATAATTACAAGTTTTCAAGAGCATTTCGACCGCATATGGATCGAAAACGGAACAACTATACAAAGTGTCCTCAAATCTTAGATTGGCATTTTATCATAACTTGACTGAAAAAATGTGTCTAGAGCCAGAAAAACAATGAACCAAAGCTATTTCACCCTATTTCAAAAGATGGGTTTGCTGGAGCTCTGGCTAAATTCTTTTTGGAGAAAAGAAAAATGCAAATTACGACAAACGGTAATTCGTCATTAATTTGAACCAGAACCCACTCAGCCCCAAACTTTTCCAACTAATAGAGAAAATATTTTCAATCACTGGGTGAACTGAGACTTCTAGAGACAAGATATATGGAAGGAAAGAAAACATATGAACTTTATTAATTAAACTAGAAGCCTTCTCAGCCCCAGCGTGGCTCACCATTAAATTGAAACTAAAAAAGGGAGGGAAATTTATTTTTTGCATTGCTTTGCACCTTTATGGTCGTTTCTTCATCAACAATATTACTAGCAGAGCTAGTACTATGATGATTAAGACGAAGATGCCTGCGATTGCTGGGATAAAGTATTGATCAGCAACTGAGTCCTTTGGTGCTTCAGTTGGTGCGGGTGTTGCTGCTGCTGGATCAACTGCGAATGCTGTTTCAGCGTGTGATGCGTAGTAGGAGTTGCTGCCTGCGAAAGAAGCAACGATAGTGTATGTGCCTGGAACTTCTGGAGTGAATGCTAACTTGAATGCGCCATTTGCATCGCTTGTAGTCTTGCCGACCTCGTAGTAGTTGTTGTTCGGGTCAATTATTGTTAAGACAACATCAACGCCTGTTGCGTTTGTTGGTCTAATTTGTTGCTGGTAGGCGTATTCCATCCATGCTTCCATGCTATCCTCAGAGACAGCTGGAAGACCATTTGGAAAGCGGGTTGTGATTATGTCCTGTGTCGTTCCGCCAGATTTGTCCATGACTGTGCCTTCTACTAGTACGCTGCTGCCTTGTACCGAAACCTTCGGAGATGCTGAAACTGTAGTCACTGTTGGACCCTTGCCAATGCTGTATATCTGGTTGTCAAAGCTGTTCCATGAAATCAAATAGCCGTCGCCTATAGGACCACCAGTTGTACTGCTGTACTGTGATAGCTTCCATACTAGACTTCCATCAGTGCAGTTTATAGCAAGTCGATAGCTTGGATGTAGTGGCGGAGTATACATGATTCCTTGTGAAAGGAATAGTTTTCCATCTGCAATACTATGTCGATTGTAGCCGAAAATTGGGTAGCTTTCGAATGGAGTATCGTAGCCTGCGTCTCCAGCATAGAATGTCCACGCAACTTTTCCTGTTTCAAGGTCGATAGCGTTAACGTAGCCTCCGAGATCGAATATGTAGACTTTGCCGTAAGCGATTTCACCGTCACGCCAAACAGAACTATCGCCGCCTCCTTGCAGTTGAACTGGACCCCATAATTGCTGACCGGTTGTTAGACTATAGCCCCAAGCCAAATTCCTATCTTTGTTGTGCATCACATAGTAGCCCTCTCGCGCGCAAAGTACACTTGTATCTTCCCATGCTGGCAGTGTTTGGTTTATTGGTCCCCACAGTTTAGCGCCTGTTCTAGCATCAAAGCCTGCGACGTATTGATAGCCCATAGTCACTCCTTGCCAAGAAACCGACCCGGGCACTTGACGCATAAGTATAACTTCAGGAGTTACTGCAGCAATGCTAAGAGTGATGTTGTCACCGTTGAATGTAGTCGGAAGTGGCGTTTTCCATTCTGTAGCTGCTGGCATGGAACCGTTAATTGTGCCAGATACACGGATAAATCCAGCCATCATGCCTGAAGCTGACATTAGTTTAGTGTAGTTGTAGAGGCAAAGATTGCCACCAGAAACGTAGTAGCCGATAATTGCTCCCTCCGTATCATAGAATTCCGTTCCTGCTTTAGAATCGACTAGCTTGCTTGTACTAATAGTATTAGTAACGTTTGCCAAAAAGTTTCCAGTTTTAGCATCGTATATTCCCATCCAGTTCGCTGCAGCGGCGAAGAACCCGCTGCCACCCGGTGAACTATACAGGAATGCATTTGATCCGAACTCCTGATAGTTATTGTAATTCACTATTTGGCCCCATGCAATTGTCTCCTTGCCTGTTATACCCGCAGGTTTGTCCCACACTACTTCTCCTGTGTGAACATCTACAGCTCTCCAACCTAACAGGTTAGAACTTGGACTACCGTCATGTACATTGTAATAGAGTATTCCATTGAGGATACATATTGGGTGAAAGTACGTTTGAAGTAGCGAGACCGAACTATACGCAGTAGATGAATCGCTGCCTATGGGTGAACCTGGTTGACCTCCGAATTGAGTTGGTTTCGTCCATACTATATGGGGAGAGTTGGGCGCTAGACCAGATGGCACGACGTTTCCGCTAGCATCGTATGCACTTGAACCGCCTACTCCAAACCAGTTAGACCCTAGGTCTCCCCAATACCAGTTAGTTCCATATATTGGGCGAGTCCAGAATTCAGTTGGAAGAGGAGGAGTCTGATATATTGGCAGTACTGGTTCTGTCTTTGCTGTCAGGATCTTTATACTGCTTTCAGATGGCAACATTTTGCTGCCAATCAGATTTCGGCTGTTCGTACTGATGGTGGGATTATCTGGGTTAGTGCCTTTTAATACTTGTCCGGGATAGAAGGCTTGGAGAGTGTAATTGCCGACTTTATCGGGTGTAAAGGTATAGATTACGCCAGCGACCGGGCTTGCCATGTATGGTCCCTGGGTGATTGTCTTCCCGTCAGGGTCTGTTATTTCAAGTGTTATGCCTTCATAGAGATCGCCTGAATAACCGCTGCCTGTTGGTGTGGGTCTGCTGAAAGTTATGCCGACATAAACGATTTGGCCAACCCCTACAGGATCAGGTGAAGCAGTTACAAATAAGAAGGTTGGAATATCAACTGCCTGTGCAGGGGCAAGAGTAACCGTAGCAGAAAATGCTAATAGCAGAATTAAAGCAACAGTAGAAAGTTTCGTTTTTCCGTTAAATAATATCTTATTTTTTGCAAACTTCATTTTTTTTCTTACTCCTAATATTTATAATAGATAAAATCTAAGGGCACCACTAATAACACCCATGAACTTATCGTTCACACGATACAAACAATAAATCAACCATAAAACGCTAATATGGCAAAAATAAAGAAAACGACAAAGAAAAACAGATTATAACAAATAGTCTGATAAGCGCATTGAAAAGACACCCGAAACTCACATCACGCATATTCAATTGAAAGCAAAATCTGATAACTGGGTTCGCTGGGGCGCTGAAACATAGAGTCTTAAGGAGAAAGAAAATGCAAATTATCGACAAACGGCAATTTGTCGTTAAGTTGAACCAGAGCCCAATCAGCCCTTGTTTGAATTCAAAGAAACTAAAAAGGGAGGGAAGATAGATTTCATTGTTTTCGCTTTATGGCTTTTTCTTTAAGACTAGTATGGTGACTGCGAAGCCGATTGCGATTGCAACTATTATGCCAATTATGCCAGGTAGGATGTATTGGTCAGCTAATGATGCAGGTTGTGTTGGTTGCGGTGTTGGTGTCGCTGATGCTGGATCGACCGCAAATGCGGCAACTGCATGTGATGGATAGTAGGATTCGCTGCCTGCGAAGGTCGCGTAGACTGTGTATTTGCCTTCGATGTCGGGCATCCACAGGTAGCTGTAATACCCGTCTGCGTTTGTGGTTGTGGTGCCTATGCTGCGGTAGTTGTCGTTTGCGTCTAAAACAAATAATTCAACCGGTACACCTGTAGCGTTGGTTGGACGCTCAAACTGCTGATACACGTACTGCATCCATTGACTCGTAGATTCATCAGCAACAGCAGAAACTCCATTCGGAAAACGCAACAGCCTATTTGCAGCTTTAGTTCCAGGAGACACGTCCATCACCGTACCCGTTACCAGTACCTTGTTTCCCTGTGTTATAACATCGTTTCTGATTGAAACTGTTGTTGAGCTTGGACCTTTACCGAAAGCATATACTTGTAAGTCATAGGTGTTCATAAAAGCTACTACGCTATCTCCAATAAGGAAGCCTGTCTGCATATAACTATTGTAGAATGAGTCAATTCTGAATATTTGTTCGCCGGTTTGCGCATCTATACACGTAAATGGAGCTCCACGATAATTAGGATCTATCGGAGAATGTTCACCAGATCCGATATACACTTTTCCATCGGCAATGAACATGTCTGAGTAAGAACCCCAATTATTTGAGAACAAGTTCTCATTGTAGAAATCCTTAATTTCATGTTTCCATAGTGTCTCCCCAGTTTTGAAATCAAAGCAGAAAAGTACACCACCGTAAGCTACGTCGTAGAGTTTTCCATCCCATACTGTACCGAAGGTGAAATAGTCGAAAGATTCCATTGGCTCAGCTAACCATATATTCTTTCCAGTGTCCATATCGAATCCAATCCATTGTCTTGTAGTTTGGCAATATCGAGCGAAAACACGCGTCTCCGGATCGCCTAACCCCACTGTTCGCAGAATTACAGATTCATCAGTTGGCACATAATTTTCCTTCCACAGCAGTTGCCCTTCACGCCCAGGTGAAACGTCGAGTGCCCAGTTGGTCACGCAGTCCATAAATTGTCTTCCAAAACTCGTGCCATTCATCCCGATTACTCGATCACCAAGGTAGTATAGCGCAGCAGTTCCAGGTAGGTCTTTAGGTATAGTGACGTTCCATTCATAACCGCCATGTCTTGCAGAGTTCCATGTGCAATTGTATGTGTTTCCGTGAGGAGTAAAACTTCCTTCGTTACTAACTACTCTAGAAGAGTTCCATAGTGTCATCCAGCCATTTGCAGTATCCACTGTGTATAGGTAGATTTCTCCCTTATCACCATAAACAGTGGAACCATAAGAACCAAAGGAACCACCAGGCATATTCTGCATAGTGTATAACCAGTCACCAGTTGTAGCATCAAATGCGTACCATGTAGTGCCAACAACAGCCCACAAGAAATAGAAAGTGCCATGATAGTTGTACGAATCCCAATAGAATGCTTGACCGAACGACAAACTACGTGCCACCCCATCAGGGGATTTAAGTTCCCGAGTCCATCTCTCCTCTCCGGTGCGAAGATCTACAGCCACAACTCTATCAGTAGGATAGCTAGCTTCCCTCTGATTGTAGTATAATGTTCCACCAAGTGCTACTACATTAGTGAATTTTGTTTGGTAGGCAGCGCCATCTTCAACAGAGTGCTCGCCTAATGGCGAGCCCACAAGACCGCCCATTTGAAATTCCTTTGTCCACAGAATATGCGGAGTTTCAGGTGCTTCTGCATTTCCTAATGCAAGCCTATTGAAATTGGTCCACTGGAGCCAGTTTCCTGCGATTGAAGACCATTCTCTAAGATCGGTGTGTATGGGACGTGTCCAATATTCCTCAGGTAGAGCATGCCCCGGATATTTCGGCGCTGGATCCTCCGTTACCACCAACTCGTATTCTTCGGTTGTACTAGCCAGCATAATAGTGCCCAAAGGAAGGGTTCCAAAGGAGGCGTACTTTATCGCTTGTTCTGGGAAGTTCATTTGACAGTAGTAGGTACCTGCAACACTAGGCACATATCGAACACCAGTAGAACCTGTAGAGTCAGTGTTAATGTTTTCAATTTTATCCACTTTACCATCGGGTCTCTCAATCGTAATCGATAAACCTTCCCAGCCAACATTGACATTTGCCACTGCAGATTCTATTCCTACCGCAAACAATACCTCTTCGCCTGCGCCGACTGGATTAGGAACAGCAAATATGAAAGGGTAAGTATTTGCTCGACGTGGTTCTTGTTGTGCAGTAGTGGTTGAAGCAAAGACCATAAAAAGAGATGCTGATAGCAACAGAATTAATGTTGTTGTCAAAAGTTTCGTTGTAAATTTAGTTTCCATTTTCAATTTCCTTCTTTTTTATTCTTATTTTTTGCTAACTTCATTTTTTTTCTTTCTCCTAATATTTATAAGAAGTAAAAGCTGCAGTCAACACTAATAACACCCATGAACCTATAGTCCACACTATACAAACAATAAATCAAGCATGAAAACCCTAATATGACAAAAATAAAGTAACTATAAAGGAAAAAAGATGTCTGAAACTACAGCAATATTTGATTTAATACCATACTACATAATCCCGCGGGTCACAATAGAGATCATATCAGCAGTAGCTTGCCTTATTCTAGTCAAATTCATGATAAAACCATACCAAGTAACCCGCGAAGGACGCTACATCGGTTTACCACTGGGATTCGGTTTTCTGGGCGCCTCCTACACTATTTCAGCATTAACATACATTGGACTTGCCAATTTTGAGGTAATATGGCGGTTCCAACTCATTTTAAGAGCATTTTCATTTGTATTCCTTGCAGTTGCTTATTATTTCTCAAAAAAACCCTCTAAAAATACACGCTACATCTGGAACATAGTACTCAGCGGATTATTTGTCATTCTAGCAACCTCAGTTCTTATGACTTTTATTACTCCATATACGCCGAGTGATAATTATTTAGATTTTTTTGTTCGAATAGTGAGTCTTATTTGTATAGCATACATCTTTATTCACTGCCTTAGGGAAAAAACAATTGCACAGGACCCATATGCCAAATGGGTACTCGTCGCTTATGCTCTACTTGGACTAAGCCAATATTCAATCATAGTTTGGGTCGCTGATTTTTCATATTTTGCATTTTGGGGTTCCTTGATATTCCGCCTAACGAGCCTTGCGGTTCTCGTAGCGGTTACATACAAGATTTTTCATATACCAAAAAAAAGGGAGTTAAGATGAAGAAGATCCAAAGAAGAGATAAGATGAAAATCTACGGGGATCTTCTATTAGTACTGCAATCTGAGTCGAGCAAAGAAAAAATAACTATCACAAAAATCATAACAAAAAGTAACATCCCATTCACTCGTCTGAAAAAATACATAACGGATCTAAATGAGTTAGGTTTAATTGAAGACGAGACGTCACTTAAGGTTACTGAGAAAGGCAAAATGTATCTATACCAGTACGAAACAGTTTTAGCTTTTATGGAAAGCATGGGTATTAGTTACAAATAGTTTTATCAGTGTATTGTAAATAAAATTGAAACTTAGATTACTTGATAGTCAATTAAAAGTAAAATTTTATAAGAGGGGTTGCTGGGGATCTGGAAATTCTTTTTGGAGAAAAGAAGACTACAAATTACGTCAAACGGCATTTAGTCGTTAACTTGAAACAGAACCCACTAAGCTCCTGTTTTGAACTTGAAAGAAACAAAAAAGGGAGGGGAAGTAATTCCCATTGTTTTTGACTTATGGTCGTTTTCTGAGCATCAAGATTATGACTGCACCGACGATTGCGATTGCAATGATTATTGCGATGATTCCCGGTAGCAAATAGGTGTCAGCTGCTGATGTGACAGGTGCGTCTGTAGGTGCAGGTGTTGCTTCTGGTTCGCCTACTGAGAAGGCATTTATGGTACGTGATGGCCAGTATGATTCACTTCCGTCAAAAGTGGCGTAAACTGTGTATTTGCCAGCTATGTCGGGTGTCCATTGGAAGCTGTAGAATCCGTCTGCGTTTGTGGTTGTGGTGCCTATCTGCCGATAGTTGTTGTTGGAGTCGATAACGCTTAAAGTCACTGGTACACCTGTTGTGTTGGTGGGTTTTGGCTGCTGCATGTAAACGTATTCCATCCAGTCTGACATGCTTTCATCTGATACCGCTGGGACACCGTCAGGGAACCTTGCTATTCTATCAGCGTTCTTTGTTCCAGGGGATTCGTCTGTTACTGTACCTTTTATCATGATGTCGTTTCCTAGTTTTACTATGTCATTTTGGATTGTAGATGTAATTGCTGTCTGTCCTTTGCCATAGGTGTAGATTTGTTTGTCGAAAGCGTTCCATGTAACAAGAAAGCCATCAGCTATTGCACCTGGACTTCTACCGTCGAAACTCTTTATGCTCCAGACAAGTGATCCGTCAGTAGCGTTAAGGACAAGGCGTTTCGCTCCAGGATACATTGGCGGGTTATACATGTGTGAGGCTGATAGGAACAGTTTTCCGTCTGCAATAGTAGGTGTTCCGAAACCCCAAATCGGATCTACTCCATAGGGTGTCTCGTAGCCTGTGGTGGGTGGTACATATGTCCAGTCTATTTGTCCGGTTTCTAAGTCGATTGCGCTAACGTAGCCACCGAAATCCCAGATGTAGACTCGACCATAGGCTATATCACCTGAACGCGTGAGGCAACTTAATGCGTTTCCCTGTAGTTTCACTGGACCCCATAATTGTTTGCCGGTTTCCATTGAGAAGCCATAGGCTTCATTTGTGTCTTGATTGTGTGTAACGTAGTAGCCATCTCTTGCAGCGAGAACTGCTATTGATTGATATTGGGGTATTGTTCTATTAGTGATCCATAGTTGAGCGCCTGTTAATGCGTCAAATCCGGCTTCAACTGAGTACCCCATTGAGGCTTGCGTGACAAGGTTTGGTGCTGAGCGAAGTAGAATCACTTCAGGGGTTACTCTTGAAATGCTTAGTGCAGGACTTATTGCTTGACCATTAAGAGTTGTTGGTACTTTGACGCTCCATTGGTTGCCTGTTGTGTAATTCACTGATGTAGGGGGGCGCATCATTTCAACTGCTGCAACACCGTTGTTGAAACATAGTGTGGAATTCCACAAGGTTAAGTTGCCTGAACTCATGTAGTAGCCAAATATTGTTCCTACGTTTTCGTGTGTAACATCTGTATCCATTATGTAGCTTGAACTTACAACATTAGTTATGTTTCCTACGTATTCTCCGGAAAATGGCTCATATAATCTAAATGTTGTTGGGCCGAACGAGAACATCCCCCCACCTACTTGGCTGTAGAAAAGTGAGAAGGACCCGTATTCTTGCATTGAGTGAAACTTTACTGTTTGACCCATTCTTATCTTTTCAGCGGTTGAATCGCCAGGTCTTATAGCGCCAATGCCAGGTAACTGTGACCAGAGGGTTTCACCTGTCCGTAGATCTACTGCGGTCCAGCTTTCGGGATTGCTATTTAGTAGTGGATATTCGCTGTAGATCAGTACACCGCTTATAATCATTGGCTCGAAGAAGTTTGAAATGATTGTACTTGACGTATATTGGCTTTCTTGATCGCTGGGGATTGGCCCACCTACTTGACCTCCGAATGCTGTGGGTTTTGTCCACATTATATGTGCAGTGTTAGGTGCTTGTGAGTATGCGTTGAAGTTGCCCATGGCATCGTACATCCCGGTTGTTGCAAATGAGGGTACACCAAGTCCATACCAGCTGCCTCCAAGGGAGCCCCATGCATAATTGGTAGCGTAGATTGGCCGTGACCAGTATTCAGTTGGAAGTGGAGGAGTGGAGAATGTTGGGATTGGGTCTTGTTGAACTATTACGGTGTCTATAGTGCTTGTTGAAGGCAATTCAACGACGTGCGAGTAGTCCGCTCCGGGTCCGAAGAATGATGATGCACTCTGAGTCAGGCGCTGTCCGGGGTAGAAGCCCTGGAATGTATAGTTGCCCTCCTTTGTCGGTGTAAACGAGAGTCCACCTACGCCTCCTGTGGCATCAGCAGTGTATGGGCCCATTGTTGTTTTTTGTCCATCTGGGTCTATTATTTCTATTGTTAACCCAGTATAGAGGTCGCCTGTGCTACCCATACCAGAAGTAACGGTGGGTTTGCTGAGGAAAAGGTTGATGTATATTGGCTGACCGACTCCAACAGGGCTTGGTTCAGCTCTTACGAATAAGTAGGTAGGAATTTCAGTATCACCTGAAACGGACTTTGAGAAAGCTGCGGTCGACATTGATATTGTTAGAAAGAGTACTAAAGCTGCTGTAACTAGAGTTTTACATTTCATTTTTTTCTTACTCCTAATATTTATAACTAAAAAAGGTACAGACAACACTAATAATATCCATGAACCTATTGTTCACACAATAAAAATACAATAAATCAACCATGAAAAACCTAATATAACAAAAATAAGAATACTAAAAAGGAAAACAGATGATCCATTAATGAATGATAGCTTACTAAATTTTATTCTTCTTTTGATGGTTAGAAATTAGAAATTTAGAAATTATTTTACATTAAAAAATAGTGATCGCACTTATTTATGTTGATTATTCCATTCTGCAATTCTTTCTCTATATTGTTCTCCCTTAATACCTTGGGATTTCAGTTTTTCAATGAATTCTCTAAAGCTTTTCTGTTTATCGGTACTTGATATCTCAGCTATCGATTTAGTCTCGCTTTCTTGATTGAGCTTTGTTAGCTGCTCAATAATGAACGGTAAAGATCTTACATCATCCTCATTGTATTCAAGAAATATGGGATTTAGGGGAATTTTATCGATTATATGGCGCATGTATTCTATAGCAACTAAGAAGCCATCAAGTTCTTGATGTTTGAACTTGTAGCTGAGATGCGCTGCAAGGTTTTTCAGGGCATAGCTCTGGCTTGGAAAAATGAAGCAGTCCTTAATTTCTAAAGAAAGGTCAGTATGTCTAAACGCTAGAAATGATCTGTAGTCCAGACATAGCCTTCTCAGAGCTTTTTCAATTACGTTTCTATCGAAGTTTGTTCCAGAGTAAGATACGAGCAAGGCGTTTGGCGTAAGTTTCAAATAAGCAAGGAACTCCCTCAATATCAAAGGCTCATCTACCCAGTTGTCAGCATAAAACTGTTTAAATCCTTTTTTTGATAAAACACCAATTAACCAAACTCTCTCACAAGCTGTATCGGTTTCTATGTCAAAGAATACCACTTCGTTAAGGTTCAAGCTAAAATCTTTAATCTTGAATGGTTGACCCGCTTTGAAGGCTTTGGCTTTGGCTTTTATTCTACAAATTGTAGGGAAAGGTAAACTGGAGAGGTCAGCAATTTTGTACAAATCAGGCGCTTCAATAAGTTGGTCTATATTTCTTATTCCTGCTTGGTCAAGAGCCTTTTCAACTGAAGGTCCAACTCCATGGACGTTCAATAGAGAGTTTGGAGGAATAAAGTCTGTAGTGTCAAAGAAAGAAAAGTTACAGTTACCTGATTCATTGATTTCAACCAATGCAAAGTTGCCTGCTGAACCGGAAGAATCATGAGAAGCTATGTTTAATACCGATGTTCTTCCAATTCTATCAATCCTTCTTCCTTGAGAGTGGGCATGTCCACAAATGACTAAAACAGGCTGTGATTTTGTAACAAAATCTCTAAGTGCAGTTGAACCTATATGCTCGACGCCATCTACCGGGTCTGCAAATCTGATTCCAAAATCCAAAGTCCCATAAGGTGGCGTATGAGATAGAACAACAATTAAGTTCTTACCGTTGGATTCTTTTAGCTGCTTTTCTAAATGCTTACCGACTTCTTTTTCAGAGTATTGCAATAGACCCGGTCCACGAGTTGAACCTTCGAGTCCAAGAAAAGTAAAATTATCATAAGAAAAAGAGGAGTAATGCAAGTCGATAATGTCTTCAGATTTAAAAACTGTTTTTGACAAAATAAAATCGTCATTACCAGCAACGGCAAGAACACGACTCTGGCGAGTTAGTTTTGCGATTTGAGAGAAATGGTTTGTGCATTCTTCTTGGAATCTGCTAATGTCATCTCCACCATAAAGAATGAAATCAGGTTTTTCTACCATATTATTCAATAATCTATAGATGTCTTCAATTGGCTGAATCCTCCAATCTGAAAAGCACAGCAGTCTCATATTATCAATCTCTTTAGTTCAAGGCATCCGATATTTCTTTCCAATCAACAAGTATTTGAAAGCTTAATTTAAATCATAAACGGTTAAGACATTTTCTTCAAAAGATATTTTATTAAAATGGATAAAAAATCTTGCAATTGACCACATTTATTACAAAGTACTTCCTTCGGGTGTGCTTGGGTGCGAATGCAAATGACAACCAAGGGTAATGTTGTATTATACTTAGACAAAGGTTTAGTTGAAAAGTCGAAAGAATTAGGCTTTAACTTAAGTAAAACCTTCGAAAACCACTTAAAACAATTAATCAACGGAAATTCACACGTAAATACACTAAATAAAGGTGATTCAGCAATACAAAATGGTCAGTGGTGGGCCGAGCCGGACTTGAACCGGCGACCTTTGGCTCGTAAAGCCAACGTCCTAACCAGGCTAGACGACCGGCCCACATGATGCTGGATTAAGAAATTGCATTGGTTAATATTAGAATTATGTTTCTGCGGAGGGTTTGCTATTTGAATTTGCCATGGAAGATGGAGTTGAATAGGTAAATTATGATTGGCAAGTTGATGATAACTCGGAGGGCGTTTAGCCAGATTTGGTAGTAAATCAATATGCCTACACTGGTGCTTAGCGTGTAGATTAGGACGAATATTGCGAAAGCTACGCCCCACTTCTTAGTTGAGAGCATAGCTGGAATTGATAATGCCCAGAACGCTATTTCTATCCAGTTATTCAGGTCTTCTGCATCACCGCTTGCTATCAAAGTAGCCATTAAAAGGATGTTAACAATCATCCAGACGACTATGGCGTAGAGAAATGGGGATCTTTTAGTTTTTTCTTGCGTCACAGCTTTGTCCTCAAGCGATTAACAGGGGATAGTGTATAATTGATTTTGGGTTGTTGGGATAATTTTAAAATAAAAACACCTATGTATTGCTATTGCCGGAAGCCTTGACTTGGAGACAAAAAGTTTCAAAGCATTCATAGGTGAGCATTACCAGTTAATTGCGATTTTAATCGCGAGCTTCCTAATTGCATTTCCAATGGGAACCTACACAAATTGGGACGCCCAACTCGAATATGAAGCGGCAACGAGCACTCTTACTCGAGGGTTCCCCTACGTCACCACTGGCCTTATGATCAATCAGCCACCACTGGGTTTCTACACAGCCGCCTTAGTTTTTGCTGCTGGAGGTTTATCTTATTTGAATGGAGTAGGGTTGGTTACGGCTTTTGGGCTCGGCAATGTTGCGCTTGTTTATGCTCTGGGAACGTTACTTTATGGAAAGAAGACAGGGCTTGTGGCAGCGGCACTCTTTGGTTTTGTTCCATGGCACGTGTACCTGTCTAGAATTTTTTTGATAGACAACCAGTACCTTTTCTTTAGCTTACTCTTCATAGTCATCGGTGTATTAGCGATTAGGGGAAATTCGGAAAAACTTGTACTTGCCTCAGGCGTTGCTTTTGCATTAGCGTTCCTCACAAAACTATTCGCCATCTTCTCATTAATTCCGCTCCTCCTAATCGTCTATTTGAACAGAAAAGAAGGAGCCTTCAAGCTAACAAAAAAGAACATACTGCTCTTCGTTATTCCCTCGCTAGTTCTGCAAGCCATATGGTTCGGGGTCTTTGCTAACCAAAATTTCTGGGGCGTCTACTTCAGCAGCGATTTCTCCCATCCAGAGCTCATAGATAATCCAATTTGGGCATTTTTGCTGATAACACTTGTTAAGGCTACAGGTTGGTTTCTCTTTATAGCAATAGTATTCTCTTTAGCTGTAGGCTTAATGTATAGGCATAAGCTTGCGAGGCTCTTACGGTTTGATGCAGTATGCCTTGGAACCATAGCTGTAATTGTCGGGTTGAATTTGCTGTTAGTCTTTGGCTTCCATTTAATAGTGCCATACATTAGTGTATTGAAGTACAACTATCTGGCTTTACCCTTCTTTTGCCTACTGGCGGGGTCCTTAGCTGACAAAGGCAAAATACTAATTGGTTCTATAGAACTCAAAAATAAAAGTGGGCTATTGAGTCCTGTACTTATTGGCGTTGGTTTGGTTTTGCTGTTTGCCTCATTGCTTGAGAGCACGCTGTTTCTCAATGATTGGACGGGGTTTGTGTCTTTCGGCGTTGACTCAGTAACCTATTACGGTTTTAATCTGTTTTCAGAAGCCATAAGCGAAGCACTGCTTGAACCACTCCACTTCGCGGGCTTACTTTTAGCGGTTGGAAGCCTGCTAACACCCTCTATAGTTGTGTTATTAAAGAGATTTTTCAGGTCGATAAATAAGCGATAATTAGTAGTTCGAGGCCATACAGAGTTTGAAGAAAGGATGTTTTTATTAAGACAGACATCGTTCCTATAGAATTTAATAGTTGAAGGCAGAACCTTGAGTAAAATATCCAAAATCATCCAAAACGAATATGTAAAATCAGTCATCGTAATCGCAGTCATCGTAATCGTTGTTTTGGGTTTATTCTTTAGCCTTCGATTTGCACTCAACACTGAAATACCTGTGCGAGTAGTCGAGAGCGGCAGCATGTGTGTAGGCTATGGCTACTTTTGCAATGGGTGGAGCCATGTCTTTGATCACACGCTACATGTGGGCGACATAATAATTATCCAGGGCATCAAGCCAGAAGAACTAAACGCCAATTATCCAAACAGCGACGTCATAGTTTACTTAAACCCAACAGACGTATCAGCTACACCTATTGTCCACCGAATCGTTGAGAGAAATGAAGTAAACGGCATATTCTATTTCCAAACCAAAGGCGATGGAAATCCTTATGAAAAATGGCCAAATCCAGTTTCGCCTAGCGATTACGATTCACAAACACTATGGCCGAGTGGCCCCGATGAAGGGGTTCCAGAAGATCTTGTGTTAGGCAGGGTTGTAATGCGGATTCCATGGTTTGGGCACATTACGCTTTTTCTGCAGAGAAATCCCTATGGATTGCCAGTTGTTATTGGGCTAATAATTTTGCTCTTGATAGTCGAGTTTATTATACCTATAATCAAGAAAACAAAAGAGCAAGAAACAAAAAACGAAAATTTTGATCTAAAAGTTTAGACAACAAATCCGTTACTAACTTTTAGCATCTTGCGTCTACCGCATCCAGAAAATAATTGAGTTTTAGCGAAGTTTCATTAAAACCATTTCTGCCGCTAAAACCATAGGGTCCCATGTTTCGTTTAGCGGAGGCGCGTACGCAGTATCGGCTTTAACTAATTCTCGGACAGTCATGCCTTTTTGAATAGCTAAGCTCAGGCAATTAATTCGTTGGGTGACTTCTTCACCCCCGATGATTTGCCCGCCAATTAGGCGTTGAGACTCCTTCTCGACAATAAGTTTAATTTTTATAGATTTTGCGCCTGGGAAATAGTCAGCCCGGGTTTTGCTAGTTATCGCTCCAGTTATGACTTCGATGCCATTACGTTGCGCCGCCGTTTCAGTTAACCCTGTGTTACCTGCTTCTATTTCAAACAATCTTGTTACAGCTGACGCCATAACGCCACTGAAAAGCGAGTAATCGCCGCCTGCGTTTGCTCCTGCAACCTTGCCTTGACGAACCGCTGTGGTGCCAAGTTGAGCACAGATAGGCTTGTGAGTTACTAAATGTGTAGCCTCAGCACAATCCCCTACGGCGTAAACATCCTTAACGTCCGTCTCCATGCGGCCGTTCGTCCTGATTCCGCGTGATTCACCTAACGGAATGCCAGCTTCAACAGCAAGCTTTGTGTTAGCTCGTACACCAAAGGCACTGATAAACAGGTCAGCATCGATGACATCGTCGCCGGCTTTTATCGCGGTGACTTTATCATCTCCTAAGAATTCTTCGACACCTTTATTGAGCAAAATCCGCATTCCTTTTTCTTCAAGATGCTGCTGAACGAGTTTAGCCATGTCAGGATCGAGCAATTGGGGCAAAATCTGCGGCAACATCTCTACAACAGTTACTTTTAATCCTCTCTCAATCAAACCAACTCCTAATTCTAAACCGATCAGCCCTGCACCCATAATAACGGCTGATTTTGCCCCTGCCTTTACGGCAACATCGATTCGTTCGCCATCTTCGAGCGTACGCAAAGAGAGTATGCCATGTTTTTCTTTTCCTTTTATAGGTGGCATAAACGAGTAAGCACCTGTGGCAATTACTAGACTGTCATAGGGCATAGTCTCGGTTGCTCCTTCTTTGGTTTTGAGGGTAACGGTTTTCTCTTTTGTGTTGATTTTTGTGGCTTCGGTTTCAAGGCGTAATTTTAGTTTGAGCATTTGGAAATATGCAGGAGGATAAACAGTCAAATCTTTAAAATTGCCAATTTGTCCTCCGATAACAAATGGTAAGCCACATCTGGAGTACCCGGCGGTTTTTTCTTGAGTAATAAGCGTGATCTCTGCAGCGCGGTCTTTTTTTCGTGCTGCTGAGGCGGCTTCAACGCCTGAAGCGTTCGCGCCGATTATAAGTATGCGTCTTGCCATCACGCTTTCGCCTGTTACCTCAACATTTGTCGGCTGATTGAGCTTTATGCCACTCTACTGCCTTGTCAAAATCAAGCAAGTTCGCGAGGTCTGCTTGCAGGTTTGAGGGTTTAATCACCAGTAGCCAAGCTTTGCCGTATGGGTCTTCGTTTAGAATTTCAGGTTTTGATTGAACTTCATCGTTGACTTCTTCTATTGTGCCGCTGACAGCCGAGATCAAGTCTGACACAGCTTTTACTGACTCTAGAGTTCCGAAGGGTTCGTTTTGCTTTACTTCCGTCCCTACACTGGGCAATTCCACATAGACGATTTCACGCAGTGACTTTTGGGCGGAGTCGGTTATGCCCACTCGGACTTTGTCGCCTTCGATTTTTACCCATTCAAAATCTTTAGAGTAGTAGAGGCCTTCGGGCACTTCGTATGATTCAACTTTTACCATGTAATTGAGCCTTCTTATGTTATTGAGTACCAAACAGTAGCTAATGCTATAAAAGGTTTAACGGAGAGCCAATAACAGCATCAAAAAGATTATAGAAAAAGATTAGGGAGTAAAGTAGACACTGTCAGAAAGAATGAGGAGAGTAAAAGCCCGTTTTTGGGCATTTAATTCTTTTAAAATATGCGAATTCAGCGATTAGCGTTCCCTTTTTCCAGCTATCCATTCTTCCGTCCACTGGCACGCTTGGGTATCAGGAACTTGAACCGGCGGATGTTTAAAGGCATAGGAGGGCATACTTATTAGCGCACCAGCGACTTTGCGATCCAATGCGATCTTGGCGGCTCGGATGAGATCGATTACAACACCTGCACTGTTAGGTGAGTCTTCAACTTCAAGTTTAACGCTGATATTTATTGGGCGGTCGCCGAATTTTCTGCCTTTGAGCGAGACATAGCAGATTTTCTTGTTGTTTAGGAACTGGACATAATCGGATGGACCAATACGGGTTGGCAGTGCATATGGCACTAGGCTCGTGACCGCTTCTGTTTTGCTGATACGCTTTGATTTTAAGCGGTTCTCAACTGTCATGTTTTGAAAGTCTGTGTCTCCACCCAAGTTGAGCTGGTAGGTTTCGTCAACGATAACGCCTCGGTCAAGACATAGACGTACAAGTGTGCGGTGGAGTATAGTTGCGCCAACTTGGCTTTTTATGTCGTCGCCAAGTAAAGGCAAGCCCGCTTTCTCGAATTTATTGGGCCACTCTTTTGTCTTATCAGAACCGATGAATTCAGGCATACAGTTCACAAACGCACAACCTGCGTCAATCGCGCATTGAGCGTAGAATCGAACGGCGTCGTGGCTACCAACGGGTAGATAGTTGACGAGAACTTGGGTTTTAGTTTCTTTTAGCGTTTCAACAATGCTTTCTTTAGAAGTTCCGCTGTCATCATAAACGTTGAAGGTTTGCCGCATGTGTGGAGCGACGCCATCAAGGATGATTCCGGGCGAGACTTTAACACCCAAGTTAGGAACATCTGAAAATTTTTCGCAACAGTTAGGCTTAAGCCAGATGGCCTCTGAGAGGTCTTTACCAATCTTGTCTTTGTTGACTTCGAATGCGGCAACAAATCGGATATCACGGATGTGGTAGCCGCCAAAGTTGACATGCATCAAACCAGGAACTGTTTCTGTTTCTTTTGCATCTTTATAGTATTGAGTTCCCTGTACGAGAGCTGATGCGCTGTTACCAACACCGACGAGTGCTACGCGAATTTCAGTCATAAATTTCCATCCAATGCAGAGATTATTTGTAGGCTTAATGTTTGCGTACTCTATAACTTTTTCTAAAGAAATACACGGATGAATTGAAGTATGTAACTTTGTCAGTTTGAAGTAGATAGGATTTCTTGCGAGCCACAAAAAAGGAAAACACTACCGCCCTAAGGTGCTAGACGGCCTAGAGAGATTGCTGGGGCTCTGGAGCTACATTAAACTAGGAGAAGACAGAAGTGCAGAAAGGGCGATTGCGACGACAAACGTGAAGAGAAACACCAGAGCCCACTCAGCCCCTGTCTTACACTTAATAATAGGGTGTTTGAAGGTTATATTGCTATGTGGTTGGTATCTTGCAACAACATCTCAATAGAAAAGCAAGCTCCCAAAATCCCATCGCTATTTCTATATCAAATACCTGAGTTGCCATAACAATAGTCTTTAGTAGATGCCGCCTTCCTTGAAGTAATGGTTCTCTTCTTTTTTTGGTCCAAAAGAACGCACACCATCCTTTTTTAACTGGCATCTAAGCTCATGGGCATATTCTTTGGTTATTTCTCGCTTCTTTTCTAGATAAGCAATAATTTCTTCCGCTTGCACTTCCGTATCACATCGGCGCAGGAAATCAACAGCTTGGGGATTGAAATGACGGAGTTTATCAGGATTCTTTGTGGACTCCGTGAGTTCTTCTTCTGGCTCATGGCATTCATCGCATTCGCATTCTTCATGCACATCTGTCTCCGTTTCGGCATCCAAGGGATCCTTGCGAATTCCATTGATTGGGACTTTTGTTTCGCCATTTTCTAGTTCTTCATATAGATTAGGAAACATCTTCTTGAGGGACTTCTTGTCAAGGGCCATAGGCATCCATTAGTAAAAATACTGATTTCGAGGTTTATTTTCTTTATCGATCCAAAAATGAAATTTCATTATTTATTATGGAATAAATTTCTGGGTTGGGTTGTGTTCGAGGACTTTTTCTAGCTCCTTTATGTTTAATCCTCTTATTTCGTCGCCAAAGGTTTCGCATCGCCGCTTTCTACCTGCTTCTTCTTGACTGCGGGCAACGATTTCAAGTCCATATCTAGCTTGTGTTAGAGCATAGATGTGGAAGGATTCTAAAGTAGCTCCTTTTTTGGTAACGGTCATCCAGCCAGTCCTTATCACTTTTACACCAGCCCCCTTGAGAACCTTAAGGATTTCTTTAGGTTCATCGGTATACACGGCTACGTCTACGTCGCTACCCTGCTTGATAGTTCCGCGCCATACACTCCCAATTAGAATCGGACAAAAACTACTCAATAACCTCATAATCTCTAAGGCTTGTTTACGCATCTGGATGAGGCGGTCTTTTCTAGCCTCACCTTCATTTTCTTCCGCTACTTTATCCAACTCTAAAGCTACTTCGAGGTTGGAAGGCAAAAAATGAGCACCAAAGGTTTCAGCTGCTTTTATTTTTGCTTGTTTGTATTCTTTTTCTGCCCCAAAATAAAGAAGAGCAGCTGCTTCCCTTGCGACTCGCTGTTTTACGCCTAAATCATCATTCAAAGAGTTTACCGTTTAACGATTGTTTCGTATAACTGTACAGTCTTCTCAGCGATATTGTTCCATGTGAACTCTGCCAGAACACGTTTCCTGCCATTTTTGCCGAGTGTTTTTCGCCATTCAGGACTTGCTAGGGCATTGATTACACCCCACGCTATGTCTGAGGGGTTGTTTGGGTCTATGTGGTAGCCGCACTGTTCGGGGCCACAGCAGATTACGATTTCACGCATTCCACTAACTCCTGCGGCGCCTACTACTACAGGTTTCTCCATGCTCATGGCTTCTAACGCTACGATACCGAAGGGTTCATAGAAACTGGGAAACACGGCTAGATCGCAAGCTGCATAGTGCGTTATACGTTCTTCTTCGGGGATAAAGTCAAAGCAAAATTTGATGTAAGCATCCATTTTTGTCATTCGAGTCAGGTTAGTTAGATACTCTTGTAAGTCGCCGACGCCGACGATTACTAGTTTAGCTTTGGGTATCTTGGCTAGTATATGAGGCATGGCTAAAATTAGTCTATCCACACCCTTAACACCAACTAAGCGCCCCAGAAACAGAATCATGAATTCGTCATCCATGACGCCATATTTTGCCCGGATACGATGCAGATCCTCTTTAGAGACGTTTTCAGGGTTATACTTCTTAGGGTCTACTCCATTATAGCTAACTTGGATTTTTTCCTTGGGAAAACCAATCCCGACGAGCTCATCTTTCATGGCATAAGAAACAGTAACAATCATGTCAGCCATTTTTCCTGCACGTAACTCAATGTTGCTCACCACACCGGAACCTGTACCCATCGTTCTGCCTTTTTCGGTCGAGTGTACATGGAAAGCAAAAGGCAAACCAGTTTCGCGTTTTACTGTTATGCCGCCCATGGCTGAGAGCCAATCGTGCGCAACAACAACATCATACTTCATTCCTTCTTTTTTGATTAAGTCATTTATGAGTTTACCAGCTGAGAAATAATTATAAACCATGAGTTTACCGAAGAAATGTAAGCCTCTGCCCCATTTTCGTATGTCTTCGGCGATCACGTCAGGTAATGAGTCAGAAATATCGAGGTGTAGTGGACGGTGAACTTCTATACCCCGCCAGATTTCTCTAATAGGCATCGAACCCTCATCATCGTTCATTGTCAGGACCGTTACGTCGTGGTCGTTTAACACAAACTTTCTTGTTATTTCTGCAGCGTAAGTGCCAAGGCCACCAACGATTTTTGGCGGGTATTCATAGACAAAAGCAGCGATCTTCATCTTATGGTTTCACCTTATATCATTTAGGATTAGGAACATATGTACTAAAGCTTTGCTTAGTTATAATCGATTTCTTAATTCTACATTCTTCTTTTATGGGTTTATGGGGAAAAGTTTGATTAGCATGTCTTACATACCAGATACAGGCAGGTGCCGTAAATGAGTTTATCACCTATCAAACGAGAATTGCTAGAATCTATGTTCATATGCGAAAAACCTCAGAAAGCCACTGAAATCGCTAAGGATGCTAAAAAAGATTTTCAACCAGTCATGATGCACCTCTTGGGACTCACAAAAATGGGATATGTCGCGTCTCCAGAAAAAGGGCTCTACTTAATTACCGAAAAAGGAAAACGCGCAGTTGGTATACCAGAAACTACTAAAGAAAGAGCAACAGCGATTTTATCATACAAACCCCATGAAAAAGCATTTCATTTCTATACCACAGTCGACAAACCTCTAAGCTTGCATGCACATAATTTACGAGACTTCGTAACAAAAATCGAGAAAGTAGAGGTAATATCGCTAGAGTTTCATCTCAAACGCGGAGACTTTGAAGCATGGTTCAAGGGGATAGGCGATGAAGCACTCGTCAAGAAGATGACTCTTCTTAAAAAGCAAAACCTTACCGGCGAAACACTCAGAACGAAACTGCGCGAAATCGTAGGCAACCGTTACCGTATGTTAGCCGAATTCACAGGTCAAGTGTTCCCTGAAGACCAAACCGAACAACACCACCATATACATGAACACACACATACTCATGACAACTGTGAACACAGTCATCCGCATGACCATGGACATGGCCACGAGGATGAGCATGACCACAAACACTCAAACCAAACATAAGCTACTTTCTTAACGACTCCAGATTCTTCTTTGCCTGATGATGTTGCGAAAAGAAACCATTTAGCATACCGCAGGCGAAGTATTCGGCACAACTAGCACAAGTTAAATAATTCTTTGCAGTGGCGCATTTTTTTATTGGACAGGTCGTACAGCCGATGTAATCATTTTTTGAATGACAGCCTTCACATTTGAAATCTTTTGGCTCCATATCTTTTGGGAGATACTCAGCGTAACGTACGAACCATTCCTTTGCAGTTTTTTCCCTTAGTACTTCATCATTCATTGCTGTCGCTATGCCATTCCTTTGCAGTTTTTTCCCTTAGTACTTCATCATTCATTGCTGTCGCTATGTATATGGGGCATTGGTAACAGTCTAAACCGCAGCAACCAAATTTCGCTTCCATTAAATGTTTCTCCGAGTTCTAAGGTGAATAGAGTTATTAATTTTCCAATTTTCGATGTGCTAAAAAATAAAAAAGAAAAAAGGAATTTTAGGTCACTTGACTGTATACTGGGTGCCCCTTGAACTTTAGAATAGTCTTAGACCACTCTATCGTTCCACTTGGCAACCTTGTACAGAAAGACTGAACTGTTGCGCCGTCGGCGGTAAATCTTACACCGTCGAGCATTTCACCTTTAGTGATGCCTGAAGCTGCAAAAATCATCTCATTACCCCTGGCGAGTTCTTCTTCAGTGTAGGTTTTATCCACGTCCACACCTGCTGCTCTTAAGCGATCCATTCGTCCTGCGTCATCTTTCTTGTCTTTCCAAACCTTAACCAGCATGGTTCCGCCGAGGCATTTTACCGCGACAGCTGCCATTGTGGCTTCTGCTCCTGCACCTGCACCGACCAGGAGATCAATGCCTGTGTTGGATAAGCAGGTAACGATAGCGCCTCCGATATCTCCGTCAGAAATAAGAACAATCCTCACGCCAAGCTTGCGAAGACGCCCCAATATTTCGTTGTGACGTTCGCGTTCCAGCATAATCACAGTAAAGTTGGAGAGCTCCAGTTTCTTGTAAGCTGCAACAGTCTTGACTATGTCTTCGATTGGCATGTCAAGATTGATTTTGCCTTTGGATTTGCCGTCGGTGGCGACTTTGAAATAGTAGCCATCGTCTGGTAACACCTGTAAGCAACCCGCGGGAGCACATGCAAGAGCGGAGATAGCGTCTTTTTTGCCTTTAGAGGTAGCAGTGGTGCCGTCAACTTGGTCGATGACGAATTCAACTTTGGGACCGTTACCGGTACCGACTTTTTCTCGGTTGTTAAAAGCTGGGGCGTTGTCTTTGGGTCCCTCGCAGCAGATCACTTCGCCGTCCACTTCAGTCTGATTAAGTGCTGCACGGCTAAAATCAAGGGCTGTTTGATCTACTTTATCAGGATCACCTTTACCGATGTGTAGGGCAGCGCCAACTGCACCGGCGGTGGTGATTCTGGCTAATGCTGGAGCTAAAGATCTTAGAGATGTCATGTCAATCACTTACTTTTTCTTTCATTCATCCATAATTCAACGAATTCCATATAGTTCTGGGATATACGCTCAACGGTGGCTTGCTTGTTAGCCTTACCTGCTCTATAATCAACAAGTGGATCCCAGAAGATTGTTCGGCCAACTGCAAAACCGATGATGCCTGGGATTTTTGCGCCGACACTCAACCATTCTTTGACTTTATCCTTAGATTCGCCGCGTCCCAAGGTGATAACACCTGTTTTGCGTCCGCCGCTTTGGCATTGCTTCACAATTGCCTTTGCATCGGCGACTTTGTCGACTCCCTCAAGCTTCCAGATTGCTGGTTCTACGCCGCCGTCTTGGATTTGCTTTATGCTTCCACACATGAGTTTGGGGCGCAGTTCCAAGTCGTACTTGGCTTTGTCTCCTCCTACACTTGCCAATTGCGCAGGAGTAGCCGGTACGATGAGTTCAAAGAGGAAGGTTCGTTTGGCTTTGGATAGATACTCGCTAAGCTTCTTGAGGCGCTCTAGCTGACGCTTATTAATTACTGCGTCGCTTTCAGGATTATAACGAACCAGCACCTTTAGGAAGGTTGGATCGAAATCCTCGATGTGCTCATCGAATTTATTGCCATATTCAAAGTCAAATTCGTCTTGACCAGACTTCTCAGCAGGCATAGCAAAATTGAAACCAGTCTTTTTAGCTTCGCGAAGGACACTGGCCCCGAATTCCTCATCAACTAGCAAGCCAGCAATTTCCTTTGGAACCTTCTTTTTAACTGCGAGCTTGAAGCCATCAAAAATTATTTGCTTGGCTTCTGAAATCTTAATTTTTTCTTCGGCAGTTGGGGGGCGCCCTTTAATTCCAAAGAGTTTTTCAATAAAAGAGGCTCGATGATCAAAAGCTAAAATTAACAGATCTTTCTTAGACCAGTCGGTCAACATATTCACCGTGCCAGTAACTTGTTTCTACTCAAATAAAACGTTATTGCTTAACCGTTTACAAACAAACATGCAATAAACAGGATATCAGGGCACAATTGCAAATAAATAATCTTACAGAAACTATGAAATAACAAAAGCACTAATATCAACTCCGAGGGCAGATCATGACAGACCCAAAGATAGTCACCATCAAATTACCTGAAGAAGTCTACCAAGAAATTGCACTCCGCATCCCAGAAGGAGACCGAAGCAACTTCATCCGAGAAGCCATAAGCGAAAAACTACAAAAAACACCTAAAGCAGACAAACTCTTAGCCCTCGAACAACGCATGATCCAGTTAGAGGAACAATTCGGCCAAATCAGAAAATACCTCGCCGACCTAGAAATCCTCACATTCCAACACGGCAAAATCAACCCTTACCAATTCGCACTCGACGATCTCGACCGCAAAATAATCGAGTACCTTATGCACTATAAAGCCACAACCACACCTGAGTTAGCGGAATACCTCAAAGTAAACCGTTGGCTAGTACTAAACAGGCTAAGAAAAATAGAAAAAACCTCCAAAAAACAAATCGGCAAATCAATAATCGAATACTACGCTGGCGAAAAGTCAGGTAAAAAGAAGGCGTGGTGGATAGACGAAGAATTAATCCAAGAATAGGATAGGTTAGCTTTAAATCACCCGTTTGTTTGGTTCATCTCTATTGTGGGCTCGTAGTCTAGCACGGA